>Ga0315281_10007692_pt1 | contig 15139 bp, 18 predicted proteins | sample YL17G07_0_MG_FD_204540 | JGI IMG/M metagenome (GOLD analysis project Ga0315281, IMG submission 204540) | Sediment microbial communities from Yellowstone Lake, YNP, Wyoming, USA - YL17G07_0 | ecosystem: Environmental > Aquatic > Freshwater > Lake > Sediment | place: USA: Wyoming | collected...
CTACCGAGGCTACAACACAGCCTCGAACGGCGCAGCCTGCCCAAGCAACTACATCAACGTAACCTCAATATCATAAGAGCAAAGCACACGCACAGAAGCACGGTTCAGATTCCGCTGCCCGCACCACGAGACCCACACACACTTAACCGCCCCTTTCGGGGGACTTGTTGTGTTTTCCGTGTTGGATTGTTGGAGTTCAGGCATTGGTGATGTGAAGTTACGGTTTTTGTGGGAGTATAGAAGTATAGGATAATAGCCACTATACTTTCTATGGTGGCGGCAATTACAGTATACTTGTAGACTGCCACACTTTCCGCCATTCACAGCCCTGAATTCCACCAGCATCAACGACGTAGTGAAGCGTGGCAGCAGTAATCAGCAAAGTCGCCCAAGCGACAACAACCCTGTTGATTATTCCAAAAGCTCGATGTCCCGTACTCTTGACAGAATCTTCTTGCTTCTCGAAAGAAATTGCCCGACAAACAGTTCTCTTTGTCCTACAACATATGCCTCTAATTCTGTATGACCTAAGCAATTGTCCGCATGGTATGATTCTGGGTCTGGCTCACTTGATTATTAACAAATCCATTCCAAATCAATACAAATCTTTATCGATAGTTCTAATACAAGTAGGGACGCCACGACTTAACGAGTGGGCCCTACGTGGCACGAGTCATCATTCAGGATCAGGCTGAGTGGGACAAATGGAAGGGCGTACTTGTTCTGAGCGAGGAACGACTACGTTTCGAGCGACCCGGACTTCCTCCTGGCAATTTCGTGGTCTGCTTCGACCTGCTAGTTACTGAGATCAACGCAAGGACTGAACGATTCCCGCGCAAGTCTTTAGTATGTAATTCTGGCGGACAGGAATATTCGATCAAAGTCAAGAATCCAGACGAATGGGTAAAGATGTTGAATGTACTTCGCGGGAGGTGAAAAATGATTTGCCAATGTTGAAAGGTGGCGAGCGAGTGCTGCTGCAAGAGAAATGCCATGAGGAACATGGTAGCAAAGGGATACTTACCCTCACCAACTCACGCTTGACCTTCGAAAGACAGCAAGGACTAATTTCGAAAAAAACTGAGACTGAGTTTTCGGTTAACCTTGACAAGATACACAACGTATGGACTGAAGGGCTGGTCTCCAAGAAGTTAGCTATGGAGATCAGTTGGTCTCGCGGACCTAACATGCCGGAGCATATCCAGAAAAGAAAATTCAGTGTAAGCCGACCAGGCGAATGGGAGACAACCGTAAAGAGCGTCGTACAGCAAGAATAGACCGCCATCATCAGGACGACAATATTCTTTCCAGCATTTCTGTAACGTTCGTCACATGATAGTCGTGACCGCAATGGCTGCACCGAAGGTACTGACCAGAAGAAGGGAGCTGAATGTCAGCTCCGCAATTGGAGCAGCGAAGAGGAGTAAGGATGATAGGTTTCTCGGTTACCAATTGAATCAACCGGACCACTTGTCCAAAATCCTGAGGCGGATTCCGTCGAACCTGCTCGAGCAAATCATCGCCTAAGGATCCTACGTGCCTCATTCGACCTCGGAGCTGCCCGTCTCGTTTCAGACGATACAATTTCGCGCTTGTTTCAACATCGTCCCAAGGATTCTTGGTGCCGCGGAACAAGTTTGCTACGTTCCGTAGAAAATTCCTAAATCTACGCCAGATCTCCCTCAGAACGTCGGTTAGACCCATCACATTTCCTCTAATGTTAATAGGTATTTCAACCGCTCAATTTCCTGCCAAATATAGATGTCAATTTACATGCAATAGACGGAATTGCTCATTACCAAATGTGAATTTCACTTTCTCGAAAACTCTTGCCAACATCCGATATGCCGGTTAAGCAGAAGTACTCGTCAGATTTCAAAAGGGTCTACTCAAGCGGGGCTCTTGGAGGTTTTGACGGCTATGACTTCACGCTGGCCTTCTTCCGTGACAACATGAAGCACCCTGAAGACCCAAGTGAATCACCAATCGTAGAAAGAGAATTTGTAGCAGAAGTTATACTTCCTGCACCCGCGCTCAAGGAGATAACGCGATGGCTCCTTGAAAATGTAAACCGTATCGAGGAAGAGAACGGTGTCATACGCGAACCGATCCTGAAGAGGGCAAAGGAAGAAACAACTCCGAAACATGTAGGAAAAATATTGGCAGCATATTCCTAACCAATTGTGTTCAACGCTGACAGCTCTAGCGACTCAGCTCTTTGATATTAGAAGATTAGCACTTGAACTGTTGCTTGATCTCTTTCTGCGAAATTCATAGACCCGTGGCCTACGCGTCGTACGGGAGGAATGTTTTCTCTGCGCATGTTTTGTTGAGGCACCATAATCCCTCCTTTTTCGTGCGTGTGCGCACCAGTAGACCCACCCCCCCAAAATAGTAAACAAACGACAGTTCAAATTACGCTGCGCGCACCATGAGACGCTCCGGAAAAACGCCAACTCGCTGAGTTGAGTCCTACAGACCAAGCTATTTCCTACTGAGTCTGAAGCTTGCAAACTTCACGATCACATGGGCTTGTTTCGGGGCTCGCTAGAGTACAGCAATCATCGCCAACCGGTCGACACCAACCATACGACAACTACAAAAACAATGTAAGGTGCGGTTCCGATTGCGAAGATACCTAAGTTCGATCTCAGCGACCTTTCTGTAGTTCTCCCTTGTTCAATAAACGTAACGCCAGAAATAAACAATGCAAAACTGAGCATTATGAGGGGATTCGAAACCTTGGTCAGAAGCGAATTTGCAAGTTCAAGAGGTAATACGTTAGCCGCAGAAAACACTAACACCGTCCCGGTGCCCAGTACAAAAGGCAAGGGCGCGAATATGGTGTTGACTCTGTAGGCAAATATTGCCCAGCTTTGCTTGTTGAATGCTAACCAATGAAGCACCATTAGATCCACTAATGCGAACATGAACAAGAACGCTAACGTGATTACAGACTGAACTACCAACGCCTCGGTTAGAGGAATCATTCCCAAGAAATAATACCTGACTGACAAGTTGGAGGTAGTGGGATGTGCAACAGACATGTTTGCTAGAATGAACCCTGCCGTCACTGAAACTGCCAAGATTCGGCTCTCAAGTAGCTTGAGGAATGCTTCATCGTTGAGGATGATCTGACAGGTCAATCGAGTAGCACATCTGTAAGCCAGATAAGGGGTAAGAAACTTCCGCCTAAATCAAGCTGTGGTTTTGTGAGAAATAACTAGTCTTTGTGGTAGTGCCTATGGTGGGCCACAGAAAATGATGGTTCGTGCTCTGTTGTTTCTTTGTTGTGTGTGGATATGGTGGTGCGCACACAAACATTCAAACTAGTGAAGCAGCACCCTGCGTCTGTTCCAAGTAGCTATGAAGAGCGCGCGCTGTTTCGAATACCTGATTTCCTCTTCGTTCCAGTTCTTGAAAATGTGGCAGGATTTCCGCGAAGGGCGAGCTGGTAAAAAGTGCCTGGATGTCGAATTTGTATAGTGCAAATCGTTGAATCTGACTTACAATAACTTGTGCTTGGCTTTTGACGCTAGAAGCCATTCCTGTCCCATCAGAGATTAGACTGACAAGCTCATCTCGTTCCTTGCCAAAACTCTCTTGAATGTCCTCAATAGCCGGCCCGAACCATTTCTCATTGGAAGGGAGGCCAGTATAAGTACTCCATGTGATCAACAGTCGTCCTAGGGTGATTTTCAAGTCTTTCAGGACTGTTCGGTCTGCTGAAGATAATCCTTCGTTGATTCTCGGAATCACACTCTTCACCACGGTGTCAAGGTTGCTCTCGGAAACGCTCGTCCCCTGGTACATTTCGATGAAACCTTTGAGCACCAAACTGCCGCTAAACATAAGCGGAATTATGGGTAGTTTCTTGGCGATTGCCATTCCAACTTCTTGGTTTGCCCAGACGGATTTGATGAAATTCTCGGTAACTATGGCAATTAGAGTCGAACTCGTATCAAGATGTCGTAATATCTCCGTTCTCCACTGGACTGAGACATCCAAATCCTCATGGGCCAAGAACGCTGTAACAGCGTTCGCTTCCAGTATATCTTTCACTCTTCGAGCTATCACCCTGTCTTCATGTGAATAGCTTAGAAATGCCTCTTTCAACTCAACCACGCGAATCTTAGTCTGACAGCCTCAAATGCACTGTGTCATGGTTATGTGTGTGTCTTCTAACGGTGCGCACACACACGGAAACGACGGTTCACCTCGATTCTAGAATTGAAGCGAGTCCCTTTGCAGACTTTAGAACAGTCGTTTGGTATAGCTCGTCTAATTTTGTCTGAATTATCGCGGTTTGCCACATTGTTTCAGTGACCACTACGTCTGAGTATGGTATTGCTATCGAGAGGCTCATTATGTCATGCAGGTCGTTGGGCTGAATTCTCCTTCTCTGCATGTCGCGATAAAGTGTCAATTGGACATTGCAGTAAGACGTTGGCATCGACTGAAAGAACCGAATGATAGTCTCCTGGTTCGTCGAGACGTTATCTATGAGAATCTTGGGGTTCGACTGAATACTCGAAAGGAATGGAATGAGTTTTGGACCGATTTCGTAAATGAGATAGTCGGCCAATATCGCCCTCCTAAGCAAGTTATTACCTCTGATTCGCGACCGCCATGATCGTCGAATCTCTTCGAGCCTTTTGGTGGTCGCTATAGCGTCTCTTTGTTGTTTCTCCACAAACGACTGACTAACTCCCAGTTCCATGAGAAAAAGCAGGGTCTCCGGACTTTCGAGCTTATCAAGAAGATACTTTTTCAGTTCGGCAATCCGTTCTTGCGGAAAAGGATTGTTTGGGTCCTTACTTTCTATTTCTAAGTCCGCTTTCGCGCTCACCAGCTGAGATAACCCTTTCCTGATTGCGAAATTCCGGAGATCATATCTCGGCAGGCCTAGATGTTTCAGGCACGCATCTTCGATCTCTGGCTCGACAATGAACGGGGCTGGGAGGATGGTCCATCCCTGCGACACGAGCATCACATATTCTGCCAGACGTTTTCTTCTTTCGGGATTCAGGTTCCTTATGGTCTCAGAGAAAGGGATCAAGGAAAGCGGGAAGATTGCTTGACCAGATTCAGACTTTGCAGCTACATTCTGAGCGATTTTCTGAAGTTCAGGAGTTCGGCCATAGTATCCGCCGCGAGTTCAATCCAATCCTTCGTGTCTAGATGGATGACTTGCGCTGCTTGTTTGACTGCCATCATCCTAGCCTGCTTCGTACACTCGCGTAAATTGTGAACTGCTTTGGGTTCCTAGCTCTCTTGCGTAGGTAATGCAATGTACTTTTGCCGATACCAAGTTGCTCTGCCTCGGAGGGAGTTACAGCAAGAATCTTAGCTCTCGTTTCACGGTCATCGGGTCTCTCCAATCTGGGCGCTGGTTCAGCAAAGTCGATGGTTGATGATTTGCGAGCTAGGAAGTAGCCTAGCTCATTCGACTTCTGCTCGATAATGGTTCCCATTTCAGAACGCGTCCTTTGTATGCTACACCAGCATTGAACTGTTTGCGGATAAGATTGATGAAACGGCTCTTGGTTTCGACATCGAATCGGTAGCGATAGTCATCTCCTGCAAAGTAGAAGTTAGGCAGATCCAAGGTACCTGATTCGAAGGCCTGAACTACTGAGATGTCAATTAACGGTAACGTAACATCTACGTTTGGTGAGTCAATTCCTCGGGACTGTAACAAAGTGTTTGGCAGAAACAGTCTCACACCGAACAGAATTGACATGAAAATCGCAAGACCGTGCTTCAAATTCCATATGGCATAGGAAGAATTAACTGATTTCTTGCCATCTCCTACGCGGTATACTTGCGATTCTGGACTTCTGTTGGGTGCCTAATCATTATCATCGCAGCGTTGCCGTTGACTTGGGCCAGTCCCACTCCTGCAGTTCCGATTCTCTATTTCTCATCTCAAGGTGGTCCATACAGTAGCGGGCAATCAACTCAAGTCCAATTCAAGGTCCAAAATCGGGGATCCGACACGATCAATGGTCTTACGCTGAGTGTCAGCGCTACGCAAGGGTGGTCGGTGTTTGCAGGAATAATTAGTATCGGGAGTCTTGGTAGCGGAGACCAGCGGGCCTTCACCGTCCAGGCTAAGGTGAGTTCCAATTCCTTCGCCTCAGTCGTGTTCACCGCCAAATCCAGCGACCATGTGCAACTCGATTTCCCAGTTTCAGTTTGGACTGGGTCTGGAGTAACGCCTCAGGCGATCGCTCGGGCAGGGGAAACGATCAGGAGTCTACTGAGCATCGCCACGGAATCGGGAACTTACAACGTCTATCAAGTGGGCAGTCTGATCTTTCCGTCGAAGCCGGAAGGTGTGACTGGTCAGACCGAGCTGCTTCAGAAAATTGTGCAGGGTTATTTCGTAAAGAACTTTCTAGGCACGTCTTCTGGGAGGAACTTGCCATCAGCACTTTCCGCGTTTGTGAATCAAATATCAACTTTAAGCTCTCACATCGACTCAATGCGCTCAACAAGTTCGCAAGCATACAGCTTCTCGATACCTTACTTGTTATCATCTCTAACATATTCAACGAATCTCTATCAATTTCTGACATGGCGGTTGCCTCTGCATCAATGGACACTCGGCGTCAGGGATGACTGGGGTGTCCCTGACCTTCTAGCGTGGGCTATCCAGAAATTCGCAGGTTTGAATGTGTCAGCCGATGACGTCATACAACTTGCCTATTTCCTCCAGTCAGGCGCGGGAGCTTCCCTCGTTTCTTACACTTCGGGGATCCAGGGAGCAAGCCAGCTGCTCTCCAGCTTGGCGAGTGCCAGTATCCCAGACTTGGGTGGGTTGCTTCAGTTGATCAGTTTAACCAGTCAAATCGCAAATAGCCTGACAAGTGCGAGCAACTTGGTTGTTTCGATAATCTCTGGTGCGGCCCAGAGGATAGTTAGTTGGATCAAGCAGCTACAGCAACAACTCTACAAGATCTTTCAGTCGCTTGTCAATTGGATCTCCGCAAACATACCACTGGTCAATGCTGCGATTAACAAAGTGGTGGTATGGCTTTACAATGCGTTGGCCACGGTCTTGAACTATGTTATTGGCATATTCGATACAGGACCGCAGGCACAATCGTCTGCGCAATCGGCGCATTCCGGATTATCTGACATGTCAGCGTCAGTCAACCAGTGGCAGGGTGCATGGGGACAGCTTTCTGATCGACTGCAACAAGTGGCTGACGAAGGCAGACAAAGGTGGAATGGTTTCTGTGACAAATTCCAGCCGGCCGTGCCCATGATTCAGAGAATCACCGGATGGGTCGGGAAGGGTCTTTGGGTTGCTACCACGCTGACAGGCGGTGCCTCTGTGAGCATTACCGGTACGTCTTATGGGGTCGTCCAAGGAATCGGGCTAATAGCGAACACGATTGATGCAGGTTGCACATACTCTCGCAGTGGATCGATTCCAGATCTTGTCACGGCGATCTCGATGGCATCGGGTGCAACGTTCCTTCTAGGCGACCTCTTTCCAGCTGAGGAGCACGACCTTCACGCGATCGGAGACATCTTGAATGCCATTGGCACAGGTGTTTCCGCGGTATCCTCAGTTCAAAACTCCATGTCGGGTTCAGGATTCGACGTTAGCAGCATTTCAAGAGTGGTTGCCGCCTATGATTCTGCAAACAAACAGGGGACTACCTATTACACCAGCGCAACGCCGGACTACGTTGCCGCCATTGGAGCGATCGATTCAGTTTCTAGTCTTCCGGGCCTCGATGCGGTCAACGTTATTATGAAGGATGTTCAGCCATGCGCAAATGTGATGGCTCAATTTTCATCCTACCAGAAGGATGGCATGGTGGCACCAGACCTTCAAAGCCAAGTTGGCCAATGTCAGCAAAACGGGCAGGGAGCCATTTCTGCCATAGGGAATGGGGATTACTCGGCGCTCTCACAAGCTGAGGCCCTACCTCACTTCGCTTCACAAGTGAATGATGCCGTAGAAGCTCGCCATGCTGAGTTTGTGGCTGCGAAAATTGCTCTCGGACAACTGACCTCCGCATTGTCATTGTTGCGCAGATGCGGGGTCCTGTGGGTTCAACCGAACCCAACCGTTCTTGGTCAAGGACAGCAAGCGCTCGACCAAGCGCAATCACAATTCTCTGCCGGTAAGTATACAGATGCGACAAACTCCGTAAGTCAAGAATTGGTGGCCAAATTGCATTCTGCTGATCAGTCGTGTAGATCGTCTGCGTCGCAAGTCTGGCTTGAGGTCGGCGCAGCCGCTGCCGTCTTTGTTGTGGTTGTTTTCTCAGCATTCGTGCACTTGAGGAAAACCCGCAGACCACAAAAGTAGTTTGGGGGGGTGCGCACCACGAGACCCCTCCAGTTGAGCACGTTTGGGTTAAGCATCGACTTCCGCTTGCAGAAATTAGGATAAAACTGGGCAATATCGCGGAGCACAAGGGTCTGGTAAGTGCTTGGTGTGTGCCTTAATGGTGCGCACGCACTTCTCTTACTGAATCAGGCACCCTTCGGGATGTCCACATAAAAGACAATTCCGCAGCTCTTGCATTTGTAATAGGCGACATGGTCAATTTTCACCCTTTCAATTCCGTCCACGTGAGGAATCGCACCCTTGTACTTCGTGCTCCCGATCTCTCCTGTCTCAAGGAATTCCGTCCAAATCTTCTTGCAGCGTGGACAGTTCGGCATCCTTACCATAGGGAGACAACGTTTTCATTGTCTAATTAGAGTGCCTATCGTGGCAACATTCTATGAGATAATGGAGGTGAAACAGCCAAACCTATTCACGTGACGGCAGAAAAGAACTGAGAGTTGGTATTGGAAAAGGACGAATCTGGTTGATCGGTTCAAATGGCATTGCTCGATTGTAGACACCGAATTTTCTGTCCGTAACAAGCCTAACGAATGAGTAATCTACTAATGAAAAGAATGCTCTGTAAGTGTTGATTCTCATGTCCGCATTGTCTTTCATTAGGTGGTCAGAGGCGCTTGAAGGTGCGAAAGTCGCGTGCAAAAATGCCATCAGACTTGCGGACGATGCGTTTCGCCTTCAAGGTATCGAGAGTTACCTTACCGCGTTTAGCCTTTCAATTCTCGCTTGGGAAGAAACAAATAAAGCGGGTCTCCTTAAGGCCTATGTTGACCACAGGGATATCTCCGAGTCTGAATGGCGTGGCAAATTTGCAAACCACAAAAGTAAGCTGGCTGCTTATTCTGAATATCACAATATTCTGTATCCTGCGTCACGGACTCTGCCTGATGACAGCGGAGCGTCAAAAAGAATGAAGGAGATAGCCGGTCAATTGGATATTGAGAAGCAGCTTTTTGGATTCTACACAGATTTCGTGCAACATTCTCGCCGTTGGCTATCTCCAACTACGCAGGAGAAGCCAAGCCGCTTCCTCTTGAGGACGCTGATATGACGACTGAACACATTATGCAGAGACTCGAATTGATTCGATACTTGTACAGTCTCGGCGTTCAACAGTCTCAACAACCTGAACCACTCGCAGGCGTTTCAATCCTTACTTTTCACGATAGCATTGAACTCTTCCTGCAGTTGGCCTGCGAAAAATGGAACGTCACAAAACAGAGTCAAAGCCTGATGGATTATTGGAACATGTTGCAACCACTGGGTTTGCAGCTCACGCAGAAGGAATCAGTGCGGCGACTGAATAGAGCTAGGGTTGACCTGAAGCATCATGGCATACTGCCTTCGAAGCTGGACATAGAGTCTTTTCGTGGGAGTGTGACGAGCTTCTTCGCAGACAACACCCATTCAGTTTTCGGAATCAGCTTCGACGCTATATCCATGCTCGGTCTAGTGCAATGCCGTGAAGCGAGATCTAATCTTGAGGAGGCGGAAAAGCACATAACGGCCCATAACGGTGAAGACGCACTTGACAAGATCGCCCTTGCATTTGCTCAGATAATCGATGACTACGAGAATAGAAAGCGTAGTCATTTTGGTGTTTCGCCATTTTTCTTTGGAGAATCACTGACCTTCGAGAGTAGCTTTTTCATGGGAATAAAACATGGCAGATTTGGCACGTTTGTGGATAAAGTCAAAGATTCGATTGAAGCGATGCAAAAAGCCATGAAGATCCTAAGTCTTGGTCTCGATTATCGGCGCTACGTGCGATTTCGCCTTTTGACTCCAAACATTATTGGAATTCCTGGCGGAGATTATGTCATTCAGCGAGGACATCGTGAGGAGGCGCCTTCCTCGCTTGACTTGCGTTTCTGTTTCGATTTCGTGATAGAGAGTGCAATACGCTTGCAGGGTTTCGATTTTGCTGTAGAACATCCTCAGTGAGATCGTGAGAAGCGAGTAGGATCTTGGAAAACGCTAATGCTGAAAAGCATGACTGCCGAACCAGATGCGAGCAGCCATGGAAAATGTGATCCGATTCGATCTCGTGAACATGCAACTGCCGGAACCGGTCGACATTCCGGAAATCAAATGTTCTATGTTTCCAGAGGTCAGGAGAGTTTTCCTTAGTCTTTTTGATGAGTCAGACCAAGATGATCAGGAGTTCCAAGCAGAACGGATGTTTGAGGAGCGAAGTCAAGGGAACGTTAGCCTTTTCGTTGAGATCGAGGGTGAAAATCGCGACGAACGTTACATACAGGAACGATGTCAGGAGTTCGTTAGCTGGGTCTGCTGGTTACTTTCTCTAGCTGAGATGCGGAGCGTATACTACTGGGGGTCACATCATTACATCAGATCTGAGAACGAATGGAAGCTTGTTTCCTCAGCATGGAAACCTCTCAGAGTGAAGGAAGCCAAAGGTTCACCATGGGGGGGCGTTCCATATTGGCGCCTTCCGACCTACGTTCGTCGGGCTTTGGAAATTCTGTCAAAGACTACGTGCCCGAGGCAAACAATCTTTACAGCGATTCAGCTGTTCACAGACTCCTTGCCCTACGAAGGCGAGTTATCGGAATTTCGTTTTCTAAAGAAATGGCTTGCACTCGAAATCATCATCAACAAGTGCGCTCATGACGATCATTCAGCCTATGTCTTCGGCACAGACAAAAGACAATTCGACGCACTGAAGAAAGAACTTCTAGAGGATATTCGACAAGATCCTCGTATCGCTGAAGACGAGAGGCGAGTGGAGGCGCTTACGCGACAACTCACAGCAATGAGGCGCGTTCCGATCAGCATGCTTGCAATGGAATTTCTCTCAACCCGTCAAGTCACTTTTGACGAATCGGACTTGGTTCGCTCCTTAGAGGCCCGTAACAAGATTCTACACGAAGGTACTAGACCGACCACGCCCGGAAAGACCGTCAATGAACTTGATGGTTTTGTGGCGTCTGTCTTCGGGCGCGCGATTTTCCAAATGATCGGCTGGGATTACGAGCAAGAACTGAAGGTACCATATGAACAGAAGGAAGTTGATAGTAGATCAGAATACGCGATTCTTCGCCCTCAACCGGACCAGTCATATGTGTTCCGTGGAAAAGGTTCGTTGCGAGAGGTGGATGGAACGGCGACCATCCCATGTTACGGAGAAATGAATGTTAGTCGCAAGGAGATTTCGGGCAAATTCATGACTCCCAATCCTCTTCGCATCTTCGAAATTTCAAATTCATGGAAAACCTGTGAGATATCCCTTGATGTTGACAATTCAACTTCTGTTTTGGTTGAAGGCGCAAAGGTCGCGGGGACGCACATGGCTTTTTCAAGCAAGGAGTTTACTCAGACCGATTCGCTTCCATCGTTCAAAATCGTTGCACTCAAAGCCTTACGTCTCAACAAGAGTTAGAGATTCTCGTGTGTGTGGTCTAGCTGGTGCGACCGGCAGAAATTGAACCATGGTTCTAGTATTTTTGTGTGTGTGTGTGTGTGTGGGTCTACTGGTGCGGGCAGTCTGATTTGAACGGTTCAAGTTTGAAGCTTACTAGCGTTGCGGACACAACTTATCTTATCGTTTGGTATCCACATGGGATTGGCTGTCCTCTTTGAATGATCTTTTGGTGAACAACGGTGTCATCTTGACGATGAACTCTGACCGACATATCTTGGAGGGATATTCTGTTGTTGTCAGAGATGGTAGAATTCATGAGATAGGTAAGACTTCGAGGCTTGAAGGCAAGTATTCTCAAGCTGACGTTTTGGATGCTTCAGGTCGTATCGTAATGCCTGGGATTGTGTGTAGTCACTCCCATCTTTACGGTATCATGCTCCGAGGCGCTGCTCTGAAGATTGAACCTCCATCAGATTTCACACAGATCCTTCAACGGGTCTGGTGGCCTGTGGATGAGGCGCTTACCGTGGAGGACGCGTATGCAAGCGCCCTAGTTTCGTCTTTGGAGTTCGCTAAATCAGGCGTGACAATGTTCGCTGACACCTATTCAGGTTCAAACTCGATAAGTGGTGTTCTGGATCACATTGCCAGAGCAGTTGAGGAGGTCGGCATAAGGGGGTTCATTGCTTTCGAGGCGACGGAACGACACACGAAAGATGAAGGATCAAGAGGCATCAAGGAGAACATCCGTTTCGCGGAAAAAATGCATACCAACCCAGATTCGAAAGCGAAGCCCCTTTTCAGCATTCATGCGTCTTTCACAGTCTCCGACGATCTGATCAAAGAGGTAAGAGCGCTCGCAAGTAAGTACCGCGTCCCAGTTACAATCCACACATCTGAGGGGTTAGGAGACGTTCATCATAACCTAGAGAATTATGGAAAGAGGACTCTGGAACGCTTGGAAGATGTTGGCCTGCTGGGACCGGATGTGATTTTAGCGCATTGTGTCAACGTCACCGACAATGAAATCGACATTATTGCACGAACAAAGACTGGCGTTGCTCATAATCCAATGAGTAACATGCTAAACGCTGTAGGAGTCGCACCAGTTCCGGAGATGCTGCGGAGACATGTGAATGTTGGTTTGGGGAATGACGGGTACATATTCGACATGTTTGAGAACGTGCGAGCCGCCTTTCTGGTTCACCGCCTACAGACCAGAGATCCCAACGCTATAGACCCCTACACAATCCTGGAGATGAGCACAATCAACGGCGCTAGACTCTACGGCATGGATAAGGAGCTGGGCTCCATAGAAGTAGGCAAAAGAGCCGACATGATCATCATCAAACCCTCCATACTCCCAACACCACTCAACGCTGAAACAGTGGTCGGTCACTTGATCAACACGGTTGACGGCGACGACGTCGAACACGTACTAGTTGACGGTAAACCCATTGTCAGAAACAAACGTCTCCTAACATACGACGAGGAAAAAGCTCAAACGCTCTCACAAACCGCCGCGGCCAAGCTATGGTCACGCCTGAAGACAAGTAAGGCGCAAATCGATCCACTTAAGAAATAGGTCTCCGTGGAATCGCAGGTTGGATTACAGGCACGTAGTAACATCATTCATCCAAGCCGACAATCGCATTCTGCTGCTCCGACGTAGTTCTAAGGTTGGCACTTATCGCGGCAAATGGGCCACCGTGAGTGGATATTTAGAAGGGAACGAAGACCCTGCACAACGGGCGATGATTGAGATAAGCGAGGAAACGGGCCTTACCTCCGCGCAGGTCAAGCTGGTAAGAGTAGGCGATCCTCTTAGAGCGTACGATGAGACTGTAGGCGTGGTTTGGGTCGTTCACCCATTTCTATTTGAAGCCAGCGAACCAACGGTACATCTGGATTGGGAGAATACTGAGTTTCGATGGGTTCGTCCGGATGCGCTGAGAGAGTATGAAACAGTTCCCAAGCTGAGGGAGGCATTTGACCGGGTACGCTGGGATCTCCAAACAACACCCCCAGCCCTGCTAGAGACCGCTCGGCAAGTGCAGGAGGTCGCTCAAGATCGAACACATGGAGCAAGCTATCTTGGATCACGGGCAATCGAGATCATAAGAGAAGTGTCAAGGCTCTCTGATGCTACAAGTCCAGGCAACCTGTTCCACGATCTCTTACTGGTAGCCTTCCGGTTGCGAGATGCGCAGCCGAGCATGGCAACTCTCAGAAATCTGGTTGGTAAGCTTCTCTATAGATTGGATTCGCGCAGATACGACTCATCTTCCGATGATGATTTCAGACGGCTCATTCGAATGATGGCGGACGAGCAGATCTCAAGTGCGAAGAGGTCGTTGGATGATGCATGCAAGAACTGCAACGCATTCATGCCGGAAAATTGCAGAGTCCTAACGCACAGTTACAGCAGCACAGTTCGTAAGGCGCTGGAAATTGCTCATCAGATCGGAAAGAGGCTTCAAGTCTACGTTACAGAATCGCAACCCGGCGGAGAAGGCGCACAGCTTGCGAAGGATTTGTCCTCCAAGAGGCTTCAAGCGCGACTAGTGCCAGACATCAAATCATTGTCTGAAATGCCTGCTTTGGATTTGGTGCTAGTTGGGTCGGATAGTGTGATGGCGGATGGTTCCATTGTGAACAAAATCGGAACGAAAACAATCGCCGAACTGTCCAACCAACGTTCGATTCCATTCTACGTTGTCTGTGAAACTGCGAAGTTCAACACATTCGATTTCCTCGGTGAGCCAATCAAGATCGTGGAGGCTCTCTTCGATCTGACTCCTAGCAAATACGTTACGAAAATCATCACGGAACATGGTCCTATGGAGCCGCGTGATGTAGAGAATCAGATCAGGCAGAGTCTAAGGGAGCTTTATACATGAGAATGAAACATGCCTCAACTTCAATCCAATAGGTTAGCTCATACTTGAGCGGCATCCCGGAAGTCGACATTCGAATCCGTAAACTCGTTCAGGCAATCTTCCGCTCCCAAGGAATGCTGCGCGAGTATTTCACAGACTTCTTCCCCTACATGCGAGAGGCCCTACGCAAATTCAATCTAGAAGGGATCTGGGATAAGGTATACGCTGATGTCGTCACAGGTGACTACGAACTTGACCGGCTCTCGCTCTTCCTAAACCGCCTGTACAATGAGGACAAGGAACTATTCGCGTCCTTCCTCGGACATGTGACCAAGGAACTTCTGCAGAGGTTCCATGAACCGAAGGAGAACCTCTCATGGTTCTTCCAAGAACTGAAGGAGTTAGGCTTCGGCTGGGACGGCAAGAAGTTAGCTCCGACGCCCGCCTGAAGGTTACAGTGAATTCTCTTCTGGCGGCGGATTCCCGCGGAAGAGCAGGAAG
>Ga0315281_10007693_pt1 | contig 15138 bp, 10 predicted proteins | sample YL17G07_0_MG_FD_204540 | JGI IMG/M metagenome (GOLD analysis project Ga0315281, IMG submission 204540) | Sediment microbial communities from Yellowstone Lake, YNP, Wyoming, USA - YL17G07_0 | ecosystem: Environmental > Aquatic > Freshwater > Lake > Sediment | place: USA: Wyoming | collected...
ATTCATCCCGCCATCGCGCGAAATCGTTCGGCCTGGTGCGCATCGCCGATGAAGATCAACACCGATTCCGGGCGAATCATCCAGTTCCCTCCCAGGTTGTATTCGTATCTTCCCGTCGAAGGGTCGAACCCCGCGACGATACGAACGCCGAGCTTCTCGCCGATTCCCGTTGAGGACAGAGTTTTTCCGGCCAGGGGGCTCCCGGGCCGGATGCGAACTTCCGCGAACCGGAGCGCTTCCCCTTCCTGCCGAAGCATTTGATCCAGGAAATCGACGACGTTCGGCCGGAGGATCTGCGACGCCACGCGCATCCCGCCCGTTCGATTCGGCGAGACCACTCCGTTGGCGCCGGCTCTTCGGAACATCGGTTCTTTTTCGATCTCGACGCATTTTGAAATGATACGGACATCGGGGTTGAGCACCCTCGCCGTGACGACAAGCAACATGTTGTCGCGATCCTCGTGAAGCGCAGCCACCAGGGTTTCGGCGCGCTCGATCCCGGCAGCGACGAGAATGTCTTCGTGGGCGGCATCGCCGTGTAGAACCACGACCTCGGGGCCGAGCCTCTCGATCAGCTGCCCGATGTGGGCTTCGTCGGCTTCGATGGCGACCACCGCCCGCCGATTTCGATGAAGCTCTTCGACAATGTGGATCCCCGTCGACCCGACCCCGCAAACGATGACGTGACGCTCCATTTCGCTCGCTTTTTTGAGCATCTTTTTCTCCCGGAAATAGTGCCCCAGGTCCCCTTCAACGATGAGCGCCGTGATGGCTGAAACGGAATACAAAACGATCCCCATTCCGGAAACGAGGAGAACCATCGTGTAGATTTTTCCGGCGCTGGTGGCTTGCACCCCGAGAACGTCTCCGTATCCGACGGTCGTCAAAGTGATCGTGGTCATGTAGGCGCAGTCCAGCCACGACCATTTCCCCACACCCAATAACCGGTAACCGATCGTGCCGAAGACGAAGACTCCGGCGAGCAGAAGAAGCGAAAGCCGAAGGCGCTGCCGCACCGGGTGGCCCGGAAGATTTGCGAGACTCCGGTGGACTGGACTTTTCATGTCTCGGGCGATGTTACACCGTTCGCGCTTGACTCCGGACGGGCCCGATGCAAGAGTTTCCGGCCGGAGAGAAAAGACCGATGAGCACGACCGCAAGCCGACCGATCGTTTCCGCCGCCGCCCATTTCCCAACCGGGGCTTCCCTCGCCCTGGCCGAGCAGTCGAGCCTCTCGGAGATGGCTCGGGGGTTGGTCGGGTCGGAGATCCTCAAGATTGCCGGCGAGATTCGGGCGCTTCAGGCCACCGGACGAACGATCTGCAATCTCACGGTCGGAGATTTTTCGCCGTCAGAATTCCGGATTCCTCCCGCGCTCGAGGCCGCGATCGCCCGCGCGCTGGCCGCCGGACAGACGAACTACCCTCCTTCCGATGGCATCCTCGAGCTGCGCCGCGAAATCGTGAAGTTCTACGAAAGGGATCTGGGGCTCTCTTATCCGGTGGAGTCGATCCTGATCGCGGGCGGAGCCCGGCCGATCATTTACGCCACCTACCGCGCTCTCCTCGATCCGGGCGAAACCGTTCTCTACCCGGCTCCGTCCTGGAACAACAATCACTACGCTTTCCTGACGCGAGCGAAATCTTCGACGCTCGTCGTGGGACCGGAAACGAACTTCCTGCCGACCGCCGAACTTCTCCGCCCCCTGCTGCCGGAAGTGAGGCTGCTCTGCATCAACACGCCGCTCAACCCGACAGGAACCGTCCTCGCGGAAAAGGAAGTCGCCGCGATCGGGGAGCTCGTCGTCGAGGAAAACCGGCGGCGTCAGAAATCGGGCGAACGCGCTCTTTTCCTCATGTGGGATCAGGTCTACTGGATGCTCACTTTCGGCGGCGCTTCGCACCACACTCCCCCCGAGCTCGTTCCCGAATCGGCCGCCTGGACCATCTTCGTCGACGGAATTTCGAAAGCCTTCGCTGCAACCGGGCTCCGCGTCGGCTGGGCCGTGGCCCCCCCGTACGTCGTCTCCCGGATGCGCGATATCCTCGGACACGTCGGCGCCTGGGCGCCCCGCCCCGAGCAGGTCGCCACGGCGCAGCTTCTCGCCGATCCCGCTGCCATCGACGCCTATCACTCCGGAATGATTCGTGATGTCCGCCACCGCCTCGACCTGCTGCATCAGGGTTTTCAGGGAATGCACCGCGGCGGCCTCGCCGTCGACACCGTCCCTCCGCAAGGCGCGATCTACCTTTCCGCGCGCTTCGATCTCATCGGCAAGACGATCGACGGGCGCCCCATCCGCACCAACGAAGAGATCCGCCGGCTTCTCCTCGAAGAAGCCGGCTTCGCCGTCGTTCCGTTTCAAGCCTTCGGTATGGAAGGCGAAAACGGCTGGATGCGGCTGTCGGTTGGTGCGGTGTCGCCGGCGGATATCGAAGCGAGCCTGCCGAGGGTTCGAGCGCTGCTGGAACGAGTCCGAACCTGACCCCCCTGGTGCGCGGCGATTCTAGCGAACCGCCGCCGCCCCCTTCTCCACGATTCCCGCCGCCTCCAGCGCCGCATCCACGATCGGTTTCGCCGACAGCGGCGAGCCGGTGGCGCCTTTCATCCAGGCGTCGGGCGTCAGAGCGCCCAGGCGGGCGACCCGTTCGAACTCCGTTCCCAGATTTTTTCCTTCGAGCGCGCGCTCGACCTGGAAGGCAATCAGGTGTCCGATCGGATAGTCGGGAAGGTAGAGACCCTCGTCGATCATGTGGGAATAGATCGCCAGCAGGACGACGTCTTTCTTGCCGAAAACCGGCGCGTAATAACGATTCCAGACATCCTGGGCGATCCGGATCGCGGCTTCACGAAGCTGCGCAGGAGTCGCTTCGGGGTGGGCGTACATCCAGTGCCAGACGCCCATGTCGACGAGCCCGACTCCGGCGATTTCATAGGCGCCCCAGAAATCGTTGAGCGCCGCGAGACTCCTCGCTTCGGCCGACGGCTTCGTCAGCCCTAACAACTCCATGTCGCGCGCCTGGAACACGAACGCGAGAGCTTCGGTGAACGCGGTGTTGGGAACGCCCTTCATCGTGAAGTAATCGATCTTGTTCAGCGAAAAAACCTGCTCCACGTTGTGGCCGAACTCGTGGACGGCGATGTTGTAACCCTTGTAGTTCATCCCGTCGGCGGGAATGCGGGTTCGCAGGTGTGCAGAGTCGGCGCGCCGCTCGGCGCCCATCGCATGGCCGGACCCTCGCGCCGGATCCACCACGACCTTCGACGCGAGGAAATCGGCCGTGTCGGGGGCGAATCCCAGCTTCTTCAGAATGTTCGGCAAATCAGCCTGGAAGGCCTGCGTATTCGGATATTTCTTCCGGACGATCTCGTCGAGCTGCTGTTCGGTGTAAGCGCCGCGAGCCCGAAAACCGTTGTACCAGATGTCGAACGGCTCGAGCGGGCGGCCGAGCTGCTTTTCAATGAGCTTGGCGACGCGGGGTACGGCCGGCGAGGTCAGGATCGCCTCGAGCAGCTTCCCGACTTCCGCTTCCGGAATCTCTCTGTCTTCATCGAATTTCCTGGCGATGAAAGTCGGTTCGAGAGGCGAATAGGGGTCGGCGAGCCGGACCGCCCGAAAATTCGCGAGAAGGCGGGCGTAACGCTCGTCCCCTTCGGTTTCTGCGGTGACCTTTCGCTCCGCGGCCCCTTCCGGCATTTTTTCTCCGGCGGCCGGAGCTCCCGCGACGACCCTGTTTTCAGCCGGAATCCAGTCGACTCCGGGATTGTCCACGACGACCTTCGGAATTTCCTGCCGGACGATTTTTTCCATGACCAGCTGGATCATCCGTTGCTTGGGAAGCGGGTCCTTCTCGTTGTAATCGGCCTTGAGCTCGTCGCGGAGATTCCAATGACTGAGCAGACGAAGCCCTGCAGGAAACAATCGTTTCCCGTCCGCGGTCAGAACGTGATGCATGTAGACGTTGTACCGGCTGATGTAGGCGCTCGAGGCCACGAACGACTTGTCGATCTCCTGATTGACCGACGCGGGAATTCTGCGGGAGAAACGCTGCGCCAGCCTCGCTTCCGCCCATTCTCGCCGGCTCCATTTCGCTCCGAGCTTCAGCCGCTCTTCGAGAGTCGTCAACGGGAAATTCAGGAGAGCCGCGAAAGCGATGCGGCTTTGGAACATGTCGTCCGAAAGATGGGCGCCCGGACTGAATTCGGCGAAGAGATTGTCAATCGGACGGATCGGTCCGGCATCGAGATCGTGTTGCCGGTGAAGATCGCGAACGACCTCGTGAACGTGACCGTCGAGAGATTCGAGAATGAATTGGAATCGATCGAAGGATTCGTCCAGAAGCTTCGGATCGGAAATGAACTGTTCGGTCACGAAACGGGCGAGCGCGGCGTCGTCACCGTCCTCGCTGCGCCAGAACGAGAGAACCTGCGAGACCCCCCTGTCGATCCGGGCGGCGGAACTTTCTCCATGTTTCACCCGGAGCTCGGCTCGAAGCCGGGCCGCCAGGGCGCTCCCCTTCGCAGCCGGGGGCGCCGGATCGGGAGAAGCGCCGGCCGTTGATGCGAAGAGAAAGAATCCGAAGGCGGCGCCGAGGGCGAGTGCTCCCGCCGCTCGGAGAAACGGTTTCTTCGGTTCGGAGCAGTTTTCCGGTCTCGAATTCATGCTTTTCTCCTTCGGACGCCTCCCGAACCCAACACTGGCTCGTTTTCGGAGAGGCGAACTACTCGGCGTTTTCGTTTTCGAGCTCGGCGCGAATGATGGTGAATTCCGCCGCGGTCGTCGGTCCGGCCTGCCCATCCGCTCCGTAGGCTTCGAACCAGACCGTATGTTTTCCCGGCCTTAGCCCGGCAGCCTCGAGTGTCAACGTCGCCGTCTCGGAAAGGGAATCAAATTCGCCGTCGACGGGAACCAGCGCAAGCGTGTTGGCTCCACGCCAGACCGGTTCGTCGATCGTGGCTTCGATGCGTTCGACAATCGCGCTGGAACTCTTCTGGATGGCGCCGACCGTGAAAGTGACCGTTCCCCCCGGCGCCAGCGTCGCGGAGGATTGCGAGGCCAGTGCGACATCGGGACCGAAGACCAGCTTGTAGGGCTGCCGGGCGATCCGGGCGGCGTACAAAAGTGCCTCCACACTGTCATGAACCACTTTCGGGATTTTCCCGCAATCCTCGAAGAACGCGTCCCCCACCTCGAAAGTGAAGGCCGGAACTCCGTAGACACCGTAGGCGACGTCATCGGTGCAACCCGAAGCGATGTAGAGCGCAATCGAGGCGATTCCGGATCGATAGCCCGTGAAAGCGCCGAATCGATCACCCATCGCTTTGAGCGGAGCTTCGTTCATCGATGCCTGTTTCTTGTAACCGAGTGGACGAAGAATCCACTGAGAGTAGGAGTGAAGGGTGATCATCATCCCCTGGGTGTTCTCTTCGTCCGCGGGGATCTTGTCGCTGGAGTCGGGCCGGGCCGGCCACATGACCGGGAAGAAATTCTCGATGGCCGCCACTTCCGGTTCCGATGTCGCCGAAGGGCCGTGATAAGTCTCGTCGCAGGGGTCGGCCGAGGCTCCTCCGTGATTCCACATGTACGACGAGTTGCGATTGAGGTCCGTTCCGAGCTTGCCGTTCACCGAGCAGCCGTTCGTGTTATTCGTATTTTTTCGCCAGAGACTCCCCGTCTCGGCTTTCTTGTGTCCGTCCGGGTTCGTCATCGGAGCCACGTAGAAGGCCGTTTCGCGAACGAGCGCGGTGATCGCGGGGTCCTTTCCGTAACCTTCGAGAAGCCGTCGAAGGAATTCCCGCGAGATCTCGGCCGTGGCCAGCTCTCGAGCATGAATCGTCGACATCAGAAAATAATTCGGTTTCGGCCGGCCGTCGGTCGCGTGATCGCTCACCCGAACCATCAGAAGATCGTGTCCGCCGGCTCCCCCGCTCTGGACCTTTTCCCAGCTGTCGCCGTAGTCGATGACGTCGACGAGGCCCGGATACTTCTTTGCATAATCCAGGAGTTCTTTCTCAATCTGCTCGACGCTCGCGTAACAGGTCAAATCCACCGATCTGGTGTCAGCCCGGGAAGTTTCCTCCCAGTCGATCTGATAGGGAATTCTTTCTCCCGCGAGACGAAGAAGATCACCCGGATCGGCGGCCAGAAGAGCCCACCCTTCCTCACGTTCCACGACCCAGATATCGGCCCAGTCCCCTGGTCCGGCGGGCTGGTCGAGCGCATCGACCGGGATCCTCACGAGGAGTGAAGCGTCCGGACCGGACGCCCGAAGCGGTGATGCGGTCGCCAGCAGGGCCAGAGAGGGCAAAAGGATACCGAGCAGCAAACGCCGAATCTTCATGTCACGAGTCTCCAATCCCCTGAATTCTACGGCGAAACGGTCAATTTGTTTCCTGGATCTTTGAACCGGATCCTGTTGTCGTGAGGGGCCGCGAACGTTTCCTCTTGACCTCGAAGAACTCCGGCGGCGACAATTCCGCTTCAGCCCCCCCTCGGCGAGAGATGGCCCGTCTCTTTGTCTCCCCAACATGCGCCCATCATTCCCACCCCGGACAGTCGCACGACTGCCCCTTCTTTTCATCCCGCACACTTCATTCGATTCGCGTTCTCGAAAAATGAGAAGGGAGGCGCCTTGAGACTCGGGCCGCCCCCCTCCGGAATTCTTCTGCGGGAAATGCCCCCGGCGGAACGACCGCGCGAAAGGCTCCTCAGGCTCGGCCCCGAGGCCCTTTCGGATGCTGAGCTCGTCGCGATCCTCTTGCGCAGCGGCACACCGGGGCGCTCCGCTCTCGACGTGGCCGCAGGACATCTGGCGCGGGAAGGCGGCCTCTCGGGAATGGCCCGACGGGACGCGGGGTACCTGGCCCGGCTGTCCGGGATCGGACCCGTCAAATCGATTTCCCTGACGGCGGCTCTCGAGCTCGGCCGCCGCGCCGCTCGCAACTCGGCCAGCGAGAAACCGATGCTCGGCCAGCCCGGCCGGGTCGCCAGCTACCTCAGCGCGCGGGCGGCCGAATGGCCCCAGGAGAGGGTCGGAGCCCTGATGCTCGACATGCGGCACCGCCTCGTGTTCGACCGGGAGATCGTTCGCGGTTCACTCGACAGCGCCGCCGTTGTCCCGCGGGACGTTCTGCGCCAGGTGATGCTCGACGACGCGGCGGCTTTCATCCTCTACCACAACCACCCATCCGGGGATCCGACCCCTTCCCGTGACGACGTGGACTTCACCCGGGCCCTCGTCGCAGCGTCCCGGCAACTGGGACTGCGGCTCCTCGACCATGTCATCGTCGGCCGCGAAGGGTGCGTTTCCCTTTCAGAGCGTGGACTACTGGAATGATTCACAAGGACCACCCGGGACGCGGAATTCCTGGGATCGGCTTGTGCTACGCTTCATTCGATGCGGGAGAAGCGCGATCGACGCGCCCGTTCGAAAAAAATCCGGCTCCAAAATCAAAGAGGCGAACATGACCGACAGCACGACGACGCCCGCTCCGGCTGAAACGAAAATCGAGACCGCAGCTGCAGCGACGGCCACGGGGACAAACCCAAGGCCGTCCCTCAGCGTCACCGACAATCGAACCGGAAAAACGTACGAGCTCCCGATCAAGGACGGAACGATCCGATCGATGGATCTTCGCCAGATGAAAGCGAGCGACGAGGATTTCGGCCTGATGGCCTACGATCCCGCGTTCCTCAACACAGCCTCGTGCACCAGCCGCATAACGTTCATCGACGGCGACAAGGGAATTCTCAATTATCGCGGATACCCGATCGACCAGCTCGCAGAACAGTCCAACTTTCTCGAGGTGGCCTACCTCCTGATGAACGGCGAGCTGCCCAACAAGGCTCAGTTCGAAAAATTCAGTCACGAAGTCACCTACCACACGTACGTTCACGAGAACGTGAAGAAGTTCATCGAAGGATTCCGGCACGACGCTCATCCGATGGGGATGCTCGTTTCGTCGACGGCAGGCCTGTCCACTTTTTACCCGGACGCCAAGGATATTTTCAACGAAGACAACCGGCGCCTGCAGATGACCCGGATTCTCGCAAAAATGCCGACCCTCGCTGCATTCGCCTATCGCCACTCGATCGGAATGCCGTACGTCTACCCCGACAACGAGCTTTCGTTCACCGGCAATTTTCTCTCGATGATGTTCAAGATCTCCGAAATCAAGTACGTCCCCAACAAGGCCATCGAGAAGGCTTTCGACGTTCTGTTCATCCTGCACGCGGATCACGAGCAGAACTGTTCGACGAACGCGATGCGCGCCGTCGGCTCATCGCACGCGGACCCGTTCTCGGCCGTCGCCGCAGCGGCCGCGGCGCTCTACGGGCCGCTTCACGGGGGCGCCAACGCCGAGGTTCTCTACATGCTCGAGCAGATCGGCTCGAAAGCGAACGTGCCGGAGTTCATCAAGAAAGTGAAAGGCGGGGACGCCGGAAGACTCATGGGCTTCGGACACAGGGTCTACAAGAATTACGACCCGCGAGCCAGAATCATCAAACGAATGGCCGACGAGGTTTTCGACGTCGTCGGTCGAAATCCTCTTCTGGACATCGCTCTCGAGCTCGAACGGATTGCGCTCGAGGACGATTACTTCGTCAAAAGAAAGCTCTACCCGAACGTCGATTTCTACTCGGGGCTGATTTACCAGGCGCTCAAGTTTCCGGTGGACATGTTCACGGTGCTCTTCGCCATCGGACGGTCGGCCGGATGGGTGGCTCAGTGGGAAGAGATGCTCCTCGACAAGGACCAGAAAATCGCCCGTCCGCGGCAGATTTACCTCGGTCCCGAGAGGCGGGACTTCATCGCCCTCAACAAGCGGTGAAAAGGGGCGCCGGGCGGTCCTCCGGCGCCTTCGCCCTCGAGTCGGGCTGCAGCCCCCCTTTTCGCCGGGCGAATCTGTAAACTGGCGGTGGTCGGCGCTTTCGGAAGCGGTCGATCGCAAACGGCCCGTTCGATTCACCGATCCTAAGGAGCAGGACCAACCATGAGAGCTGTCGTCACTGGAGCTGCGGGTTTCATCGGATCCCATCTTTGCGAGGCGTTGATCGCCCGCGGCTACGACGTCGTGGGAGTCGACAACTTCATCACGGGAAATCCAAGAAACATCGCCGGCCTCATGGGGAACAAAAAGTTTCTTTTCATCGAGCACAACGTTTCGAATTACATCTACGTCGACGGCCGCGTCGACGCGGTACTCCACTTCGCTTCTCCCGCCTCTCCGGTCGACTACCTCGACCATCCGATCGAAACCCTCAAAGTCGGCTCCCTCGGCACCCACAACGCCCTGGGACTCGCCAAAGCGAAATCGTCGCGTTTTCTGATCGCGTCGACCTCCGAAGTCTACGGGGATCCTCTCATCCATCCGCAAACCGAAGATTACTGGGGAAACGTAAACCCCGTCGGTCCCCGGGGTGTTTACGACGAAGCGAAACGTTTCGCCGAAGCGATGACGATGGCCTATCACCGGGTTCACGCAATTCCAACGCGAATCGTCCGCATCTTCAACACCTACGGGCCGAGGATGCGTCCCAAGGACGGTCGAGTCGTACCCGCTTTCATTTGTCAGGCCCTGACCGGACAACCGATGACGATCTTCGGCGACGGATCGCAGACCCGCTCGTTCTGTTTCGTTTCGGACCTCGTCGAAGGGATTCTCCGGCTGCTCGAATCGAACGAATCCGACCCCGTCAACATCGGCAACCCCACCGAGATGACGATCGTCGAGTTCGCGCAAAAAATCCGCGCGGTCGTCGGCTCGTCCTCCGAAATCGTCCATAAGGCGCTCCCGGTCGACGATCCGAGGGTTCGCCGCCCCGACATCACGAAAGCGAAATCCCTTCTCTCCTGGGAGCCGAAGGTTCAGCTCGAAGAGGGGCTGAAGACGACCGTCGAGTATTTCCGAAGCCTGCCGGTCGAACAGCTCCGCTAGTTCATTTTCGAACCATGGTCGACCGGCCCGAAACCCGAATTTCCCCGGACGGAAAAACTGTCTCCGACCCGGAACGAGGCGAACATCGCTCACGCCCGGGGCTGTCGCTCGCCGTCGGGGTCATCGGGGGAATGCTCGTCGGGTCGGCATCGAGCCTTCCCATCGCGGTGGCGACGGGAATCGAACCGCTCCCTGGGCTGCTCGCGGCTCTTCTCGTTCTTGGTTCGGTGATCGGGCTGCTGGCGGCACGCCGGGTGAACGAGAAAAGCCCCCCGAGCCTCGCGCAGATCCTGCACGGGACGTGGTCGCTCCTGACCGTTGCGAGCGCTCTCGTGCTGATGACCCAGGTTTCGTATGCGATCTGGCTTCACAAGACCACCCGGCGTATCGCCGATCAGGAGTGGTTGATTCTTGCCGGAACGCGCGCATCCGAGGTGAGAAGCCGTCTGGGCGAACCGAGCCGGATCGTCGAAGAAGGAGCAGATTCCGCCGAGCCCGGCTCGCCGCGCCCGGAGCGATGGCTCTACGTTTATCGATTCGGCCGTCTCCCCCGTTTTCGAATGACCCTCCGCATGGAGGACGGAAAATTCCAGCGATCGGAGCTCGATGGCATCAAGGGACGCCGATTTCTCTGGAATCGCCCTCCGGGCTGAACACGTCACTCGGGAGCCGGGCCCAAGGCCCGTGACCCGCAACTAATTTCCGCCTCTCAGCGGTTCTCGGTCCTCGGCGATCCCGTCTTTATCGGGATACCCCGACGTTCCGGATCACTTTCGTTCCGCTCAACCGATCGTGCAACGCGCGGCGCTGCGGGTCCAGGAATACCGTCAGCAATCCCAGGCCGGCCGGAAGAATCGCAACGACCCAGGCGAGGAACCGGGCAAGTGATCGTCGCCATCCGATCGGACTCTCACCGTTCGGGCCGACGACTTCAAGATGGAAAATCCGATACCCGATTGTGCCCCGGCTGCGGGCCGGACCACGAACGAGATAGGCGATGGCGGCGATGATCGCTCCCAGGAGGAGACCCTTGAGCAGGAGTGCGTAAAGCCATTCGCTGCTGGCGGCCGGAGATCCCAGAGAAGCCCGAATCAGGATCAGCAGAAGAGCCGGCAGGAGAAACAGAAGGTCGATGGCCAGGACGAGCATCGCGTCGACGAGTGCCGCGGCAAGCCGGACACCGGGAGCAGCGGCCTCCGGGTGGGCCTGAGAAGGCGGTGAACCGGCAGGCGGATTCGGCGCAGGAGGCGGGGCAGCATCCTTCGCCGCTCCGCGATTGCGAAGAACGACCTCCCCCGTTGCGGGCACTCGAGTCGTCGGCCGCTGGGCCGCGAATTCTCGCGCGACCTCGGTCGCGAGCTTCCCGCCGCAATGGAGGCAGGTTTCCCGGCTCTCATGATTCTTCGTACCGCACGCACCGCACGGAACTCCGACACGCGGAGGTGACTCCTTCGATTCTCGATTCGCGGAGATCTCGACGGTGAGCAGCACGTTCCCGAACCGTATGAGATCGCCGTTCCGAGCCGCGGACTCCTCTTCGGCCCGGCGGTCGCCCACAAAGGTCCCGTTCGACGAACCGAGATCGCGAACGCGAATTTCCCCCAGCTGGCAACGAATGACGGCGTGTGCCCTCGAAACCGACTCGTCGTCGAGCCGGACGGCGCAGGAGCGGCTTCGCCCCACCGTCACTTCTCCTTCCGTCAGTTCGAAGCGGCTCGAACCGGCCAGAAGGGAGTAACTCCAGGTATCACTCATGACCCCGCCGACAGGAAAACCGGCATCAGGAGAGGCCGATGTCGGGACCTCATGCGAGCCTAACGACTCGGCGGGGCCGACACGGTCGACGATTCCGCTGGCGGAGACGGATCCCCTTCAGCGGCGTCATTTCCCGGCTCCGGAGGTGCGGCCTTTTCGGGCCGCGAAGGAACCGGGGGAGCCGGCTTCGACGACACGGGGAGAACCCGCCCCGAAAGCCCTTTCGGAATTGGCATTCCTGCAACCGACAGAAGCGTCGGAACGATGTCGGCCACGGTCGAGTTTCCGGTTCGAAAGGCCCCGGCTCGAATCCCGTTCCCCGCGAAAAGCAGCGGGACGTAAGCGTCGGGCGGATCGGGCGATCCATGTGTGGTCCCGGTGGGATCACTGATCCAGTTGAGCCTCCAGATGAACATGAGGTCGCCGCTTCTCTCCGGATCGAAAGAAAGACGCATACCTCGAATGAAAGGCCGAATCGTCTTATCCGAAAGCTCCTCGCGTGTGTAGGCGTATCGCACCTCGGGAAGCCCGCGCATCACTCGTGCCGCGACGTCGCGAACCCGGGCCGCGGAATCCGGAGACAAGGTCGCCGGATCGAGAGTCAGATCGATACCGTGAATCCCGATCCGCTCCCCTTTGTCTTTCGACCGGAGAAGCCGGCTCGCCGGCAATCCCTCGGCGTCGAGCGCCTCCGAAAAATATTTTTCGAAACGGACAGCGAGCTCGTGGAGACTCACTCTTCCGGCATCGCCGCCCCTTTTCTTTGAAATCTCGGGAACCGTCGCCACCCCGTGATCAGAAGTGACGACGATCGAATAATTTTCTTTTCCGACGACCTTGTCGAGATAGGACAGGAGCTTTTCGAGTTGCTGGTCGGACCGGAGGCAGGAATCCCGAACCTCCGCGCTGTCGGGCCCGAACGTGTGACCGATGAGGTCCGTTTGAGAAAACGAGATCGCCAGAAGGTCGATCTTGTCGTCTTTGCCCAGCTCCTCTTCCTTGATCGCCAACTCGGCGATTTCTTCGAGCAGATCTCCGGCGAACGGTGTTCCCTCAAAAGTATCCCAGAACGGTTTCGGATTATTCTTGTCGTAATCCGCCACGTGATGGGGAAAAGTCGATCCGAATCCGGGAGGCAGGTCCATCGGGAAGTCATTAGGCTCCACGTCCGACGCCGTCGACGCCACCGGCAGCGCCTCCCATTTCTTGTCTGCCCAGCGGCTGTACTTTCTCCAGGTTCCGTTCCAATCAGCAATCCAACCCGGCACCTTTCCGCCCGCCGCCCGCGCGGCGAGCTCCGCCGTTTCGCGGCGGAACCAGATCGCGGCCGTCGGATTCTTTCCCCCGAGAAGAATCGCCGAACGATCTTTCATCGAAAGAGCGATGACCTTCCCTCCTCCGTTCTGCTGAACCATCTCGGCGAGGGTCGCGGCTCGGAGAAGACTCGGCGACGCTCCCATTCCACTCGCGTCGCCAGGCTCCTCGACGCTGTAGACGATCCTCCCCTGAGTGCGGTCCGCCCAGCTGTTACCGATGATTCCGTGGGTTTTCGCCCAGGTTCCCGTCGAAATCGTCGCGTGGCCCGGCGCCGTGAACGTTCCGGCCTGAAGAACCGCGGATCCGAGAAAATTGCTTCCTTCACGAATCACCCGCTTGAATCCGCCGGCCCCGTACGTGTTCGAAAAACTGTCGAGATAGTCGGCGCGAAACTGGTCGAAGACCACGATGACGAGGAGGCGGGGCTTGCCCGACGCCGACGGGGGCGGCGGTTCGGCCTCTCGTGCGAGAAGTGTCCCGAAGGGGACGGCCAGCAGAAAAATCGACAAAAGCAGGGTGATTCGGCGCAATGAGAACGGAAGTCGCATGAATGGACGCTCCTTCGATCGCGTTCCAGGTTTTCCAGATGGTCGAGCCTTCCGGCCGGGCGAACGCCGAATCATAGTATGACGGAATGGGTGACGGTATAATCACGCGGCGAAACCCCTCTCAGGGGACGATCAACCATGCAACTCGTCTACGAAACCGACGGCCAGGAACGCGTTGTTTCTCTCGAAAGAGAGGAGTATTCCCTCGGGAGGTCCTCCGAGAACGAAGTCGTGCTCAATGATTTTTCGGTCTCTCGCCGCCACGCCCGGATCAAGAAGGAAAAAGACAACTGGGTACTCTACGATCTGGGATCGACGAACGGGATCAAGATTCACGACCGCCTCGTACCGCAGACGATCGTCCGCCCCGGAGACGTGGTCACGATCGGAACCTATGTCCTCAACTTTCGAGAGGACCCCGTCCTTCGGCCGCCCTCGTCGAAACCGTCGATCGATTCCTCGTCAGCAACCTTTCTTCGTTCCCTCGCGGATTTCAACGACGATTTCAACCTTGAAAAGCCGGGAGCTTCCGTCTTCAAGGGCGATTCGACGATTCACCGGAAGAGAGACATCCTCGACGTCGCCTACAAGAACAAGATCTTCGAGATCCTCGTCCAGGTGGCCAAGACGCTCATCGTCGCGGAAAAACTCCAGGACGTCCTCGAGAAGGTGATGGACATCGTCTTCGAGTACCTTCCCGTGGAGCGGGCTTTCATCCTTCTCGCGGACGACCACGGCAATTTTCTCCCGCGCTTCAGCCGTTCGAAGAAGCCGACGAAAGACGCCAATTCCGAGCTCCCGATTTCGCGAACCATCATCGACACGGTGGTCGGTCAGCGGGTCGCGATCCTGACCTCCGATGCTCTCACCGACGATCGTTTCGACGGTGGACAGTCGATCCGGATTCACCAGATCCGTTCTGCCATGTGCGTTCCTCTCTGGAGCCGCGACACCATCGTTGGAATCATTCATGTCGATTCTCCTCTTCATGTCGGGTCATTCAAGGCGGAAGATCTCGATCTGCTGACGGCGCTCAGCAACTACGCGGCCGTCGCGATCGAAAGAACGAAGCTGGGTGAACGAGTCGAGAAAGAAAAGAAGATCCGAAACCGGCTCGAAAGGTACCACTCTCCTTCCGTCGTCGAGGAAATCGCAGCCTCGGCCACCGACGAAGCGCGAGTCGAAGAAATTCGAATCCGCGAGGTCTCCATCCTGTTCGCCGACGTTTGCGGTTTCACGACAATGGCCGAGTCGCTCGAGCCGGCCGACGTCGCGGGGCTTTTGCGAACGATTTTCCAGTATGCCGTCGACGGCATCTTCGCCGAAGGGGGAACCCTCGATAAATTCATCGGGGACGCCGTGATGGCCTTTTTCGGAGCTCCGATTCCGCAGGAGGATCATGCCATTCGAGCCGTGCGGGCCGCCGTCCATCTTCGCGACCAGATGAAAATCTGGAATGACGGCCGGGTCGCCGCCGGAGAGAAACCGATCCAGATTCGGATCGGAATCAACAGCGGCAAGGCGATGGTGGGTGACATCGGCCCCGAGCGCCGGGTCGATTACACCGTTCTGGGAAACG
>Ga0315281_10007694_pt1 | contig 15133 bp, 14 predicted proteins | sample YL17G07_0_MG_FD_204540 | JGI IMG/M metagenome (GOLD analysis project Ga0315281, IMG submission 204540) | Sediment microbial communities from Yellowstone Lake, YNP, Wyoming, USA - YL17G07_0 | ecosystem: Environmental > Aquatic > Freshwater > Lake > Sediment | place: USA: Wyoming | collected...
AAGGCCGATAACTTGGCTCGGCAATCCAAGTGAAGTCGAAATTCACGGAGTACGTTTCTTGGTGCATCATGGCCGAAGTCTAGTTGACCTGTTGACGAGCGCACCCGGCATGAGCTTCGAGAAACCTCAGAAAGCGATGGAGCTTCAGCTGCAGTGTAGACACTTGGCTCCCGAGTACGGGAACCGGACATCTATCGCCCCGATGCCGGTGGACCAGTTGGTGATCGACGAGCCGCCCGACGTATTTCATTCTGGGCACATTCACATTTTCGGCCACGAGCAGTACCGAGGAACGCTCATAGTGAACTCGGGTGCATGGCAAGCGCAGACAGAATATCAGCAGCGAATGGGCCTAGTGCCGACGCCTGGTCTGCTCCCCGTAGTGAACCTTCAGACGCTGAAGCTCAGCGTCACCAACTTCTTGTCTACGGGTGGGTAGTTCACGTCCGGCGAGCGCTAGGCCTTTTGCTATGATGCCGGCAACCCGAATCGGCTCCGGAACCCTCGACGTGACACAGTAGGCTCGGATGATTCTTCTTGCCTTGGTCGCCGAGATACCGACGGATTCAAAGTGGAGCGGCTGCTCCGAAGGCTTCGGCGCGAACGCGTGAATTCTCCCGAGTTTGCGTATCAACTTCCATCGGGTTTTCCAGTCTGTGAAGTGTTTCTTGAGTGCGCGTTTGACGGACGCGTTGTCGGGCTTTTCTCGGGAGATAATAATGATGGGAATGTGAAGCATGTTGTGAAGCCGCTGTGCGTCAACGATGTTGAATCCTGCGAAGGAGGCTCCTGAAAGGAAGATCACGGCAGCTCTCGTTCCTTTGAGTAGTCTGAGGATTACGTCAGTTGAGTCGAGTCCGTCGACTTGAACGACTCCCATACGGGCCTCATCGAAGTCAAGTCGGTCGAAGCAGACCGCAACTAGGGAGGCGCGATTGTTGCGTGATTCGACTATTCCATTGCGTGTTGATGGGCCGTCGTCTATGCCAACGGCTCTAGGTGGTTGCCGTGCGTTTCTGAAGAGACCTTGGCACCTGACCAAATAGTCGTCCGACGAGGGTATCCTCCGAATAGGTTTCAACTATGACTCTAGGCGACACTCCGAGCCTTATCTTCTTGGTTCTACCATACCGGCCGAAACTAACGACTCTCGCATTGAGGATTCCCATGACATCAAGCTCATTCACCAGGCCACTGACACGTCGCTGCGTAAGCGGATCCAGGCCAGCGACCGAGCAGAGCTCATGGTAGACCTCGTAGAGGTCACCGGTGATCACCCCTTCTGGCGCATGATTAGTCGCCAAGTACGCGCAGACCAACACGACTTTCGAGTGCACGGGCAGTGACTTCAAGACTTCAGCGACTCTGTCGTGCTCTATCTTGTGCTGTGCGCGTTTCACGTGCTCCTCCTCGATCACGCGTGCGCCTTCGCGTTCGGCAAGTTCTCCTGCCACACGTAACAGATCCAGAGCTCTCCTAGCATCGCCATGCTCGCCGGCGGCGAGAGCTGCGCAGAGTCGGAGAGGCGGTTCCGACAAGATTCCATCGGGAAATGCGAGTTTGGCCCTGTCAAGCAGTATGTCATATAGCTCGTTTGCAAGGTACGGCCTGAAGACAACTTCCTCTTCACTTAGAGAACTCAACACTCGTGGGTCAAGGAACTCCTTGAAGTGGAGGTCGTTGGAGACACCAACTATCCCGATCCAACTTTGCCCAAGCTCCTCATTGATTCTGGTCAACTCGTACAGCAGGGAATCGTCTTGACGACCCTTGACCAAAGCGTCGATCTCATCCAAGACAACTATGAGAGCGATTCTCTCCGTGCTGAGACCCGTTCTGAATCTGTCAACGACTTCACCTAATGCCAAACCTGTGAAGGGAATCTCAACCCCGACGCAACGACAGAGGTCAGCGAGCACTCGATAGTTGCTCCCGGCCATACGGCAATTGACGTACGAAATTCGAACCGGAGAGCCGACATCCTCGGCTTTCTTCTTCAACCTCTCCAACACGAACTTTGCAACTATGGTCTTGCCGGTTCCTGTCTTGCCATAGACGAAGAGATTGGATATTTTGGAACCACTGAGAGCAGGCGCGAGAATGGCGCCGAGTCTTTGAATGTGTTCTGCACGGTGCGGCAACGTGGTCGGTATGTAATCGTTCCTCAACACTTCTCGGTTGACGAAAAGCTGTCGTCCAGTGAGGAAGTTGTCGAAGATGCCTTCAAGAACATCTCCAGATTCCATGCAGAACTTCTCCACTGGTAAGCCCTGTGTTTCTACTTGAACTTGTAATAATCATCGCTGTCGAGGGAATGAGACTAGTTGCAACAAAAAAACCGGGAAAACTCCGGAAATCAGAACTTCCTGGATGAAATGGGATCTCCCCGGCACCCCTACGGTTCCGATGGAGATACTGTTTCCTCAAAGTGGAGTGAGTGATGTAAGAGAAGAATCCTCGTGAGCTAAGAGCTGATTTTTCGGATAAAGCAGGTCGTGCAGATTATTGTACTAGAGACACTAGAGCACCCTGTCACGCCGTGAAACATCAAAGGTTACTCCACTGGAAAGCGAGGGGTTAGGGACCCTTCACTCCAGTTTGCCATCACGTGTGAAACGTATCTGTATACAGGAAGGGTTCCGCACACTGCTGCATTTGAGACACGAATCTGGGTCACATTGAGTGAACTAGCACAGACCCCTCTGTTTCCGCTGGAATACGTCGATTTTCCAATGGAAACTGTCAAGCGATATGAACGATGGTACGCACAGTCCGATTTATGTGCAGGCTCTTCACAAGTCTTTGTGAGCGTGTGACTCGTTGGCAGTCAAGCGTCTTAGAATTGAATTCTATGATGACTCAGGCTGTCGACACACGGTTTCCCTTGATGGCCCTCTCACGCGAGAGAAGATTGCAAGAATCCTTGACTATGCCGAACTGATGGGTGGTCTCTCTCCTCTGTCAACAGATCGTGATCCAACTCAATATGCTCGCACCAAACTGGATCGTGTTCGTGATCTTGTGGTTCACGGCTTCCGAGAGAGAACATTCTCTTCTGATGATGTCAGGAGACATTATCAGCAACTGTACGTAGAGCCCATACCCCTGACGACCGTCGCAACCTACCTCTCCAGGCTCGTCGATAGGGGTCTACTACACCGTTCTGGTTCTCCCAGTCGTTGGCGCTACTCTCTGGCTGAGCGGGTGCCTAGCGTCCGGGTGGAGTAGCTTCTTGGTGTACCGTCCGCACTAGTACCTCCCTCACTTTGTCGTTGAGACGATACTCGTACGGCTGGCGGTTCGCTTCTCTCTCAACGAAACCTTGTTCGAAGAGTGACTTCATCAGCCGAGCTGTGTGTTCTCGTGACTTTGTTACGAGTCGTCCTATCTCAGGTGCCGCCCTTGCACCACCGGCTAGAAGCTCCAATACCCCCCTCTCTGTAGGTGATAGTTTGGCGAGTGTGTCTTCCGTCACAACGCCAACAGGCGTCTCTGGAGTGTCCGCAGCTACCTTGCCTGGAACACTCAGTTGATTCACCCGACCACGCATCTCCTGAACCTCTTGCTCCACGCTTCTGAGGTTCTTCTGGAGTCCATCGACCTTCTCAATCACCCGTTTGACATTCCCCATCCAGTCCTGCATGAACCCGAGCAAACGTTCCTTGTCTGCGTTCTCTCCTTCCACGCTCAGGCGTCCCTGACTGGCGGACAGAATCTGAAGCTGTTCTGACAACTCCCTCGTCAGAACTTCGTTCTGTTCGATCCGGCTTGAGAGCGAGCCAACCATTGCAGAAAGCATCTGCCGAGCCTCACGGTAGCTCATGCGAGAGATGTCGAATCTCCGGAGCACAACACTGGTCACCAAAGCTCCGAAACCGGCCGAAACGGGCGCGAGCAGCCAGAAATAATCCAAGGTAATCCTTACCGCCTGACTATTCGCCTCGTATGCTTTTATGTCTTGAATACTTCGTCTTTGTCAATTCCATCGTCGTCCATCGGTGTGATTAGGCTGTGACGCGTCACACGCGTCACGGCCGTGACTTGCGCAGTGATGTCCGTCATTGTAAGACATCCTGAGCGAGCGCGAGTCTGTATGTGCCCTGCATGGATCATCGTCTTGATTTGTGCTCAATTTCTAGACAGTTCGCTTGAGGAGAGGTTGCAGTACGCGGAGGCATGACGGCACATGTCATCTTCCTGTGATGTGTGTGATGTCACACTCGTCTCGCCCAGAGCGTGACATGATGTCCTTGGAATCGACATATTATGTGACATCACGCTGGCGCTTGAACGAACCCATCCTTGCAAGTTCGCCAATGGAGTTCTCCAATGCGTTCTCAAGTGCTTTCATGGCATCTTGGGCTTCAGACTCCCCTTCATGCCCTGTTTCGTGTTTTGCATCAAGGAAAGTCTTCATTTCATCGCCTAGACGGAGAAAAGGCTCCAATTTGGGGCTATCAAACAGCCCAAAGTAGGCGAGCAGGAAGACAGTGTAGATGGATTTGATGACGTTCCGACGGGCCTGAGCGAGAGATCGATTGAATGCGCCTTTGCTTACCTGCCTTCGACGGGATCTTTGACCTCCATCTGCAGACGATGGTTGGCTTGTGGGCCACAGGACATCGATAACCAACGAGGAGAACTGGACCTCTGACAGGTGACTGTTCTGCAATATCGTCTTCGCAAGCCTGTCCTCTTTGAGCCTAGCAAGGGACCAGTCGATGGGCGATTCAGGTTGTTCGGTGGCCATTTTGGGACCCTTTGTAGGGGATACAGTTTCGTATCCCCGGCACACTCGTCCTCTGACCTTGATAACCCTTGCTCGACCGTTTCGAACGAAGCGTGGAACGTTGAAATAAGTGGCAGATCACCCATGCGTGCAGCGGGATTAGCATGGGTCGTCGACGTAGGCGCGTCATCAGGATCGTGAAGAAAAAACTCCCCACGGTCTTCACCTGCCCTATCTGCAGTGAGGATGCTATCAAGGTCATATTGCCCAAGGGTGCAGGCGTGGCTATCGTTCAATGTGCTGCATGTGGAGCGAAGGAGGAGTTCGATGTCCCTCGAGGTACACAGATGGTTGACGTTTACTGCAAGTTCACGGACAAATACTACGCAACCGGACAGCCTCAACCCGCAACCCAAGTGAGTAGCGGCCAGGCCAGCTAGTGCTGAAACGTTCGCGTGTCCTGCCCCGCGACGAGCAAGTCTCCTCCAAGTAGGTTAAATGCGCACATCGCTTGATGCATCTTGATACTTAGTTGTCATCCGGAAGCCTTGCAGTGACGGGTCAAAACGGTGACCGTCTTCGAACACAGTTCGATCAGCTCCATGAGTTGGCAAGGCTCGCACGCTCGAAAGGATTGGATCCCGCGCTTGAACCAGAATGCAGAGTCGCGAGGGATGTTGCCGAAAGAGTCGAGAAATCAGTAGGCCCCCCAGGCATAGCGGAAAGGATCCGAGAACTCTCCTCCATGATCCCACGCGAGGAAGTCGCGATCAAGATTGCGGAGGAGATAGCGCTCAGTCATTTCCCCACAGAGGGAGAAAGCGCGGCCGAACAAGCCATTCGCACCGCTGCTGCAATTCTCGACGAAGGTGTGACGGCGGCGCCGCTGCAAGGTATCAACACGGTGAAGGTCAAGAACAACCCTGACAAGACGAAGTATCTAGCGCTCTACTTCGCCGGGCCCATTAGATCCGCAGGCGGAACCGAGATGGGCCTAACTGTGGTTGTCGCCGACTATGTTCGCCAGATCGTCGGACTTGAAAGGTACAAGGGCACAGAAATCGACGCCAAACGATTTGTCGAGGAGCTCCGACTCTACGAACGCGAGGTCGCACGATTCCAGTATCACATCGCCGATGAAGAACTTCACAACGCGATACTGAAACTACCCGTTGAGATTACGGGGGTCGAGACGGATCCTGTTGAGGTCGCGTCCTACAGAAATGTGCCCAGGATCGAGACGAACCGCGTCAGAGGCGGCGCTCTAAGAGTCGTCAACGACGGCCTCATAGGTCGCAGCCAGAAGATTCTGAAGATCGCCGAGAGACTCAACCTCACTGGATGGGATTGGCTGCGTGACCTTCACCAGCCATCCCCGGAGGCTGAGGAAGTCAACGACCTGAGGTTCATGGAGGATGTCGTCGCTGGACGTCCTATCTTCTGCTTCCCAGGCGTAGCCGGTGGCTTCAGGCTCCGTTATGGCCGAACACGCATCACAGGGATGGCCGCGATCGGGATACACCCCGCAACAATGGTGGTTCTCGACGATTTCCCCGCGACTGGGACGCAGCTGAGAATCGAAAGACCTGGGAAGGCAGGCATCGTCACGCCGGTTGACACCATAGAGCCTCCCGTAGTCAAGCTAACCGACGGCTCAGTAGTCAGGCTTGAGACTGCTGAACAAGCAAGACAGATGCAGAAGTCCATTCAATCGGTGCTTTTCCTCGGAGACTTGCTTATCTCATATGGAGAGTTCCTGGAGAACAACAGACCCCTTGCATCCCCAGGATTCACGGAAGAATGGTGGGCGCAACTACTCAAGAACCGAGTCGAACTGGGCTTTGACTCATTCCGCGACGCTGAGCAGGCCTGTGGGGTGTCCCAAGCGAGACTCAAGTTGCTCATGGGGAACCCCTTACGATCGCCTCCATCTCCCCATGAATGTTTGCTGATCTCTCAGAGACTCAGCGTGCCTTTGCATCCACGCTACACGTGGTTCTGGGAGAGACTTTCCCTTGAAGACTGGACATTACTCAGGGAGACGATCGGCTCTCGTCTGGCTGGCTCGAAGGGCGCGGTCGCGACGCCGATGGAACCGAGGGTGAAAGCGCTTCTGGAAACGTTGTGTATTCCTCACACAGTACAAGAACACAGCATTTTCTTTGGTGACGAGGCGATCGTGCTCGCGGCATGTCTTGGTGTAGGGAAACCAGCACCCGAGCATATTGCAGGGAATGGTCTGGAAGCCTCGCAAGCGGTCGCGGGATTTCGTATCCTGCCCCGAGGTGCAACCTTCATTGGAGCAAGAATGGGGAGACCCGAGAAAGCCAAGAGAAGGGAGATGCGTCCAGTTACGCATTGCCTGTTTCCCTTGGGCCTTGCAGGGGGGCCGAGACGTAACATTGTAGAAGCGGTGAACTCCGACAGCATCGTAGAAGCGGAACTCATCAGGCGCCGCTGTAAAACCTGCGGGGTTATCACTTACCAAACCTCGTGTCCGAAATGTGCAGGTAGAACAGAAATCGAGTCGGTGTGCCCGAAGTGCGGAAGAGCGGTTCCGCAAGGTCTTTGTCCGGTATGCAAGATCAACGCTCGCTCATATGATAGAACAACCATCGCTTTGAGTGAAATCTGGTCGGCTGCTTGGAAGAAGCTGCGTTTGGAAGAGCAGCCTGAAGTTGTCAAGGGCGTCAAAGGCTTGATGAGCGGATCAAGATGTCCAGAACCTCTTGAGAAGGGGATCCTTCGAGCAAGACACGACCTCTCCCTGTTCAAAGACGGCACCGTCAGGTTCGATGCGACAAACGCCCCCTTGACCCACTTTCGGCCTGCGGAGATTGGCGTCACAATGGAGAAGCTTCACACGTTGGGCTACGAGACAGATGCTAACGAGGACCCGCTCGAGAACTCCAATCAGATCGTTCCGATAGAACCCCAGGACATCGTCGTAAACGATTCGTGCGGAGACTACCTGGTGAAAGTCGCCAACTTCATCGATGACCTATTGACGCGATTCTATGGTCTCCCATCTTTCTATAACATCAAGAGCCGTGACGATCTCATAGGGCATCTTGTCGTTGGTCTCTCGCCTCACACATCAGTAGGCATAATTGGCAGAATCATCGGCTTCACAAGGGCAAGAGTCTGCTTCGCTCATCCATTCTGGCATGCGTCAAAGAGGCGCGACTGCGACGGCGACGAAGACTCCGTCACGCTAGCCTTGGATGTCCTGGTCAACTTCTCGCGGTCATTCTTGCCCTCTCGCATTGGTGGGATCATGGACGCTCCGCTTCTTCTGACAGTTGTGATGAAGCCTGCAGAGATAGCCCGTCAGGCTTTCAACCTCGAAGCAGTAAGCACCTTTCCGGTCAGGTTCTTCGAAGAGGCATCCAGAAACGCGGATCCAAAAACAGTCGCTGACTTGATCGAAGTCGTCGTGCATCGACTGGGAAGCGACCGGATTGTGCACCCGATCGGCTTCACGCACGAGATAGGGGACATAAACACTGGAACTCATGAGAGCGCCTACACTCAGCTTCCAACGATGGTCGATAAGATGGAGGCACAGCTCAATCTCGCGGAGAAGATACGTGCGGTCGTTGCGGCAGATGTGGCTAGACGAGTGCTCTCGACGCATCTGATGAGAGACTTGATCGGTAACTTGAGGGCGTTCTCAACTCAGCGCATGCGATGCATGAAATGTAACGCAAAGTTCCGCCGCCCTCCGTTGAGAGGGGTCTGTCCGAAGTGCGGAGGGAAGATTACAATGACGGTTTACAGGGGAACGATCGAGAAGTATCTTGACCTAGCTCGCGGTCTTGTTCGACGTTATGACCTCGGAACCTATAACGCCCAGAGGCTGCTCCTGCTTCAGGAGGAGCTGAAGTCTCTATTCCGTGAACAGAGCGAGGAGAGTCAAGAGAAGCAACCAGCTTTGGCGGATTTCATGTAGGCATCGTGGTGCCAAATGGCAAGGAATGAGGTGCATCCGAAGGCGTACCTTGCGACGAAGCGTAACGTCAAAGCGGGATTGAGAGCCCGCTCAAAGATCCTCTTCGTCCTAGAGGAAGCGAAGAGGGGTGCTTCCGACATCTCGAAGCGGAGCGGCTTGGGGTACGACTGCGTCATGTATCATCTCAGGTCGATGAGGAAGGAGCGGCTTGTCGAGCGATCCAGGCAGCGTCCATACGTCTGGGCGCTGACAAGGTTCGGTCAACAACGCTTGAATCCGTAGCGGAAACATGGAGTTCTTAGCAAAGATATCATAAATGACATCTTCCTCTAAATGAGGCTGATAGAGATGCTCCCAGAAGAAGACCTCAGAACGGCATCAACGATCTTCAACGCACTCGGCAGCGTTGTGAGGCTTAGGATTCTGAAAATGCTCATTGAGACGAAGAAGCCGCTTCACATAAAGGCCGTCGCGCGAAACCTGGACATGGACTACGCTGCAATCTACAGGCACGTCCATGTTCTAAGAACTGCCAGGCTTCTAGAAGTGTACGAGGTGGGAAGGTCTCGGGTTCTCGCACCAGGAAAACCCGACCTTGTCCAAGAATTGATTCAAAGGACGAAGGAAATCGGAGGCTAGGCGGTCCCTCCGCGATCTGAACTAGTGCTGTTGTGCGTTATGCTTGTTTGTGTTGGGCAGGAGGGCAGGTGCTCTTTTACTCAAGGCCTCGTAGACTAGGAATCCGCCTGCGATACTGATCACCGCCGCAACCGCGTTGAACAGTGCGGAGAATGGAAGGAATGCGACAACAGCATTCAGCGACTTGAATAATAGGGGCCAAGCGGCCAGAGTGGCAACGATCATTACAACAACCCTAGTCGCCATTCCTGGGATGACGGCTAGTCCTCTAAGCCGATTTGAGTTGATCTTGTAGAACGGTATCATTCCTAGGACGGTTGCGAATTCGGCCAAGGCCTTCATGGATGCACTTAGCGCGTCACCGCTCCGCGCGAGAATAGCTATGAGAGCCACGAAGCATGTTGTAACGGCGGAGTAGGGTCCATACAACAGGAGAGAAAGCACGATCGGAATGCCGTCCAAGTCGAACTTCAGAATCGGGAAAATGGGAAACGGGATCTTGATGCCTGCAAACTTGAGCGCATAGTCGAAGACCACAACCAATGCGCTGAGAATCGCGGTGCCTGTGACCTCTCGCGTGTTCATTTGAGAGTCGGCAGCTGTCGAGGTATCTTATGGTATATTAGTTGTTGCATATGTTGTTATAATATGGTGCTTTTGTCATAATATACACCTAGAAACGACATATAGTTGATGTTCATGAGCTATATCATAGAACGTGCGCCTCTCACGCGAATAGTAGAACTTAGGCAAATTCTACTGACGAGGCATTTGGGACAGAGGGGCCTTGGCGCCTTGCAGATCTCACGCCCGAACCTGATCAAGGAAAGATGCATTCTCACTCTCCGACTGGGAGGTACGAGCCTTTCGAGAGCGAGTCGAATTTCTTCGTACCTTGCATTCATCCGAACTATCCCTAAGCGTTTGCTTACCCTCGTCACATGCGTGTCAACCGGAATTGTTGGGTGACCCGCAACAAACGCGAGCACAATGTCCGCTGTCTTGTAGCCGACGCCCGGCAACTCCGTCATGATCGATCTAGCTTCTGCGGGTCCCCTCTTCAGGACGGAATCGAGGTCACCTTTGTACTGGTTGAGAATAATCGATGATACCTGCTTGATCCTAGGCGCCTTGACTCTGTAGAGGCCTGCAGATCTGATGCATTCAATCAGCTCTTCGACCGGAGCTCGTGAAAGAGCTTCCGGAGTGACCTCAAAATGGCTCTCCAGCGTCTCCATCGCCCTGTTACTGTTCACGTCGCTTGTGTTCTGCGACAGGATGGTCCAGATTAGCGTCTCGAACGCGGCGGAGGATCCAGTGCGATATTGCACTGGGAATCGACGCAGGATCTTACCAAGCATGAGCTTCTGCGACGCGAGCGACGGGCGCCTCGTAACCAAGGGCTTCCCTGTGCCTGTGATCTACCGGGGTTCGTCTATTTTGCTGAACCTGCAACTTCTTTGACTACGCCCTCGAACACGTCAAGTCCTGCATCCAGCAATTCGCGGGTGATCACAAGTGGGGGCACGAATCGCATCGTGGATTTGCCTGAGGTTATGATTGCGAGTCCTCGCTTGAAGCACTTCATCATGATCTCCTGAGACAATTCACCGCCAAATTCCTTCGTGTCGGGGTCTTTGACGATCTCCGCGGCTACCATGAGCCCTTTGCCGCGCACGTCGCCGATTATTGGATACTTCTTCTGCATTTCCTTGAGACGAGTCAACAGGTGTGCTCCAAGCTTGGTAGCGTTCTCGAGGAGTCGCTCTTGTTTGATCACGTCAATCACCGCGAGGCCCGCGGCGCAGGCGACCGGGTTTCCTCCGAACGTCGTGGCATGTGACCCGCCTTCCCAGTCCATGAACTCATCTTTACTGATGAGCGCGCCTATTGGAAGGCCGGAACCGATCGCTTTCGCGACGCAGACCGCATTTGGAATCACGTTGAAGTGTTCCATCGCGAACCATTTACCGGTCCTTCCGATCCCTGACTGAATTTCATCGTCGATCATGAGTATGTTGTGTTTGTCGAGGAGCCTACGCAGTCTCGTGAAATAGTCGTCCGGCGGGACCACGTATCCTCCTTCGCCCTGAATGCTCTCAACAAACATGGCTGCAACATTCTCAGCTGGAATGTACTTGGCCAAGACCTCTTCCTCGATGAAGTCTACACACCAGAAATGACATTCAGGATAGGATAGGTGGAACGGGCAGCGATAGCAGTACGGATACGGCACATGCGTCACTCCTGGCACAAGCGGGAAGAAATGTCGACGTTGCACAGGCTTGCTCGCGGTCAGGCTGACAGCTCCAATGGTTCGCCCATGAAATGCGCCCGTATAGGCGAGGAATAGACTGTTGCGTGTGTGCCACTTAGCCATCTTCATAGCGGCTTCAATGACCTCGGCACCACTGTTGCAGAAGAAGACCTTCTTCGCGAAGGTGCCCGGTGTGATCTTAGTGAGCTCCTTGCCGAGATCGACGATCGGTTGATAGTAAAAGTCCGTGTATGAGTAGTGGATCAGCTTCTTGGTTTGTTCAGTAATTGCGCTGACGACTTTTGGATGGCAGTGGCCCACGTTCAGAACGGCCAATCCAGAGTTGAAGTCGATGAATTCGTTACCGTCGACATCTTTGATGATGCATCCTGAGCCTGATTCCGCTACGAGCGGATACCACCTCACCATCGACTTCGAGATGAGGGATTCATCGGCACGTACAAGCTCACGAGCCTTGGGCCCGGGAGGCGTGACTACTATCTTCGGGTACGGCGCTTTCCCACTCATTCCAGTTCCACCGACAGGCCGAATGCTATATTTGTCGAGTCAAAAAGGATTTGGTAGAACCCAAACCCCACGCTTTTCGGTCCTACTACTTTTCCAGCATGATCTCTATTATGGAGATGCTTCCGCGTGTCCCGTCTAGGCGGGTTACCTCTTCGGATCCGATCCTTATTTCCCCGATCTCAAGATCTTTGATGAATGAGTTCCTGAGCATCAGGACCGTTTCAACGGCTTTTGTTATCGCTTGCCCTCGAGCGCGAACCATAACCTCCTCGGCGCCAGAGTTGAAGAGCGTCACACAGGCGACAACGTAATTCATGATAGGCTTCTTGCCGATGCGAACGAGGTTTGCTTGTTCCATGACCGGGTTCACGCCGATGATAGGGTTGCTGGGTGTAGGCTCTGTCCCTTGCTTTTCGAGGGTATGGCCTCGTGTACCTCCTTCCCTGACCCTATAAGAATAGCGTTGAGTTGCGACGGCTCTCTCTGATTCCCAACGAGTCGATTTGCTCGGTCACGGTGGCGACCGTCTCCTATCGCTTAGCGAGAATTGGTAATTCCTTAAATTGTCCGTATCATCGTTGCTACGGGACAGCGTTGGATCTCGATAAGCCTCTCCTGAATCTCCAAGATCTCAACCAAGATCGAGGAGTGAATGCTCGTCCTGTCCTTTCAGACAGGTTTGGAAGGCCGGTCACCAACGCGAGAATCTCACTCAATTCGAGTTCGACTTGCAACTTCAAATGTATCCACTGTCACATGGAAGGCATCAAATCCTCCTCGTCGATATTGATCACGGCAGACGAGATACAACGCATCCTTAGCATCCTTTCCCGCTTCGGTATCGATGCGGTCAAACTGACCGGCGGCGAACCGATGCTCCGCCAAGACATCGTCGAAATCGTGAAGAGGCTCAAAAGCGTGGGCCTTCGTGAAATCTCCATGACAACTAACGGCACTCGGTTCTCGAAGCTTGCTGGGCCGTTGCACGACGCTGGCTTGTCGAGGGTGAACATTAGCCTTCACAGTCTCCGTAAAGATCGTTTTCGATCTATTGCAGGAGTTGACGGATACGACGAGGCGATCAGCGCTGTGGGCGCGGCGATCGCAGCTAAACTTCTGCCAGTCAAATTGAACATTACATTGATGAAGGGCGTGAACGACGACGAGATTGACGACCTGATACGATTCGTTCGCAGGTCGGGAGGCAATGGCAAGGTCGTTCTCCAGCTCATCGAGCTTGTAGTCACCGATCCAGAGTTCTACGAGAAGTATCATTGTGATCTAGCGCCGATAGAAGCGCGCTTGAACTCTGAGGCATTAGCAGTCTACAGGCGTGGTATGCATAACCGCCCAAGATACGTCCTGCCAGACGGAGTCACGGTTGAAGTTGTACGGCCAATGCACAACTCAGAATTCTGCATGAAGAACAACAGGATCAGGATCACGCATGATGGCAAATTCAAGCCATGCCTGCTCCGAGACGATAACCATGTGGATTTCCTAACCAGTATGAGAGCAGGCGCCCCAGACGAGGAGATCGAGGAGCTCTTCAGACGTGCAGTACTGCTGCGCGAACCATTCTTCAAAACCCAGGAACTCAGCGTCCCTGCGTTGACACCGTCGCGCTCGTGTCTTGGAGCCTGCCAAGACTAGCTGCGCTGTGTTCTGGTCGAAATATCACGTCTCACTAGATACGTGAGCTTCTCTTCGCTCGTCGTTTCGAGTTCTGTAGCGAAGACATGCTCGAATGCGTGTGTAAGAGGTCCTTTGACCTCCGAGATTGAAACCTGTCTCCCCAGCTGTTCCGTTATTGATGTCATCACTCCGCTGTCATAGCCGCAAGGGTTGATCGCGGAGAAGCAGGAGAGATCTGTTGAAACGTTGAGTGCGAAGCCGTGAAATGTGATCCAGCTGCGAACCGCAACGCCGATCGAGGCTATCTTCTTCTGTTCGCCGATCCAGACTCCCGTGCGGCCTTCTATCCTCTGAGCTGAGATACCAAAGTGACCCAGAGTCACCATGAGCGTTGCTTCGAGGCCTCTTACGTGTCGTCTAATGTCCTTGTCGCGTTGAGTGAGATCCATGATCGGATATCCAACCAGTTGGCCATACCCATGATATGTGACATCCCCTCCGCGTTCCACTTCGTAGGTCGGGAATCTCTTCGACAGGATATTCTCAGGCTTCGCTGACTTGCCCATTGTGACTACGTGTGGATGCTCGACAAGCAGCAGAACATCCTGAATAAGCCCGCGAGCGCGTAGTTCCACTAGCTTGTGTTGTAGTTCCCAAGTCTCCTTGTAGTCCCGAATCTGTAGATCTACGAGCAGAGTCTTGCTCATGGTGGGTTCAAGATGTGTATTGCCTTTCCTTTGGCTGCTTCGGTCGCTTCCATGAGAGCTTCTGGAAGTGTCGGGTGAGGGTGAACCGTTAACGCGAGGTCGTCTAGGGTGGCACCCATCTCGATCGCAAGGGCCGCTTCGCTGACTAGATCTGTGACATCGGCTCCGACCATATGTATTCCAAGGATCTGTTCGCTTTGTTTGTCCGCAACGACTTTGACGAAACCGTCAGTCTCGCCAACCGCCACCGCTCGGCCCAGAGCGGTGAATGGAAACTTTCCGACTATCGGCTCGTATCCTTGGTTCTTCGCCTGTGCTTCAGTCAACCCTACGGTCGCGATCTCTGGATCGGTCCAGATGGCGCTTGGCATCGCCTTAAAGTCCGCGGCGCTCGCTTCGCCAGCGATCACTTCAGCTGCCACTACCCCTTGCTTCGACGCTTTGTGAGCAAGCAATGGCTGTCCGACAACGTCTCCAATTGCGTATATGCCGGACACACTGGTCTGCATCTGCGAGTTCACCTGAATGAATCCTGCCTGATCCGTCTTGACACCTGTGTTTTCAAGTCCGATCTGGTCAGAGTTAGGTCGTCTCCCGACGACAACCATGACTTTGTCTGCTGGAACTTCGATCTCTTTTCCGTCGACAAGCTGAGCGCCAACCTTTCCATCCTTAGCCCATTTCGC
>Ga0315281_10007696_pt1 | contig 15132 bp, 14 predicted proteins | sample YL17G07_0_MG_FD_204540 | JGI IMG/M metagenome (GOLD analysis project Ga0315281, IMG submission 204540) | Sediment microbial communities from Yellowstone Lake, YNP, Wyoming, USA - YL17G07_0 | ecosystem: Environmental > Aquatic > Freshwater > Lake > Sediment | place: USA: Wyoming | collected...
ACGTGGACGAGATCGAAGGGCTCTCGCCGGCGATCTCCATCGACCAAAAAGCGCACTCCTCGAACCCGCGCTCGACCGTTGCCACTATCACTGAAATCTACGATTATTTACGCGTGTTGTTCGCTCGTATCGGCAAGCCGCACTGCGTGATCTGCAACAAGCCGATCCAAAAACTGACAGTGGAAGAGATGGTCGACATGATAGTAGAGAGGGAGTCGTCCATCCACAAGACCGGAGCGAGTCACCCGACCGATTCTAAGGGACCGCGCGCAGGCGCGAGTCTCCGAGCGCCGAGCCAGAGCGCGTCACGCACGGGAAGCGTGACGACGCGTGTCCCGAAGAACGGTCGGGCGACGAGCGACATCATTACCGTTCTTGCTCCGGTGGTGCGCGGGCGGAAAGGGGAGTACTACCAGATGCTCTACGATTTCTACAACGCCGGGTTCGCCGAGGTGCGCGTGGACGGCAAAGTGCATTCACTGCGTGAGCGCATCTCGCTCTCGCGCTACAAGGCGCACACGATCGAGCTCGTGGTGGACCGCGTACCGCTCGCCTGGCCGCTCGCCGGGAACAAGGGTTTCCAGCAGCAGCTCGCTGAGTCCCTCGAGGCTGCGCTCGAGAAAGCGGACGGCACGGCATCAGTCATCTACGGTGATGGCAGTGAGCAAACACTCTCGTCACGGTTCTCGTGTCCAGATGACGGCTTCGCGTTCCCGGAGATAGAACCACGCCTCTTTTCGTTCAACAGTCCATATGGTGCGTGTGAGACGTGCCACGGACTCGGTACTGAAGAGATTTGGTCGACCACCGAGTGTCCGCGTTGCCACGGCAAGCGGTTGCGCGATGAGTCGTTGCGCGTGACGGTCGGCAGGAAGAACATCGTGGAGGCGACCGGTCAGACGATCGAGAATGCGCATGAATTCTTCAAGTCATTGAAGCTCACCGCGACCGAAGCGGAGATCGCGGCGCCGATCATGAAAGAGGTCCTCGGCCGACTCACGTTCATGCTGAACGTGGGACTGCACTACCTCACGCTCGATCGCAAGGCCGGCACGCTCTCCGGTGGGGAAGCGCAGCGCATCCGCCTGGCCTCCCAGCTCGGCTCCCGGCTTACCGGCGCGACCTACGTGTTGGACGAGCCGACGATCGGCCTGCACCAGCGGGACAACGAGAAACTGGTCAAAACGCTCCACGACCTGCGCGACCTCGGCAATTCCATCATCGTGGTGGAGCATGACGAAGACACGGTGTGGGCGTCAGACCACCTGGTGGACTTCGGTCCGGGCGCGGGAAAACACGGCGGACACATAGTCATGGAGGGACCTATGCCGGACGTGCTCGGGTCAAAGGCAGCGAAGGACTCATTGACCGCGCAGTATCTGAACGGCGAGCGCAGTGTACCGATACCGGAAAAGCGGCGCACCAAGATTCACGAGAAGATAAAGATCATCGGTGCGACTGAGAATAACCTTAAGAACATCACCGTGGAGATTCCGCTGCGTCGCTTCGTGTGCGTGACCGGTGTCTCCGGTTCGGGCAAGTCGTCGCTTGTGGAGGACGTGCTTCATAAGACGCTCGCGAACAAGTTCTATGGCGCACGTAACCCTGAGGGAAAGCACCGCGGTATCCTCGGATTAGAGTGGATAGATAAGGTGGTGACCATCGACCAATCGGCGATCGGCCGCACCCCGCGTTCGAATCCTGCCACCTATACCGGTATTTGGACGTGGATCCGCGACCTCTACACCCAAACGCCGGAGGCGCGCGTGCGCGGTTATAAGCCGGGCCGTTTCTCATTCAACGTGCCCGGCGGGCGCTGTGAGAATTGCGAAGGTCATGGCATGATCGCCATTGAGATGCACTTTTTGCCGACCGTGTGGGTGAAGTGCGATGTGTGTAAAGGTCGACGCTTTGACCGCGAAACCCTTGAGGTGAAATACAAGAACAAGAGCATCCATGACGTGCTCACCATGACGGTTGAGGATGCGGACGAGTTCTTCCGGGACATTCCGGTGATCCACGACAAGCTCAAGGTGCTCAAAGAGGTGGGGCTCGGCTACCTGGAGCTTGGGCAACCGGCGCCGCAGCTCTCTGGCGGTGAGGCGCAGCGCGTGAAACTCTCGACCGAGCTTGCGAAGCGTGACACCGGCAAGACACTCTACATACTGGACGAGCCGACCGTTGGTCTGCACTTTGAGGATGTACGTAAGCTCGTGGAGATGCTGCAGCGATTGGTCGGTAAGGGGAACACGGTGCTGGTGATCGAGCACAACTTGGACGTGATCAAGAACGCGGACTGGATCATTGACCTCGGCCCCGAGGGAGGGGACAAGGGCGGTGAAATAGTGGCAGAAGGGACGCCGGAAGATGTCGCGCGACGAGCCGGGTCGTTCACGGGAAAGTATCTTAAGAAGGTTCTCGCGAAGAAAACGAAATGATCCCAAAGACGATAAAAATCCAGGAAGATCGCCTGCCAGATACACCGGGAGTGTATCTGTACAAGGACGCGAAAGGGAGGGTGATCTATGTGGGGAAAGCGACCTCACTCAAGCGTCGCGTCGGTTCATATTGGGCCGGCGCAAAAGACGCCAAGACCACGGAACTCTTGAAATTCATCCGTTCCATCGAATACCTGGTGTGCGGCTCCGTACTCGAAGCGCTCGTGATGGAGGCGAACCTCATCCGCCGCTACCAGCCGAAGTACAACATAATGGAGAAAGACGATAAGAGCTTTCTGTACCTCGCATTCACACGCACCGAGTTCCCGCGTCCGGTGTACCTGCGCGGCTATGAGCTCGCGCGACTTCCCAAGCGGAAATTCCTCGCCACGTTCGGCCCGTTCATCCAGGGTTCATCGCTCCGCGCGGCGGTCGCGATACTTCGCCGCATCTTCCCGTTTTCAACGTGCGAACCCCGAAGGTCGACTTCGGGAGACCGAAGTCGACCTTCGGCAAGGCCATGCTTCGATTATCACATCGGCAAGTGTCCGGGCGTGTGCATCGGGGTCGCAAATAAGATCGTTTATCGGGACAACATCAAGAACCTCATTCGGTTCTTCAGGGGCGAGAAAGCGATCATTGTGCGCGATGCGAAAAAGATGATGCGTGAAGCGGCCGATGCGCACGAGTTCGAGCGTGCGGCAATGTTCCGAAACCGAGTGAACGCGCTCACCCACGTGCGGGACATCGCGGTGCTCACACGCGAAGAGACGCCGCAGGAGTTCGTGGACATCTTCGGTCGCATCGAAGGGTATGATATCTCGAACATCGGCGGTGAGTTCCCTGTAGGGAGTATGGTCGTGTTTGAAGATGGGAAAAAGAAGGCGTCGGGGTATCGGTTGTTCAATATCACTGACGTGAAAGGATCGAACGATGTGGCGATGATGCAGGAGATGCTGCGCCGCCGCGTGCGCCACCCCGAGTGGCGTCGACCAGACGTGATACTGATCGACGGCGGCAGGGGACAACTGAACGCCGTGAAGCTGGTGCTGCAAGCCGCGCGTTGGGACGTGCCGCTCGTGGGCATCGCCAAGGGTGTCACCCGGAAGCGCGATGATATCGTGCCGGGAGACGCGCAGGATTGGGAACTGAAGCGCCTCATCGAAACGCAGAAGCGTCTCTTCCAGCAGGTGCGTGATGAAGCACACCGTTTCGCGATCACTCGCTACCGCAAAAAACATCGGAAAAGTTTCATCAAATAGATATCCACACAAACACCGAACAGATACCGAACAAGAAACAGCGAGACGATTTTTGCGGCTCTAACAGGCCGCAATTTTTGTTCGGTGTACGCTATTGAAAAGTGGGACAATTTGGGGTATAATGTATTCATAGTGGTAGAAAGTGGAAAGAAGTGGGGATAAGCCGTGTATAAGCGATTTAGACATGTTCATCGGCGAATACGCACACACCATCGACGACAAGGGCCGTTTGGCAATTCCGGTTAAATTCCGGAAATTATTGTCCAAGGGTGCGGTGGTGACGCGCGGTCTCGACAACTGTCTCGCGCTCTACACGATGGACGAGTGGCAGAAGCTCGCGACCCGTCTCGGCAACCTGCCCATGGCCTCGGCCAACACGCGCGCATTCGCGCGATTGATGCTCGCCGGAGCCATGGACGTGTCGCTGGATTCACAAGGTCGGATCGCGGTACCGGATTACCTTCGCACCTACGCGAAGATCAGTAAGAAGACGATCGTCGCCGGTCTCTACAACCGATTGGAGCTCTGGAACCACGCGGACTGGGAGAAGTTCAAGAGTAAGAGCGAGAGCGAGAGCGCGGACATCGCAGAGAAGCTGGGCGAGCTTGGGGTGTAAGCACTATGGCGCACATTCCGGTGATGGTGGCAGAAGTGCTGCAGTACTTAGACCCGAAGCCCGGACAACACTTCGTGGACTGCACGTTAGGGGAGGGCGGCCACACGGCAGCTATCCTCGAACGTACCGCGCCCGGAGGTCGCGTGCTCGCCTTTGACCTGGACCCGGAAGCGATCGCCATGGTCAAAGATAAGCTCGCGTCCTTCGGCGACCGGCTCACGGCGGTGAACGCTAACTTCTCCTCCATCGAATCAACGGTGGGGAACGAGAAGTTCGGTCCGGTCTCCGGCGTGCTCCTGGACCTTGGTTTCTCCTCGGCGCACATCGAGGAGCGCCACCGCGGGTTCAGCTTCATGAAGGACGAACCGTTGGACATGCGCTATTCCGGGAGCGCGTCGATCGGTGGCGGACAACAGCTGACGGCCGCAGAGATAGTGAACTCGTGGCCCAAGGATGAGATCGCGCACATCATTGCGGAGTACGGTGAAGAGCGCTGCGCCATGAACATTGCAGCAGCGATCGTCACCGCGCGCCGTAAGGAGCGCATCCTCACCACCACGCAGCTCGTGAACATCATCCGGAGCGCGGTGCCGGGGAACTACGAACAGGGGCGGATCCATCCGGCGACCCGCACGTTTCAGGCGATACGCATCGCGGTGAACGACGAGCTCGGGAGTATCACGGAAACGCTCCCCCGCGCACTCAACGTGCTCGAGGTGGGCGGGGTGATCGTCTCGATCGCCTTCCACTCGCTCGAGGATAGGATCTGCAAACAATTCTTTAGCGAACAGGAAAAAAACGGCGCGCTCGAGGTGCTCACCCCTAAACCATTGGTGGCCTCGGACGCGGAGGTGAACGACAACCCACGGTCCCGGAGCGCTAAGCTCCGCGCCGCGCGAAAAATCAAATGACCACATTCGCTCTTACCAGTTCAATGCCTCGTTCGATCGCTGCCTCTCGCAGCGTGGTGCGCCGCATCCCGCTCGCCGTGTGGAACGGCGCGCTCCTCGCGGTGGTGATCACGCTCGGGGTGCTCTATCTCGTACAGGTGAACAAGACCATCTCGCGCGGATACCAGATCCGCGACGCTGAACGCCGAGTGATGCAGTTGCGCACCGAGACGCGTTCCAACCAGATCAAACTCTCTGAAATAGAAGCTATGGGCAACCTTACCTCCCAGGCCCACGACCTCGGCCTCGTACCGGTCGGACGCGTGGAGTATGTGGAACGATCCACCTCTGGGGTGGCGATGCGGTGAGAGGTTAGGGTTTAGGGTTTAGGGATTAGTGCGCGGAAACGCGCATTTTTTGATATACTAAACCCCTAATCTCTAAGCCCTAATCTCTCTGCAATGGCCCGCGCCGCAGGTGTCGGAAAACTGATAGCCGGAGATATCGTGGGCGGCATCGTCACGGCCCCCGTATTTTGGTATACGCGGGGGCTCACTGACGCGGCGCGTACCTGTGTGCGCATGCTCCGTAGCCGTTGGGCCACGCTCGGGGTGGGGGTGTGGGTGCGCAACCTGTTCGTGCCCATGTTCGGCCAGCAGGACCTCACCGGGAAACTCATCAGCTTCTTCATGCGCATCATTCAGATCATCTGGCGCACGATCGCCATGGCACTCTGGGTGGTGATCGTTGCGGCGCTCTTCCTTCTGTATCTGCTCGGTCCGGTGTACGTCATCATCCAGTTTTTCAGCCAACTATTTGGCCTCTTTACTTCATGACCCCCGTCCTCGCGTGTCCGGTGTGCGGCGCCCGCGGTTCGGTGGGTGCCGGTCACTGCCCCAACTGTCGCGGCAGCTCGTTCGTGCTGTTCGTGGGTGAGACGTTGGTGGGTTGGAACCGTTCGCTCGACCGGTTCTCTATCGGTTTGCGCGCCGCTGCGGCGAAGGCGAACGTAGCGGTAGACATCGTCCTTGCCGCCGCGACCGTAGTCTCGCTGCTTCCGATGCTCTCGTACGTGCTGCGCTCGCCCACACTCATCTTCTCTGCGGATCTATGGGGCGGGAGGAACGGCACGCTGTTCCTCTTCTGGCTCGCAGCGCTGCTGCTGTTCGTGCTCGTCTCCCGGCGCCGTCGCGCGCGGTACCGGTTCGTGCCGATCCCGCGCCTTGCCTATGGCGCCGCTGCGCCGGTCGTGCGTACTCCGTCCGGCTGGGAAGAGGCGCGCATGGTCAAGCACAAGGACGTGCGGGATGTTTCTGATTCATTCGAACCGTCAGCACTTGCCGCGGTTGAGGGTGCGGTGCACTACGCCGAATCATCGGTGCACGCAGCCGTAGAACCGATACACCTCTTTGCGTCTTTGCTCCACGACAAACAGATCGGGATATTGTTCGGCCGCGCGGGGATCGCGCGCTCATCCGTGAGCGAACGGGTGGAGCGCGCGCTCGCAAAACGCACCCCCGGTGCCGCCGGTGCCGTGCCATCGATCTCGGCGGAGGTGCAAGCCGCCATACTGAACTCGTACGCTGACGCGCTCGCTGCAAAAGAAGACGCGGTCGACTGCGCGCGACTCATGTTGAGTGTGTCCACGGATCAGACCGTTGCGGAGATACTGGATGACGTGGGCATTGGCGCGGAGATGCTTACGAACGTGGCGGCGTGGCTGCGAATGGGTAAAGCGATGCGCATGCGCATACAACGCTATCGCGCGCTCGCCGCGCTCAAACCGACCGGCGCGCTGGACCGCGCCATGACCGCACTCGCCACTCCCATGCTCGATCGGGTGAGCCACGACCTCACCCGCGCCGCACGCTTCGGGCACTTGCCGTTCATGGTGGATCGCGAGCAGGAGATGGCATCGATCTTCCGCGTGATCGAAGGCGGGCGCTCGTCCGTCGTGCTCGTCGGCGAACCGGGCGTGGGCAAGGATGCGATGCTCTCCGGTCTTGCGCAACGCATGGTGGAAGAAGACGTGCCGCCGGTGCTCTCGGACAAGCGCCTCGTCTCACTCTCGGTCGCAGAGCTGACCGCCGGCGCCACGCCCGCGCAGGCGCAAGAACGTTTGCTCATGATACTGAACGAGGTGGCGCGCTCGCGCAACATCGTGCTCGCGGTCCAGGACATAGATGCGATGTCCGGGGTGACCGAGGGCGGGGTGGATCTGTTCGGCATGTTCGCGCAAGAGCTTGGACGCGGCTATTTCTTCTGCATCAGTACGACCACGCCGCAGCGCTTCAAGGAAGCGATCGAAACGAGCTCGCACGCCGGCGCACTCACGCGTATCGACCTCAAAGAACCGGAAGCGAACCCGTGCATCCAGATCATCATGGCGATCGTGGGTCCCATCGAGGCGGAGCAGCGCGTGTTCTTCACCTACCCCGCGATCGAGAGCGCCGTGACACTCTCCACTCGCTACCTGCATGACCAGTACCTGCCGGAAAAAGCGGTGCAGGTGCTTCGTGAGGCGGCGCAACTGGTGCGGCGCACGCGCGGCGAGCGCGCGCTCGTGGGCGCGGAGGACGTGGCGGTGGTGGTGAGCGAGAAGTCGCACGTGCCGGTGACCGCGGTGACCCAAGAGGAAACCGAGAAGCTGATGGGCCTTGAGCAGAAGATGCACCAGCGCGTCATCGGTCAGGATGAAGCGGTTAAAGCCGTGGCCTCTGCATTGAAACGCGCGCGCGCGGAACTGCGCGCCAAGAATCGACCGATCGCGAGCTTCCTGTTTTTGGGGCCGACCGGCGTGGGCAAAACCGAACTTGCAAAGACGGTGGCTGCCGAGTATTTCGGAAACGAACAAGCGATGGTGCGACTCGACATGTCAGAATACCAGGAGCCGTCCTCCATCCATCGGTTGATCGGTGTGCCGGGCCAGAGCGGCGGGGGATTGCTGACCGAGGCGGTGCGCAAAACGCCGTTCACGTTGCTCCTCTTGGATGAGTTCGAGAAGGCGCACCCAGACATCTTGAACGTGTTCCTCCAGGTGATGGAAGATGGCCGGCTCACGGATAACCAGGGGCGCACGATCGATTTCACCAACATCATCATCGTGGCGACCTCGAACGCCGGCTCGCAGTACATCCAGGATGCGATGCGCGCCGGGGACACGGTCGAACAGGTCAAAGCGGGATTGCTCGCCGAACACCTGAAGGGGATCTTCAAGCCAGAGTTGCTCAACCGTTTTGATGGGGTGATCGTATTCCGGCCGCTCACCAAGGACGAGATCGAGCAGGTGGCGTGGCTCATGATGGGCTCCATCACGGACATGCTCTCCGGCCGCGGCATCACGTTCCGCGCGACCGATGAGGCGGTGCGCGAGCTCGCGGCGACCGGATTCGATCCGGTCTTCGGCGCGCGCCCGATGCGTCGCGTGATCCAGGAGAAGGTGGAGAACGCGCTCGCTGATGAACTTTTGAAACAGAAACTCGGCCGCCGTGACACGGTGGTCTTCGAAGCGGGTGGGGTCATCAGGATCGAGAAGGCGAAAGAGATCTAGAAATAAACGCGTCGTCCTGAGGCATCAGCCGAAGGACCCATTCCGTATGGGTGAAAAGCAGTTCGCGGTGTATATCATGACCAACCCCGGACACCGGGTGCTATACACCGGTGTGACCGAAAACTTGCCGAAGCGCGTATTCGAACATCAGAATAAATTGGTCGAGGGGTTCACATCCAAGTACAATGTCACCAAGCTGGTGTACTACGAGCTCACTGGATACGGATTGTCCGCTTTCGAACGAGAGAAGGAGATCAAAGGATGGAAACGGATAAAGAAGATACTCTTGATCCAATCGATGAACCCGACATGGAAAGATTTATCCAACGAACTATGAATAGGTCCTTCGCTTCGCTCAGGACGACGCAAGAAAAATAATGCTCTCCTGGTTCCTCATCGCTGCGATACTTTCGTTCGTCTTCTCCGCCGCAGTACGGCGGATTGCGTTGCGATACCGGATCGTCGACATGCCAGGCGAGGATCGGAAGATCCATTTGAATCCCGTGCCGCTATTGGGTGGGGTCGGGGTTTACCTTAGTTTCGCCGCGACGCTGCTTTTCGCAGCGACGACGACCGGCCGCATCGTCTCCCCGATCATCGGAAAAGGTATCTCATGGCAGATGATCATCGGCGTGCTCGCCGGCGGGCTGGTCTTGATGATCGGCGGCGTGCTCGACGATATCTATCGGCTTAAGGCGAAGCAACAGATATGGTTCCCGATACTCGCAGCGCTCATCGTCGTCATCTGCGGGGTCGGCGTTTCCAAACTCACGAACCCATTGGGCGGCATCATCCTTTTGGCCGCGCCGCTCTCTGGCATCGTCGTGTTTCCGTGGCTCATGGGCACGAGCTATGCGACCAAGCTTTTCGATGGGCTTGATGGACTCGTGACCGGACTCACGGTCATCGGCGCGCTGCTCATCATGATGCTCGGCCTCACCACCAAATACTATCAGCCAGACGTAGCGCTCATCGCAATCATCGCCGCAGGTGCGTTCATCGGTTTCCTCCCATGGAACTTCCATCCGGCACGGATGTTCCTGGGCGAAGGCGGATCACTATTCGCCGGCTACATGCTCGGCGTGCTCTCGGTGATCTCTGGCGCGAAGATCGCGGTGGCGCTCATGGCGCTCGGAGTCGCGGTCATCGACGCGGGTTGGGTGATACTGCGTCGCGTGTGGCAGAAGTCATCGATCGCGTCCGCTGACCGCAAGCACCTGCATTTCCGTCTGCTGGACGCCGGTCTTTCGCACCGCACCTCGGTCATCTTCATCTGGTTCATCTCCGCCGCGTTCGGCGCCGCGACGCTCACGCTCCAGAGTTCCGGCAAACTTATCGCATTCATCATCCTCGCGGTGGTCACTTTGGTGGTCGGCCTGGCGACTATTTTGCAGAAGAGGAAATAGTTATGAAACGCGCGCTCATCATCGTCATCGCGCTCGCTGCCTCCGGATTCCTCCTGTGGTACGGCGCGCCGTCCAAAGACGTGACGAGCACCGCTGCGCCCCCGGTCCCCGCGCCCGCGCGCGCGACCGTGTCGGTCCAGATCGGCGCCGCGACCGTGGTGGCGGAGGTGGCAGACACGAGCGCGGAACAGATGCAGGGGCTCTCCGGCCGAGCGTCGCTCGGTGCGGACGCCGGCATGCTATTCACCTTCGATGCGCCAAGCCGCACCGGGTTCTGGATGAACGGGATGCGCTTCCCCCTGGATCTTATATATATGAAGGAGCACGTGGTGGTGGAGCTTAAGGAGAACGAGCCGGTGCCGACCACGCTACCTACCCCGTTCTTCCCGTCCTCTGATTTCGACGCCGTATTGGAGGTGAACGCCGGCTGGGCCGCCGCACACCAGGTGACGGTCGGCATGGGGGCGCAGTATTGAACTTGACGCTTTTGGGCGTATCAGTTAGTATTTTCCCTTATGGAATTCGCAGTCATCAAAACCGGCGGCAAGCAGTACATCGTCAAAATGGGCGAAACGCTTGAGGTTGAGATGCTCCCCAACAAAGAGGGGGACAAGCTTGAATTTGACGCGTTGCTCGTGGCCAACGGCGAGGACGTGAAGGTCGGCGCGCCGACCGTGAAGGGCTCCAAGGTGACTGCCCAGGTGGTCGCCCACGGCAAAGGCCCGAAGATCCGCGTCATCAAATTCCACCGCAAGGTGCGCTACAAGCGCCACTACGGCCACCGCCAGCCGTTCACCAAGATCAAGATAGAAAAAATCGCGGCATAAACCGCGATTTTTTCTATCTATTGATATCTCTTCGCCCGGCGATCGCGTCAGAAAGTGTCACCTCGTCGGCGTACTGCAGCTCGGCGCCCATCGGGAGGCCGCGGGCGAGGCGGGTCACACGCACGGGGTATTGTTTCAAAAGAGAGGCGAGCGAGAGGATAGTCGTTTCGCCGTCCAGGTTCGGGGAGAACGCGAGGATGATCTCGCGCACGCGGTCTCGGGGCACGCGGTCCATGAGCTCGCGGATGCGCAAGCGGTCTTCGGTCATCCCTTCGAGCGGAGAGAGCGTGCCGCCCAACACGTGGTAGAGCCCGCGGTACGCCATGGTCGCTTCAAGCGCGCCGACGTCCTGCGGCTCTGCAACCACACAGAGCGCACTCCTATCGCGTCGGCCGTCAGAGCAGATCTCGCACGGGTTGGTGTTGCCGACCGTAAAACACGTTTGGCACACCGCGACCGATGAGGTCGCGGCCATGACCGCATCCGCGAACGTCCGTACATCCGCACGCGAGCGGCGCAGCAACGAAAAAACATAGCGTTCCGCCGTCTTCGGCCCCACGCCGGGTAACGTCTGGAACGCTTCAAGCAGCTGCTGGATTTCTGGGGTATATTTTCTCATGTCATCAAATCAGAACAGGGTAGCGAACAGTGTGGCTGTGCGCAGCGAGGACTGTGTGAGGCAGGGAGGGCGGCGCCAAGGTGGTGTCCCCAGCCGCCCGACCGGTGCCCGTAGGGCAGCCGAGTTCCGCAGCCAGCACAGACGCGCTGGAGCTAACCTTTCAAACCTTCCAATTCCTTCCGTTTCCTGAAGAGCACGAACTGCACTTTCTTGACCGCATCGGTGACCGCGTCTTTCACGCCACTCTCAAGGTCGGTTTTTTTGCCGACGAGCGACTCGTCGATCACGACACCTCTCACCTCGAAGCTGCCACTCATTGAAATCTTCACTTTGCCCCAGGCGCCCTGACCCTCGACCGTTTCCGCGCCGAGGATCTCCTGCGCGTGCTTGGCGCTTGAGCGCATGTCTTTGAATTGTTTGAGTTTGGAGAATACAGACATATGTCATTGAACTTAGATCATAGAACATGGATCACGACGAGGTGTTCCGTGTTTCATGTTTCGTGTTTTAGGATTCGATCGGGACCATCGCCTCGGCGCGGTCCAGGTTCTTGAAGGTCACGCGCGCTTCATCGAAGTACAGCTTCACCGTGCCGGTCGGGCCGTTGCGGTGTTTGGCGATGTGGATTTCCGCGACGTTGCGCTCCTCCATGGGGATGTCTTCCAAACGATACCCACGGTCAGCGGATTTGCGGTAGATGAACATCACCACGTCAGCGTCCTGCTCGATGGAGCCGGACTCGCGCAGGTGGGCGAGTTTGGGGATCGCCGGCTTGCTCATTTCGACAGCACGGGAAAGTTGAGAGAGCGCCAAGACGGGGATGTTCAATTCGCGGGCGATCGCTTTGAGCGAGCGGGTGATCTCACTGATCTCCAATACGCGGTTCTCCACGCGCGTGCGCGACTCCATGAGCTGTAGGTAGTCGATCACTAAGAGCCCGAGTCCGTGTTCCATCTGTAATCGCCGCGCCTTGGTGCGGATCTCCATGATGTTTGCGATGGGGGAGTCGTCGATCCAGATGGACGCCTCGGAGAGCACACCGAGTGCGTGGCCGATGCGCGCGAAGTCGTCCGAGTCCGAACGCTCCGAGAGTTTGCCCGTGCGCATGCGCCACAGGTCCACGCTCGCCTCTGAACAGATCATGCGGTCCACGAGTTGTTCCTTGGACATCTCGAGCGAGATCACGCCGACCGGGATCTTGTTCTTGATCGCCGCGTGGCGCGCGATGTCCATGGCGAGCGAGGTCTTGCCGACCGACGGGCGCGCGGCGAGGATGACGAGGTCTGATTTCTGTAGGCCGCCCAACAGGTTGTCCAGCTGGGTGTAGCCGGTGGCGATCCCGCGCAACTTCCCTTTTTCGCGATGCAACTCGTCGATGCGATCGAACGCGGATTCCAAGATCGACTGCATGGGGATGAACGCCTGCTTGGTGTGCTTCTGCGAGACGGCGAACAGTTTCTGCTCAGCGCTGTCGAGCACCGAGTCCACCTGCTCGTTCTCCTCGAACCCCATGCCGGTGATCTCCTGCGCCGCGGTGATGAGGCGGCGGAGCGTGGCCTTGCGCTGGACGATCTCTGCGTAGTGCACCACGTGCGCCGCGGTCGGCACCTGGTTGGAGAGGGTTATGATGTACGAGCGTCCGCCGATAAGGTCCAGTTGCTTGCGTTCGTCCAGCCGTGTGGAGAGCGAGAGCAGGTCGATCGGCTCGCGCTTGCGGTAGAGGTCGACCATCGCCTCGTATATGAAGCGGTGGATGTCGCTGTAGAAATCCTCGGGTTGCACGAGGTCGCCGATCTTCACGATCGCGTCCTTGTCCAAAAGCAGCGCGCCCAGGAGCGACTGCTCGGCCTCTTTGGAATGTGGCGGCACTTTCTCTATCATGCGAGCATCTTAGTGGCAAAGGCAGGGCTATACAAGCCCCGTTAGAAATTTGCCTTAGGTAGGATTGATAGGTTTACTGTATTGCTGACTGCCCTAATGGCTATATTGCCTCGGATCGGTACCAGTATCCTATTGTGAGGCAAATTTCTAACGGGGCAAGTGGATACCATGTGGGTATATAAGGTAGGATATACGTATGCATAAACACACGCTCATCGCGACGCTCTACATGATCGGAACCATCGTGGGGGCGGGGATTTTCGGCGTTCCGTACGTGATGTCGGTCGCCGGCATCCCGATCGGCATCGCCTACCTCGTGCTCTTGGGCGGCGCCATCCTCCTCACCCACGGTTTTTACGCGCGCATCGTCGCCGAGACCGAAGGCCGGCACCGGCTCGCGGGCATCACACGCGCCCGGCTTGGCATGGGCGCCGCGCACCTCGTGTCAGTGACCACGACCGTGGAGCTGTTCGGCGCGCTCCTCGCCTACATCATTTTGGGCGGCAGTTTCCTCTCCACACTCTTCGGCGGCGACATGTTCCTTTGGTCTGTCGGGTTCTTCGTGGTCATGGGGTTCGTGCTCATGATGCCGTTCATGAAAGCGCAGTACGTGATGAGCCTGCTCACCTGGATGATGCTCTTCATGGCGCTCGCGATGGTGGCGCTCATCGTGCACAAGGTGCAGCCCGCGGCGTTCATCTCCTATGACCTTAAGAAGTGGTTCGTGCCGTACGGGGTGATCTTCTTCGCCATGGGCGGCCTCTCCGGCGTGCCGGACATCGTGGACTCGTTGCGCAAGGACGCGCGCGCATCCGTGCGCGCCGCGCACTGGGGCACGGCGCTCGCGGTGCTCGTGACCGCGGTCTTCGGCGTGGTGATCGCCTCGGTCTCACGCGGCGCCACCTCGCAGAACGCGGTCTCCGGTCTCGTGCCGTTCGTGGGCGAGGGGATCGTGTTCGCCGGCGCGGTGTTCGGTCTCTTCGCGGTCGCCACCTCGTTCATCGCCTTCGGCAACAACCTGCGCGAGCAGATGCAGTTCGACTTCAAAGTGCCGCACGTGCTCGCGCTCGCGCTCACTCTCGGCATCCCGCTCGCCGCGTACCTCTTGGGCGCGCGCAACTTCATCCATGTGATCGGATTCATCGGCGCGTTCTTCGGGGTGGTGAACGGCATCGTGGTCGGCGCCATGGCGTGGAAACTGCCGAACCTCCGCTTCCGCTGGGCGATACCGCCGATCATCCTGCTGTTCGTGGCCGGATTTTTGGCGCAGGTGCTCACGTTGAAACAATGAAAAAACCGACCCGGCTCGCCCTACTCCTGAGCGCGATCTTCGGTGTCGCGTACGCGGCATTCGGTTTGTCGTCGCCGCGCGTGTGGAACTCGCCGGATGAGACCGCGGTCGCGTTCTTCGCACGGAACTTCGCGCACACCGGACGGCTCTGGTCGCTCGACCCGTACAACGCGATCGCGAACGACCTCGTGCATCCGCGTTCCATCATTTCGGTCGGCGCGTACCTGGTGCCTGGTTCGTTCTACGGCAACATGTGGGTGACCGGCGTGGCGTACATTTTCACCGGGCACTACGCGCTCTCGCTCGTCACCGCGTTCGCCACCGCGCTCGCGGGGTACGCGACCTACGCGCT
>Ga0315281_10007697_pt1 | contig 15130 bp, 23 predicted proteins | sample YL17G07_0_MG_FD_204540 | JGI IMG/M metagenome (GOLD analysis project Ga0315281, IMG submission 204540) | Sediment microbial communities from Yellowstone Lake, YNP, Wyoming, USA - YL17G07_0 | ecosystem: Environmental > Aquatic > Freshwater > Lake > Sediment | place: USA: Wyoming | collected...
GAGGCGTACGGGAAGGGGGCGAAGGCCATGCTCAAGACCGACCTCGCCAAAGTGGACGCCATCGTCCTCGCGGAGCCATATCCAGGCGACGAGTCCAAGCCGATACCGCTCGGCATCACGGGTAAGATACTATACGATATCAACGTCAAGGGGAGGGCAGCCCACGGCTTCCGCCCCCACCTCGGAATAAACGCAGTCGAGGACGCGGCCAAGATAGTCGCCAACCTCGACAAGCTCAGCTTCCTCGACCACCCAGACTTCAGGAAGGGGAACTACTGCACCCTGAAGTTCGAGGGAGGATACAAGGTCTACAGCGTCGTCATCCCGGCTTCAGCCCGTTTCGAGGTGAACAGGCTCCTCGTCCCCGGCGAGACCGCCCAGACGGCGATCGCCGACATGGAGAGACTGGTCAAGTCTCTGAACCTGAAGTCCGAGGTCGAGGTGAAGACGAAGCCGCCCCGGTACGAGGCCTACGTGATGAGCGGGGACGACCCGATCATGAAGGCGTTCGACACGGTCTACCGCGAGGTGATGGGGAAGGCGCCGCTCTACGAGTATGCCTACGGTATTACGGACGCCAACATTTTTGCGGGGGAGGGGCATATCCCGTGCCTGCACCTCGGACCGAGGCGGGGAGGAGCCCACGAGAAGAACGAGTACGTCTCACTCAGTTGCCTCCCATCGGTGTCGAGGATGTACGCCATGATCGCGGACAGGTTCCTCGGCGGCTGACCCTCCCTCTCAGCTCGACAGTGAAAGATAATAGGTGGGAGGGGATTAAACAATCCTTTGACCGCCGATGTACGAGGATCTTCTGAAGAAGCTCGACGATTCATACGCTGTCAAGGCGCTGGAGGAGATGATCCGCATACCCTCCGTCGTGAAGGAGGAGAAGGATCTGGCCGAGTACCTCAGGGAGAAGCTGGAAGGCCTAGGGCTAGAGGCCGAGCTCCACGAGGTGGAGCCGGGGCGTCCAAACGTCTATGCCAGGCTCAGGGGAGACAAGGAGGGGAAGAGGCTCAACCTATGCGGCCACACTGACACTGTCCCGGTCGTTGATGGCTGGGGCACAGATCCATTCAAGCCCGTCAGAGAAGGCAACAGGCTCCACGGCCTCGGTTCAAACGACATGAAGGCCGGCATAGCCTGCGCCCTCAACACGATCAGGGCGTTCGTCGAGTCAGGGTACAGGTTCGACGGCGAGCTCTCCTTCTCAGGGGTCATAGACGAGGAGGCATACGGCGAGGGGGCGAAGGCGATGCTGAGGACGGACTACGGGAAGGTTGACGCTATAGTCCTGGGGGAGGCGAACAACGGCGAGGAGGGCTCAGAGATACACCTCGGCATCACCGGGAAGATACTTTACGACGTCAACGTAAAGGGGAAAGCTGCCCACGGCTTCAGCCCCGAGGAAGGCGTAAACGCCATCGAGGAAGCCGGAGTAATCTTGGCCAACCTCGGCAAACTCCGCTTCAAGGAGCACCCCAGGTTCGGGAGAGGGAACTACAGCACCCTGAAGATAGAGGGGGGCTACAAGGTCTACAGCGTCGTGGTGCCGGCGAGCTGCCGCTTCGAGGTGAATAGGCTCCTCGTGCCGGGCGAGACCGTCGAATACGCGGTGAAGGATATGGCTAGGCTGGTGAAAAGCCTCGAATTAAAATCCGACGTCAAGGTCAACACCAAACCACCTCTATACGCCGCATACGAGATGAAGAGGACCGAGCCCATCATCAAGATCTTCGACGAGGTCTACAGGGAGGTAGTGGGCAGAGCGCCCCTGTACAATTACTCCAAGAGCATAACGGACGCGAACACCTTCACGGGCGAGGGCGGCATACCATGCCTCCACCTCGGCCCAAAGCCAGGCGGAGCCCACCAGAAGAACGAGTACGTTGAGCTCGACTGGCTGCCACCGGTGTCGAGGATGTACGCCCTCATAGCCGCCAGGTTCTTGGGGTGAGGTTGAAAATTATTTAAGCAGTGGGGCGATCGAAGGGGCATGGCAACAGAAACGGTTGAGGAGATCTCAATCAAGGAGTTCAAGAGGCTCGACGTCAGGATAGGGACCGTCATCGAAGTCGAGGGGATACCGGGCAGCGACAAACTCTACAGGCAGAAGGTCGACATGGGCGACCACGTACGCCAGATCGTCAGCGGCCTCGCAGAGTACTACAAGCCAGAGGAGCTGAAGGGAAAGAGGATCGCCATAGTCTGCAACCTTAAACCCGCGAAGATCTTCGGCAACATGAGCAACGGGATGCTACTGGCCGCCGAGAAGGACGGCAAGCTTGCCTTGCTGACGACGGACAGGGAGATACCAAACGGAGCAAAGATAACCTAAGCCCCCAGGGAAGAGAGGGGAGGAGGGTCTCACCGATCTCTCAGGGAAAAGCCCCTTTCGCCGAGAATCGGCCGGGAACGACGCCTTTCAACCCCCGATCTACGCAAAAAACGCATCCATTCCATGCAAAAAACGCGAAATAAATCGCCTCCACAACCTCATATACGCCTTAAGCTCATCAAATCCACGGTGAATCATGATGGGTTTCTGGCCTGAAGGATTCAGGTGCTGCGTAAACATCAGCTTCGACTACGACTCGAACAGCGCCACAATCTGGCGCACCCCGCTCGACATAGTCAACCAGAGCAGGGGACGCTTCGCACCCAAGGTAGCGATCCCAAGGATACTTGACATGCTCGAAAGGCACAACCTGAAGGCGACCTTCTTCGTCCCCGGCTGGACCGCAGATAACTTCCCCGAGTCCGTGAAGGAGATCGTGAAGCGTGGCCACGAGGTCGGCGCCCACGGCTACACCCACGAGCGGCTCGCGGAGCTGAGCTGGGAGTTCGAGGAGCAGGTCTTCGAGAAGAGCCTGAACGCCCTGAAGAAGCTCGGCATAAGACCCGAGGGGTTCCGCGCCCCTTACTGGCTGATAAGCGACCGCACCATCGAGCGCATAAAACAGTTCGGCTTCAAGTACGACAGCGACTTCATGGTAAATGGAGTATTATGACATAAATGTTAAATACTGTTCGGGTTAATCTACGTGCATGGGATTCAAAGAATACAAAGTAGGAGAGCCCTATGAGGAGTTTGAGAAGTCTCTATCTTCTATGAGCGAAAGTTCGGCGAAGATGTATCGTCAATACTTCGCCAAGTTCCTAGAGTGGGGAGGCTATACGCCTGAGCAGTTCTATGAGTGGGTGAAGAGCCTTGAGAGTGCCGAGGATTCTAGGAGTAGGAGGCAGCTCACGCTCGCCTATAACGACTTCGCTAAGAAGTGCGTGGATGAGGGAGCCAGCCCAAACACGGTACTGAATTACAGGAAGGCGATTCACAAGTTCCTAGAGGCAAACGAGTTGACGCTGAGAATCAGGAAAAACGGGGGCAAGACCCGGTATCGTGGACAGAAGATTATCCGGCTTGACCAGGCGCGTAAACTCATTGATCTCGCCGCGACAAACCTCAGGCTCCGCGCCCTCCTCATGACTCTGAAGGACACCGGGCTGGGAGTCAGCGAGGTGGCTATGCTCACCTGTGAGGACTTTCACGGTGCACGTGAGTACAAGGATGAGGAGGGCGGACGATTCAAGGCATGGGCTCAGCCACTGATAAGAGAAAAGACGGGCGAAGGCTGCTATGTTCATATGGGTCCAGACGCTGTAGCGGCGATAGAGGACTACATCGGGCAGAGGAGAACGGGCCCTATATTCATCACCAGTAAAGGCCAACCCCACAAGGACGAGGGGGGAAATATCACCTCTGAGGCCGGGTTCACCGAAAAGGGCTCACCCATGAAAGCTTTAGCGATAACCACGTCTCTGAGGCACCACTGCAGGTTGTTGCGGACCCAAGGCTACAAGGTGTCGGCTCACAGCTTCAGGAAGCTGTTTGAGACGAGCTTTGACTTGGAGGGAGATCTCAACGTCGCCAAGAAGGTGATGGGGAAGGCGATCCCGGCCAGCGACGAGCCCTATCTTCAGTACGAGGATGAGTTGACGAAGGTTTACATGGAGGTGTACAGGAAGCGGCTTTCACTCGACAGGGAATCAACACGGATAAACGATCTTGAAGAGGAGATAGAGGAGCTTAAAGCGGGGAAGAGCGGCGAGGTCGAGGAGCTACATGCGAAGCTAGTTAACATGGAGGCCCAGCAACGGAAATACGACGAAGCTATCGGGCTGATAATGGAGAGGCTTAAGGAGAGCCAGCAACCAACTTCTAATTAGTTTACTTTGGCCCAGGCACAGCAAAATAAAATTGGCACGGTGCCAACATCAAAAATTGAGAATGGGGTCGAGGCTGATCCACCGCCAACAGAGCATTTAACAAGTTTCACCTATCTATGAACGGCTTAAAGATTACCTACATATAGGTACTTTTTCCAACCGTGATCTCGTCCAGCTTGCCCGTGTCAGCAACGAAGCTATGATGCTGTAGCATCAGCTACCTTCTTTTGGCTGTGCCTGGCTACCCGAACCGCCGCCCCAACTCCTCCTGGTTCAGGTTGTGTGAGTATTAGCTACCTTGTAGCCTAGGTATAGAGAACTTAGCGATAAGAGGGAATTAACAACGATGCCGACACGTCGACATCGTGGACTCGTGTTAAGGTCGAGGAGCTACGCGCCGAGGTCAGGGAGTTAAAAGAGCTGATTTACCGGCTGGCGAAGGAGCCCTGAACCCGAGGGGCGCGGCGAGATCCCTTAATCCCCTTCACACAAGCTTTCATGCTTGAACCGCTTTTTCAAGAGTTTTTCTTATCATCGTTATGTCTTTTAATGCCTCTTGATAGTCTAATTCATAGTCTTTTAATTCAAAATCAAGGTCCTCTCCGAATTTAGGGTTTCTCTTAATAATCGTAATTATTTCACTCCGTAATGCATCTAATTCTTCATTTGTAAATTTCCAACCAGGAAAAGTCTCGGAGTGAATCATACCTTCATCAGGTTTAGAGGAAAAAAGGGCAAAAACAGAGGAAGAAGAATAATTATCCCAAGATGGGAGAAGGAGGAAGAAAAATCGTTTTACTTGGGCCCCCCCGTCTCTAAAATATGGCCACCACCGAAAAGAGGGGTGGAATAGTGGATGCTGTATAGATAATTCATCAAATTTTACTAGGGCCATTTGCCGAAGGCTCCCATCTTCCTCGAAGAAGAGATTCCTCAATCTATCTAGAAGAAGATAAAAGCCCCATTGAGTTAGAAAGTATTTTCTTGATTTTAACCCAGTACGGAAAACTGATTCGGATACGACGGTCAGCAGATCTTTACCATAAGCTTCTTTGATTAGTTTATATGTGGTGGCATGGGGAAGGTTTGTTTTCTTTTCAACGTCGAAGACGGTTAAGGGCCCGTTTTCGTAGATAGCCTTGAGGATTTTGAGTAGCCGGGCCTCCGCCTCGTTCACCGCTGAGACGGTGCTCTGCCCCGCCAGGATCTTCGTCAGCTTAGCTATGTCCTCGCCGAGGGCCTTTCTATCAATGACGGCTTTGACTTTCCACCACGTAGGCTTCTCAGTCGTTCTTAGCCTCCCTCCTCCCGGGGAACCGTATCTAACGGCTCGATTACTTTTATCTGCCTGTTTTTTACACGAGGCATATATCGCAATCTCTGACTAATCACGACAAATAACCTATATTTAAGATATTTGGTTTATTAGATCAGAGAAAAATTGGTTGGGACAACCGTTTACATTCCCCCCGAGCTTAAGCGGGAGGTGGAAGAGTACCGCGACAGGCGCGGTCTCGAGAGGACGGCGATCGCGGTAAGAAGATTAGTGAAACTCGGCCTAGAGGTCGAGGAGAAGGAGGCCTGAGAGGATGGAGGTTGACACGCCCGTCCGCCCAAGCCCCCGGATAAAAGAGTCCAGCCCGAGTATTAATAGATTACTTGAGCTCTGGGCGGAATCCGGGGCCAACCCTCGAACCTTCATAGAGAAACTAACCGAGGAGTCCCTCGAACATGTCGAGCATGTGTGAGAGGTACTCCTTCCCAAACAAGCCGAGTTCTACAACAACCCGAGGGTGAACAAAATGATTTATGAAATCAAGGAATCCCACATGCGCGACATGAAACCAGTCAATAAAAAACTAAAGCATGCAAATTTGTGGGAATTAGGTGATATTAAGCTAAATGGTTACACTACTTACTGTTCACAAGTTTGTGTAACATCATTCCTGGGAGGTCTAACATAGATGTCAACTTCTGTTACTGAATCCGTATTAGAAAATCACCCGTTGGAGGGGACTATGACGTTATCCAACTGGTTGAGTCGTCTCTCGCCTGGATCACGTGCACGCGCTAAAGGTATCTTTGAGAAGTGGATGGCATGGATGGCGGAGAACGGCGAGGAGTTTGCAGACATGTCCCCTGATGATCTCGTTAACTACCAGCGCATGGCCCCCTATAACGATAGATACAAGATACTGGATAAGGTTCAGAGATACATCTCAGATATGAAGCCTGTTGTGGGGGTCCATCCTGCGTCGGGTGTGAAGCTGAATATTGTTCAGAGACATGACATTGATTTTAGGGTGGCTTCCAAGAAAGGATATTACGCGGCGATTCGTAGCTTCTTTAACCATAATCGTGCTGAACTTCCAAGTGATTCCTCATTCAACATATGGAGTGAAATCCCACCTGTGGAGGGAACTCTGACAGTCGAGGATATAAGAAAAGTAATAATGAGATCTAATTCAACCCATCATGCAATTTTTCTCGCTATGTTACAGAGTGGCATGGACATTTCAAGCTTTGAGTTCTGGAATCTCAATGGCTGGGATTCTCTTGAAAAGGAACTAGAAAAAGACTCCAAAGTCATTACAATTTGGCTTCCAGGCAGAAAGAAACGTAGGAATAAGATGCCGTTTCAAACCTTCATAGGTCCCGATAGTGTAGAGGCGATAAAAACATATCTACCTCAGAGAGAGGGAGCTAGGGAAGCATTCGAGAGATCAGAAAAAGGTCGAAGGAATAGGGCTCAGAGGAAGGGAGAACCCTATGTCGAGAGAGAGTTCAAGACCGCTATTTTCTACACTAAGTTTGGGGACCCAATAGATAGTAAAGCCCTGCAAAAATATTGGATGCGTCAAACCATTAGACTCGGTATGGTGAAACGTCTGAAAAATGGTTACCGTGGAAACCGCTATGAGAAGAATCTCCATGAGCTCAGAGATGTGTTTCGGAGCCAGTGGGAGAAGTCACCAGCAAAGGCCTCTGTTGCCGAGTATATGATGGGGCATAAAGTAGATCCCCTCGAATACAACAAGGCTTACCGGGACGAGGCTTGGACTAGGAAGGAATATGATAAAGCCCTTCCCATGCTACAGATCATGAGCAGCGGAAGACCTTTCGGCCTTGTCAAAGAGGAAGAAGTTGATATTTTAAAACAGGAGATAAGGGAGGTAAGAGCCACTCAGGCGGGCATTACTGATTGGAGACAAGAAATCCTAACATATGCAAGGCTAAGGGGAATGCCGAAAGAGACCCTGAAGAAACTTGAGGAACGGCTATACAATGTGGTTAATCGTGAAGCAGGTGAAGAAGTTTTACACAATCTTGAGGAGGAGAAAATGACGGAAGAAGATAACATCAAGGTAGCTAAGAGCGAAGGAGAACTAATCGAATTAATCGATATAGGGTGGGACCCCTTCAGAGAGATTCCTGGCGGGAGATTTCTTTTAAGGAAACCCCATCCATGATTTTTACTCTCTCACGCGGTTTCAGAGGAATCAATTTCAGGGGCATACTCCCTGAAGGCACTAAACAAATCAGGGAGTTCCTTTATGAACTTCTCCTTCTCTATGTAGGTCACCTCTTCTACAAGTTCGATTAGCTTGTTGCAAAGCTCCCTATACGGCCTCAGAACCCTCCTGAGCCTCAACTCAACCAACTCGTGCTGGAAGGTCTCCCACGCCCCGGAGGGATCCTTGTCATAGACAATTATCAACCTCTCTATGGGTATCACTTCGCCTCGCTTAGAACTCTTCCCAGGGGCCCAAACCGAGGTCCACCCTTTGAAGCCTACCCTCTCAAGGACATGGTTCATGTTTTCCTCGATATTCAAAAGACCTTTTCCCCTCGTTTGCTATTCTCTGTGCCCACGCTCCCTTCAGCGCCAGACCTTGACGCCGGCCTTCTGGAGACGCCAAGCCATCTCATCGACGCCCGTGGCCAGCTGCTTATCACTGAGGTGGCAACTCAACTCCCCTAGGACCCTCCTATACTCCAGATCCCCGCCGCGATCCTCAGCGATACGCAGGAGCTTATCGTAGACCTCCTGCAGCGCGAGGGCCTCCTGGTCCTCGTGGCCCGGTGTCCAGGCGGTGAGAGGACGCTGAGGATTTCCCGGGTCCTTCCTCTGAACATAGCCCTCGACCCAGATGCGGACGAGCTCGCTGGCGCTCTGGCCGTCCCTCTCGCAGATCTCCAGGAACTTTCTCCAGGTGGCCTTAAAGTGGTCGGGCGCGTAGATCTTGACTTCGTTGCTCTTCAGGGTCATCTCTTCACCACCTCGAACCCTCCGTCCACCCCGACCAGCAGCCCTCCTCTGACGAGTTCCTGGACATACTCCGACACCCTGGACGGGGTGAGCCCCGTCCGCATGGCCATGAGTACCTGTATCCTCTCTATGCGTGCCCCGGGCTCCTTCCTGACGAGCTCAACGATCATTTGGAGCCTCTCCCGCCTTATGGCGGCTCCGTCCCTAGAGGGCGTCCGCTTCACCTCCTGAGTGTGTGTGTGTGAGTGAGAGGGAGCCAGTGTGGCTGGGGGTATGGATATAGCTATATAGCTATAGCTATACTGTCGCTGATCTTATACTACTACTGACAAACACACACACATACACACACCATCTACCTCTCTCGTTCCTCGAGCTCACTCTACTACCCAGTTTTTCGATCTTCTATTAGGGGAGTAAGTATTTAATACTTACACTTCTGTAAGCATAAGTGAGAACAGCGATGAATGTAAGATGCCTGGAATGCACCCACGAGTGGGACTTCAAGGGGGCCGGATCCCCACGCTGCCCGAAATGCGGCTCAGTCGATATAATAAACGAAACGGAATACCAGGAGATAATAGAGGAAGTAAGGAAGATCCCCGAAGAACATCCACGGATTCGCCTGGCGGTTCTGAGGACCATCCTTGAAAACAGGGGTCTAAGGCTCCAACCCCACTCAACCCTGAACCTCGTGGAGGCTGCTCTGGACGACGTTTTCCCAGAGGCCTCGGTCGGGATGACTATCCTGGAGGACGGGTCGATATACTACCATAAGCGGAGAGTTAAGAGGCAATAAAATCAGAAGCCTTATCCGGGTGTATGTACATGTAAATACGGGAAGCGCCGTGACGAGCATCACAATCAGGGTCCCCGATGAGCTGAGGAAGAGGATGAGGAATCTGTCGACGATCAATTGGTCCGAGGTCGCGAGGAGGGCGATAGAGAGCCGCGTCGCCCGTGAGACGGCGAGGGAGGAGAAGGATCGGGGGGCCATCTCCGAGGCCGGTAGGAGGATAGACGGCTTATACGAGAGGCTGAGGGCCGAGCACGGGACGATACCCTTCGACAGCTCCGCGACAGTCAGGGAGTGGAGGGACCGCCGTTACGGCGCATCGTCGTAGACGCCTCGGTCGCCGTCAAGTGGTTCGTGCCGGAGGAGGGCTCAGAGCCGGCGAGGAGGCTCAAGAGGGGCTACGAGGCGGGGGAGATCGACGTCCTGTCCCCCGCCCTGATCTTATTCGAGGTCGCCAACGCCCTCAGATATCACCCTGAGATCAGGCTGAGCGCCTCGGATCTGGTCGTCGCGATCGCCTCCCTGGAGGGGCTGTCGATCACGGTGGAGATGGATGAGGAGGGCTGGGCCAGGGCGTTCGAGCTCTCCCTCAGGGAGAGGGTATCGGTGTACGACGCCGTGTATCTTGCCCTCGCCGGTCGGAGCGACGCCGTGTTCGTGACGGCGGACAAGAGGCTACTGGACGGTTTATCGGACGATCTCAGTAAGAACGTGCTCCCGTTATCGGCCTTCTTATAGAGATCATGTAATGATGAAGGTTCTATGCACACCTACGAGACTGGCTGTCACATGCATGAGGTTGCACCTTTAAAACAACAGGTTCCTTGGTTTCGTAGTTATGAACTCGATAGCGTAAATTGAAGGATCTTCCCCCGCTTCATCTATTTTGCTGACAACCTCTTTCATCGTCTTCGCGGAGAACTTCACCGCCTGCCCAAGAACTGCGACGTAACTTTCTGGATACTCTTTTATTAGCTCCGAGTAGTGGCCACGGATCCATTTGAAGTCCTTAGTATAACGCTCGAACTTTTTCTCAAGTTCTTTGTTGCTGAGGGATTTTATCAGTAGTATGGACATTGGTTTCCCGTCTTTGTAGAGGGAACACTCATAAATAAAGTGTTGCTGGATCCTAAATATATACCAGGGCTCGTAAGGTTGAAAAACATCAAAAAGATTAGGAATTAGTAAGTTTAAGAGCTTTTAGGGGTTTATATGATGAAAGAGGTAAAATTATACCTAAACATTCTGAAACAGGAAGTTCTAGGGTTGGTTTAAAGAAAGAAAAGAGATTAAAATGGTTTCCCTCAAGCATATTAGGAAACCTCAACAAACCCTTTACACACACACAAACATCTTCAAAGAATCGACTCTGACTGTACTCCCCCAAAGTACCCTGAGAGCAAAAAATAAAACTCGGCTTCCCTCCTAAGTTTAACGATCAGAGGCTGGACATCCCTTGGAGGACGACGAGGCTCGGATCCTGAGGCTTCTCGACATACCCAGAACCAGGGCTGAGATATCCGAGACGACCGGACTAGAAGACGAGAGACTTAGAACCGTCCTACAAATGCTGAAAAGGAACGACCTGGCCCAGCTGACGGAGGGGAAACGATGGACGCGCACCGAGCTAGGCACGAAGAAGCTGGAAGAGGAGTGGGAGGAGGAAGAGCCGGAGGAAGGGCCGGAGCCCCCAAGGAAAGAGAGCTTGACGAGGAGGTTCGAGGCTAACAGGAGGAGGAGGGACCTCCTCAAGCTCAGTGGAGAGATCTCGTCGACCCTAGACCCCGACTGGGGTTGGGAGCGGGATCTCCTTAAAGACGTTGAATCCATGAAGGAGGACATCAACTTCATAGACCGGAGCCTGAACGAGGCCGACAGCATGGAAGAGCTTGAGGAGCTGGCGGGGCTCCTCGAAAAAGTGGACAAGTCCTGGGACGACCTGTTCGTAAGGAACAACGAGCTATCCGAAAAGAGACGGAAGATAGAGAAAGACAGGAAGATGGGGCGAGTCAGGGAGTTCTACCATGAGGAGTACCCCGACCTTCCGGAAGACTACTTGGAAGAGATCCTCGAGAAACTTGGTGACGACCCCGAGCGTTTCAACGAGATCTATCAGCGAATGGAGAGGGAGGAGCACCTGGAACACCTGCTCGAACAAGCCGTCGAGTACGGCCTCCACCCCGACTTCGTACGATACGTCTCGGAGATGGCGAAACCAGAGAAGCTGGAGCTAGATTACATCCTCAAGATATGGGATGAATACGACGAGATCTCCTGTAGATGCGGGTCTAAAGTGGCCAGGGGATTCCTCGATTATCACGGTCCCTCCCTCCTGAAGAGGAAGGGAGATCTTTTGCAGATGTTCCAGAGGTACATGCCCCATCAGAGAAGCCCCAGCCCAGTCTACTGATGCCAAAATTCGGCATGTAGGGCATATCTGCTTAACCATCGCCCTAGCTAAGGGGGGCATTCACTTAAGCGCCATCACCGTCTATGTTGCAAATCTGATGAAATTTCCTATTTTCTCCCTTCGAGCCATTATAATAAACGTTAAACTTAATCGAACTATCTGGTTCACGAAGAATCTAGCTATGGCTCAAGGGTAGCTAATTAGGGCCTAGCTGTCACATATAAGATGGATCTGATAAGAATTTCCACAAGCCTCCCACGAACCTCCCACGAACCTCCCACAAAGTCCACAAACCTCCCACGAACCTCCCACGAAACTCCCACGAAGTCAGCCTAAGATGCTCATTCAAAGCTCTATACAGCTAATATTATACGATCTTTTCACCTCTACCATGGCAACCTCACAGGCAAGACGGGCTTACCCGCCGAGGCTCGGAACCCGGTTCCCGGGAACCGGAAAATCCCAACGTACTGTGGAGATAGCGCCGCCCCCCGGGGGGAGGACCTCATTCCACGGCTTCATAGTAGCTTCTTGGTATTGGAGGCCTCCAGCCGGAGCGCCCGCTCGGACTCGGCTCAGCCTGGAGCCCCAGATCCTCCACCTCACGGCTGCTCAGCCGTCGTACCCTGCCCTCCCTAAGTAGCTCCCGTAGGATCCTCCTGCAGGTGCTGTAGGCCACCTTCCTGTGATACCTCTCTCGGAGCTCCTCATAGACGCCGTAGGGGTGCACCGGTATTCCTTCCCCAAGAACCTCCAGAACGAGGTCCCTGACCTTGAACTTGGTTCTCATCTTTTGTTTATATTTACCAGAGATCTAATCAACCCTTCCTTAAAATCAGTTTTCCGTCTTCTTCCAAAAACAGGATTACGTCTCCGATTTCAAGGTTGAACTTGTGTCTCGCAGTTATTGGAATCGTGACCTGACCTTTCGTGGATAGTTTAGCAGAGCCAAGGGTCTTCGTATCCAATGTGGGACGCCTACTCTTAGGGTTTGTAGGGAAATGCTTAAATTGTTTACCCCCTACAATACTTACTTGTAAGGAAATAAGGGGTAAGAGATGGAAATGGAGAAGAAGCGTATCAGCGTGACCCTGACCGAGCCATATCTAGAAGTGTTAAACCATCTCGTCGAGGGTAGGCTCTACCTGAGCCGGGGAGGAGTGAGACTCCATGAAGATAAGAGGTAAAGTGGACATATACGCAGACGTGCTCCGCGTAGCCACGGTCGGGGTCAATAAGACCCGGATCGTCTAGGGGCCAACCTCAACTTCAAAGTAGTGAAGAGATACATATCTGAGCTCAGTGAACTGGGTCTACTCGTAGCCAGTGACGGTCTCTACAGGACCACGGAGAGGGGTCTCATTTTCCTTGAGTGCTACAACGACCTGGCCTCAATTCTGGATAGCGATCTCCTGGCCATAGAACGCGCAGGTGAGGTATACAACGTTGTCCAAGGCTAAGATCCGCGTCAGCGTGACCCTGACGAAGCCCTACCTGGACGCCCTGGACCGTCTCGTCGAGGACGGCGTCTACGTTGGCCGGGGAGAGGCGGTCAAGGACGCCTTGAGGCGCCTCTTCCGACACTACGGGGTGGAGCCGTTCGCGAGGCCCCTCGAGGAAAAAGGGGAGCGGTGATGGCGAAGCCCTCCGAGCCGACACCGTGTCCCGTCTGCGGTGGACCACTGGCTATGAGGCGCATCGACGACCTTAACGTCGTCGAGTACGATGCCCGTTGCTCGGTCTGTTACTGGGCCGGGTGGCTGAGGGTGCTCAGGTGCGGCGGCTGCCACGGGCGCCGCCTCTTCGAGTGGACCAACGGGAGCTGGCGCTGCCTATGCTGAGGTCACATCAGGGGAGACCAGTCGCCGCCCAGAGCCCTCCTCAGATATGGGTCCGGAGGGGCTGGAGCTTGCTCCAGAAGAGAGAGCTGAAGGGAACACAAGAGGAGGTCGTCGAGGCCCTGAACCCGTAATTTCTTCACCCCTCAGTGATTTTATATAGGGTGTATACCTACCGTTTAGGCGATGGTAAGTATGAGTTTGGAGGCAACAATCAAGATAAGCTTCGAGACCCGGGACGCTTTGAAGACCCTGGGCCGGAAGGGTGAGAGCTACGACGCCGTGATCAGGCGTCTGATAGAGAAGGAGAAGGCCTAGGTTCGATGAGCGAGCGCGTAGAGGCGGCCCGGAAGGCGTACGAGGTGGTCATGATCCCAGCCAAGAAGGAGGAACAGGGATGAGTGGAGGTAGTGCCAAATTCAATTGCCCCCGTTGTGGGAGGAGGACGTACTCCGAGAGAGGGCTCCGCTTCCACGTCAGGCTATGCCACCCGGAAAAAGTCGAGGACGTCGGGGGAGTAAGAAATGGGCTCTATGACAGCCAGTCCCCGTACTAAGATGGTCTGCAGCGAGTGCGGAAGCTCCAGCCTGCTGCGGGACTACGACACGGGCGAGCTCATCTGTCAGAGCTGCGGCTACGTGATAAGCTCCATACTCATCGACCAGGGCCCGGAGTGGAGGGCGTTCGACCAGGAGCAGAGGGACAAGCTGCCCAGGGTGGGCGCACCGATGACCTGGACCATCCACGACAGGGGGCTCAGCACGACCATCGGATGGCAGGACCGCGACGCCTCCGGGCACAGGCTCAGCCCAAAGGAGCGGGCGAGGCTCTACAAGCTCAGGGAGTGGCATAGGAGGAGCAAGGTCAGCGACTCGGCCCAGCGGAACCTGGCCCACGCCCTGAGCGAGATAAGCAGGATCACCTACAAGCTGAACCTCCCCAGGAACGTCACAGAGACCGCGAGCATGATCTACCGGCACGCCCTCCAGAGGCAGATCGTCAGGGGCCGCACAATCCAGGGCGTCGCCGTCGCCAGCATATACATGGCCTGCAGGCAGTGCAGCGTCACACGCACCATCGAGGACATCGCCCTCGCCGCCACCATCACCAAGAAGGAGGCGGCCCGCAACTACAGGTTCCTGCTCAGGAAGCTCAACCCCAAGGTCCCGCAGGTCAACCCCCAGGGCTACATGAGCAAGATAGTGAACAAGCTCAGCCTCACGGGCGAGACGGAGATGCTGGCCAAATCGATCCTTACCACGGCTTCTAAACTGAAGCTTACCAGCGGTAGGGGGCCATCAGGAATATCGGCCGCCTGCATCTACATCTCGAGCCAGATAATGGACGGGCACTGGACCCAGGGCGAGATAGCGAAGGCGGCTCAGGTCACCGAGGTCACCATAAGGAACCGCTACAAGGAGCTAGCCCAGAGGCTCAGCTTCACCGTCGCCATCTAGCAGGGGGAAAAGTAGATTGAAACGTCTCAGGGACTATCCTCTCGAAGAGTGGATGGAGGCGGCGGACGGATGCGAGTATTGCGGCTCCAGGGACAGGGTCATGGTGACGTGGGTCGATGAGACGGGGGA
>Ga0315281_10007698_pt1 | contig 15129 bp, 13 predicted proteins | sample YL17G07_0_MG_FD_204540 | JGI IMG/M metagenome (GOLD analysis project Ga0315281, IMG submission 204540) | Sediment microbial communities from Yellowstone Lake, YNP, Wyoming, USA - YL17G07_0 | ecosystem: Environmental > Aquatic > Freshwater > Lake > Sediment | place: USA: Wyoming | collected...
CCAGACGGTGGTCCCCCAGATCGAGAACGCGATCCTGGCAGGGCAGGACCTCATTCTGCTGGGCGAGCGCGGACAGGCGAAAAGCCGCATTGCGCGCTCGCTGGTGGGCCTGCTCGACCCGTGGATGCCGGCCATCGCCGGCACGGAACTGCACGACGATCCGCTGCGGCCGGTGAGCCCGGTCGGGCGCGCCATCGTCGCGGAGCGCGGCGAGGAGACGCCCATCGCCTGGATCGGGCGGGCGGACCGCTACGGGGAGAAGCTGGCGACGCCCGACATCACGATCGCCGACCTGGTCGGCGAGGTCGACCCGGTGAAGGTGGCCGAGGGCCGCTACCTCTCCGACGAGCTGACCATCCACTACGGCCTTCTGCCGCGCACGAATCGCGGCATCTTCGCGCTCAACGAGCTGCCCGACCTGGCCGAGCGGATCCAGGTTGGCCTCCTGAACCTGATGGAGGAGCGAGACGTCCAGATCCGGGGCTACAAGGTGCGGCTCAGCCTCGACCTGTTCGTGGTGGCATCCGCCAACCCGGAGGACTACACGTCCCGCGGGCGGATCATCACCCCGCTGAAGGATCGCTTCGGCGCGCAGGTGCGCACCCACTATCCGGAGGACCCCGAGACCGAGATCGCCATCATGGAGGCCGAGCGGCTCGCCTTCGACGACGAGATATCGGCTTCCGTCCCGGTCCAGGTGCCGGGCTTCATGAAGGAGGTCGTGGCCGAGTTGTCGCAGCTGGCGCGTCGCTCGTCCGAGGTGAGCCAGCGGTCGGGCGTGAGCGTGCGGGTCTCGATCGCAAACCACGAGACGCTGGTTGCCGCCGCGCTGAAGCGTGCCGTGCGCCTCGGTGAACCGGTGGGTGCGCCGCGCATCAGCGACCTGGATGCCGTGGTGGCATCGACCGCTGGCAAGATCGAGCTGGAGACCCTCGGCGACGAGACACGCGAGGAGAAGGTGATCGAGAAGCTGGTGGACCGGGCGGTGGTGAACGTCTTCAACCGGCACTTCTCGCTGGCCGAGCTGGCGCCCCTGGTCGAGCGCTTCGAGGCGGGCGCTCATGCGCAGGTCGGGCACGCGGTTCCCTCGGCCGAGCACGAGCGCCTGATGGCGGACATCCCCGAGCTCGAGCGCGCGGTCGGGCGCCTGGACGTCGGCGAGGCGGCGGCCGGGCGGGCGAGCGGCGTCGAGTTCGTGCTGGAGGGGCTTCACCTCAATCGACGCCTCAACAAGGAGCGGCGCGGCGGCCGGCTCCGGTACGCGCGCTAGCCCCAAAGGACACGGCCGTGAGCCTCTTCCGCTACAGCAAATGGGATGGCAGCCAGCATCTGCCGCCGTTCGACGCCGAGGACCTGCTCGGAGCGCTCTCGGACGACCTGCTGGCCGAAGGCGACATCGGTCGCGCCCTGCAGCGCCTCATGCAGCGCGGCATGCAGGGGACCCGCGGCGGCGACATCCCGGGCCTGCGCCGGATCCTCGAGCGGCTGCGCGAACGCCGAGCACAGGAACTCGCCGCCTCGAACCTCGAGGGCACGCTCACCGACCTGGGCGCGCGGCTGAACCAGATCGTGGAGCAGGAGCGGACGGGGATCGCCCGTCGTCTGACAGAGGCCGAACGCACCGCCAGCTCCGCCGAACCGGGCCCGTCCCGTGAGCAGGCGACCCTTGCGGAAGAGGTTCTGCGCCGGGCGGCTGCGCAGCGTGCGCAACGGCTCGACTCCCTTCCCCCCGGCGCGTCCGAGCGACTGCGCGCCCTCGGCGAGTACGACTTCATGGACCCCGACGCCAGGGACGCCTTTCAATCGCTCACCGAGGAGCTGCGCCGCAAGCTGCTGGCCTCCCATTTCCCCGGGCTCAAGGCGGGAATCGAAGCCACCACGCCGCAGGATCTGGACCGCGTTCGAGCCATGGTTCGCGATCTGAACGAACTGCTCGAGAAGCGGGTCGCCGGCATCGATACTCCCGCCGACTTCGCCAGTTTCATGGCCAGTCACGGACATCTCTTCCCGCCCGGCCTCGAGACGATCGACGACCTGATCGATCACCTGCATCGACAGGCGTCGCGCATGGAGTCGCTGCTCGCCAGCCTCAGCCCCGAGCAGCGCGGCGAGCTGCGGCGCGCCATGGACGAGCTGCTGCGCGACGATCGGCTCACCTGGGACCTTGCCCGCCTGGCCGGCGCGCTGCAGGCGCTGCGACCCGATCAGCCCTTCGGCGACGGGTACGCGTTCAGCGGTGAGGAGCCACTCGGACTGTCCGATGCGCTGTCGGCGATCGAGCGCCAGCAGCGCTACGACGAGCTGGAGGCGCACCTGCTCGCCTCTGCCGACCCTGAGTCGCTGGACGCGATCGATCGTGACGCGCTTCGCGACCTGGGCGGGGACGACGCCCTTGCCGACCTGGACCAGCTTCGCGACTTGGCGCGCGCCCTCGAGGAGGCCGGGTATCTCCGGCGCGACGGCGAGCGGCTGGAGCTGACGGCGCGCGCCGCACGCAAGCTCGGGACGCAGGCCCTGGCGGAGATCTTCGGGCGCCTCCGCCGGGAGTCGCTCGGCGGGCACCAGCTCCCCATGCCGGGACGTGGCGGTGAGCCCGGCGAGGAGACCAAGGCACTCGAGCACGGAGATCCCTTCGTGGTCGACCTCAACCGGACCCTCTTCAATGCCATGGTCCGCAACGGGCCCGGGACCCCCGTGCGCTTGGCGCCCGGGGACTTCGAGGTGTATCGGTCCGAGGAGACGACGGTCTCCTCGACGGTGCTCTTGCTGGACATGAGCCGCTCGATGCTGCTCCGGGGCTGTTCATCGGCCGCCAAGCGGGTGGCCATGGCGCTCCACACGCTCATCCACACCCGCTATCCGCGCGACAAACTCTACGTGGTCGGCTTCGCGTACTACGCCCGCCAGATCAGGCCGGAGGCGATCGCCACCCTGTCACCCTACGAATTCGAGTACGGGACGAACCTGCAGCACGCACTGATCCTCGCTCGCCAGCTGCTCGGCCGCCGCAGCGGCGGCAACAAGGAGATCGTGGTCATCACCGACGGCGAGCCGACCGCCCACATCGCGAACGGGCAGGTCGAATTCGCGTACCCGCCCACGGCCCGCACCGTGCAGTCAACGTTGCGCGAGGTCGGTCGCGCCACCCGCGAGGGGATCGTCATCAACACCTTCATGCTGGAGCGCTCCCGCTACCTGTCGGAGTTCGTGGACCTCATGAGCCGCATCAACCGCGGGCGCGCCTTCTACGTCGAGCCGGAGCACCTGGGCGAGTACCTGTTGGTCGACTACGTGAGCAAGAAGCGCCGGAGGGTCGCCTGATGCCGAGACCGCTGAAGATCGGGGTCCAGCTGCCGGAGGTCGAGTACGTCGCCAGGTGGGCCCAGGTGGCCGAGATGGCGCGCAGTGCCGAGGAGATCGGCCTCGACTCCGTCTGGGTCGGCGACCATCTCCTGTACCGCGATGACGGGAAACCGCCGCGCGGCCCGTGGGAGGCATGGTCCACGCTGGCGGCGCTGGCGGCCATCACGCATCGGGTCGAGATCGGACCGCTGGTCGCATCGGCGAGCTTCCACAACCCGGCCATGATCGCCAAGAAGGCGGCGACCATCGAGGAGATCAGCGGCGGCCGGCTGATCCTCGGCCTCGGAGCCGGCTGGAACGAGGCCGAGTACCGCGCCTACGGATTCCCGTTCGACCACCGGGTCTCGCGCTTCGAGGAGTCGTTCGCCGTCATCCGCACCCTGCTGTGGGACGGGCGCTGCGACTTCCACGGCACCTACGTCGACCTCGACGATTGCGAGCTGCTGCCGCGCGGCCCACGACCGGGCGGGCCGCCCCTGATGATCGGCTCGGACGGCCCGCGCATGCTCGCCATCACGCTGCCGCATGTGCAATCGTGGAACGCGTGGTTCACCTGGTTCGGCAACTCGCCGGACGGGTACCGGCCGCTGCGCGACAAGGTTGACGCCGCCTGTCGGGCCGTGGGCCGTGACCCGGCGGAGGTGGAGCGCACGCTGGCGATCTTCGTCTCGTTCCCCGGCGGTCGCGGGCGTCCGCTGGGCAACCTGCGGCGTCCGGAAGCCGATCCCATCTCGGGCGCGCCGGAGATCCTGGCCGCGGCCCTGCGCGCCTTTGCGGCGGAGGGGGTCGCCCACGTGCAGCTGGTGCTCGACCCGATCGACGAGCGAACGATCCGGGCGCTCGCCCCGACCCTGGCGCTGCTCGACGCCTGACGGCTGCTATCCTCGGCAGCGTGGATGATCGCGACGCCCCCATCCCGTTGGGCGCGAGCGGGCGACTCGAGGCGCTGCCACTGACCAACGCCGCGGGCGACCATGCCGTGCTGGTCCGCCAGGCCGAGACGCCCCGCCTGCTCCTCACCGGCGAGCGCGGCTCCGACGCCCGTGAGCGCGTCGTCCTGGTCCCGCTGGACGAGGACGTGGAGATGCGGGTCGACGGGGATGCGCTGGCCGTCTGGCTTGCCGACGGGTCGATGGGTCCGCCCCGCGCCGCGGTGCCCGCCTGGGCCAGCGCCAGCGGGACGCTGCTGCTGCTGACGGTGATCGGGTTCACGGTCCTCGGCAGCGTCACCTTCTTCAGTTGGCTGCTCGGGACGCTCGGATGGGGATAGATCGCGACGAACCCGTGCCGGCCAACGTGACGGGCCTGCTGGCGATGCGAGTGGCCCAGGAATTCGGCCCGCCCCAGGAGTTCGCCGGCTCGATGGAACGCGCGCTGGCGCGCGGCGGCGACCGTGGAGCGACCATCGTCGCCCTGCTCGACAGGGGCGACCTGTCGATCCACATCCCTCGCGAGGACGGCCCATCGTGGAACACGGTGCCGCTGGTGCACCTTCGCCGCGGCACGTCTCCCAGCGCCGAGGAATGGGCCGTCGCCAACGCCATCATCGAGAAGCTGGAGCGCTACCGCTGATGTCGCGCGGGCGCGAGCCGAGCTCCCCGGGGGCAGCCACCAGCGTCCCGATGAGCCCGGACCAGGGGACGTGGCTGCGGGCCATGATGGGACGCTTTGCCACCGGGGTGACGGTGGTCGCCGCTCGCCAGGGTCCGTTGCTGGCGGGCATGACGGCGAACGCCATCGCCTCGATCAGCATCGATCCGCCGCTCCTGTCGGCGGGCATCAGCCGCAGCAGCGAGACGCACGCGGCGATCGTGGCCAGCCACTCGTTCGCGGTCAGCGTCCTGTCGGCCGAACAGCAGGCGGTCGCCGAGTGCTTCGCGCAGTCCACGACCGCCGCCAAGCTGCAACGCTTCTGCGATGCCCCCTGGCACGAGGCGGAGACCGGCTCCCCGATCATCGACGGGGCGATCGCCTTCTTCGATTGCCGGATCACCGCGGCCCACCCAGGCGGCGACCACACCATCTTCGTCGGCGAGATCGTGGCCGCCGGCTACGACGAGGGGGCCGAGCCGCTGCTCTGGTACGGCTCCCGCTACCGGCGCCTGGCGGCCGAGGACGGCTCGTGAGCGCCTCGCCGCTGGCCGAGCTGCCCGCCTGGGATCGGCTCGTGGCACCTCCCGTCGGCACCCTGGAGGTCGCTCCCGTGCAGCGGATGGAGCTGGACGAGCTGCTGGTCGTGGATGACGACCTGCCGCAGTGCTCCGGCGCGACTCTCTTCTGGGCCTGGGCCGACAACCAGGGCTGGGCGGCGCGCGCCGTCCTCATCGCCGGGTCCAGTGCCCGGCCATACGCCATCCACGCGTCGCGGCTGCGCCTGGATCGTCCCGATCCGAACCTGCTGCGGCTGCTCGAGATCGACGCCGCCGCCCCGCCCGCATCGGTGACGATCCACGGACACGGCCGCCACCTCGAGCGGCCACCGCGCCACCTCGCCTGCATCTGTCGCCTGACCCCGAGCGGGGAGGTCTACACGGCCATCGAAGCCGGCTGGCACAGCGTGGATGAGTTGAAGCGCGCGACCGGGGTCGCCTTCGGGCAGTGCCAGGGGCGGCGCTGCGTCGCCGGACTTGCGGCACGGCTCGACCTGCTGCCGGACGAACCTCGCGCTGGCATCACCCCTCGTCCACCGCTGGTACCCGTGCCCGCATCGGTGCTGGCAGCCTTCGTGGAACCCTAGGCGGAGATCGCGGCGAGCGCCTCGCCGATGGTCGCCAGCGCGAGGTCAACCTCGCCGTCGGTGGTGACCAGCGGTGGGATGACGCGGACGACCTGCCCGTACGTGCCGCAGGTGAGCAGCAGCAGGTTGCGGTCGAAGGCTTCATGCAGGAGCGCCTTGGCCAGGTCGGGGCGGGGCGTCAGCGTGCCGGGGTCCGCGAACTCGATCCCGATCATGAGGCCGCGGCCGCGGACCTCGGCCACCGACGCATGCCCGGCGCATGCGGTCGTGAGGCCGGCCAGCAACCGCTCGCCCTGGCGCTGGGCATTCTCGAGCAGGCCCTCCGACTCGATGACGTCGAGCGTGGCGACTGCCGCCGCACAGGCCACCGCGTTGCCGCCGTAGGTGCCGCCGTGCGCCCCGGGGCCGAACCGCTCGAGCAGGTCGCCGCGGGCCATGATCCCCGACAGCGGCATCCCCGACGCAATCCCCTTGGCCATGACCACGATGTCCGGACGCGCGTCGTACCAGTCGTTCGCCCACATCCGCCCGGTGCGCCCCATGCCGCTCTGCACCTCGTCGACGATGAGCAGGATGCCGTGGTGGTCCGCGATGGTGCGCAGCCCTGGCAGGAAGTCGTCGGGCGGCACCACGTACCCTCCCTCGCCCAGGATCGGCTCCACCAGGATGGCGGCCACGTCATCGGGGTAGATGACCGTCGCGAACAGCTCCTCCAGTCCGGCCAGGCTGTAGGCCACCGCCGCGGCGGCACTGGCGCCGGTGGGGTTGCGCAGGACGTAGGGATAGGGCGCGAAATGGATCCCGCCCAGCAGCGGCTCGAAGTGGCCCCGGTACTTCACGCCGGAGCTGGTCAGCGCCATGGTGCCGTGGGTGCGGCCGTGGAACCCGCCGCGGAAGGCGATCACCGCTGGTCGGCGGGTGGCGTACTTGGCGAGCTTGACCGATGCCTCGATCGCCTCCGCTCCCGAGTTCGAGAGGAAGAGGCCGGCGGTCTCGCCGGGACGCAGGCCGGGGAAGGTGGCGGGCAGCCGCTCGTGCAGCTCCAGGCCCGGCTTGTGGAACAGGATGTTCTGCTGGGCATGAATGATGCGCTCGGCCTGGTGAGCGATGGCCGCCACCACGCGTGGATGGGCGTGTCCGGTATTCGTGACGCCGATGCCGCAGGTGTAATCCAGGTATCGATCCCCGTGGATCGTCTCGATCCAGGAGCCCTGCCCGCGCTCGACCACCAGGTCCGTGTAGCGGGCCCAGACCGGGGGGACCCCGGCGCGGCGCGCCAGCCAGGCAGCGCTGTCGTCGGAACGCTCGTCGATCATCGGTCGCTGGGTGAGGCTCATCGCACCACCATGGTGATCGGCTCGGCGCCATCTGTCGAGCGTCCGCCGCGCCGCTGGCCCCAGATCTGGAACCCGATCCCGACGATGGCCACCACGAAGATCAGGGTGCCGAGCACGTTGACCTCGGGCGGGATCCCGAGCCGGCTCACCCCGAAGACCCAGAGCGGGAAGGTCAGGGTGCGGCCGGCGCTGAAGAGCGTGATCACGTAGTCATCGATCGACAGGGCGAAGGCGAGGAGCGCCGCCGACAGGATGCCGGGGAAGATGAGCGGCAGGGTGACCTTCCAGAAGACGGTCCGTCCGTCCGCGTAGAGGTCCATGCCCGCCTCCTCGAGCGATCGATTGAAGCCGACCAGCCGCGCTCGCACCGTGACCACCACGAAGCTGATGTTGAACATGACGTGCGCCACCAGGATGGTCAGGAACCCGCGCTCGACGCCCATGCTGACCCACAGGGTCAGCAGCGAGGCGCCCAGGATGATCTCCGGCGCGGTCATCGGGATGAAGATCAGCAGGTTGACGACCGCCGTTCCGGCAAACCGGTAGCGGGTCAGGGCCAGCGCGATCATGGTGCCGAAGATGGTTGCCACCACGGTCGAGATGGCGGCGATGCCCAGGCTGACGATCATCGGATCGGTGATGTCGGATCGGCCCCACAGGCTGACGTAATTGCCGAGGGTGAAGCCCTGCCAGGTGATGTTCTGGCGACCGAGCGGATTGTTGAACGAGAAGGCGATCATCACCCCGATCGGCGCGAACAGGAAGAGGAGCAGCAGCCCGGTGAACGACGGCAGCAGCAGCCTCGACAGCCGTTCTCGCAGGGGCGTGGCGTGGTGGATGGCGGTCGGCACGGGCGTCATCGGTATCTCAGCCTGAGAGCCGGTCGCTGCCGATCAGCCGCGTGTAGACGATCACCAGCACCATGACCGCCGCCACCAGAACGAACGAGAGCGCCGCCGCGGCGGGGTAGTCCAGGGAATCCAGGAACTTGCGCTGGATGATGTTGCCGACCATGAAGACCTCCGGGTTGCCCGCCCCGATCACCTCCGCGGTGATGAAGTCGCCCACGGTCGGGATGAAGGTGAGCAGCGATCCTGCGACCACGCCCGGCAACGAGAGGACGAACGTGACGCGCCAGAAGGCCTGGGCGCGGCTCGCATACAGGTCGGTGGCCGCCTCGATCAGCCGCCGATCGATCTTCTCAATGGCAACGTACAGCGGCAGGATCATGAACGGCAAGAAGTTGTAGGTCAGCCCGAAGACGACCGATGCCGGCGTGGCCAGGAAGTGGAAGTCGGGGCGCAGGATGCCGACAGACTTGAGGAAGCCGAAGAGCATCCCGTTGTCGGCCAGGATCATTCGCCAGTTCAAGGTCCGGATCACGAAGCTGACGAAGAAGGGGAGCACCACCACCAGCAGCAGCGCGTTCTTCAGCCGCCCGCCATGGAAGGCGATGGTGTAGGCCACCGGGTAGCCGATGGCCAGCGTCAGCGCCGTCGCCATGAGCGCAAACGATGCGGAGCGCAGGAAGAGCGCCCAGTACTTGCCGATCACCTGGGGGTAGATGCCGAAGTTCCAGGTGAGGTGGTACCCGGTGTCGAAGGTCCCCTGCTGGAGCGAGAGCAGCAGCATGAACGCCATCGGGACCGCGAAGAACGCGATCAGCCAGCTCCCCCCGGGCAACAGCAGGAGGAGCGGGGTGAGCCCGCGGCGGAGCGAACGCACCTTGCTTCTCGGCCTGGGTCGGTCGCGCTACGCGGCCGTCATGCGCCGAGGACCGTCTCGAAGAGGCTGTTCCACTGTGCCTCTTCCGCTTCGCTCAGCTGCTTGTCCGGGAAGATGTTGGTCAGCTGATCCGCGGTCGGGACGACCGTTGGCGCCAGGACGTCGTACGTGTCCGCCGTCGCAGTGTCGCCGCCGGCACGGGCGGTCGCGGCATCGGCCCGAATCCGATCGTCAACGCCCTTGACCGGGGTGAAGTAGCCGATGTACTCGGACAGCGTGGTGGCCGCCGCCGGGTCGTACCAATAGTTGAGCAGCTTGTGCGCGTTCACGGTGTTGGTGGTCCCCTTGGGGATCACCAGGTTGTCGTTCCAGCGCATGCCGCCCTCCTGCGGCACCACGAACTTCACGGTGGGCCGGTCGTAGAGCGCCATCTGGCTCACGTCACCCGACCAGGCAACGCTGATCGCCAGGTCGCCCGCCGCGAGCGCGTCGTAGTACTCGTTGCCGTAGAAGCCGCGGAAGTGGTCCTTCGGCACCGACAGCAGCTTCTGCTGGGCGCGCTGCACGTCGGCGACCGTGGCGTCGGCCGGGTGGACGCCCAGCGACAGCAGGGTCAGGCCGAACATGTCGCGCATGTCGCTGAAGCCGCCCACGCGCCCGGCGAAGGCCGGGTCGAGCAGATCCTCGAAGCTGGTGATCTCGCGTCCTGTCAGCTCCGGGCTGTAGCCGATGCCGGTGATCCCGCCCTGCCACCAGACGCTGTACTTGTTGTCCGGGTCGAACCAGATGCCCTTCGCGTAGTCCGCGCAGTTCGCGGTCCAGTTGGGCAGTTGGGAATGATCCAGCTCCTGGAGGAAGCCGAGTCGCGCCATGCGCTCGACCACCCAGCCGCCGGGGCTCATCACGTCCCATCCGGTCGAATTGCCGGCGCGCAGGTCGGGGGTGTACTGGGCCAGGAACTCGGCGTTGTCGAGGAGGCCCTCGTTGTACTCGACGCTGATGCCGGTCTGCTGGATGAAGGCGTTGATGCTTGGGTACTTGGTCGGGTTCGGCGTCATCGCCTCGTCGATGTCGATGTACGCCGGCCAGTTGAGCCACCGCAGCTTTGCGGCCGCGGCGCTCGCCCCGGGGCTGCCGGGTGCGCAGGCGGCCAGGATGGCGGGCAGCGACAGCGCGCCGAGCACGTAGACACCCCCGCGACCGGTGCGGCGCAGGAAGGCGCGCCGCGATTGGGGCTCCTCGGCGAAGAAGCGGCTGATGGCGCGCTCGACCTCGGTTTGATCCTGGCGCTCGTCTGTCATTGCGGAGCTCCTTCCTCTTGCGCCTGGCCGGCGCGTGTCTGGTCCAGGGTGGTCACGTTGATGACGAAGGTGTGCTGGGGCTTCCAGGTCAGGCGAACCAGGTGCCCGTCGGCGAGCGCCTCGGCGGCGCCACCGGTCTCGAGGTTCTGGGCGTAGACGGTCAGTTTGTTGCCGTCGCGGGTCTCGACGAGGTACTGGGTGCTGACGCCGATGTAGCTGGCGTCCAGGATGGTGCCGTCGAGCGCGTTCAGCCCCGGATCGGCGATGGGGCCGCCCTCGCCGCCCGTGAGCGGGATGACGCGCAGCTTCTCGGGCCGCACGCCGATCCGGACGGTCGTCGCCCGCTCGAGGCCGGCCGCCGGCGCGCGCAGCACCGTGCCATCGCCCACGCGCACCGCGACGAGGTCGCCCTCCCGGCCCACCACCGCGCCACCGAGCAGGTTGCTGACGCCCAGGAAGCCGCCCACGAACTCGGTGGTCGGCCGCTCGTAGAGCTCCTCGGGGGTGCCGAGCTGCTCGATCCGGCCGGCGCGCATGACCGCGATCCGGTCGGACATGGTCATCGCCTCTTCCTGATCATGCGTCACGTAGACGAACGTGATGCCGACCTCGGTCTGGATGCGTTTCAGTTCGAGCTGCATCTGCTTGCGCAGCTTCAGGTCGAGCGCGCCGAGCGGCTCGTCGAGCAGCAGGACCCTCGGGTGATTGATGAGGGCGCGGGCCAGGGCGACGCGCTGCTGCTGTCCGCCGGAGAGCTGCGACGGCTTGCGCTTCTCGTAGCCGGGCAGCTCCACCAGTTCGAGCATGTCGACCACCCGCTTCGCGATCTCCGCGTCGCTCACTTTGCGGCGGCGCAGGCCGAACGCGACGTTCTCGTAGACGTCCAGGTGCGGGAAGAGGGCGTAGTTCTGGAAGACGGTGTTGACGTCGCGCTTGAACGGCGGGAGGCCGGTGACGTCGGTATCGCCGAGATAAATGGTGCCCGCGGTCGTCTCTTCGAAGCCGCCGATCATGCGCAGCGTGGTCGTCTTGCCGCAGCCTGATGGGCCGAGCATCGAGAAGAATTCGCCGCGTTCGACCTCGAGCGACAGGTCGTCCACGGCCACCACGTCATGGAAACGCTTGGTGACGTGGTCGAGTCGAACGTCGAAGGTTGGCGGCATCCGCAGGATCCCTCGTGGGGGTCAATGGACGATCGACAGGCCGCGGCCGGCTGCAGCGGAGTATAGGACTGCCCGGGGGCGGTACATGGGTGCCGGGCTGCTAGACTCGGAGCACCGATGGACTTCGCCCTTTCCGCGCAACACGAGGCGATTCGCCGCACCGTTCGCGACTTCGCCGAGGGCGAAATCGCTCCCCTTGCCGATGAGATGGAGCGGCGCGGCGAGTTCCCTCACGACCTCGTCCGCAAGGCCGCAGCGCTCGGGCTGCTCGGGGTCCCGTACCCCGAAGAGGTGGGGGGCACCGGGCTCGACTCGCTGGCCTACGCCATCACCGTCGAGGAGCTCTCCCGCGTATCGGGGAGCATGGGGATCATCGTCAGCGCTCACACCAGCCTCGGCTGCAACCCGCTCTACCTGGCGGGCACCCCCGAGCAGAAGGAGCGATACCTCCGGCCGCTGGCGAGCGGCAGCAAGCTGGGCGCCTACGGCCTGACCGAGGCGGGGGCAGGCTCGGACTCTCGTGGCACGCGCACCCGTGCAACCCGCGACGGAGACGCCTGGATCCTCAACGGCACCAAGCGCTTCATCACCAACGCCGGCGTGGCCGACACCTACATCGTGACCGCACTCACCGATCGGACGGCGGAATCGGGGCGCATCAGCGCCTTCATTGTCGAAGCGGACGCTCCCGGCTTCTCCATCGGGCGGATGGAGGAGAAGATGGGGCTGCACGCCAGCCAGACCGGCGAGCTTGTCTTCGTCGATTGCCGGATCCCGGCCGGCAACCTGCTGGGCGGAGAGGGGGAGGGAGACAAGCTCTTCCTGAAGACGCTCGATGGGGGACGGATCGGGATCGGCGCCATGGCGCTCGGGCTGGCACAGGCCGCCTACGAGGCGGCATCGGCCTATGCGAAGACGCGCGAGCAGTTCGGACGACCGATCGCGTCGTTCCAGGGGGTCGCCTTCAAGATCGCCGACATGGCGACCCAGATCGACGCGGCGAGACTGATGGTGTACCGCGCCGCGTGGCTGAAGGACCAGGGGCGGTCGTACACCACCGAGGCGGCCATGGCCAAGTTGTTCGCCAGCGAGGTGGCGCGCCAGGTGACCAACGACGCGGTGCAGGTGCACGGCGGGTACGGGTACGTCCGCGAATACCGCGTCGAGCGCTACCTGCGCGACGCGAAGCTGACCGAGCTGGGCGAGGGGACCAGCGAGATCCAGCGGATGGTGATCGCGCGCAACCTGCTCGGCATCCGCGCGATGTAGCGGGCCTGGGTCCAGCCTGCCGAATCGCTAGACCCGGTCGCGCTCGCTCGCGAATTCGATGAACGCATCCAGCGACGAAGGATTCGCGAGCGAGTCGCGCGAGGCAGCCTCGTCCGCGGGGACGCCGCTCAGGATTCGCTTGAGCGGCACCTCGAGCTTCTTGCCCGAAAGCGTGCGCGGGATGGCCGGCACCGCCACGATCCGGTCCGGCACGTGTCGAGGCGACAGCTGGCTGCGAAGCAAGACGCCGACGCGGTCCCGCAGCGCGTCGTCAAGCTCCGCCCCGTCGCGCAGGGCCACGAAGAGCAGCAGTTCGTCATGCTCCTCGAGGTGGATCACCACCGAATCAACAATCTCGGGGATCCCCTCGACCACCGCGTAGAACTCGGCGGTGCCGATCCGCACGCCGCCACGGTTCAGCGTGGCGTCCGAACGGCCGGTGATGATGCAGGAGCCGCGGTCGGTGATCGTGATCCAGTCCCCGTGGCGCCAGACGCCGGGGAAGTCGGAGAAGTACGCGGCCCGATACCGGGAACCGTCGAGGTCGTTCCAGAAGCGCACGGGCATCGACGGCATGGGAGCGGTCAGCACGAGTTCACCCTGCTCTCCGACGAGCGAGCGACCATCCGGCGCGAAGGCCTCCACCGCGGCGCCGAGCGCCCGACAGCTGATCTCGCCCTCCCACACCGGGACGAGCGGGGAAGCGCCCACGAAGGCGGTGCAGACATCGGTGCCGCCGGAGACCGATTCGAGGCGGGCCGCCGGGGATACCGCCTCGGAGACGTAGCGGAATCCTTCGGCAGGCAGCGGGGCGCCGGTCGAACCGATCGCGCGCACGGTCGACAGATCGACGCTGCCGGCCGGATCGATCCCGGCGCGACGGCACGCCATGAGGAAGGGTGCGCTCGTCCCGAAGTAGGTCAGCCTCTCTTCGTCCGCCAGCCGCCACAGCGCGAGCAGGTCCGGCTCGGCCGGGGAGCCGTCGTACAGGACGATGGTGGAATCGACCAGCAGGCCCGAGGCCAGGTAATTCCACATCATCCAGCCGGTGGTGGTGAACCAGAAGAACCGGTCCGCGGGGCCGAGATCGTGGTGCAGGGCGTGCATCTTCAGGTGCTCGAGCAGGATGCCGCCGTGACCGTGGACAATCGGCTTGGGGAGGCCGGTGGTGCCTGACGAATAGAGGATGTAGAGCGGGTGGTCGAAGGGGACGGGCTCGAAGGCGAGCGTCCCCGCTTCGGAGGTCAGCTCGGCCCAGGTCGTGGATGCGGGAATCCGGTGGGCATCGGGTCGAAGGTAGGGGAGGACGACGGTCTCGCGCAGCCCCGGCAGGGCGGCGCGAATGGTCGCTACCTGATCGGTGCGGTCGACCTCGCGCGTGCCGTAGCGATAGCCGTCAACCGTGATCAGTACGGCGGGCTCAACCTGGCGCAGGCGATCGACCACGCTGCGAGTGCCGAACTCCGGCGCGCAGGACGTCCAGGTCGCGCCGAGGCTCGCGGTGGCCAGCAGTGCGACCACGCTCTCCGGGATGTTGGGCAGGTAGGCCGCCACGCGATCGCCCGGCCGGACGCCCAGCCGCTGTAGTCCGCTGCGGGCGCGAGCCACCTGGTCTCGCAACTCGCGGACCGTCAGGGTCGTTCGCTCCCGAGTCTGAGACCGGCCGACGACCACGACGTCATCGTCGTGCCTCGTGCGCAGGCGCAGTGCCTGCTCGGCCCAGTTCAGGCGCGAATCGGGAAACCATCGGGCCCCGGGCATGCCGGGGTCAGTCAGCCCGGGTCCGGCGGGCCCATCGGTCACCTCAAAGAAGTCCCAGACCGAGCGCCAGAAGGCATCCACCTCCGTCACCGACCAGCGCCACAACTCCGCGTAGTCGGCGAATTGCTGGCCCTTGGTTGCCCCGAGCCAGGCCAGGTAGTGGCCGACGCGGGATCGCTCAAGCACGTCGGGAGGTGGCTGCCAAAGGACTGCTGGATCAGGCACGGGCCGATGATGCCACGAGTGGCGCGAAGATCTGTTCGGTAGACTCGCGGGCATGCCCCAGGTTCGCCCGTTTCGCGGCATCAGCTACGCACTCCCGGCCGATCTCCCTGACGGCACCCGGTTTCGGGACATAAGCAACTTTGTCTGCCCGCCGTACGACGTGATCTCGGCGGACCTGCGTGCCGCCCTGCTGGAGCGCGATCCGCACAACGCGGTGCGGCTCGAGCTGAGTGCCGAGGCCGAGCCGC
>Ga0315281_10007699_pt1 | contig 15128 bp, 10 predicted proteins | sample YL17G07_0_MG_FD_204540 | JGI IMG/M metagenome (GOLD analysis project Ga0315281, IMG submission 204540) | Sediment microbial communities from Yellowstone Lake, YNP, Wyoming, USA - YL17G07_0 | ecosystem: Environmental > Aquatic > Freshwater > Lake > Sediment | place: USA: Wyoming | collected...
CGTACGATGCATTAATAAACGGGCTTGCAAGGGGGATGGACAGGGTAAATGAACTCTTTGAAAGCGAGGAATATTTTGTCCCCGAAATACTGCTGTGCGCGGACGCCATGTACGCGGGCATTGAGGTGATCAGGCCGCATCTGCCGCAGGAAGGCACACGCAAAAAGGAGAAGGTCGTCATTGGCGTCGTTAAAGGCGATACCCATGACATCGGCAAAAACCTGGTCAAGATAATGCTGGACAGCGCCGGCTACGAAATCCATGATCTGGGAAGAAACGTCCCCTACGCGAAGTTTGTAGATACCGCCGGGGAGGTGAGCGCAGACCTGGTGTGTCTCTCCACGCTTATGACTACAACGATGGACGGCATGCAAGTGGTTATTGAAGATATCAAAAAGGCCGGTATAGCCTCAAAAGTCATGGTAGGCGGCGGGCCAATATCGTTGGGATTTGCTAAGAACATCGGGGCGGACGGATATGCAAGAAACGCCGCCGAGGCCGTCAGGGTCGCCAGGGAAATGTTGCATGGCATCCCCCTGAACGCCCTGCTGCTGAAGACCAGAGAGCAGGAACTGGTGCGTCTGAAGAGAGAGCATGGGAGGCCACGATGAATTACGACGAAAAAATGACCCCGAAGGAGAGATTTCAGGCAATATTGCAGGGCAAAGAGGTTGACAGGCTTTTGGTAAGCCCGTTGATACTTAACTTCGCATCCAGAAGTCTTGGCCTGAAAATAAGGGATTTTTGCACCAACGGCAAGAATATGGGAGACGCCAACGTGGCCTGCTTCAGGAAATACCGCCACGACGTCGTTTATATCTTCTCCACAACCTCTACGGTGGCAGAGGCTATGGGCACAAAGATGCACTTCCCCGAAGACGACTCCCCGCAGGTTGAGTCCCCGCTCATTCAAACCAGGGAAGACCTTGAAAAGTTAAGGCCGGTAAACCCTGAAAAAGACGGCAGGCTCCCTGTTTACCTGGAGGCTGTGAAACGATGCGTTGACGCCATCGGAAACGAGGTCTTTATTGTGCCGGTCATCGGCGCGCCATTTACCACCGCGGCGGCATTGCGGGGAACCGAGATTTTTATAAAGGAACTCTACACCGACCCCGAACTGGTGCATGCCCTATTGAGGGTCTCTACCCAATCAGTTAAAAACCTTATTGATGCGTATGTAAAGGCGGGCGGGGTGCCGGTAACGGTAGAACCGGTTGCCACCGGCTCCATGATAAGCGAGAAGCACTTTCGGGAATTTGCTCTGCCGTATCTCAAGGAGGTGTACGCCCATATCCATTCACACGGCATCCCCGGAGTCCTGCATATTTGCGGCAAGACGAAGAGGGTCATACAGTGTATGGCGGAAAGCGGTGCAGACATCCTGAGCATTGACAACATTGACCTCCTGGAGGCGAAAAAGCTGGTGGGAGATAAGGTGTGCCTGATGGGAAACGTCAGTCCGTCCGATGGGATGCTCAAGGGGAATCCCTTGACTATTAAAGGCATGATCAGGGATTGCATCATGAAGGCCGCCGATAGTCCAAAAGGATTTGTGCTGGCGACCGGGTGTGAGGTACCCATCAACACGCCGCACGAGAACATGGTTGCCTTTCTGAGTGCCGGGAGACAATTTGCACGGCTGCCGATTCAGCAAGATTAAGATACCAATTACCTTGTTCCCAAGTTCCGCAGGCTGGGAACGAGAAAAAAACACCGAAGCCTGGGTGGTTTTAAAATTTGCCACAAAGTCGTATAAAAACAAGAGAAAACAGAAAAGGCTTACTATTTGCACTCAAAATATCGTTCAGGTTTTGATATGCCTTCTCGGATGTTTTTGCTTGACTCCGTCGTAAAACGGCATTATTATCAGACCGGAAGTGAATCGCTTAATGCTCCAATCTTATTGGGAACTATTTTTTCAGTGTGGGAAACGGCGTTGTTAAGAAATCTCATAAAAAATAAAGGTTTCACCAGTCCGGTAGTTGTCTTTGTGCTAATGCCTTATCTTTTTTTGTGTTTAACCCTGGGCGGGTTTCATGAAAATATTTTCAATGGTAAGCACTGCGACTATACATGCCAGTCCGGGTCAATGCCACTTAACGCCCCGGATGATTTATCTATTACCGTTGCACAAGATTCTCCGCAGCATGACTCCGCTTCGTGTCAAATCTGCCATTGGTTAAAAACACCTTCAACACCGGGACAGATTTTTCTTGATAACACACCCCTTGATTACGTCATCGTTCGAGTGGTGTGCTATTCAAATCCGATCATCCCCTTTTTGCCCCTTCGTAAATTTACCATCCGTCCACCCCCTTCTTCCTGTCTTTTCATATAATCAGACGACCTATTTATAACTGGTAACAGACCGCTTACACGCTATGTCCTTTTTGGTAGGACGACCCTTTAGGGTTGCAAGCGGGTGCATTCCCTGGTACGTATTCAGACAGTTGCAAGGCTAAGCCTTGCCTTACCGTATGCGGGGGGCATTCCCCGCTGGGTGTGCATTCCCAATCCCATTGCCGGCCATGAAGGCCGGCGCTACAAATGCCGTCGCCGTCGGCGACATAAAAGCGTGTACCCGTGTGTACATAACAACACCCGCATAGCCCAGTGTGCTGCGCCCTTCCATCCGAAAAGGACGAAACACCGGCGAGGTCTGTCGCATTACCCTCTGATACTTTTTGACAGGAGAATACTATGTGGCGAATAATCTGCCCTCTCATAGCAGGCCTATTTTTTATGGAGTGTTTTACTTCGTATGGTTTTAATGAATCACCTTCTATGGCTGAGCAAGGCACCGGGACGGCGAACCAAACCGAAACGTTGCGGCTTGGTATGGAAGGCCGTCAACAAAACACAAAGAAAGAAGAAAAGGCCGTAAGCGCTGAGGATGGATATAGCGAGATTGCCGGTCAATTGCAAGGCATGAAGGCCGCGCTTGAAGACATGAGGCATGATTACGAGCGGCGTTTTGGCGAGATGCAGGAAAAGATTGCCTCCCTTGAGAGCAAGAGAAGGCTGATAGCGGAAAACACCCTTCAGCCTTCGGGTGACGCCGAAGCCGTCCGTGGAGAAAACAAATACGTGCCTATTGAAAAAAACACCTCTGTTTCTGTTGCCGGAAAATCAAGGGCTATGGAGTCCAATTCCATTGAAGTGGGACAAAACTCTGGCTCACCGTTAGAAAAGAGGCCGGATGTCCCTTATTTGCAAACCGAAGAGACCCGGGAAACGGCAGCCGCTGCCCCGCAGTCAGAGAACACTGAGAGCGGAAAGTGGTCACCCGCACAACCTTTGACCTTGTTAAGCTCGGGAAAGAGTTACATGAATATTTCTTTTGATGGGCTGTTTGCTGCGGCAGGTTCTACGGGGGATTTCGAAAACCTTGAGACTGGCGGACACGACCCCAATCAGCGTGGGTTTACGGTTCAAAACCTGGAAACAACCTTTGATGGGGCTATAGACCCATACTTTAACGGACAGGCAAACATCGTATTTCAAATTGATAAGGCTGGGCAATCGGTCATTGAAGTAGAGGAGGCCTTTCTTACCTCCGTGTCGCTTCCCTTGAATTTACAGCTAAAGGCAGGGACGTTCTTTACAGAGTTTGGGAGGCTGAACCCACAGCATCCCCACGCATGGAGCTTTACAGACCAGCCGTTGGTCAACGGCAGGTTTCTCGGTCCTGATGGATTGCGTGGCTCCGGGGCAAGGCTTTCGTGGTTGGCGCCTACAAACAACTATACGGAATTATTCTTTACCGTGCAAAACAGCCAGGGGGGAACAGCCTACAGCTTCAGGAATGATGAGGCGCTGTTTGGACGCCAGGCTGCGGAAACCCGCGTGCGTAGCATGGACGATATGTTGTATACACCGCGCATTACCACCTCTTTCGATGTAACGAATGAGCAGACCCTCTTGTTAGGTGCATCGGCGGCCTTTGGCCCGAATTCAACCGGAACAGATAGGGATACCCTGATCTACGGACTTGATATGTTCTGGAAGTGGAAGGCTAGGTATGCAAGCGGCGGATTTCCCTTTGTAACCTGGCAGACGGAGGTTATGGGAAGGCATTTCGAGGCGGGTGAAGATGTGATTGCGGGCTTACCAGCAGAAACGATGGATAACTGGGGCGTCTATTCACAGTTGTGTTGGGGGTTTAATAAACGCTGGGTAGCCGGAATACGCGGTGATTACGTTGATGGTGAAAAAGAGGCTACTGACCCTTTAGGGTTTGAACGCTGGCGGCTTTCGCCTAATCTCACGTTTTATTCATCAGAATTTTCAAAGATACGGCTGCAATATAACTATGATGACGTGTTGGGAAACAACAGTTCTGAACATTCCGTGATACTACAATGTGAATTTTTACTGGGTTCGCACGGTGCGCATAAATTTTAGATAAAAAGGAGGACATGATGAAGACAAAATGGTTTCTTTGCTTGCTCATTATTGTTGGCTGGGCGTCCGTAGCCCATGCAAAATTAAACATTGTTGCCACAACACCCGATTTGGGCGCTATTGCTAAGGAAATTGGGAAAGACAAGGTGGATGTAACCAGTATTGCAAAGCCTACGGAAGACCCGCACTTTGTAGATGCAAAGCCGAGTTTTATTGTGAAGCTTAATAAGGCGGATATGCTTATCGATGGGGGGTTACAGTTGGAAATGGGATGGTTGACGCCCCTGGTTCAAAGCGCAAGAAATAACAAAATACTGCCGGGAAATTCCGGATACGTGGCTGCGTCAACGGGTATCCATCCCCTGGAAGTTGCCACCACAGAAACCACCAGAGCCATGGGAGACATCCACCCTTGCGGAAACCCCCACTACATGCTGGACCCGGCCAACGGGAAGATATTTGCAGCGCAACTCTGCGAGCAGCTATGCCAAATTGATAATAAAAATGACGGTTATTACAAAAATAATCTAAAGGATTTTACACAGAGGCTTGACCGGAAGCTGGCCGAGTGGCAAAAGGCGATGGAACCGTTTCGCGGGATAAAGGTAGTTACGTATCACAAGACCTTTTCCTATTTCGCGCAGCGGTTTAATCTCAACGTGGTGGGAGAGCTTGAGCAAAAACCGGGAATTCCGCCATCCCCCACCCACATCAACAACCTGATCCCCATGATGAAGGGCGAAGGAGTAAAACTCATCATCATAGAGGAATTCAGGGAACGTAAAACACCTGAATTTGTTGCGTCGCAGACCGGGGCAAAGATCGTTGTTCTTCCAATCATGGCGGGAGGACAAAAAGAAACGGAGGATTATGTGTCGTTTTTTGACTATAATATAAATCAAATTGTTTCGGCGTTTAAATAGTCCGCGGCTTAAATCCTTTTATTCTGCCTTTTTAGATTCCTTAGCAAGGCGAGGACGTTTAGACATTTTCCTCTTTGGAGGTCTTCGCTCTTGAGATACACTGCTTTGGGAAAGAGGGTCGCTTCCAATCCAGCAGGGGGTGATCTTTTTAATGTGAATGAGTTCGCGAAGGCGAGGAAGATCGTGTTTGGATACAAAGGTAAGGGCCTTCCCCTTTCTCCCCATACGTCCTGTACGTCCGGTACGATGGGTATACTGCACTCCGTCTCGTGGAAAATCCCAGTTAATCACGTGTGTAACACGCGAAAAATCAAGCCCCTTTCCGGCAACGTCGCTTGCAATGAGGTAGCGGAGCTTGCCGCTCCTGAACTGCCTGATAATCGAAGAACGTTTGTCCTGAAAAAGACCGGCGTGCATGTAGTCAATATCTTTAAGGTCTTTCCTGATGGCGTGGAACAAGGTGTCAACCTTGTGCCGGGCATTGCAAAAAATGAGCGCCTGGCCAACCTCTTCGCCCGCAAGATATTTGAGGAGTTCTTCCTGCTTTTGTTTTGGGTGGGAATAGGAAAAATAATGCTCAATACTTTCCGGTCCCGCCCGCTCTGTAATAAGTGAGATATGTTGGGGATTACGCAAGCAGTCATGCGCAAGCTTTTTGATGTCCTCCGGCATTGTTGCGGAGAAAAGAAGCGTCTGATGTTCATGCAAGATGCATGACATAATAAATTCAATATCTTCGAGGAATCCTACCTTTAGAAGCTCGTCGGCCTCATCTAGAATCGCGCATTTCACCTGCGCAAAAGAAAGTATCCCGTCGTACAAAAGGTCAATAAGCCGCCCCGGTGTGGCGACCAGGATATGCACTTTATGCTTAAGCGTGGAAATCTGAATGCATTTGTCATAACCGCCATATACCGCATACGGGACTATGTCGGTATGCGCCGCGATCTTCTGTATCTCTGCCACGTACTGCATACACAATTCACGCGTCGGCACCAGCACAAGTCCCTGAATAGCGTTAAGCTCAGGGTCTACTTTCTGAATAAGCGGGATCGCACAGGCGGCCGTCTTTCCCGACCCCGTCTCGGCAAGGGCGCAAAGATCCTGCCCTGCAAAAATTACCGGATACGTCGCTTCCTGGATAGGGGTCATATCCTCATACCCCATCTTCTTAAGCGACTTAAGGATGTTTTCAGGAAGGTTTAGTTCACTAAATTTCATGTATTCCTATCTTTCTTTACTACGATAAAGTCATAAAAATAATACTTCATCGCAAAGATGCAAAACTCGCAAAGAGAGTATTTCCAAGGCTTTCAGAGCTGTTTTTTCTCATGAATTGAAATAGTTTCTTTGCTTCCATTGCGCCTCTGCGGTGAGCGGATTGTTGTTAAAATGGTTGTTGACGGTTTATACAATTACGTTTCTATCACATATATAGTAGCATAATATGTGATAGATTGTTAATACTATTCTAGGTTTGGTCTGGTTTTATCCAATGTGCCGGTATCAAATAAGGTTTTCATCATCCACATCTTTATCCCCCGTTACGAGAAGTGGTTTAGAAAAGAGCATGACGTTATATAGCGGCAGCAATACATAAACGCCGTTGTGCGCTATAGGGCAATGGGGATATGTGGTTTAAAAGCGCTAATAAAATAAAGGCTCTTCGTGTACCCGTGTGGGTCATTTTCTATTTCCTTGAGCATACAGGTAAGGATTTTCAATCGGAGATACTCCTCGTCACGTAACCCGTAAGCCCTTCTTTAGTATTACCCGAATTTTATTGTTCAACCCTTCGACAAAACCTAATGAAACTTTATTCTCAGGTCTGCTATAGGCAGCTATGCCATCCCAGTGCCGCGCTATCATCTCAGCAAACTTCTCATAGGGCGCCAGTCTTTGCCATTTCAGAGATTCCTTCCAGTTGTCGAAGAACTTTCGTGCCCAACCTTCTGACTTATAGCTCCTGAGTTGTCCAAAGGATTCCCTTAAAATGTGTGCCGTATTGAGCCGTTTATTAGCCCCAGGCAGTTTCTTTAATGCCTTACTACCGTCAAGCGTGAGGTTCTCACGGTTTGACAAAAGCGTATACTTCTGTCCCTTGATGTACGACCTGTCTTTCCCAGAAAGACGTGCATACTCCATCTTCCTTATCTTGTCCAACGCATCTCCCAAATGTCTCATTACGTGAAACTTGTCGTACAGGGTCGCCGCCTGGAAAACATGTTTTTTCGTAGAAGTCTCGAATGCCTTCCACCTGTCCATTACAGCAAGCCCAATCTTCTTGCTCTTCTTCGGTCCCAACGAGTTGTAAAACATATCCAGACTCGCCTCTGAACGATCCTCACCACCAAACCAGATCGGCTTCCTCCTTTCCAGATCGCTGACCACTATTCGGTAGGTATGCCCTTTCCTGAGAGATATTTCGTCTATCCCGATTGACCTGGACGCTGCCACGGGATTGCGCCGCAACTGCTCCGGCAGGTACTCTTTTTCCAGCGCCTTCACCGTATGCCAATCCAGTTTTAACTCTTTTGCTACCTCTTTTACCGTCATGGCCCGGCACTTCCGGCCGACATAGTAAGCAAATCGCTTCGTGTAAAAAGGATTGTTGCCAGCCAAGTCAGTTTCTCTCGTTTCACGGTACCACACTTCTTACCCTTGACCCGCCTAACCTCTGCATCCAGGAATATCCTGGCATCCCCGCAAGACAAATCCCGTGTCCGCTGCACTTTCTTGTCGTAGTAACTCCGATATCCTGTACCACAACATCCGCAGACCGTTTTTTTTGAATCCTATTAAGCCGAATCACCCGAGCGCGTGAATCCCCAAATTTCCCCTGTGTATTCGATTGTGGGCGAAAACCAGGGAAGTGGTATTCGTCCAATAATTGTCTCTTTTTCCCCATCAGAAAATCATACAGATTTTACGACCCCTTTAAAAGCTCTTTTTCCCTTTAGTTAAAGCCTTCCTACACTAATTTGCACTCATTATTTACCCACACGAGTACGCGATGAGCCTTTATTACTTAACCCACCGGGTGCAGCATTTCTCAGAGGTAGTCCAGTTCGTTGAAGTCATTTTTGAGCGCTCGATCGCTGTTTTAATCTCAGGCGTGGCAAAATGTACCCACACGTCCTTCATTATTTCAGCAGCGCCTTTAACCTCATTTGCTGCTACAGCGGCCTCAAATGCAAGGACTCCAATCAAAGGCAAGAATAAAACAAGTAATATCTTTCTCAATAATAAATCTCCTAATGTGAACTTTTCAATAAATTTTTTATCGCACTCATTAAGCAATTTATCGTCTATAGTATAGTTATGTCAATTGGTAAAGAAGGGGTCAAAGCCTTTCTGTTGCCCAATTGGCAACTACGTTGCCGGGTGTAACAACTGTTCGTTCGACCAGGTCAGCACATTAATCTCATGAGTGGTAAGCGCGGTATCGCCGGGGTAAACAAGGGTCTCCTGAGTGATCCGTTTTTCACTAAACTTAAAAAATATTTCTTGACAAAATCCTGGCATAGATTATAATCTTACAAAGTTGAGAATGAGTCTCTGTCATTCTCGGTTGTTTTAGGAATGTATCAAGTTATTAATAACTACGCTGGTTTTGTTGTTATTGGCGATGGTTATGTAGTTGTAAGTGTTTTATAATATACATATTACATTGATGATACGTTTCTTGCAATCAAGATGTTTGATGACGTTCTTTTCTGCTTCGCTCTGTATTGAGCGGTTTTTATTTAGTATTGTATTGAGAATGAGTCTTATTAATGTTTTAGGAGGATAACACATGCGTTATGTGATGCTTATTGTCGTTCCTTTACTCTTGGCTCTGGTGGCTGTGGATGGCTTTGCACAGTCATCTGAATCGACAGGCCTGAAAACCAAGGTTGAGATGCTCGAAAAGGAGTTATCGGAGATAAAGGGACTGCTTAAACAGCAAGTGGAAAATGATGTTCGGAAAGATAAAGAACTGGCTGTATTGAAAGAAGAAGTCCAGAAGAAGGAAAAAGCAGAGCCTGCAAAAGAAACACCACAAAAAGAAATTGCTGCATTAAAGGAAGAGGTGAAGAAGGAAATTGCCTCGATAAAAGAGGAAGTGCAGAAAAACGAACAGAAGTATGCCTACGAGCAGACTTCCGGCGCAACGCCTTCCCTTCCTCAGCAAAGCGCTGCGTTTGCGGATAAAAAACTTGCCCCTGCCTTTGGCGGCGTCTATACAAAACCATTTTTAAGGAGATTTGGCAGGAATACCTACTTGGGCGGTTATATGGACTTTGAGTACAGGGCTGCTGAAAATAACGGCGATAATGGGTTTGACCAGACACGATTCATCCCCTTTATCTATTCGGATGTCTCTGACCGCGTGAAGATCGCGGCGGAGATGGAGTTTGAGCATGGCGGCATATCAGAAGAAACGGATGGCGAGGTAAAGCTGGAGTTTGCCACCGTAGATTTTTTAATAACCGACGGGCTAAATTGGAGGGGCGGCCTTGTGCTTTCCCCCCTGGGAAAATTCAACTTGGTTCACGACTCACCGCTGCAGGACCTAACGGAACGTCCCCTGGTAGACCGGCTTATCATTCCGACAACTTTGACCGACGTCGGTATGGGGTTCTTTGGCAGTATGTATCCATCCGAGTTGAGCAAGCTTGATTATGAGATTTACGTTACCAACGGGGTATTTCATGGCTTAGATGCGGATGGCACATCACATTTTGAGGCTGATAAAGGAATAAGGGAAACAAGGAACGACAAGCCATTTGATGACTATAATCAGAGTCCTGCGGTAGTTGGCCGGGTAAACTTTAGTCCGTTTATTGGTTTTGAGCTGGGTGGCTCTGCGTATACCAGCCGTTATGATGAAAACAATGATAATCAAATGACGATTACTGCTTTGGATTTCGCATATCAAAAAGGTCCTTTTGAACTTGTCGGTGAAGGCGCTTATGCATTTATCGAAACGGACGAATTTGCCAGGGCTGCGCTGAACGCAGATGGCGAGCATGCCGGTGTTGCCGACTCCATGTGGGGATATTATGTGGAGGGAAGATACCACTTTATGCCCGCGTGCCTCAAATCCTTGGCGCCTAAGTTTTTCACGGACAACTCAACGTTTACCGGCGTTCTGAGGTGGGATCAGATAGAGACGTCTGAAATACAAGACAGTGGCCGTGCTAATTGGATGAGAAACCGCATAACACCGGGTCTTAATTATCGCTACACAGAGGATACCGTATTCAAGCTGGATTATCAGATTAATATGGAGGAAAAAGATATGACGGATGTAGCAAACAACGCCTTCCTGTTCTCGGTAGCCACCTATTTCTAAATAGGTATATCCGGGAGTCATAGCATGGTAAAAACGTAACAAGCAGGATTTTGACCGCCGGTAGGACGACGGGGGGGGATTGAAATTGGAACTGTCTCTTTTCACGGTAAAAAAACGTGATAAGTTGATGGCCGGCACAATAAACAATTTCATCCTGCGCGCTAGCCATAAGAGGAACCATCCTGATATTTAAAAACCTTGATGTAATACAAGAAAGGGCGGCAAGCGCGCTGGAAAACCAAATCCCCCCCCTTTCTTGCCTGCCGGTGGTTAGTAAGACGTGGGGACAGGCCTTCGCCTTGTCTTTGTATCTTTTGGTTTCGAGTCCCAACCCGACCACCAAGTCATGATTTCATCAATCCATGGAGAACCACTTTTCACTATCCCCCCGACTGGAATACCGCAGTCCATAAGCCTGGTATGGCGAGATTTCCCATACTTCAAGGCATGCGCAATCTCATTATTCTCCCTTGCGGGCTGAACCGTTACTGAATTTAGCATTTTTTCTGCAAGATGTCGGTTTCCTGCAGGCAGACATCGTTAGTGTGGCAATTTTGGTTAGTCATTGATCCGTAACATGTTACGTCGGTTCAAGACACGGCGCCGCTGATTTAATCTTGTAGACATGTTTTAAGAATGGTAACATACTACTGATGATGGAGTGCCTTCCTGTTCTACCATAATGTGTTAAACCAAATTGTTTTCGAGATAGCGTGTGCCTGCGTCCTTTATTAAGTGCATAATGGACGACGCACCGGAGAAGGCTATTTCGTCCCTATATTAACAAACGAGCGGGGACAAGGCGGAATTAACCCGGCCAAGGGCTGGGTCTGTATTCCACGCCATTCATGAGTAGCTGTCGTACGGTTACTGACAAGGTAACGGCCATACCTCGCCGTAGAGGTATGCAGTAAATTGAATACCTTTTACTATTTTTAATACAATGATTAAAAACGGTGTTCTCTTTATAAAAGATACCAGCTTTAACACGAAGAAGATCGACGATCCTTACGTTATCGAAGGCTATATCCCCGAAACGCACAACCTGAAAATACCGGTGGATGGTGGTCTTCAACTGGTAAATAGAAACGAGCTAAGGCATGCCGTCGGCGTTGTCGCCGCGAGATCTCTCAAGTATTTCAGCACCAACGGAGAAGGATTCAATATCTTCCGCACGCGCGAAATGGCCGTCTGGTGGCTTAGGCACATTTATAACGGTTTTGCCTGGTGGAAGGCTTACGTAGTAAACGCCGAGGGTGAGCGGAAGGATATGCCCATGTTGTATATAGGGGAAGAATTTGGCAGTGCGGGGGGACACTGTGACAACGAAGTCGATATCGTGTTGAGCGCCTTTGAAAACGATCAGTGCATTGTCAATCCTGAATGTAGAGGGGGAGTGATCTTTGCCGTTGGCTATAGTGAAAGGGGAGGTCTCTTTAATTCCCCGGACATGTATGGGATTAAGACGATTGTCGGCAGTAAATATAAAGGCGCCGGGGTAAGTGTAGTTTACGGCACAGAAAAAAATTTAACGCTTATGGCCAGGCATACCCTGAAGAAAAAAGGCAAGGAACTTACCCCGGAAAATATTAGCCGCGAAATCCAAGCGATGAAGATCGTTATCTTGGATAGGCCTCGTCATAGCAAGCTGATAAAAACGGTTGAAGAACTGGGTGCCAAATTAATCCTTGTCAGGGACGACGACCTTACCCCTACCATTGCCGTGGCGAGAAACGAAGCCGATATGATTACTGGCGTGGGTGGAGTTCCTGAAGCTGTTTTAAGCGCGATTATTATAGAAAAGTTGGGCGGTGAAATGTGCCTCAGAATCATACCTACCCATATTGCACAGGACGAAACGTTGTTGAGGAATTTAAACAACTGGGATCTTTTCAAAAAGAACGAAATAGACGTCTTAAAGAATTTTAAAATTGTCAGACCAGGTACAGAAAAAGGTCATGAAAGGGCCTGGAATACGATATGGAAGTCAAAGGAACTGGCCTGTGGCAAGGATATGGTCTTTACGGCCAGCGTCATTAAGAAAACCCACTGGATAACGTTTTCCGACGGTAAAGAGGTTCCCGGTGTGACAATAGACGCTGAAACGGGAGAAGCGGAGGTGCAGGTAATTCGTATTGCGCACAACGATATAGAAATCATCCCTGTTATTTACAAGACGGCCATCAGCCAATACCTGCCTCAGCAGGGCGCTGATGAGTCAAGGGAGGCCGCGGGAAACAGATGCTTTGAATTGGGAAAGGCGTATGCGGAATTCGGCTTGTTCCAAAAAGCAAAGGAGCATCTGCAAAAAGCCACAAAGTACAACTCCGATAAAAAATTAGTACAGAAATGCGATTTTGCGCTGGAATATATCGAAGGTCTGGATGCGCTTGTCAACAAACCGATCCACATCCCCGAACTATTAATAGAGCATTTCGAAAACGCATGCCGGTTAGACAGCGACGGCAAAGAGGCCTTCAGGTCGATTGCTATGATTAAACGGTTTTATGAGTATCTTGGAGACAGGAACTATCTTTGCCGGCGCTATGCGGAGGCCATTGCACACTACCAAATGGCGCTCAAATACGGACAGCATGACCTACGGCTGCACCGCAAGGTCAATTCAATTCAAATGAAAGACATCATAGAAGAATATTTTGACCGGATTGACAAAAAATACCAGGAATATCATTACACGGAGCCGCATGATTGGAGAAAGCAGAAACTGGGCGCCGCCTTAGAAATCTTCTACGCTAATGAAAAACGATTGAATCTCTCGTGTAAAGAGCCGTGGCTTGTCTTCTTCAGAAGGACGGTATTGCATGGAGAGAGGCCTTCTTACAAGCTGGCAATGCTTACTAAATTATTACAGTTGTTCAAAAAGCTGAATTACGCGGACGACGAAGACCTGTCCTTGTTCCTGGGTAGGGAATTTAGAATCAAGCAAGACGAGATCGAAAGTATTATTCAATATAAATCGATGCATAAGTCATTCCGTTCCGTAGGCAAGCTCTACATGATCAAGGACTTGGGCCTGGAATGCCTGTCGAAATTGCTGCTTCCGCAGGTAAAGGTAGAAAGCCAAAACGAACTGGAAGATGCCAATATCCCCCTAAGTATCAGCCTGGTGGAGGCCATGGAACAGCGGTATAGAAATATCCTGGAGGAGTTGAAAGAGGGATTTAAGCAAGAAGCGCAGGAGCACTCTTACGCGGTGGCGGAGGCCTACCACTACGCGGGTTTGGCTTTGTATGACTCGGGTGATGACGACGGCGCAAAAATATATTATGAGATGGCTATAGCAAAATTTCACGAGATAATAGAGCGATTTGAAGGGATAACGCCGGTTAATTCACAATATCGCATTGGCAACCTTTATGAAGAACTGGCCATGTTGTTTGAAAAAGACCAAACAAATTATTACGATAAGGCGTTTGAAGCGTATGAAAACATTGTAGACGAACGGAAATTCATCTCCTTATTTGGCTACATACGAGAGCTGGGGAGAGGTAAAATAGATCAGGCAAAAGAAAGAGAAGAACACCTTGGCAATCTGTTAAAAACCTGAATTGTTACTCTTGTTTCTTATTCAGGCCGGAAGCCTGCGCTACTTTCTCCGCTAAAAGCAGCATTGAGGATAAATTGTAGGAACTTGAGCCGTGCTGAATATGAGTTCTTATTGCTTAACGCCTTGATCGCCTTGCAATCAAGACAGACAAGTACCCCTTTCCCGTACCTTTTAGTGATAAAATATCAGCGGTAATGTAGGCGTTCTTTTGCCCGATGTACGAGGCAAATAGGGCGTTTTCTAAAAGGTTCATCTCTTCAAGGAGTTTGATAATTTCGTCTAGCTTCTTGGCCACCTTCATCATAACAACGGTGTCAAACATTTCCAAAATGGGGCGCAGGTCTTCGGTATTGGCAGGAACAGGTATTACCGCCATTTTTTCATCCCCCGTTAATAACGGATAGTTGGCGGCGCCGGCTGCGGCGTTATATGAGGTAATACCTGGTATGGTGTGTATGACATGGGACGGTAGCAATTCGTACAAGTGCCGCAGCAAGTAGATGTAGGTGCTGAAGGTCATGGGGTCACCCAGCGTTAGATAAACCACTTCATGCCCGGCGGCAACCTCTGCGTATATTTCTTTTGCTGCCTTAATCCATGCCTCGCTCAGGATGGATTTATCCTTTGTCATAGGGTATATCTGCTCCCGTACCGTTTTCCCCTGTACGTAGCCGGCAACGATTTCCAACGCCAGGCTATCTTCCTTGGTGTCAGACCTTGGAATGAAGATACAATCCGCTTTCTGAATAGTGTGCAGCGCCTTTAACGTCAGAAGTTCAGGGTCGCCCGGCCCCAAACCAATCCCATAGAAATTACCTGTTTTCATCCGAACTTCTCCCAAAGTATGCCTATCTGTGCTTTGCATCCTCAAGGTAGTTGACTTCAGCAGCACTGA
>Ga0315281_10007700_pt1 | contig 15128 bp, 13 predicted proteins | sample YL17G07_0_MG_FD_204540 | JGI IMG/M metagenome (GOLD analysis project Ga0315281, IMG submission 204540) | Sediment microbial communities from Yellowstone Lake, YNP, Wyoming, USA - YL17G07_0 | ecosystem: Environmental > Aquatic > Freshwater > Lake > Sediment | place: USA: Wyoming | collected...
ACCATAGTTTATCCCGGACAAAGCTTCTTGCACCTGACACATAGCAACCTCCTTCATGAAGTTCCTTCGCAAGAGGCATGCCAGGTGCGGCAGGGAAAAAAGACGAGTCTTATCAACGAGCGGTCATAGGCGGGAATTCACAGGCGTTCGAAGTTCGGCCGACCGCGTCCGAGATTCGGACGTCAGTTCCTCTCTAACGAGTTGAGCTTTTCAAGCGCCGGCTTCCGCCACTCTTCAGAAGCCTTGGGCTCGAGCTCGAGGAACTTGCGGAGGGAGGATTTGGATTTTTCAGTGTCCTTCTTTTCATCGGCCAAGGCGATTCCTATATAGAGATAGGCCTTGTGGATCGAGGGATCGATCTCGAGGATCTTTTCGAACTCGGAGACGACTTGATCGTATTTCTTTTGCCGGAGAAGCGTTTCGCCTCTTAAAAATCTCAAGCTGGTATTTTTCGGATACGCCGCCAACAGCCGATCGATGGACACCGCCACCTGGTCGTACTTCTTTTCTTGAAAATCGATGAACAAGAGCGAGATATCCGCTAGGACCGAGGCGAACTGGCTTCCGTCCCTCGCCTGATGCAATTCGTCTTTCCCCTGCTCGCGGCGGTCCGCAAAGAAAGGAAGGAAGAGAAGTTTACGGGTAAAATAACTCCGCCAATAGTCGTACAACCCGACCCCCAAGAGGGCCTCGGTGAGCGTCTTGTCTTTTTGATAGGCCTTCTCGGCGGTGTGAAAACCGAGCGAGGTGTCGCGCATGGCGGCGAACCACTTCGTGTTGTGGGCGCGATAAAAGCCGGAAATACCCAGGGTCCCTCCCGCCAAGAGCATGTCCCACGCCGAGGAACCGGGATCTTTCGCAATCTTGAGCGCCAGAGGCCTCCCCTTGTCCTCCCAGGGCCGGAAATCGGCGTCGAAACGAAAGTCGTAATTGTCGAGATTTCGGATTTGGTAGAGGGCCATGAGACCGAAATAGCCCAAGAGTTCGTCCGGCCACCGGTTCACGAGGCCTTTGAGATACGCCTCGGCGTCTTCGTATTTTCTCTGCAGTATGAGATCGCGCCCCTTCACCGCCATTTCGATCTGGGCTGGGATTTCCGGCCTTTCGGCCTCCGCGAGGCCGGAAATCAAAAACAGTCCGGCCAGGACGAAAACGAAGGAGAGGTGAACTCTTCTTGTCAGGCTCATGGCAAACACTTATAATGCCGATCACTGTAAAAAGAAACTCTCGATGGAGAAAGAACAGCTTTCCATACTCGTCATTGACCCTGAGCGTGCCGACCACGATCTCATCCGCAACTCCCTTTTGCGCTCCAAGGTTCCCGCCAGTCTTCATTTCACGACGAATACGGGAGAGGGTCTGTCGTTCATTTCGAAAAATCCTTTGGACTTAATCCTGACGGACCACACCTTACCGGCGGCCAATGCTTTTCACCTCCTGTTCGAGCTCCAACAAAAGGCTCTCTCGATTCCTGTCTTGCTTCTCACGAGAAATCGAGAAGCCCGCATCGCGCGGGAGGCCTTTCATCGGGGCGTGGGAGATTACATCTTAAAGGAAGAGCTGGAAATCGTCTCCCTATTCGACGTCATCGGCAACGTAATCGAAAAACATCGAGAGAAAGAAGATCTCAATCAGAGGGTGCACGAACTTAAGGAACTGGCCGAGCGCGACGGGCTGACGGGACTCTACAATCACCGGTACTTTCTCGAGGCGATCGAAAAGGAATTCGAGCGATCCAAAAGGTACCATCGGGACTGTTCGCTCATCATGATCGATCTGGACGGTTTCAAGGCGATCAACGACGCCTGCGGTCACCCCCAAGGCGATCAAGTGATCTGCCAGGTCTCCAGACTTCTTCTCCAAAGCGTGCGTTTCTTGGATGTGGTCGCTCGATACGGAGGCGACGAATTCGCCCTCTTGCTCCCGGAGACAAATATGGCGGCGGCTCAGAAGACCGCCTCGCGCATCCTTCAAGAAATTCGAAGCTGCCCCTTCCTTTATAATGGGAAAGTCTTTCCGCTTTCGGCGAGCATCGGCATCGCTTGCTGCCATCCGGGACATGCTTCAGCCGGATCCGTGATTAAAGAGGCGGACCAAGCCCTCTATTCGGCGAAACGCGGCGGAAGAGATCAGGTTGTCGTGAGTTCCTTAAAATCTAAAATCGGCTTGGACGAAGAGCATGCGGAAGTCCCAAGTCGTGCTGCTGAAGTTCGTCAACACGTGAAATGAGAGATCCGGGCCGAGAAAGAGCTTGTTGTCGATGAGTTCGTACTTGAATCCGAAATCCGGAATCATGATATCCAAAAAACCAGCGCTGTTCGTGTTGATCCCGCCGCCGATTCCGGCTCCGGCGTAAGGCACCCATCCCGGCGCAAAGTCGAGATCGAAGTTGTACCGGCCGAAGCCCTGAAACACAAAAGTCGTCGGCCCGCGTACCAGCGTGTCGATATTCAGCCCGAGCGAGATGTGCTCGGTCAGGAAATATTCGCCGTTGAGATTGATATCGAAGCGGACCGGAGAACGAAACGCCAATCCGAAACCTCCGCCGGCTTGAAACTTGCCTTCGCGATTGGACGCTTGGCTCATAACCGGCGCGGCGAGGGATGCGAGAATGAGTAAGGCAAAGGCGATTTTTTTCATGGAGTCTCCCGAAAAGCGTTAACCCACGTAACAAAATCACTTTTGGGTGTAAAGCGGAATTCGGAGACTACGCCGCTTCCCGCGGCACAGCACTCGCGGATGCTCGTCCCGAACCTCCAGCATTAGATGGTCGGGACTGTCCCTCACCTTCAAGGTCTAATGGAGAGGGGCGTAGAGGAAGCTAGAGGAACGTGGGTGACTCCGGAAAATCCTCCGGAAGGAAGACATCCGTTTCGTCGGGGAAAGAGAGAAATGGCGTTTCATCAATATCGATTCCCAGAAGGATGCACTGAGAGGTTTCGACGCCGTTCCCTGTCAAGAGATCGACGCATTGGTCTATCATCTCGGGCGCCGTGGGACCGCCTAGGGGGACAAAATGAATGTTGCCGCTTAAGAGATTCCCGTCTTCCTTATATCGCATGATCGCTTGAACGGAATCGGTGCCGATCTTGCCGCCAGTGAGGCTCGCTCCGATCGTCTTGATGGCCGTCGCCTCCTCGCCCTCCTGATCCAAGGACAGATGGACGCGGAAGCCGGCGGGATCCTCCTCTCGCGTCAAAAGTTCCACCGATTTGCCGGTGGAAGGGTCGTGCTGATCGTAATTGATCCCGAGAAACGCCCCTTCCGGAAAGAGAAACACCCCGTTCGACACATTCAGCCCCATGAGGCGCCCGGCTCCCGGATTGGTGTCCGTCGGGAAGGCCGTGAAAACGGCGGTCATCGCCCTTTTCCCATCCGCCCAGATCCTCATGCAGATCGGGAGTCTTGCGGTATTGCCTGAGCACCCATTGCCTCCGAAGTCGGCAAAGTCGATCTTCATATGGACGAAAACCACATCACCCACGTCCTGGACAACACTCAAGCCTTGAAACGTGTGGATGTTCGTTCCGACGGGGATGACGAGCTGGCTATACGGATCCAGCAGTCCCGTCAGGTCGTCTTCGATGAATTTGACGCTGTCGCCGATCCCGTTGACGTTATCCGAGAATTCGCCGCTCGCCGCCGCGTCGGACTTCAGCGCGACGCTCTCCGAAGGAGACACCGCGCCGGATGCGACCTTATCAACGCTAATAGACAGATCCTCTCCCGAGGGGATCCTGAGAGACACTGGAAGTTCCGCTGGGGGCGAGGGCGGAGCGGCAGGACTACCTCCCGATATCGTGGTGCCGGGCCCCTTGGCGCAGCCGTTTCCGACGGCCAAGAAGCTTCCAAGAACCACCAAGAGTATGAGTCGTGTCACAGTTTTCATAGTTATGGCCCTGGTGGCGGCGGAGGTGGTGGTGGAGGCGGCGGAGGCGGTGGCGGCGGACCTACGCCGCTGCAGTCCTGGTGGCAATTGAACTCCGTTTCACCCGACCCGCAAACGCCGTCGCCGCACTGCAAGTCGCAGAAGCTGTCGGCCGTCATACAAGAGACGTCGCCGCAAGCCGCGTCGGTAGAGCAGGCGGTCAATGCGCAGTAACCGGAAGAATCGCAGTAAGAGCCGGGAGGACAGTTTTCCGGGCCGCCGCAACCGACAGTCGAGCAACAGTTTTGTTCGGTGCCGCTTGTGCCATCCACGAAGAATTCAGGGGACAAGGGATTTGTAAACGGATAATTCGGCGATTGAGAAAGCGTGATAAAGGCGTCGCGGCAATCCGAGATCCCCGAGATACTGGGATCGCAAATCTCAAAACCCTGAGCCTGATCGCAATCCTCAGGGCAGTTGACGAAATTTTCATTTTCTCCGTGCGATTCGCAGAAACCGTTCCCACAGACAGATCCCGTGTCGCACGCGTCTCCCACCCCGTCGCCGTCGGTATCGTTATTCGCCGTATCAAAAACGCACGGGCAAAAGTCGCAGGCATCGCCAACCCCATCGCCATCAGTATCCGCCTGGTCCATGTTTGGCACATAGGGGCAGTTGTCCCTGTAATCGAAAATGTGGTCGTGGTCGTAGTCCGTCACACTCACACAACAACCTTCAAAACAAATACTCGACGGGCAGGTCGGACAATCAGGCGGCGGTTGGAAACAGTCACCGTCCCCCGAACACACCTCGCCGCAGAACGGCGCGGGAGGTTCGGAAGGCGGAGGTGGAAGGTCGGGCGGACATCCTGCGAACGGAGGCGTGACTCGTGGAAAAGGCGCGCATTGTCCCGTATCTTGATTGCAGTCAACACCGAAGCCGAACTTCGCAATGTCTCCGTTTCCGAGATCCCCGCCGTTGAGAACGTCGGCGACGCGGCAGATGTCAGGGTTCAGAAAAAATTGACAGTCGGAGTCCGATGTGCACGCCGTCACGAGGCACCTGGGATTCGTAGTGTCCACGGTATCCGGACATCCGTCACCTAAGACGTCCAGAATGCCTGCGGGCACCGTCGGGCAGGCGTCCACCGAATCGGGTACGCCGTCGTCATCACTGTCCATTTCGCAATCGGCAGGAGAAGTCCCATGACAACTGATGGACCATACCCCGGGGTTTCTGAGTTTGAGCTGGTAGGATTTGAATTCCCCTTCCACCCCGCCGGAGAGGCAATTGTAGACGCCGGCGAACTCAAACGACAAAGAGAACTCGAAACTCTCCCCGTCGATCGTGACGGCGAAAGGTTCCGTGGTCTCCGCGGTTATGCTGAGAGGAACCGCCTCGCACAGCCCCGTCACGACCATGTCGTCGGAGAGAGGGCCTACATGGAAGACAGCGGGCACCGAGCCTTCGATCGTCGTTCCGGCCGCAGCGCAATCGGTAAGATGGAGCATTTCCTTCAGATCAAAAATCTTGCCTAGATGGGTGGATCTCTCGCCGCAGTCCGTCAAGCCGGCGGTGACGTCTCCCTCGAGATTGTCGCAAATAGAAAGGGACGTCGCGCCGAAGGGACAACTGACCGCACCGCCCAGATTCTTGAGCGATGATGACAGCGACGACGTATTGGCTTGAAACCCGAGTGAGGACACACCGGACGCGGCCGTGAGGTTCACGACACGTCCCGCCAACTCCTGAGCCGTCGAGGCGGAGGAGACGCCCGCGGGGGCCGTTGCCGCGGAGGTAGCGGACCCGCAACCCGAAGCTCCTCCCGATGCGGCGAGACACGCGAGACCAAGACAGAGCGCGCCGCCTCCCATTCTCAAGAGGGGTCGAATAAACTTTTGCATCATCTCCGTCATGGGCGTAATTTTATCCCAAAACAATTCTTTCATCTCTACTATTCTCATTATTAGAAAGTGATCTCACAAAAGTGGGTTTTTTATAACCCACTCATTCGACACCTAACGTCATAAGCAAATCTGATTAATAAATCATAACTATATGATAAATAAATATAATATTTATTAATGGCGACTTAAATTATCGTTTTTGAAATATTGGCACACATATTGCTCCAAAATCTCCTCGGAGAGCAGGTCGTTCGGAACGCACGGGCGCCTGCGGGGGCAAAATGGGAAAAAAAATTTTGGGATTGGGGATTGCTGGGGCATTCACCATACTGAGTCTGACCTCCTGCGGTGGCGCAGGCGGCGCATCGCCGGAAATCTCGACGCCGATCACGACGGCCAGCAGCGGCAGCGGGACCTCCGGCATGACCATGGGCGACATCCAACAGCTGAACTTCTCGAACGGCTCGGCCAGCGTCGATTTCAACAGCGCAGACGACTACTTCTTGGTCGTTAATTCGACGAGCCAAATCGGCGACGACATCAGCCTTCAATTGAATCGCGGCAGCGCCGCGGCCCTCATTGAGGGGGAGGCTCCATCCGGCTTGGCATCCGAAAAGGGCGACTGCGAAGCGGTACCCGAAGGGTGCGTGAGTCCCTATGAAGACCCGGCCAGTCAGTTTCATCAGAATCTCAGAGAGATGGAGACCGTCATGAGGGAATCGGGCGAGTTCGCGCCCCTCACCGGCGGCTCCAGCTCTCAGGCTGGTTTGACCGCCGGCGGTCCGGCCGCCGCAGTCACCCCGCCGGCGGCGCCGTCTGTTGGAGACGCGCAGGACTTCCACGTCATCTCCACGATGGGTTCCATCACGAACTATGCCGAAGTGACCGGGGAACTCCGCCTGGCGACTGATAACCTCTACGTCTTTGTGGATCAAAGCGTTCGCGACAATATCTCGGACGCCGACGTTTCGACGCTCGCCCACAATTTCGAAGATATCGCCCTGCCCCGCGAACGCGCGATCATGGGCGGCGAATCCGACATCAATTTTGACGGACACATCAGCATTCTCATGACCTGCGTCGTCAACCGCATGGCGGGCACCGGCGGCATCGTCACCGGATTCTTCTTCCCGGGCGATCTCTATCAGCGCAGCGGCGTCAATCCCGCCTCGAACGCCCAGGAGATTTTCTACACCTTGGTGCCGGATCCCGACGGCAAGTGCGGAACGGCGATTACATCGAGCTTCGCGGTCAATAACATCCTCCCGGGCGTCATCGGCCATGAGTACCAGCACATGAACAGCTTCAACCAACATGTCTTTAAGAACGGCGGCTCGACCGAGGAGCCTTGGTTGAACGAATGCCTGTCGCACTTTGCGGAAGACATGACCGGATACGGCAATGAAAATCCGTCGCGCGTAAAATTGTTTCTCTCTCAACCTTCGAAAACGCCTTTGGTTCCCTCGACCTCGCCGACTCTGGCCGAGCGTGGGGCCTGCTATACGTTCCTTCGCTACCTCTATGAACAAAGCCCTGATGGAAACGCCTTTTTGTCGCGCCTCTACGAGAGCAACAAGACGGGCGTGGCGAATTTGGAAGCGGCCTTCCAGGGAACCGATCCTGATTTCAACGAATTTCCGGAATTTGTGAATCGCTGGTCGATCGCGCTCGCCCTCTCCGGGACCGGCCTCACCTCCGACGCCCGCTACAACTTCCGGGAGCGATCGGTGGATCCGCAAACAGGTAACAAAACGGGGATCTGCATTCGGTGTGATGTCCAGGACGGACGAGGGACCGTCCTGGACGGCCCCGTTATGTCGCCTCTCACTACGTTCCCGAATACGACGATCGTGAAGGGAACAGCGACACAGTTCTACCGCCTGAACACTCCCTCCGGAGAGATCCAGGTGAACGGCGGCGCAAACAACGACTTTGAAGGGTCCTTGATCACCTTACAAAAAAGTTAATCTCTGCATCCGCCGGTGCCCCAACATCGGCGGATTGCCCCAAAGCGGTGCCTCTCTCACGGGTAGGGAACGTGGGAGAGGTCCTGCTCTCTCCCCGATGGCCCCACATCGAATGCAAAGAGGAGGGAATGACCTTTACTTTCAACCACTCGCCTGTATACTCGAATGCGTTCATGTACCCATTATTATTTGAGATTCCGATCTTTGGAGGCATTCGAATTTATACGTATGGCGTGCTCGTCGCCACCGCCTTCGTCCTTGGAATCCTCTGGACGACGCGCGAGGCGAAGTTGGCCGGCGTCAAGCCCGACTTCGTGCTCGACCTCGCGTTTTACATCATCCTCGCGGCCTTGGCGGGATCGCGCATCCTGTATATCATCACCGACTGGCACCGGTACGTCGAGCGGCCACTGGACGTCCTCAAGATCTGGGAGGGCGGGCTGGTCTTTTACGGCGGCTTCATCGGCGCATTGGTCGTCAGCTTCTATTTCATTCGAAAGCACGGCTATCCTTTTTTGAAAATCGCCGATCTCTTCGTTCCCGGCGTGGCCCTCGGCCATTCGATAGGAAGGCTTGGATGCTTTGCGGCCGGATGCTGTTACGGACGCGAGGCGCCCGCCTCGTGGCTCGCGGTCGTCTTTCCGTCCGGCCCCTATTCTCTGGCGCCCGGCGGCGTCCCTCTCTTTCCCAGCCAGCTTTTCGAGTCGGCCGCCGAGTTTCTTATTTTCTTGATCTTGATCGCCTGCCGACGAAAAAAGTCTTTCGAAGGTCAGGTCTTTTTGATTTACTTAGTTTTGTACAGTATCAGCCGCTCGATTTTGGAGATATTTCGGGGGGATTCGATTCGCGGTTTCGTCATTCCAAAGTATCTTTCGACGTCGCAATTCATCAGCGGTTGCATGGTCGTTCTCGCGGCGATCATTTATGTCCGCCTGAAGCGACGAAGCGGTCATTTGCAGCCGTAAAGTTGGAAATTCTTATTTGGGAGGTCTTATGAAGAGAGCGGTATCCATCGTAAAACTGGTCCTTATTCTGGCGGTCGCCCTTCCATCGATCTCCTGCTACAAGGTTCTCATCCACTCAAAAGACAAGGAGCAAGAACCGGTCACCGAACTTTTTGATACTTCCATCGAGGAAGCTCTGAAGGTCGGCCATGAGGCCTTAATCCGGTTGGGCTATAAGATAGAACGGGAAGACAAGGATGCGAGCACCCTCTACACCGGGTGGCAGAGCTCCAAGCCGACCTCTCATTACGTCGATCTTTTCGATCATCGGGATTACGGAACCGTCGGCGCTTATTACCGCATTAAACTCACCGCGGAGGAGAGGGCCGGCAAGACTCAGGTCGCCGTCTCCGCCCCGACTCGGGCCGTCATCAGCGGCCGCTTGAAGACGTCCTTTCGGGAAGAGAAGAAGGTTTTGAAAAAGATGCGCGATCTGATCCGAACCGACGACTTTGAAATCACCAATGTCGGCGTCGAAGAGAAGTAAGGACGCCGACAAAAATGACCGACGAAAAACAAGACTATCGCACGACGCTGAACCTCCCCCAAACGGAATTTCCGATGAAGGCGGATCTCGTCCGCCGCGAGCCGGAAACTTTGAAGCGCTGGCAGGAAACGGATCTGTACCGCTCCATCTTGAAGAAGAACGCGGGCCGCCCCAAATTCGTCCTTCACGACGGCCCGCCATACGCCAACGGCAGCATCCACTTCGGGCACATCCTCAACAAGATCCTGAAGGACATCATCGTCCGCTACAAAAACATGTCGGGATTTCAGAGCCCTTATGTGCCCGGATGGGATTGCCACGGCCTTCCGATCGAGCATCAAGTCGACAAGGATCTGGGCGCCAAGAAAAAGGGCATGAGCCCGTTTGAAATCCGCAAGGCCTGCCGCGACTATGCGATGAAGTTCGTCGCCATCCAGCGCGAAGATTTCAAGCGGCTCGGCGTTTTAGGCGATTGGGAGAATCCCTATCTGACGATGAACTATCCCTACGAGGCGACAATCGCGCGCGAGTTCGGGCGTTTCGTGCGCGAGGGAAACGTCTACAACGCCCTTCGTCCGGTCTTGTGGTGCGCCCACTGCCGTACGGCCCTCGCGGACGCCGAAACCGAATACGAAGAGAAAGATTCGCCGTCCATCTACGTGCGCTTCCGGCTCGACGACATCGCCGTCGAGAACAGTTTCCCCAAGTTGAAGGGCGAAAAGGTTTCCATCGTCATTTGGACGACGACGCCGTGGACGCTTCCGGCTAATTTGGCCGTCGCCCTCCACGAGCACTACGACTACGTCGTGATGCCTTACGAAGAGAACGGAAAAAAAGAATACCTCATCGTCGCCAAACAGTTATCCGAGTCGTTCCTAAAGACCTTGGGCCTTGCAGAATGTCCCGAACCGGTCGAGCGTTTCGCGGGCAAGAGGCTGGAGAATTTGTATGTTCGGCATCCTTTTCTCCCGCGCGCGTCCCAGATCGTTCTCTCCGATCACGTCAGCCTCGATACGGGAACGGGTTGCGTGCACATCGCGCCGGGGCACGGCGAAGACGACTACGCCGTGGGGCTCCAGTACGGCTTGGAGATTCTCAGCCCCGTCGATCATCAGGGGCGTTTCTCGCAAGAATGCGGCGTTGCCGAATGGGTGGGTGAAAAGGTCTTCGAGGCGAATCCCAAGGTCATCGGCAAACTCCGCGAGGCCGGGGCTCTCCTCAAGGACGAAAAAATCCGCCACATGTATCCCCACTGCTGGCGATGCAAGAATCCCCTCCTCTTTCGAGCGACGGAGCAGTATTTCATCTCGCTCGATAAGAAATCGCTTCGCTCAAAGGCTTTAGACGCCGTCCGACGGGTCAACTGGATACCGCACTGGGGGCGCGAGCGCATCTACGGCATGATCGAGCGCAGAGGCGACTGGTGCCTGTCCCGTCAGCGCAGTTGGGGCGTCCCGATCGTGTCTTTCCGGTGCGCGCATTGCGTGGACCAAATCCTACTCGATCCCGACGTCATTGAACGCATCGCACTCCTCTTCGAGAAAGACAGCTCGGATATCTGGTTTGATCCGGAGCGTTCGGAAGAACTGTTGCCGAAAGACAAGACGTGTTCGAAATGCGGCAAGAACGACTGGCTCAAGGAGAGCCATATCCTCGACGTTTGGTTCGACTCGGGCGTCAGCTTCGCCGCGGTTCTTGAACAAAGAGAGGAATTAAAGTACCCCGCGGATCTCTACTTGGAGGGCAGCGACCAGCATCGAGGGTGGTTTCATTCGTCCCTCCTCTGCTCCATCGGCACGCGCCACAAGGCCCCGTACGAAACGGTCCTCACGCACGGCTTCGTCGTCGACAGCCAGGGAAAGAAATATTCAAAATCCGCCGGAAATTACGTCCCGCCCGACAAGGTCTTGAACCAGAACGGCGCCGAGATCCTGAGGCTCTGGGTCGCGGCGGAAGACTACAGAAACGACATCCGCGTTTCTCCCGAAATCTTCAACCGATTGGTTGAGGCCTACCGGAAAATCCGCAATACGTGCCGCTACCTCTTGGGAAATTTGTTCGACTACCAGCCGGACACGATGGCCAACGAGGTCACCCTCCAAGAAATCGACCTTTGGGCCCTCCATCACCTTCAGAAACTCGTCGCGCGGGTCCGCGAAGCCTATGAGAACTACGACTTTCACGCAATCTTCCACGAGCTCAATCGTTTCTGTACCGTCGATCTCTCCGCCTTCTATCTGGACATCCTGAAAGACCGACTCTACACATCCGCAAAATCAGACCCTATCCGCCGGGGCGCTCAAAGGGTCCTCTTCGAGACGGCCTCAACCCTCGCGCGTCTCATGGCCCCGATTCTCTCGTTCACCGCCGATGAGATTTGGGGGCACCTGCCGGATTTTAAGGGCAAGACATCGTCCGTTCACTTGGCCGAATTTCCGGCCGCCGATCCAAAATGGGTCAATGAGGCCTTGGCGGGCAAATGGGAGAATTTCCGGCGGGTCCGCGATGAAATTCAAAAAACTTTGGAAAAGGCCCGGCAAGCCAAGATCATCGGCAACTCCCTCGAAGCCAAGGTCATCCTGATCGGAACCGACGAACCCGAGACGATATTGCGGGGCTTTGGAGAGAAACTGCCCGATTTCCTGCTCGTCTCCCAGGCCGTTTGGGGCGCTGACCTCTCCGACCAGGCGGCGAGAAGCGAAGAATTCCCGACCCTGTTCGTCGAGGTCCAACACGCGGACGGCCAAAAATGCGCGCGCTGCTGGCGCTGGAGCGTTCAAGTGGGTTCGTTCATCCGCCATCCGACCCTCTGCGAGCGCTGTCATGAGGTCTTGAAATGAAATCAAAAATTTGGATTCTGGCGGCGATCATCCCCGTGGTTTTTTTCGCCGATCAATTCACGAAGCGCCTGGTGGTCCGGGACATCCCGATCGGTTCCTCCATTGCCGTTCTTCCGGGGATCTTCGACCTCGTCCATACGCGTAACAAGGGAGCCGCCTTCGGGTTCATGGCGAATCTTCCCGAACATCTCCGGCTGCCGTTCTTTTTCGTTGTCTCGTTCGTCGCCCTGTCCTTGATCACCATCTATTTTCTACGTCTCAACGACCCCCGCAAGGGCATCACCGTCTGTCTCGCGCTGATCTTGGGTGGGGCGTTCGGCAACATTTGGGACCGCATCACGTTGGGCGAGGTCGTGGACTTCCTCTCCCTTCACTGGTATGACAAAATCGTTGAGTGGAATTTCAGCGGCGCTTGGCTGCGGTTCCGTCTCGAGTGGCCGGCCTTTAACGTCGCCGACTCCGCGATTTCCGTCGCCGTCGTTTGCCTGATGATCCTGATGATGAAGGACGGCAAGAAAAACCAACCCGTCCCTTAGGAGGTTTCCCGCATGCGTCCCTTTTTATTCGCCATCGGCTCCACCAAGATCCCTTCGTTCTTTTTTTTCATCATGGTGGCGACCCTGGCGTGCACATTCTATCTCTACTTCATGTCGAAGCGGCGAGGCCTTCAGCCCGAGGCTATGCTGGACCTCGGCATCATCGGCATGCTGGCAGGCGTTCTGGGAGCCCGCATCTTCCACATCCTCGTCGAGGCCCCCGATTACTACTGGGAAAAGCCGATGCGCGTCTTTGAATTTTGGCGGGGCGGCTTCGTGTCTTGGGGGGGCTTTCTGGCGTTGGCGATCTCCTTGCCCACCTATTTCAAGATCCGCAAACTCCCGATCATGCTCTATATGGATTTCTTCGCAACGGGAGCCCCGCTCGTCAAATTCTTCGTCCGGATCGCGTGCCTCTTGACCGGTTGTTGCTACGGCAAGCCCACGAACGTCCCCTGGGCCATCACCTTCACCAATCCCGAGTCGACGGCCTATTACTATTATCCCAACACCCCTCTCCATCCGACTCAGGTGTATTCGATGATCCACGCGACGTTTTTGTTCTTCCTGGTCGGTTGGTACTACAAATTTTCGCACGAGATCATCAACGGTAAGTCGGTTTCGAAGAAGGGTCATGGCGACGGAGAAACCATCTGCGTCCTCGTCATGGGTTGGACGATTCCGCGTGCCATCATCGAGTTCTTTCGCGGCGATGCGGACCGGGGTCTCTGGTTTAACGACCTGCTTTCCACCGGTCAGATTACCGGATTTCTCATCTTTCTCGCGGCTCTTGCCATCTTTCTTTCTTTGAGAAAACGCAGCCGCAAGGCCGCAGCAGCTTGACGTGATCCGCAAACGGGAAATCATCCTTCTGTTCTGTCTCGTCCTGGGGGGCATCAAGGTCCTCTACGAACTCCGGCATATTCCTTGGATCGGGTCGTATCTCACGGCTATGGTTGCCATACTCCTGATCTATCCGGCCTATTGGCACGCCAACTTCCGCCGGATCACCATCCGCTTTTTTGAGTCCGACCTGGCGAGCGTTCTCAAGTCGCTCAAGCTCTTTCTGATCGTCGCACTCGCGATCTTCCCGCCGTTTCTGATCGGCACTCATTTCTATCAGAGGATTTTTTTCGACCTCAGTTTCCGCCCTCAGGCCCTCGCCATCGGTTGGGAGACCGTTCTCACCCAGCTCTTCTTGGTGGCCCTTCCGGAGGAATTTTTCTTCCGGGGCTACTTGCAAACCATTCTCTCGCTCCGAATCGCCAAGACGTTCCGGTTCCTCGGCATTCCCTCACTCACGATGAGCTACGCCGTGCCCATGTCCGCCTTTCTCTTCGCCTTCTCGCACAGCTTCATTACGTTCCGCTGGTGGCACTTCGCGATCTTTTTTCCGGCCCTTGCCTTCGGATGGCTACGCGAAAAAACGAACGGCCTCGTAGCGCCGATCCTCTTTCACGCCTTGAGCAATCTGATCGTGAATTCCATCGGGAACCTCTATCGATGACGGTGCGTGTCGTTTTAGAAGATCCCGATTTCGTAATCGTTGAAAAACCGGAGGGGATTGCAACCCAACGGCTTCCTGTACGGGCGCGGTTCCCGCGCCCCGGGCGGGGAAAACCCGCCCCTACATTGGCCCACCTCGTCGCCGTACAATTCCCGGAAATCAAGGACGTCGGCGGCGACGATTGGGGCGCCGTCCATCGATTGGATCGCGAGACTTCGGGTCTCGTCGTCTTTGCGCGCAACCAAGAAACCTACGACACCCTTCGCGCCTTCTTTTCGAAAACCGAAGTCGAGAAGGAATACACGGCCTTGGTGGAAGGAGTCGTGAAAATATCCGGCCGCATCGAATGGCCGATCGGGTCGGATCCCAAGAGCGCCAAACGAGTGAAGGCTTACAAAAATATCAAGGATGCGAGACGAAATAAGGCGCAGGAGGCGGTGACTATTTATGTCCCTCAGACCTCTCCCCCAGCCCCTCTCCTTAGTAAGGAGAGGGTGGCTGCCGTGAGGCAGACGGGTGAGGTCTTCACGTTACTACGCATCCTCATCAAAACCGGCCGGCGTCATCAAATCCGCGCCCATTTGGCGGCGATCGGACATCCGATTGTGGGAGATGGCTTGTATGGAGGACCTCAGGCGGAACGATTATTTCTCCACGCCTCGCGTCTCAGGTTTCGGCATCCCCGGGGTCCAAGAAACTCTCGCTGGGTGGAAGCGGTTTGGGTGGCCGATTTCGCCGCTTTCGAAGAGCCTCCATCAGTTCCTTGAACTCCTCCATTCGCATGGCGATTCCGGAGAGAACGTAAACCACGAGACCGGTCAGAATATGGGCGCCGAGCCGCAACACTCCGAACATATTTCCTTCATGACCCGGCCATAAGACAAGAAACCGGCGCATCACCCACACGGTTGCGGCCATCACCAGGGTCGCCAAGAACACCTTCACCAAACCCCGCGCGATTTCCCGGAGTCCCAAAGCTCCCACCTTTTTTCGGAAGTCGATGAGATGCATC
>Ga0315281_10007701_pt1 | contig 15126 bp, 15 predicted proteins | sample YL17G07_0_MG_FD_204540 | JGI IMG/M metagenome (GOLD analysis project Ga0315281, IMG submission 204540) | Sediment microbial communities from Yellowstone Lake, YNP, Wyoming, USA - YL17G07_0 | ecosystem: Environmental > Aquatic > Freshwater > Lake > Sediment | place: USA: Wyoming | collected...
TGAAGGAGATGACCGTCGGCAAGACCATTGCCGACGCGATCGTGACGTTGGGCAGCATCGACATCAACGTCGGGGAGCTGGACCGATGATGCTCTCACTGCTGACGATCATCACGGGCTACTGGTTTGATATCCGCGATCTGTCGAATCTCAGTCGCAAGATCGAAGAGCTGATCGGCGATGCCGGCGGCCCCGGCTGGCTGATCTTCGTCCTCTCGGGGCTGCTCGGCGCCATCGGCATTGTCTCGTTCGTCGGCGGTGTGGCCGTCATCAACATCTGGGTGGAGCGGCGCGTCGTCGGGCGCATGCAGTCGCGGCTCGGTCCGAACCGGCTCGGCCCCTTCGGGCTGCTGCAGCCGGTGGCAGATGCGATCAAGCTCATGCAGAAGGAAGTGCTGCAGCCGGCGACCGCCTCGGGCCTGATCTTCACGCTGGCGCCGATCATGTTCACCGTGCCCGGTATCTGGCTGATGGCCGTGCTGCCGTGGGGCCGCAACATGACGCTCGCAAGCCTCGACTCCGGCGTGCTGTTCCTGCTCGCCGCCTCGTCGCTCGGCGCGCTGGCCGTGTTCATGGCCGGCTACAGCTCCAACAACAAGTACGCGCTCTTCGGCTCGATGCGCGTCATCGCCATGCTCGTCAGCTACGAGATCCCGATCGTCATGGCGCTGCTCGGCGTCGTGCTCTTCACCGGCACCATGGACCTGGGCGGCATCGTTCTCTTCCAGGAGAAATACCGCGTCTTCATGGTGATGCTCCAGCCGTTGCCGTTCTTCATCTACTTCATCTCCGTCTCAGCGGAGCTCAACCGCACCCCCGCCGACATCGCCGAGGCCGAATCGGAGATCGTCGGCGGCTACCACACCGAGTACTCCGGCATGAAGTTCGGCCTCTTCTACGCCGCCGAGCTGATCAACGCCGTCGTCGCCTCCGCCATCATCTCGACGCTCTTCCTCGGCGGCTGGTGGATGTACAAGCTCGATGAGCTGGTGCCGGGATGGATGATCTACATCGGCAAGATCTACGGCGTGTACTTCCTCTTCGTGTGGACGCGCGGTACCCTGCCGCGATTCCGCATCGACCAGCTCCTGGCGTTCGCGTGGAAGTGGATGACGCCGATGGCGATCCTCAACCTCGTGCTGGTCGCCGCGGAAGTGCTGACCTGGCAGGAGAGCGGTTGGAGCGCCGGCCTGCTCCTCCCGGCGTACATCATCATCAACAACGCGCTCGCCGTCGTCACGATCTACGGCTTCATGACGCTGCTCGCCCCGAAATTCCAGCGCTTCCCCACCCGGCTGCGCTTCTACCCCACGATCGATGTGCCGTCGCTGCCTGCAGTGGCGGCGGCCGATGCGGCCAGCGCCGGGCCGCGCGCATGATGACGGAGAGCAGAGCTTGATCGACGATACGGGCATTGTCGTTGCGTTCTACATCCTCGCCGCCACCACGGTCGTGTGCGCGCTGATGGTCGCCTTCGTGCGCGAGCTGATCCAGGCGGTGCTGTTCCTCGCGCTGACGTTCGTCGGCGTCGCCGGCATCTACATCGTACTCTCGGCGGACTTCGTCGCCGTCGTGCAGGTCCTGATCTACGCCGGCGCCGTCGCCGTGCTGATGACATTCGCGGTCATGCTCACGCCCGCGGCCGACCGCCGCAACTCCGAGACGCCGTTCTGGGGGCCCGCGCTCGTCCTGTCCGGCCTCGTGCTTGCCGTCATCGTCTTCGTCGCCTACGACACGAGCTGGCATCTCGATAAGGGCCGCGGCGCCTTCCCGGCCACCGCGGCCTCGCTCGGCGAGGCGTTCCTCAAGCCGTACGTCGTGCCGTTCGAGGTGGCCTCCGTGCTGCTGATGACGGCCATGATCGGTGCCATCGTGCTGACGAAGGAAGACGAGGGCGACTCCGATGCCTAACCTGCTCCTCGTCAGCGTCCCGCTGGAGCACGTACTGGTGCTCGGCGGCATCTTGTTCGCCATCGGGCTCTTCGTCGCGCTCTCGAAGCGCAACGCCATCGGCATCCTGATGGGCATCGAGCTGATGCTGAACGCCGTCAACGTGACGCTGCTGGCGTTCTCGCGCTACGTCGTCTCGCCGCGCCCGCTCGATGGCCAGGTGTTCGCCGTGTTCGTGATCACTGTCGCGGCTGCTGAGGCGGCCGTCGCGCTGGCCCTGGCCGTCGCGGTGTACAAGCACCGCGAGACGGTGAACATCGACGAGATCGACATGCTGCGGTGGTGATCTAGATGTGGTCGAAACTGCTGGATGTGAAGAACGGGTACGCCGCCGAGGTGTGGAAGGAGCTCTTCGACGCCGAGGGCATATCGAACCGCATCGTGCCGCCGCTGGCGAGCGACGCGCCGATGTCGCAGCCGCGCGAGATCTGGGTGCCAGATAGCAAGACCCACGTCGCGCAAGAGATCATGCGGAAGATCTAGGTGAAGTGATGCCGGAAGCCGGGAGCGCGTAGTTGTTTCTTCCGACCGTACCCGAGGGCGTCGTCTGGGCGATCCTGCTGCTGCCGGTGGCTTCGCTGCTGATCATCGCGTTCGCCACGAAGCCGTACCCGCGGCTGTCGGGCTACGTCACGATCGCCGCGATCGGCACGGCGTTCCTCTTCGCGCTCTGGACGCTCGACAGCGTCATCGGCGCCGACCAGCACACGTTATCGTGGTTCGGCTCCTACGAGTGGCTGTCGATCTCGACAAGCAATCATGTGCTGCAGCAACTCGGCGGCCCCAACCTGGCGATCGACGTCGCGCTGCGCATCGACGGCCTCAGCGCGATCATGCTCGTGCTCGTCACGTCGGTGTCGCTGCTGGTGCAGGTCTACTCGCAGGGCTACATGCACGGCGATGGCGGCTACTCGCGCTACTACGCCTACATGTCGTTGTTCACGGCGGCCATGCTCGGCCTGCTGATGGTCGACAGCATCATCCTCGTCTACGTGTTCTGGGAGCTCGTCGGGCTCGGCTCGTACCTGCTGATCGGCTTCTGGTTCCACAAGAAATCCGCCGGCGACGCCGCGAAGAAGGCCTTCCTGACCACGCGCCTCGGCGACATCGGTTTCCTGCTGGCCATCCTGCTGATCTGGTCGAAGGTCAACACCTTCAACATCCCGATCATCCAGGGCATGGCGCAGAACCATCAGATCGGCGACGGCGTGCTGACGCTGTTCGCGCTCGGCATCTTCGCCGGCGCCGTTGGCAAGTCGGCGCAGTTCCCCCTCCACGTCTGGCTCCCGGATGCCATGGAGGGTCCGACGCCGGTCTCCGCGCTGATCCACGCCGCGACCATGGTCGCCGCCGGCGTCTATCTCGTGGCGCGTATGTACCCGGTGTTCCAGACGTCGGACGAGGCGCTGCGCACGGTCGCGTACGTCGGCGGCTTCACGGCCATCTTCGCCGCATCGATGGGCATCGTCGTCACCGACATCAAGCGTGTGCTGGCGTACTCGACGATCAGCCAGCTCGGCTACATGATGCTGGCGCTTGGCGTCGGCGGCTACGTCGCCGCGATCTTCCACCTGCTCACGCACGCCTTCTTCAAGGCGTTGCTCTTCCTCGGCTCCGGCTCGGTGAACCACGCGTCGGGCACGTTCGACATGCGGAAGATGGGCGGCCTGCGGAAGTTCATGCCGCTCACCTACGGCACATTCCTCGTCGGCTCGCTGAGCCTTGCCGGCGTGCCGCCGTTCTCTGGATTCTGGTCGAAGGACGAGATCCTGGGCGCCGCCTGGGCCGACGACAGGATGCTGTTCTTCGTCGCGATGGCGGTCGTCTTCATGACGGCGTTCTACACGTTCCGCGCGATCTTCCTGACGTTCCACGGCGAATGGAAGGGCGGCGAGCCGCCGGAGCACGCCGCCGCGCACGACGCGCACGCCACCCCACACGAATCGCCGCTGGTGATGACGCTGCCGCTGCTCATCCTCGCTGTGCCGGCGGTGCTCGTCGGCTTCACGAACTTCCCCTCGCACTCGACGGAGGGCGTCGCCCACCTGCTCGAGAGCGCGCTGCCCGCATCGTCTGCCGAGGCGCTGCATCACGAGTCGTTCAACTATGGCGTGGCGATATCATCGACGCTGCTCGCGTTCGCGGGCATCGGGCTGGCGTGGGTGATCTACCAGGCGAAGCTCGTGTCCGCAGAATCGCTGCAAAAGATCTGGGGTCCGGTGCACACGCTGGTCGCGCGCAAGTACTACATGGATGAGTTGTACGAGGGCATCGTCGTGCGCCGCGGGCTGTATGGCGTCGCCACGGCGGCCGGCCAGTGGTTCGATACGCACGTCGTCGATGGCGCGGTGAACGGCGCCGGCGGCCTCACGCGCCGCCTCGGCGACGCGCTGCGCTGGGTGCAGTCGGGCTCCGTGCAGGCGTATGGCAGCGTCGGCTTCGCGGGCCTCATCGTCGCCGCGTTCCTGATGCTGGTCCTGTTGGAGAGGTAGACGGACTTGAACGGACTGCTCGTCTTCGCCGTCTTCTTCCCCGCCGTCGCGGCCGGCGTGATCGCGCTGTCCGTCCCGCGCGACGACGCGAACCAGACGAAGTGGCTCGCGCTGCTGGCGACGCTCTGCTCGTTCGCCGCATCGATCATCCTGCTCTTCCGCTTCGACCGCAGCCCGGAGGCGCCGGATCTGTTCCAGTTCGCGTCACGGGCGACCTGGATCGACTCGGCAAAGGCCGGCTTCGACGTGCAGTTCCACATGGGCGTCGACGGACTCGGCATGATGATGGTGCTGCTGACGACGTTCCTCTTCGTGGTCGCGACGCTGATCTCGTTCGGCATCAAGCTGCGCACGAAGGAGTACTTCATCTGGCTTCTCGCGCTCGAGACGGGCGTGCTGGGTGTGTTCACGTCGCTCGACCTGGTCATGTTCTTCCTCTTCTGGGAGGTCGAGCTGCTGCCGATGTACATGCTCATCTCGGTCTGGGGCAGCGGCCGCAACGAGTCTTCGGCGATGAAGTTCCTCATCTACACCATCGCCGGCTCGGCGTTCATGCTCGTCGGCTTCCTGGCGATCGGTTTCACCGCCGGCACCTTCGACATGGTGACCCTGCAAATCCACGGCGGCGTGACCGACGCCGCGCTGCCGCTGTGGATCGTCTTCGGCTTCATCTTCATCGGCTTCGCGGTGAAGCTGCCGGTGTTCCCTCTGCACACATGGCTGCCCGATGCGCACACCGACGCGCCCACCGCCGTCTCCGTCATCCTCGCCGGCGTGCTGCTGAAGATGGGCGGCTACGGCATCCTGCGCATCCTCATCACGCTGATGCCGCGGACGGCGAAGGACGACTACGGCGTCTGGCTGGCCTGGCTGGCGGCCGGCAGCGTCATCTACGGCGCGGTGCTGACGCTGCGGCAGAAGGACCTCAAGCGCCTCGTGGCCTACTCCAGCGTCAGCCACATGGGCTACGTGCTGCTCGGCATCGCCGCGCTCGGACACGTCAGCCTGAACGGCGCCGCGCTGCAGATGTTCACGCACGGCACGATCACCGGCCTGCTCTTCGTGATGGTGGGCATCATCTACGACCGGGCCCACACACGGGACATCGATGAGCTGTCAGGCCTCGCCCATACGATGCCGCTCGCCGCGACGGTGATGGTGATCGCGGGGCTGGCGGCGCTCGGGCTGCCCGCGATGTCCGGCTTCGTTGCCGAGCTACTCGTCTTCCTCGGCAGCTTCGACAAGTACACCGCGCCGACGATCATCGCCGTGTTCGGCATCCTGCTGTCCGCCGGCTACGTGACGTGGATGATCCAGCGCGTCTTCTTCGGCGAGATCAATCAGCGCTGGGCGAAGCTGCCCGACGCGAACACGTGGTGGGAGCGCCTGCCGATGGCCGCGCTCGTCATCGTCATCGTCGGCGTCGGCGTGCGTCCCTCGCTCGTCGTCGACGTGCTGGACGCCGGGATCATCAACATCGTGAAGGTGCTGGCCTGATGCTGCACGATCTCCTTCGCCTCGGCCCGGTGCTCGCGGTGATGGTCACCGCCGGCATGATCATCATCGCCGACCTGGCGACGCCGCGCAGTCGCAAGAAGTGGCTGGCGGGCCTCGCCATCGCCGGCCTCGCCGTCGCCGCGCTCTGGCTCGTCGCGCTCATCCTGCGCGAGGACACGCTCCCGGTGTCGTTCTTCAGCGACACGATGGCGCTCGACAACTTCAGCATCTTCTTCATGTTCATGTTCATCGGCGTCTCGGGCGCCGTCATCCTCGCCTCAATCGAATACGTCGAGCGCTTCGGCGAGCGGCAGGGCGAGTTCTTCGCCCTCATCCTCATCGCTACATCCGGCATGATGCTGCTCTCGGGCGCGCGCGACCTGGTGACGATCTTCGTCTCGCTCGAACTCACCAGCATCACGCAGTTCGTACTGGCCGGCTTCCTGCGCGACGACAAGGGCGGCGAGGCCGCGCTGAAGTACCTGCTGCTCGGCGCCGTCGCCTCGGCGGTGACCCTGTACGGCATGGCATTCCTCTTCGGCATCGCCGGCACGACGCGCCTCATCAGCACCGATGGCTCGCCCAGCATCGCTTCGGCGATCGCCGCCGGCGACACTGGCATGCGATCCGCGCTGATCGTCAGCATGGTCTTCCTGGCGGCGGGCTTCGGCTTCAAGATGGCGATCGTGCCGTTCCAGATGTGGGCGCCCGACGTCTACGAGGGCGCACCGACGCCCGTCGCGGCGTTCCTCTCCGTCGGCAGCAAGGCGGCGGCCTTCGCCGTCGTGATGCGCATCTTCTTCGAGGGTTTCGGCCCGCACACGTTCGTCGGCGACGACTGGAAGCATCTCTTCGCTGTGCTGGCCGCCGTCAGCATGTGCGTCGGCAACGTGATGGCGCTGCGCCAGACGAACATCCGGCGCATGCTGGGCTACAGCTCGATCGCGCAGGCGGGCAACTTCCTCGTGGGCCTTGCGGCGATCTCCGCTTCGACCAGCGGCAACACGCGGCTGGGCGCGAGCGGCGTGGTCTTCTTCCTGGCCACGTACGCCTTCACGAACCTGGGCGCGTTCTTCGCCGTGATGGCGATCTCCAACCGCACGAACAGCGACGAGATCGAGGACTACGCCGGCATGGGACGCCGCGCGCCGATCCCGGCCGCCGTGCTGCTGTTCTGCCTGCTGTCGCTGACGGGTCTGCCGCCGACCGCCGGCTTCATCGCGAAGATCTACGTCTTCAACGCCGCGGTGCAGGCGGACCTGGTGTGGCTCGTCATCATCGCCGTGCTGAACACCGCCGTCTCCGCGTTCTACTACCTCGGCGTCGCCCGCCAGATGTACCTCGGCACCGCCGATGAGTCGCCCGAGGTGCGCTCGCCGCTGCTGACGCAGGCGCTGCTCGTGCTGGCCGCCGCCGGCGTCTTCGTCTTCGGCGTCTACCCCATCCCGCTGATCGACGCAGCCCAGCGCGCCGTCAACGTCTTCGTCTCCTGACGGAGAACCTAGAACGTAGAACCTAGAACCAAGTGCGCCCGGATCTTGGAATCGACACGCATCGAGGCATGGCGACAGGTTCCAGGTTCCAGGTTCTAAGTTCTCGGTTCTTCGGGCGTCTCAGTGATGGTGCGCTGCGCCGAGGATCTCCTCCTCCTGCAGCCGCATCGCCGCCGCGTCGTCGGCCAGCTCGTGGTCGTAGCCGAGCAGGTGCAGGATGCCGTGCACAAGCAGGTGCGAGACTTCGTCCTGCAGTTCGATGCTGTGCTCCGCCGCCTGCCGGCGTGCCGTATCGATGCTGATCACGACGTCGCCGAGATGCGCTGCGGCGCCTTCGGGTCGGGCGAACTGCTCGCCCTCGGACTGCGCGAACGAGAGCACGTCGGTCGGGGCGTCGGCGTCGCGATACGCGCGGTTCAGTTCGTGTACCGTCGGGTCGTCGGCCAGCAGGATGCTCAGCTCCGCCGGCATCGCCACGCCCTCGACCTCGAGCGCGCGCGCCGCCAGCCGCTCCAGCGCGTGCGTGTCGATGCCGCTCGCGTCGGCCTCGGTCTGCAGTTCGATGATGTACGTCGTCATAGTCGTCAGTCGTCAGTCGGGTGACAGGTGCGAAACCTAGATCTACGACCGCCTGTAATGGCGGGGCTGCTGTCGACACTATGAGGCATCTATACTGAGAGCGGCAACAATGGCAGGAAGGGACGGGTCATGGACGAGACGACGACGAAGAGCACGCAGATCGCGACGTTTGGCGCGGGATGCTTCTGGGGCGTCGAGGCGGCGTTCCGGCAGGTCAAGGGCGTGAAGGCCACGGCGGTCGGCTACCTCGGCGGCGCGCTGGAGAACCCGACGTACGAGGACGTCTGCTATCGCGACACCGGCCACGCCGAGGTGGTGCAGGTCGAGTTCGACCCCGTGCAGATCTCGTACGACGACCTGCTGATGGTCTTCTGGACGAACCACGACCCGACCACGCTGAACCGCCAGGGCCCCGACATCGGCGACCAGTACCGCTCCGCGATCTTCTACCACTCGCCCGAGCAGGAGGCCGCCGCCGTCGCCTCGAAGCAGCGGATGGGCGCCGCCGGCCGCTTCCGGCGCCCGATCGTCACCGAGATCACCCCCGCGTCAGCGTTCTACGTCGCGGAGGAGTACCACCAGCAGTACCTCGAGAAGCGCGGACTCAGCACCTGCCACATCTAGTGCCACACGTCAGCTGGCATTGCGCGGCGCGATGGGCCGAAAACGTGAGTGGCAGTTATCATATCTTCCGCCGATAATGGTAATGCAGAGGAGCACTCATGATTCTTGACGAAGAGCGGCAGTACTTCGAGTCTCAGCGCGGCGATCTACTGGCGCGATGCCGCAATCAATTCGTGCTGATGAAGGCATCGAAATTGATCGGGGTGTATCCGGACGCGCAGAGCGCGTACGCCGATGGCCTCCAACATTTCGGGCTCGCACCATTCCTCGTCCGGCAGGTGCTCGAAGAAGAACCGATCGCCGTGGCTCCGGCTCTTTCTGTTGTGCCGCTCCATGCCGGTCCATAACCACTACTACCCCGATGGCAACAACCAGATCAACACCATCGAGAGCGCGCGGTTGCTCGCAGCGAGGGGGCCGACGATCCCTGTCGCCGTTGGTGTGACTCCGGCGCACGCTGCGTTTCTTGAACGCGAAGGAAGGCCAGCGCCGCCAGCCGTGACCGGCTTGGCGCTCGTCGATACTGGCGCTTCACTGTGCATGGTCGACGAGTCGGTGATAGGACAGCTTGGCATACCGGCGTTTGGCTATCAGAACATTGCTGGTGCGACGGGTAGTTCGACGCAGGCCACGTACGCGGCCAGTCTCTCTTTCCCAGGAACGCCTATCCCTAACATCACGTTTGCCGACTTCGTGGGCAGTCCGCTCGCACAGCTAGGCATCCTCGTGTTGATTGGACGTAACGTCCTGTCGAGCTTCGTATTGGTCTACAACGGCCCGGGCGGTCACGTTAGCCTATCGTTCTAATCCGTTGGGTGCGCCGCCCCGTCACAGTCCCGGCCGCCGCCAGCCCCTTGGCTTCCCTCTTCGTGCAGTTCGTGCTCCCCACTGGTCGTAGGCTTACCGGATCGTCATCCTCACTCCACAGCTGCCCGCAGCGCTGCCGCCAGCGAGCGTACGCGCGCGGTGCTGTCGCCCAGCCCGCCGGGGCGGTTGCGGGCGAGCCACAGCTGCTCGTACTCCGGCAGCACCGCGTCCAGCCGCTTGGCCGCGCGCTTGTACGCGGTGCGCAGTTTCGTCCGCGATGCACCGGTGACCCGCGCGTACTTCGCCGCACCGATCGCCGCGCCGATGTCCGCCATCTCCGTCGCGCAGCGGTACTCGCCGGCGATCTGCTCCGCGTCGGGGCGCCGCATCCGCGACGCGTCGAGCTTCGCGATCGTCGCCGCGAGCTGGTCGCTCGTGTCCTCGAAGCCGCCCTCGCGTACGCGGTGCATCGGCCAGTCGCTCTCCAGCGGCAAGAAGTACATCTGCGCCAGCAGCGTGCCGTTGCGCGAGCGCGCCCCGTTGACCTGGTACGCGTTCCCCAGGTCGTACGCTACCCGCCCGGTTACGCCCGATGGGTCGTCGAACGCGTGCAGGCTCACGGCGCGCGCCAGATCCATATCGGCGCTGCGCGACGGCGACCACGCCAGCGATGCCCCGTACAGGAAGCCGAGGTACGACACCGGCAGCGGCTGCATGTGCCCGCCGTCGCCCCAGTCGGTGTTGAGCAGCCCGATGGCGCCGTGCTTGCGCCCGTTCGTCGCCGCGCTGCGGATGTTCTCCATCGCGTTATCGGTGCGGCCGATGAGCGAGATCCAGCTGCCGCTGCCCGGGCAGACGTAGTACGGCAGCCCCGCCGCCCGGAACGCCTTCGTGTCGATGTCGAACGGGTGGTCGCGCTCGTAGCCCCACTCCAGCGCCGTCACGTCGTGCGGGATCTCGCCGATCAGCTCCGGGTGCTGCATCACGATGTCGCCCCAGAACATCATCCGCCGGCCGTGCTTCTCGCACAGGCGGTGCAGCTTCAGCAAGTAGTCCAGGTACACGCGCCCGACGCCGCGCTCTTCGCACGCGCGCCGGCTCTTCCCCTGCCCCAGCTCCCACGTCTCGTCGCAGCCGACATTGAACATGCCGCTGCTGAAGTGCGGCAGCAGCTCGGCGTACAGGCCGTCGACGAGCGCCAGCGATCGCGGGTCCGCGGGGTCCAGCGTCGTCGCGAACTTCTCCGGCTTCACCAGCAGCATCTTGCCGTGCGCGAGCTTCGTCCCGCCCGGCACCTCCGCCAGGCCGGCGTACGGCTTGCGGATCAGCCAGCGCTCCATGTGGCCGAAGCTGTTCTGGTTCGGCACCAGCTCGATGTAGCGGTCGCGGCAGTACGCGTCGAGCGCCAGGATCTCCTCGCCGGTCAGCGGCGACGCGTCCTTCCACACGGCGCGGTGGCGGTCGTAGGCGAACGTGTGCTCCATGTAGAGCTGGAGCTGGTTGACCTTCCATTCGGCCAGCATGTCGACGAGGCCGTGCAGCGTCGCCATCGTCGGCACCTTGTCGCGGCTGATGTCCAGCATCACGCCGCGGTGCGCGAACTCCGGGTGGTCCTCAATGTGCAGTTGCGGCAGCCGTCGTCCGAAGCGCCGCACCAGTTGCGTCAGCGTCGCGAAGCCGTACGCCAGCCCCGCGCCGTCGCGTGCGACGATGCCGATGCGCTCATCACCGATCGTCAGGTGGTAGCCCTCGCGCTTCGCCACCTTGCGGTCGATGCTGGCGACGACGCCTTCGCGCTCGGCGAGACCGGACGCCGCGCGCACATCCCATCGCACACCGGCGTACCGCTCGATGGCGGACTGCAGCCGCTTCGCCGCGACGATACTCGCCGCCGACGCCGCATCGCCGAACAGCACGATGCTGCGGTCGCGTGCGAGCGTGTGCGTGCCGCCGCTGATGTCTGCGCGTTGTGGTATCGGGGCGAGCAGGAGGTCCATGCTGGAAATGGTACTCCCGTGCTGGCTTAGACGGGTTACCCACTCGGGGCGGCGCTGGTGTAGTTACTCCGGTGTTCCTTAGCGTGACACGTGCCACCTTGCACGGCTGCACGCTCGGTATCGCGCTCCCCTTCCCTCCCAGGGAAGGGGCCGGGGGTTAGGTTCGGGCGGGGCGTGGCAGCCGGAGCGGCGTTAGCAGCATCGATCGCTACACGTCCTGCCGGTTCTCGAGCGCGCGCGTCAGCGTCACGTCGTCGGCGTACTCAAGGTCGCTGCCCATCGGCAGGCCGCGCGCCAGCCGCGTCACTCGCACGCCCAGCGGCGTCAGCAGCCGGCTGATGTACATCGACGTCGCCTCCCCTTCGAGATTCGGGTTCGTCGCCATGATCACTTCGGTCACAGCGCCGCTGCGGACGCGGGCGAGCAGCTCGTTCACCTTGAGGTCGTCCGGCCCGATGCCGTCCATCGGCGAGATGACGCCGTGCAGCACGTGGTACAGCCCGTGGAAGCCCCGCGTGCGCTCGACCGCCAGGATGTCGAGCGGCTCCTCCACCGTGCAGATGACCGTCCGGTCGCGTGACTCGTCGCGGCAGATGTTGCAGGGGTCGCTCTCGGTGACGTTCTGGCACGTCGAGCAGAGGACGGTCTTCTCTTTCATCTCGATGATCGCCTGCGCCAGCGCGATCGCGTCTTCGGGCGGGACGCGCAGCAGGTGGTAGGTCAGGCGCTGCGCGCTCTTGGGGCCGATGCCCGGCAGCTTGTGGAACTCGTCGATCAGCCGTGTGACCGGGGCGGGCGCAGCGCCGAGAGGTTGGTTCATGGTGAGTCGCCGGTCGTCCGTTTCAGTAGCCGCTCGCCGGTGTGCGGGTCAGCCGCCTCAGGTGAGCCCCGGCAGGCCGCCGATGCCGAGACTGCCCGCGAGTCCAGCGAGCTGGCCCATCTGCAGCGACTGCACCTTGGCGAGCACCTCGTTCAATGCCGCCGTCAGGAGGTCTTCCAGCATCTCCCCGTCCTCGGGGTCGATGACTTCCCTGTCGATATTCAGCGAATCCACCTTCATGCCGCCGGTCAGCACGATGTGCACCGCGCCGCCCCCGGACGTGCCCTCGACCTTCTTCTCGGCGAGGTCCGCCTGCGCCTTCTGGAGCTGCTGCCCCATCTGCGCGATCTTCGCCATCATGTCGCGGTTCATCGCCATCGTTACGACTCCTGCTCCTCTGAAACGATCGTTGCGCCGTGGGTCTGCACGGCGTGTTGCACGAGTGGGCTCTGGCTCAGCGCCTTCGCCGGCCGCGGAGCAATGATACATCGGATCGCTACCGGCGCCCCGAGGATCTGCGCCGCCAGCTCTTCGTAGATCTTGCGGTTCGCCGCTTCCTCGACGCTCTTCTTGTGGAACGTGTCCGCGAAGAACCCCAGCGTCAGCACGCCGTCCTGCCACGAGGTCGCCTCGCACGATCCGTTGAGTAGCGCGTCGAGCTTCACGCTGCGCGCCCGCGCCAGCACACGCAGTTGCGGTATCACCGTCGAGAGATCGACGCCGCCGGACGACGCTGCCGGCATGGGCGCTGCCGCCGAGGGCGCAGGCGATCCGTTGCCGTTCGCCGCGGGCGGCGCTGCTGCTTCCTCCGGCTCATCCGACGCGGGCGGGATCACGGGCGCCTTGCTCCCCAGCATCGCCGCGATGTCCTCGGCCGATGCGTTGGCGAGGTCCCTGCGCAGATCTGCCGGCACGCGCGATGGCTCGGGCGCTCGCTGGGGCGGCCGATCCGGGCGCGGTGGTGGTGCAGGCGCCGGTCGCTGGGCCGCCGGTGCTGGCCGCTGCTGCGCGGGCGGCCGCATCGGTGGCGGCGCGGTTGCGTCCGCCGACGCGCGCGCCGTCGCCGGCTCCATCGTCGATTCCGCGAGCGCCAGTTCGAGGGGCAGCGGCGACAGCGGATCCTCGCGCAGGTCCGCCTGGCCAAATGCCCGCAGCGCCTGCACCAGCCGCGCAGGCGGCACGCCGTCGAGGCTCGCGCGCATCTCGGCCGCCTGCTCCGGCGTCCACGTGTTGCCCGCGTCCGCGCCCGACTGCAGGAACAGCAGCTCCCGCAAGCGCAGCACCACTTCCTTCTTGAATTGCTTGAGGTCGAGCCCGTCGTCGCGCACAGCGCCGATCGTCGCCAGCCCGCCGCCCAGGTCGCCCCGCAGCGCCTGCAGCGCCAGCCGCGTCGAGCGCTCGTCGCCGATCAGCCCCAGCCCCTCGCGCACCGCTTCCAGCGACGCATCCTTGCCGTACGAGTCGCACACCTGCTCGAAGAGGTTGATGGCGTCGCGCAGGCTGCCCGTCGCGTTGCGCGCGATCAGCTCCAGCCCTTCGCGCGGGATCGCGACCCCCTCGTGCTCGGCGATGTGCGCCAGCCGGTCGGCCATGGCGGACAGGGGGATGCGCCGGAACTCGTGGCGCTGGCATCGCGACAGGATCGTCGCCGGCACTTTGTGCGCGTCCGTCGTCGCCAGGATGAAGATCACGTGCGGCGGCGGCTCCTCGAGCGTCTTCAGCAGCGCGTTGAACGCCGCCTCGGTGAGCATGTGCACTTCGTCGATCAGGTAGACCTTGTGCGCCTCCGCGCCGCCCATCGGCAGGTACGCCGTCGCGTCGCGCAGGCTGCGGATGTCGTCGATGCCGCGGTTGCTCGCGCCGTCCATCTCGATCAGGTCCAGCGCGCTTCCCGTGCCGAACGCCACGCACGAGGGACACTCGTTGCACGGCTCGCCCGGGCTGTCCTTCGCGTCAGCGGCGTTCTTCTCGCAGTTGATCGCCTTGGCCAGCAGCCGCGCCGTCGTCGTCTTGCCCGTGCCGCGCGGCCCGGAGAAGAGATAGGCGTGCGACACCTTGTGCGAGCCCACGGCGTTCACCAGCGTGCGCGTCAGCACATCCTGGCCCGACACATCGGCGAAGCGCTGCGGCCGCCACTTGCGATAGAGGACTTCGGTGGGCATGCGGGACTCGATCCTTCGATATCCGTTGGGGTACCAACAGTATAGGCAAGTCGCCATCCAGATGCGAGATCAAACGCCAGGCGGAATCCGCCGGCGCGGAGCGCGCAGGACGGCCGCCGCCGGCCGCCGCACGCCTGCACTCACGCTGTCAGCGTCGAACCGCGAACCGACACCACGGTGAGCCCCTCTCTACGTCGTGGAGAGGGGCAGCCGAAGGCCGGGGGGAGGTGCCCGTGCCGCTCGTGAGGGTGAGGTGCGCACTCACACTGCACGCGTCGGCCGCGAACCGACACCACGGGTGAGCCCCTCTCTACGTCGTGGAGAGGGGTGGCCGAAGGCCGGGGTGAGGTGCCCGTGCCGCTCGCGGTCGCTCACGGCGCGCGGTGCGGACTAACGCGGCGTGCCTCCGCTCCCGGATCCCGCTCCGCCGCTGCCGCCCGCCGGCGGCGCGGCCGCCGCCCGGTTCGAGGCCAGCAGCTGCGCGATGAACGCCGAGAAGATGTTGCCGCCCGCACCGGCGCCGTCGCCAGTGACCTGAATATCGGGCGTGATCTTCAGCCCGGCCGTCGCGATCGACTTCGTCACCTCGATGCCGGCGAGATTCGCCTGTCCGACGGCCGCCACCTGCTTCTCGTACGCCTCGGCCGTCGCCGCGCCGACCGCGAGGATCTTCTTGCCCTCCGCCTCACCTTCGAGTTCGATCGCG
>Ga0315281_10007702_pt1 | contig 15126 bp, 10 predicted proteins | sample YL17G07_0_MG_FD_204540 | JGI IMG/M metagenome (GOLD analysis project Ga0315281, IMG submission 204540) | Sediment microbial communities from Yellowstone Lake, YNP, Wyoming, USA - YL17G07_0 | ecosystem: Environmental > Aquatic > Freshwater > Lake > Sediment | place: USA: Wyoming | collected...
GTGCGGGGCCTGGTACCTCAACCCGCAAGCGTCACAGGGCCTCCAGTGCACAGGGGGCAGTGCGATTGCCGCGAATCCTTGCACGGGCACCGTGGCACATCAAGGCATTGAGTACAGCACCTATGTCCATGTGCAGGTGGGCTCGACTTCGACGCCCACTTCCACGCCCACCGCGACGCCGACGAGCACGCCGACTCCAACCAACTGCGGCTCGATTGGCTATGGCGTGCTGGTTTTGTGCTCGATTGCGAGTGCGGGGCAGACGCAGTCGTATCCATTTGCAGGAGCTTCGGGCGAGAAGATATTCGCTCGGCTCGCGGACACGGGCTGGACGTCGTTCTCCCCGAAGGTGTCGGTCTATCGCCCGGACGGCACGTTGCTGTGCACATCGAACAGCAACAACGTCGCGGAGCTAGCGTGCACGCTCGACGCAACGGGGACGCACACCGTCGTTGCGCAGGACACCTATACGGCGACGGGCTCCTACGCGCTCTATCTGCAGCGAACCAGTTCACCCCTGGGTACGCTGAGCCTCTTCTATGGCGTGAATACCGCCGGGTCGCTCAGCGCCGGCGCGGTTGATGACTACGTCTTCGCAGGTACGTCAGGTACGCCCATCTTCCTCCGGCATGCAGATGCGAACAACACATGGCTGAGTCCGACGCTCATCGTGTATCGCCCAGACGGCACGCAGTTATGTGCTGCGTCAGGACCAGACACGGCTGAACTGAATTGCATTCTAGATGCCACTGGCAATTATCTCGTCATGGCGGCCGATTCTAACGGCAACGGGTCAGGTTCATACGTCCTTTATCTCCACGCCACTGTGGGTGCCAGCGGGACCACGGCCATGTCGTACGGAGATAACGTCACTTCGACGTTGCCCAAGGGTCAGGTCCAGGCGCTCACATTTGCGGGCGTTGGCGGTGACAAGATGTATCTTCGGATGGCGGAGGCGTCGTGGAGCACGATCACAACGTATCCGAAGGTCTACGCGCCGGATGGCACCTACCTTTGTGGTGGCCAGGCGTACCACAACTCCGAGTCGACCTGCACGTTGCCGGCGACGGGCACGTACACGGTCTTGGCGATGGACTACTACGGCTCCGGCAGCGGTTCGTATGTTCTCTACCTGCAACGTTTGAACAATCCCGTTGGCACTACGTCCATAAGCTATGGCGTCGTGGCGGATGGCGCGCTCAGTGCTGCGACCGTCGAGGACTACACCATCGCAGCGACTACCGGCGATGAGTTCTACGTCCGCATGGCGCAACGAGGTTCAAGTGCCTTCGACGCCAAGGTGCAGGTGTATCGGCCCAACGGCACGCTGCTGTGCTCGAACTGGGGTAACAGCTGGACTGAGAAGCTGTGCGCGCTGGACACGACGGGAACCTACACCCTGTTGTTCATGGACAATAGCGGCAGCGGCAGCGGCACCTACAGCGCGTACGTACAGCGGACGAACGGCCCCGTGAACGCGGTCTCAGCAGCGCTCAACCAGGGCTACTCAAGCACGCTCGGGACCGGAGACGTGCAGCAGCTTGCGATTGGCGCCAAGACCGGTGATACGCTTCAGTTCCAGATGTCGCAGTCGGGCGCGCTGCAGCCGAGATTCAACGTCTTCCGCCCCGACGGCACACTCCTGTGTAGCGCCGAGAGCACGACCACGGCGACGGTCGCCTGTTACGCGGATGAGACGGGCGCGTACGCCATTTTGCCGATGGACAAGGTCGGGAACCACTCAGGCGTTTATGATCTCGTCGCGTCCTGGCTGCTCAACGCGCCTTCAGGACCGTTCCAACCGTTTGATCCAACCTCGAATCCGTCCCATCCCGTAGCCCAGACCAAAGATCCTATCAGCACCCGGACCGGCGACTTCTCTCACGAACATACGGACCTCAGTGTCCCCGGGCGTGGTGCCTCACTCGAGTTTGCGCGTTACTATCACTCAGGATCGACGGTCGTCGGCGACATGGGCGTGGGATGGACTCAGACGTATGACATGCGCCTTGTGCCCACGGCGGCCTCCGTCGACGTGTACTACCCGCAGGGCGACGCGACGACCTTTGTGTTCTCGAACGGCGCATATGTGGCGCGCCCGGGGGTGTACGACGGCCTCGTTCAGAACGGCGATGGCACGTTCACGCTCACGACTCCAGCGCAGACCAAGTACAACTTCACGTCCTTAGGTCGCCTCACGAGCATAGTTGATCGCAGCGCGAACACGATGACCATCGGCTACGACGTGAACGGGCATCTGTCGGCAGCGATGGACGCCGGCGGCCGCAGCCTCTCGTTTACCGTCGATGGCATCGGCCGGATTACGCAGGTCAGCGATCCGCTTAGCCGGATCGTCGGTTTCCAGTACGACGCGAACGGCGACCTGGTCCAGGTGATGGACGTGAAGGGTGGCGTCACATCGTACGCGTACGCTTCGCACCAGATGACGTCACTGACGGATGCCAACGGCCACGTCGCCGTACAGAACATCTTCGATGCGGCAGGGCGCGATGTCGAGCAGCGAGATGCTCTCGGAGCGGTCACATGCGTGTATTACGGGATCGCACTATCATACTCCAGCTCGGCCTGCCCGGGAGTGTCGCCCGTTCCGAGCGGCAGCCAGACAATCGTGGTAGATCCGCGCGGTGGCAAGGCGACCTACACGTATGACTCGTCGAACGAGACGTCGCAGGTCACCGATGCTCTTGGTGGCACGACGACCTACTCGTACGATGGAAACTACAACTCGACCTGTGTGACCGACCCGCTCGGTCACCGCACCTCTCGCACGTATGACGTGCACGGGAATCTGACCCAACTGATCGACGCCGCGAACACCACATCGAGCTGCGGGCTCATCGCGAGTGGCAAAGCGTGGACGTACACCTACGATTCGATGAACAACCTCCTGGTCAAGACCGATCCACTGGGCCGCACGACGACATCGACCTACAACTCGTCGGGCAACCTGACGTCGGTCACCAACGATCTCAATCAGACGATTACGTTCGTGGTCAATTCGAATGGTGCGGTTGCGTCGGCCACTGATCCTCTCAATCACACGACGACGTTCGCCTACGACGCGTACGGCAATCAGACGACGGCGACTGACCCCCTGTTGCATTCGACGACGTCGACGTACGACCTCGGAGGTCGCAACCTTACGACGACGGACGCGCTGAGCCACACGACCACGTACACGTACGATGTCCAGAATAACGTGCTCACGGTCACCGATGCGCTGGGCAACGTGACGACGACTACCTACAACGCAAAGGGACTGCCGACCAGCGTCACCGACGCGAACCGCACGACCCTGGGGAGCCCCGAGGCGGGAGCACAGTGCGGCACCGCAGGCACGGGGAACGGCGTCGACGACGACGCCGACGGGCGCGTTGACGACGGCTGCCCGAACAGCATGACGACCTACGACAACGCGGATCGCGTCACGAGCGTGGTCGATGCGGCCGGCAATAGCGTCTCATACGGATACGACGCCAACGGCAACCGCTTCAGCCTCACGAACACGCGAGGCAAGGTTACGACGTACGCGTACGACTCGAACAATCGCCTCACGAGTGCGACGGACGCGCTCAGTCGAACGACCACGTACGGCTATGACGTGGCCGGCCGGCGGACGTCGAGGACGGACGCCAAGAGCCAGACCACGACCTACTCGTACGACGTCCTCGACCGGCTCGCGCTCATCGACCACCCGGTCGGCACCGCGGACGTGTCCTTCACCTACGACGCCCTGGGCAACCGGCTCACCATGATCGACGGGACTGGAACGACGACGTTCACCTACGACCACCTCTACCACCCGACCGCGATCACCGACGGGGCGGCCAACGTGGTCAGCTACGCCTATGACGGCGCCGGCAGGCGGATCTCGATCACTTACCCCGGAAGCACCGGGGCCGTCACGTACGCCTACGACGGCGCAAACCGCCTGACAGGCGTCGCCGACTGGCTGAGCAACACGACCAGCTACGCGTACGACAACGCCAACCGGCTTACCAGCACCACGCTCGGTAACGGGCTGATCTCCGACCGCACCTACGACAACGTCAACCGCCTCCTGACGCTGGCGAATCGCAATGGCGGCACGACGATCTCGTCCTACACGTATACACTCGACAGCGTGGGGAACCGGGCGCAGATGGTCGATACTTCTGGTACGACGACGTACGGCTACGACGGCCTGTACCGCCTGACCGGGACGACGTACCCGAACACTGACGTACAGAGCTACACGTACGACGCCCTGGGGAACCGATTGACGAAGGTGAACAACGGCAGTACCACCAACTACAGCTACGACGACGCGGACCAGATGACGCTGGCGGGCGGCGTCTCGCACCCGTACGACAACGACGGCAACCAGACCGCGGCCGGCTCCGACACGTTCAGCTGGGATGCGGAGAATAGGCTCACGGGCACGAACATCGGCGGCGTGGCCAGCTCCTACGTCTATAACGGCGGCGGGCTGCGGACGTCGCGCACGATCGGCGGTGTCACAACATCGTACGCCTGGGATCTCTCGTCCGGACTGCCGCAGGTCTTGCAGGACAGCTCCGGCAACAAGTACATCTACGGACTCGACCTCATTTCGCAGGTCGACGGGTCCGCAAGTCTGACGTACTTCCTGACCGATGGTCTCGGGTCGACGACAGGCCTGGCTAATGGATCGCGGACGATGGTCGGCGGGTACACGTACGACGTGTTCGGAGCCGTCAGGGCGCAGACCGGCACGACCACCGAGCGATCCTATACGGGCGAGCAGAACGATCCGACGGGGCTGGAGTACCTGCGGGCGAGGTACTACGATGCGGCCAGCGGGATATTTCTGGGGCGCGACCCTGCGCCTTCGGCGAACGCGTATACATATGGTGACGCCGATCCGGTGAATTACGCTGATCCGTCCGGCGAATGTCGCGTGGAGACGGTACTGGACAAAGGTGACCACTGGACTAACGATTTGCTGGGCAACGCGCCGTACATTGTTGGCGGAGGCGCGGGGTTCTTCGATCCCTTGGCCGGCGCCGTGGCGGGCCTACTCACGGCGCAGGTGGTGCCAGACGCTTGGTATCATGCGTACATCGTAACGGCCGATCCCATCACGGGCGAGAAGACGATAAACGAGGGCGGCAACTATTTGGGTAGCGGTCGCTTGAGAGTGAACTCATATCGCTTCGGAGACAGCCCCGACGCTAGGAGTGTCACGAGGTACTCGCGAAATCCAAAGAGACTGATCTACGAAGACAGCGGCTCGTGCGGCAGCATAAACGCCAAGCTGAACGAGGCCGCCAAATACATCAACCTCGCCGACAGGCAATACAATTGGAGAAACATGAACAGTAACTCAGCGGCTAGCGATTTGCTACGCCTCGCGGGGTTCACTCCCGCGCAGCCCAAAGGCTGGGCCCCAGGATGGGGCGAGCACGTCGTGAGGTAGGCTTCTATGCCCTAGAGAGGTCTCGCGCGTCGCCTTAGTGCGCGTGGCCACGACGGTGAAAGCCAGTGGTGATTGGATGCGACGTTGATGGCTAAACGGAGATGGCACCGGCGTCGTGCAGTCGTAATGTCCTCCTTGCTGATCGCGATTCTGATCGCGGTGGGAATGTACGTGTGGTTTTCGCTGCACCCTTTTCGACCACTCAAGCCTGCGACAATCGAGAGAGAAGTGCAGGCTGCTCTCCCGGCCGGCTCGACCACAGCGGAAATCGACGCCTACTTGACCGAGAAGGGCTACGCTTTCAGCAAGCCGTTCCCGGCTCGCGAAAATTCGTTGATCAATATGATCGCGAGCGATGTTCCGCCAGATGCGCAGGTGATTTGGGCCGACGTCGACAGGAACACGCGTTGGTGGTTCGACATCATGAAGGGGCAAGTCTACTTGTTCTTCGTGCTTGATTCCCAGGCGCGGCTTGAACGGTTGCTTGTGGCCGAGCATCTCACCGGTCCGTAGCACTGCCTCTGAGTGTCTGGCGCCGTCATCACGCCGCGCGGCGGGAACGGCCGGCGGCCCAGTTTCAGCAGCTTGCAGCGCTCGAGTTAACCGCCCCCAATGGCGCTGGCTGGAGCGTGGGCCACCTCGCTGGGCCCCGAGTTCGGACAGAACCACTCGCTACGACTCGGTCAGGAATGAGATCTTCGCCTGGTCGAGATCGATGACGACCCTTCCGCTGTTTGCCGCTTTGACCCGCCGCCAGACCGCGAAGCCCTGTAGGATGGCGTCTTCCCATTGACCCGCCGAACGAGCGGACACCTCGAGGTGACTGGTCATGACAGCGATCGTGCGTAGCAAGTCGTAATCTACGCTCTCCAGCCCTTCAAGAAACTCATGCTGCTCGGCGTAACTGAAGATCAGAGCCGCGATGCCTTCTTCGATGACAGTTGCTCGCCCGCCGTCTTGAACCTCGTCAACGCGGGCATCACTCCGTCGCTTTGCGTTGAAGAACTTCCTCGTAATTGGTGACCATCCGAGTACCGCGGCATAAGCCAAGTGAAACACGTCATGAAACCGGTAGCCGTCTGCTTCATCGCGGTTGTCACTCAGCTCGTTGCCAAACTGCTCGCCCGCGCTCGTTATGAGCGTGCGTAGCCCCTGCGGCGTCTCGACGGTAGCAAACTCGATTGTCCTTTTCCGCGGAAGGCGTTCGCCGAGAGGGTAACCGCTATCGAACGATGGGCGCGGGAGTCCGAGACTCATCTGAGATGATGTGATCGCTTCCCATCGTGCTCGGCACTTCGCGAGGTTGGCGTGAGCCACTTCTTCAAGAGAGATGTCGAACTTCGCCGCTGCACTGCTGAGATACCAGAGAAGATCTCCCAGTTCCTCAACCAGCCGTGCCTTAAACAGCTTGTGCGCCGGGCCGTCGCGCAAGAACTTCTTGTACTCGCTTAGGATCTCCCCGGTCTCTCCCGCCAGACCCAGAAGCGGGACGATCACGTTCACGAGTTCGCGTTTTCCGTCTGCGCCGGACAGCATCTGATCGGTCTTTTCCGCTTCGCGTTGATAGTCGTCGAATTCCATAGGATCTCCCTTCTATGACTCGTTGGCCAAGATTGGGCCGGCTTGCGGACGAGGACCGGAGCGGTGATAGTACCCGTATGCGGCACGAGCAACGCGTTCGCGATTATGTACGTTTGCTAGTTGATGCCATCGTCCCTCCTCACCTTGCCAATCCGTATCGATCGTCCGACGCGGCACAGAATCTATCGGTCTTCCTGTCCCGACGGGATCCACTGGCTGAAACAATCCTGTTGGTCGGTGAGGCGCCCGGCTACCGAGGAGCGGCCGTTTCGGGTGTTCCGCTTGCCTCACTGTCTGTGCTTGGCGACGCCTGGGGAGATCCGTGGGAGTCGTTTGGCCCGACGGCCGGTTACGCGGCGCCCGCGACTGCTCCGTATCGACGTGAAGCAACTGCAACCATTGTGTGGCAAGCGCTCGCGCACTTGTTCCACGCTGCTCCGCTCCCGTTGACGTGGAATGCCGTCCCGTTCCATCCGTTTGGATCTTCACTTCAGTCGAACGCGCCGCTGGCGAAGCGCGACCTCGCGATCGGCCAACCCTGGATAGAAGCGCTCCTCGAGCTGTTTCCCAGCGTGCTCGTCGTCGCGGTCGGTGCGCGCGCAGACGACGCATTGAACGCGATCGGGGTGGAGCATCGCGTCGTTAGACATCCGTCCCGTGGCGGTAAGGCGGACTTCGCGGAGGGGCTCGCCGCCATCAGTTTCCCGTTGGACTCGTCGGATGATCAACGTCCCGAGTGCTTAGTGGCTGCGGTTCCTGAACCGGACAAAAGGCGCGCACCAACGCACTCTACGATCGCCTCGTGCACCTGTTCCGGGGGTTGTTCGCCGGCAACGACTTCGATGCGCTCTGGATAGAGCTCCGCGACCGTCAGGTAGGCTACCCGCATCTTCTCGAAGAACCCCAAGCCTCGCGCGTCGAACTTGTCGTCTTGCTCGGCGCGCGCCTGAGCTCGGCGATGCGCTTCCTCCGCTGACAAGTCAATGAGCAATGCGAGGTCCGGCAAGTGTCCGGCCGTCGCCGCGAATGTCATGGCGTCTATGAGGTCTTGATCTACGCCGCCCAGGATCCCCTGAAACACGATCGTTCCGAATGGGCTCCTATCCGATACGACCCATCGGCCCTGCTGAAGCGTGGGTAACACGGTTGAGCCGAACGTGTGCGACCGATCGGCCTCGAACAAGAACGCCTCAGTCAGCGGTGTGATTTCTTCGGTACCAATTGCCAGTTCCCTAACCTTTGTGCCGAATGGAGTTAGGCCGGGCTCCTTTACGATCGCCGGTTCGATGCCGCGCGCGCGCAGCCATGCAGCCAGCAACACGATCTGGGTTGACTTGCCGCAACCGCCGACGCCCTCGAGGCACAGATACGTACCAGTGGTCATGAGTTCCGCCATATTCCGACTGCGGACGCGGCGAGCCCGCGACGTTCGATGGTGGCGTGTGCAGAGAGGACCGAGACATTCCCGGGGACACGACCCGCTTCGCGCGAAATGAAGCGCAACAGGTCAGCAAGAGCGAGATAGTTCCCCAGCGCCCTCTGGATGAAGTAATGGTTGCGGTAAATGGCGGTCAGGCGCACCTGGTTGTCGGCCGCGCGATGAAAGCTCAAGTGCGACAGACACGGAAATCCCATCGGGCGGGTGTCCTTTTCTGGAACAACGAGCGTCACTTCAGACGCGTGGCACAGCCCCTTGTTCCTGCCCATTTCGCGGATCACGTTCTCGAGTTGGTTCGTGCCAGCTGCGAGATCACGCGCGCGATCGTATCCCATCATTCGCCCAAAATAGGTCCCGCGTGGATTGTGCCTGAGGACTCTCGGATAGATGGCGGAATAGCGCTCAAAGAGCTGCGCGCGTGTACCGGAGGTCGCGGCGATATTCGAGGGGAAGATTGTGTTGCGCACGGTCTCCAGCCTGGCGAAGCCCGTCGATGGTGGCAGAGCTCTGTCCCACTGCTCCTCGAATGGGCTATGAACCGTGCAGCCTGGCGTGAACTCCACAAGCAGATTGTCCTGATCGCCGGACTGCAGGAGAAGCTCAATGGCTTCGATCCATGCTGCGTGCGCGCATAACGCGGGGCCCAATACGCTCGGCATCCTTACGCCTCCACCGTCAGCATTTCCCGCACGTGTTCTCTAACAAAGTCCTCCGACGCATACGCATGCCCGGAGTCGCCCCAACCTGTGCCCCAACTGTTTCGGATTACCCATGGATATGCAGTGCGCAGCCGTCCGACGAGCGCGACAGCGTGGAGGAACGTGGCGGCCGGACGCCGCAAGTCATCTGAATCGACGGTCGGTCGGAATGCCGTCACCCTGTAGAACGCAGACGTAATGCGCAATCCAAGTACCACGATCCGGTCCGCTGTCAGCTCCGCTAGAGCGACTCCGGGGTTGAAACCTAGCGCCGATATGCGCGCGGCACGGCGCAGTGGGCGCGCGATGCGGAATACCGCCACCGGAGGCGCACCAGCGGCGACCGGCCGATACGGCCAGACCAGCTCAGGCGGCTGTCCGAAGCGCACCATCACGTCAGCAGCAGCCGTCAGGGGAACACCTGCACGCTCATCGCCGGCACCTGATGCTTCGACGGCGCACCAAGCCAAGAACTCTGCTGAATGCAAGCCCCCCGGAGCATGGTCATTGAAGGCGCTTGCAGCGAATGCGACGCATGTCGGCCGTGTGCCTTGATCACGCACCGGAGGCAGCTGTGTTCTGAGATCGATGGGCATGTCACCTCGACCTATAGCCTTCCACGCCGAGCTTCCTCGCTGAAGACGACAATGGCGCGCTCTTCGATCACCGAAGCGGGATCCCAAGGACGAGCGTGCACCATTCTCAGTTCCGACATGCCGGGGCCATCCACCTGCATGGCAAAACGTCGAACGACGGGCCCGCCATACAGTTCAGTTTCCTGCGTGATCCAGTCGCCAACGCGATGACCGAGATCCCCAAGCGTGACATCCCATAGGTAGCCTGTAGTGGGATGCTCCTGCACCTCGACAACAAGCACGTCTCCATCGCGAACGGTTAGTTCGTTACGCTCGTCCGCCGGCGTCAGCATTATTGTGTCGCGCCGGAAATCCTGAATCAGTGACCGCGGCACGATCGCGACCTTGGCATCGCGCGGGGCCTTCTGGAACCATGCGCTCGCCGTCTGCGGCGACACGTACGCGAGCACTTGGAGCCGGTGGAGGGTCGCCCGATAACTCGCCCCTATTTCCAAGGACACCTGATACGCTTCTTCGAACGAGCTTGGCCCGTCCGGGCACTTCACACGGTGCATCGCCGCTTGGACGAGGCGATCGGGCAGCATCAGCCTCTCGGCGAATGCATTGGATTCACGCTCCAGAGGCGAATTGGGCCGCTCGATGTCGGATTCTAGGTCCGTGACCGGGTTATGCTGCAGTGAGTGGTGTCCCAACTCGTGTGCTGCCGTGAACCGCTGAACCGCACGTGGCAAGTTGGCATTGATCAGTACGCCTGCGACCGAGTGGTCCGTTGCGGGGATATAAGCGCCAAACAGGCGGCGCAGCGGCTGAAACATCACCTCAAGGCTCTCCGACGCTAACAGCTCGAAGACTGGTATCTGTTTGCTGTCATCGACGGAATGCTTGCGGAGTAGGCGTCCCGCTTGGAGCGCGGCTCGCGCCTCTGACGACAACCTGGCGCCTCTCACTTCATCTGCTCCGCTTCTTTGCGAAACCGAAGATACTCAGCGAAACGAAGCACCTCATCCTTGTCCGGCTCCGATAGCTGTGTGGTAGCACGGAACAAAGCCTCAACTCGCGGATCGGTTCCCGCTAGAGGCTGATCTTCAACGAAATAGCTAACCGGATATCCGTACAACCGAGCCAAAGAGCGCAGCTCTTCTACACTCACGCCGCGCTTGCCGTTCTCCATGGCCGACACCGAGGGGCGCGGTATCCCCGTGTGATCCGAGACCTCTTGCTGTGAGAGGTTCAGGTACTCGCGAATACGCTTGAGGCGTGCACTTAGCTGCTCATTCATTGCCCAGACTCCTCGATTGCTTTGCGAACGAGCTGTTCCAATTCAGCGGTGCGCACACGAGGACCCTCGAGGTCGCCCTCGTGGAGTTCCAAGCCTGTGTTCCGTTCAATGTCGAGGAGGAGTTCGATGAGTTGTAGCGAGTCCAGAGATTCAGGGGATTCACACCCCCTTGAACTGAGCGCTTCCGCCACGATCGCCCGAGCATCCATGTAAGATATTCTAACAAGCGCGCCGGATGATGTCAAATAATCCGACAGCAGCTAATTTGGACTGCTAGCTTCAACTGCTCGTTCGCTGGCCCCCGCATGACCGAAAGACCGTCGCCCAGGCCGCCTCCATGCCAGACTGTCGTACAATCTCGACATGCTGTCTCCCAACGATCGTGGGCACTTCACTGCCGTTCAATTCGATCTCCAATCGATGGTTCCCAGTCTTCGGGGCGTCGTCGCTTGCCCGGTCTGCTTACGGCTGTTCACGGTCTCGGATTTCGAATCAGGCCGGCTCACTCGTGGGCACTCGTTACCGAAATCGCTCGGAAACCCGTTCCACACGTTGCTCTGCCATCGGTGCAACGGCAAGGCCAGCCGGAACGAGGCCCACTTGAAGCGGTACGGGAACGAGCGTTGGGGTCTGCCGACTCGGCCCAACGAGCGCGTCCCCGTAGAGGCGCTCGGCAAGCGCTACCGCGGAACGATCCAGCAGGCGCCGAGTGCTCAATCCGGTCAACTGGAACGGACGCTCGAAATCAAGCCCGAGCTCGGTTCGCGGCGGCCTTGGGCGACTATGGAGCTGGCACAAAGTATCGAGGCGGAACTGCGTGCCCGTCGAAACGCAGGTCATCCCTACTCGATTCACGACGTCATTGCGATTCGTTGGCACTACGATATTCGCCGTGTCCGCCTAGCTCTTCTGACAGCTGCTTACCTCGACGCCTTCATGCGACTCGGATATGCCTTCGTGCTGAACAGTAATCTCGACCTGATTCGCGCCGCGATCCTCGATCCGACCCCGCGCGACTTGGCTGAATTGGCATGCATATCGTGCACGGCTGATCACCGGTCGATATTCTTTGCATCAGCTCCGCCAGAGTTCGTATGCATAGCCGTAGCCTATTACGATCTCATCGTCATCCTCCCTGCGGCGGCTGACCGATCGGCAGTGGTTTACGATCGCCTGAGCGCTATCAAGCAAGGGTTGAGAGACTGGGCGTCGCCGCCGTTTAACGAGCTGCTGAAGGTCCCTGATCGCAGCTATCCCCATGGCCGATACTCGGTCAACCGCGACGGCCAAGAGACGTGTATTACACAACCTGACCTGGCCTGCATTCGACGCCTGGATCCATTCGCTGACGGGAGTCTGGCTTGCCTCCGCGACGCACCAGCCTGGGCGCGAGTTGCATAGATCGGTCGGTGCCGACGCACGTTAGCGCAGCGCTCCTGAATCACCGCGAGGATAACCGCGACCGCGAGTAACACGGGTTGCAGCAATCCAAGCAGGAACGCGATCAGTCGGACATACTCCGACCGAGAACGCGATGGCACGTAGCCGCAGATGCCCGACTCGAACGCGCTCTGAAGTCGGGTAGCCTCCTCGTCGGTGAGCGATCCGATCATCGCCGCGTGAGTACCGTCGCTCCATGTCCTGAAGATCGGCGCGCACACTCGTAAGTGATGAGTCGACACCCGAACGACTGCTCCAGATCCAACATTCGCCGGATTGCGACCTGTAACCAGAAGAACTCTGTGGTTACGCCGACCACGAAACCGGCGTTCACGCCCGTGAGGACAGCGACGGCGATGCACACGCTCGAGGCAGGCGTGGCATTCGGCGGCGTCATCCTGTCGCGATCCGGGCTAGCTCCCGCGGTCATTCGACTGACCTCCGCAGCGTTCGGCTCATTCACAGAATGGTGGTGGCCGAATGTCTTGCCGCGCGAGCGAGTGCTTGATCGTCTGGAGTGCGCGGGGCGGTGACCACTCGGGGCGCGGGCCGGTCAGTCGGCCCGAAGGCGTCGGCGACACATCAGCCGTGTCGGTCGGGGAAATCTGAACGTCATTGAGGGACGGTTCTCGGAGCGGGCGGAGCCGTTCCTCTGCGCCACAGCCTTCGTCACTAACACTACACCGATGCTCTTCAGTTCGACAATGTTCGCGAAAATATCTCTATAACCTCTTGACAGGCTCGATAAGTAAGAGTAGATTCGACAATCGGCGTTCCTACCGACTGAGCCGTCTATATTCCTCCGCCCGAGCCCAGTGGGTGCATCACCGGCTCGTGTTTGGTGTTCTGATCTGGTGCTGGTGGAGGTTGGATGCCCGCTAGGTTACGTCACTTCAGGTTGATCCTACTACTGGCTCGTATCTTGCCGCACAGAGGCGACTGGTCGCTGAATCTTGCGAGGACACGATGAAACGATACATCCTAGTTCCATTGGTGCTCGCGCTGCTCGGGCTTGCTTCGAGTTGCAGCGGGGGCGGAGGGACATTTACTCCGACGCCCACGTCGCCCCCGACACCGATTGTTCCTAGTTCGCCCCAGGGGGTCTCGTACATTCACGACGCCCTCGGCCGCCTTGCCGCGGTGGTGGATCCAGCGGGGAATACGGCCGTCTACCACTACGACGCGGTGGGCAATGTGATGTCGATAGGCAATCAAAACTCGCTGCAGCTCTCCATCATTACGTTTACTCCGCCGAGCGGGCCAGTAGGTGCAGCTATCCATATCTTCGGCACAGGCTTCAGTGCATCTCTGGGCCAGAACCTCGTGTCGTTCAACGCGACGGCCGCGAGTGTGGTGTCGGCCACTGCGAATGAGATCGTAGCAGCCGTGCCGGCGGGAGCAACTACCGGCGCCATCGCTGTGACGGTCGGCACCGCCTCGGCGATGTCGGAGCAGCCGTTTCGCGTGACGTCAGTAAGTGTGCCGTCGATCACTGACTTCACACCGGCCATTGGAGCCGCTGGGACAAGTGTGACGATCAACGGCACCAACTTTCAGACGACGATCGCGAACGACGTCGTCGCGTTCACTACCAGTCGTTCGGTTGTCACGGCTGCGACGAGCGCAATCATCACTACCGCTGTTCCCTCGAATACAGGGTCGGGCAGCATTTCGGTATCGACGCCATACGGCACAGCGGTGAGCACGGGTGACTTCTTCGTTCCACCAGGCTCATACGCCGTGAGCGACGTCGGCTTCACTGGACGGATGGCGATAGGTTCGAGCACGGTAGCAACGATCGGCGTCGCGAACAAAATAGCGATGGTTCTCTTCGATGGCGTTGCGGGGCAGAACGTGGGCCTCGGTATGACCAATGTCAGCTTCGGGACCTCGACGTGTTGCGGCGCCCAGGTGTCGATCCTCAAACCGAATGGATTGCAGCTGGTACAGCCTACCTACGTAGGCACCAGTAGCGGCGATTTGGATCCGCCGTCGCTGCCGGCTACTGGGACCTACACCATCCTCGTGGTACCCGGGGGGACCAACACGGGTAGCATCACGCTCAGCCTTTCGGCCGACCTAGCGGCGCCGATCGTCGCGGGTGGGGCGCCAGTGACAGTGGCACCGGGCACACCAGGACAGAACGCGCGGCTCACCTTCAGCGGGACGGTGCGGCAGCGCGTGAGCCTGAACATGACGCAGGTGACGATCGGCACCTCCAGCTGCTGCAGCGCAAGGGTCTCCCTCCTCAACCCGGACGGGACGACGTTGGTGACGCCGCAATACGTCGGGACGAGCGGCGGCTTCATCGACACGCAGACTCTGGCGCAGGCCGGCGCCTACACGATCCTTGTTGACCCGCAGGGGACGGCGACCGGCAGCGTAACGCTCACGCTCTACGACGTCCCGCCGGACTTGGCGCCACCGATCGTCGCGGGCGGGGCGCCAGTGACGGTGGCACCGGGCATACCAGGACAGAACGCGCGGCTCACCTTCAGCGGGACGGTGGGGCAGCGCGTGAGCCTGAACATGACGCAGGTGACGATCGGCACCTCCAGCTGCTGCAGCGCAAGGGTCTCCCTCCTCAACCCGGACGGGACGACGTTGGTGACGCCGCAATACGTCGGGACGAGCGG
>Ga0315281_10007703_pt1 | contig 15125 bp, 11 predicted proteins | sample YL17G07_0_MG_FD_204540 | JGI IMG/M metagenome (GOLD analysis project Ga0315281, IMG submission 204540) | Sediment microbial communities from Yellowstone Lake, YNP, Wyoming, USA - YL17G07_0 | ecosystem: Environmental > Aquatic > Freshwater > Lake > Sediment | place: USA: Wyoming | collected...
TTCTTCCATGCCTTTACGCGGGGCGTTGGCGGCGGGGATCAAGGCCTTTTTATAGCCGTGTTTACGGGCTTCATTGAGGCGTTCCTGGCCATTGGGTACCGGACGAATTTCACCGGCCAAGCCGACTTCACCAAACACCACCAGGTCCTGCGCCAGTGTGCGATTCTTCAGACTCGACACCACGGCGAGCAGTACGGGCAAATCCGCGCCAGTCTCGGTCACGCGCACGCCCCCCACGACGTTGGCAAACACGTCTTGATCATAAGTGGCAATGCCGCCATGCCGATGTAACACCGCCAGTAAAATTGCCAACCGATTATGTTCAAACCCCACGGTGACACGCCGTGGATTATTTGCCTGACTGGTATCGACCAAGGCTTGCACCTCCACCAACAACGGCCGACTGCCTTCCAGTGTCACCATGATTACGCTGCCGGGCACCGCCTGTTCATGACGGGACAAAAATATGGCGGAGGGATTGGCGACTTCACGCAGGCCACGATCCGTCATGGCGAATACACCTAACTCATTGACGGCGCCAAACCGATTTTTAATCGCACGAATCAAACGATAACGCTGACCGGATTCACCTTCAAAATACAATACCGTATCGACCATGTGTTCCAAAATACGCGGTCCGGCGAGCACCCCTTCCTTGGTAACATGGCCAATCAGGAACATGATCGTCTGCGTTTGTTTGGCAAAGCGGACTAACTGTGCCGCGCATTCGCGCACTTGTGCCACGGCCCCGGGCGCGGATTGCATTTGATCGGTATACATGGTTTGAATCGAGTCGATCACAATGATATTCGGGCGTTCTTGTTGGGCAATCGCCAACACCGTTTCCAGTTGAGTGGCGGCCAACATCCGCACTTGCACCGGCACAAGCCCCAGACGATGCGCGCGCATACTGACTTGTTGCAATGACTCTTCGCCGGTGACATACAAGGTTTTCACCTGCGCACTGATGTTCACCACGGTTTGCAGCACCAGGGTGGATTTACCGATGCCCGGATCCCCGCCCAATAAAATCACTGATCCGGGCACCAAGCCCCCGCCCAGGACACGATCGAATTCGCTCACACCCGTGGGCAAGCGTTGCACATCATCCGGTAGCACCGCCGACAGGGTTTGCACCTTATTGAGATCAACACTCGGCGCAAAGCCACTGAACCGCGCATGACCGGTGCGTGTCGTTGCGGCATCAATGGTTTCAATCAAGGTATTCCACGCCGCACAATCGGCACACTGGCCCGCCCATTTTGGTGCCTGTGCCCCGCAGGCGGAGCAGACGTAGACTGTTTTGGTTTTTGCCATGAGCTAATTCTAAACGTGTTACACTATGGCGTCATCGACAGATTTGGTTTTTGCAAAAAGTTCTCTATAAATTACACACCCCTATTAATCCTAGCTGGCAGGCACCCATGATTTGGTGGTTCTTTTTACTGCTCATCGCCGCATTACTGTTCCTTGACCTGGGCGTTTTGCACCGCAAGGCACGGGATCTATCCTTGTACGAATCGGTGGCCTTGTCGATTTTCTGGATCACACTGGGTTTGAGTTTTGCCGTGGTCATTTACTTTGTCTATGAACACCACTGGTTCAGTGACTCGATCAATCTGAGCATCGACAGTAAAACCGCCGTAACACAATATCTCACCGCTTATCTGGTCGAGGAATCGCTCAGCCTGGATAACCTGTTTGTCATCGCGCTGATTTTTCAAACCCTGAAAATCCCCGTCGGTTACCAACACCGCGTACTCCTGCTGGGCATCATGGGTGCCATCGTGATGCGCGGTGTCATTATTGTGCTCGGCGTCTTTCTCGCCAATGAAATCAGCTGGATGAACTATGTTTTCGGCGCCATCCTGCTGTTTAGCGCGATTAAATTACTCATCGACAGCCAGCAGCCGGAGATGCATCCGCAACAAGGCACCATCCTGCGCATCGCCAAACATATATTTCCTTATACCGACAACATCGCTAACAGTAACTTCTTTACCCGCATCGAGGGCAAACTCACCATGACGCCGTTATTCATCGCGGTGTTAATGGTCGAAACCGCCGATTTGCTCTTTGCCGTCGACTCGATTCCGGCGGTGATCGGTATTTCCCGCGACCCCTTTATTATTTTCAGTTCCAATATCTTTGCCATCCTGGGCTTGCGCGCCATCTATTTCCTCCTCGCGGCGGCGATTACCAAATTACGTTATCTGAAAGCCACGCTGATTCTTATTCTGGGTTTTATCAGCATCAAGATGTTAATCGCCCACCATTATGAGATCAGCGCCACTACATCATTAATCGTCATCTGTACCTTTTTGCTGTTGGGTGTGCTCACCTCACTGATCATTAAACACGAACCGCTCGTGAGCGGGTCGCCGATCGGCAAGGCGAGATTAAATACACTGTATGAATTTACCTTTGCCAGTCTGCGGCGTAGCATTATCCTGCTGGTTGGCACCACCGTCGTGATAATTGGTATAATCATGCTCGTCACCCCGGGACCGGCCATTGTGGTGATCCCATTGGGCCTGGCGATCCTGGCCACGGAATTCGTCTGGGCCAGACGGCTATTGAGTAAATTCAAGGAAAAATTTGTGCACTACCGCAAAGAAACCCGCACGTTGTTTCGACGCGAGGGCCAGCCATCCGCACCCAAGGCAGACCATAACCATTCCAATAAGGATCAGCCATGAAGCATGGTTTTTTAATTGTTTGCGCACTGGTACTTACCGGTTGTGGCGATGAATTGGCGATTCACCCCATCTCCGCCCTGGTCGCAGACCAAGCAAGCACGGTGCAATTCACCACCACCGCAACCAAGCGCGATATTTACGAACTCACCGTCACCTACTTCCCCAAATTTCAACCGTTGGATGTGCACGATATCACGCACACAATCAAACAGAATCCTGATCATCCTGAATTGTACCAAATTGATTTACCCAAACTCAGCGGTGGTGAATATCGTTTGGTGGTGAAAATGCTGCATTACTGGCGCGTGGCGAATTACAAGGTTGTGCGCTCCACCCGTATCGACTACAGTGACTTTGTCGTCCATGATCAACTACCAAATGACTGTTTTCACTTTGACGATGCCAAGCAAGAGTTAATGAACTGGACGGTGACGCCGGTTTATCTGGGTTCACGTGATCAACCCTTTATCGCCAGCAATTGTCCTGGACTGTTTCTTGCCAATCAAAGTTGGCCTGCCGCTATCACCGAACTAACCAATGGCCGCAGCCTGTTTATCCCGGTATCGAATAAATGTTTTCCTTCTGCGTCGAGCAATGTCTCGCAGCCCAGTTACTGGCACTTCACCCTGCGCTCACCGAATCTTGCCAATCGCACGGCCTGGCAAAATATTCGTGCAGTTGAATTTCGTGTTGCCACCAAGTCGATCAGTGTCGACATCGAACCGGAGATGGATTTCGCTGGCAGCACCAGCAGTTCGTCTACCAACAAAACCCCGGCACGCTACGCCGCCTATGTTGGCAACTGGCGCGTCATCACGCACCCGGTGAACATACCGAAAAACAGCAGGCTCAATCACATCCAATTACATATCTATGGCATACCCGAACAAACCGTGCATGAAACGGTTGACTCCATCGTCATCGACGGGATTTGTCCGATAAAATAAATGATCTGGCGCGAGCGCATGTGCCGGGCCCGTGTTGGATACGACTCAAGTATTGGGATTACGGTTTTCCATGCACAATACGCCACTGCAAAGTGAAACGATGTGTTCGACTAACATACGTCACTCACTCAACTCCGGGCGAAGACAGCAACATCTACAGATTGCCCGCCTGATAACTACTCCAGCAGTATTTTTCAATGCTGGCGCTGCCCGTCGGCCAAAACCCTACCCCCGGTTGGCCCGTCGTCCACACCGGACCAGGTACTGACGTCACGTCTACGCTATATTTAAATATTCCATTTAGGTAGAGGGTAATTATATTGCCCGTGATTTCCGCGCGCATTACATCGCCGTCAACCGCCACCCCCATCCCTGGAATATTTATGTCAAGAATCGGCGAGTAATCACCTAGCGGCCCATTCCAGCGCACGAAGCCGACATTGCCATCTTTCCCCCACAGGACTTCGTAGCCTCTGGCATTGTTCGCGGTAATCTCAAAACGTAGGAGCAATTCAACTTCATGGTTTGACCCTGGGTTGTATCCGACTTCACGATATACAACACCTTGCGCGTATTGGTTTGCTGCAAACCCGCTTAAGTGAGCAACTGCATCATCATATCCGCCAATAATTGCGGATGAATACGCATGTCCAGACGCGGTTTGCACATTGTGCCAATTAAGCCCGACCGCTGCACCATTAGTCCAAACGCCTAACTCATTGAGTGGGTTCTCGGTCAAGTTGAAGTTCGTCGAGTAAGTCCCAGCAGCGGTTGTCGTCGTTGCTGAAACCACACTTGTTTGCACGCTCTCGTTGTTCGCCGCATCGTACGCGGAAACGGTGTAGCGGTAGGTCGATCCGGAACTCAGTCCCGTGTCGGCGTAACTCGTCGTCGCCGTCGTCGCGATCGGGGAACCGCCACGAAAGACTTTATAACCCGTGACCGCGAGATTGTCCGCAGCGGCGTTCCAGGTGAGGTTGATCTGCGAGGATGCAACCGGGGTAGCGGCGAGATTCGTTGGCACCGTCGGCGCTTGACCGTCCACCACAAAGTCGGTCCAACCTAGTTTATTTTGATTTCCTGCGCTGCCGGTTTCATTCCAGAAGCCAATCCCAGGATTACCGCTCGTAATTTTCGATGCACCTTCCGCCGCCGTGTCATAAACGAGAACGGATGTCCCATTGCATTTTACCGTAATAACTGTTCCAACAATTTCGGCGTACCATACCGCACCATTGGTCAGCACGACGTTCGCAGATATTGGGCCGGCCACTTGCGTGTAATTATTGGCCGGGCCATTCCACCGCGCTAAATACAAATTCCCGCTGCCGTACACCAGGTCAACTTCGTACCCCGTTACTGTGGTCGGCGTAATATTCCCATGCAGCCATATTTCGGCCTCTAACCCCGATACGGCGCTTGAGTTTGATAGTGTCGCCTGTACTGATTGATTTACAGAAAATGTCCCCGTCATCAAGGCAATCGAATCGATATAATTCACCGTGTCAAACGAAATCATGGTTCCATAGGCAATTCCCCCGCCTGTCTGAACATTTGTCACGTTTGAATTTATTGTTGCTGCAGATAGCCATGCCCCGGATTCACTGATCGGGTTTTCTGTGGCGTTGAAATTTGTTGAGTAGCTCTTTACAGATGCCGTGGTCGTTGCCGAAACCACACTTGTTTGCACGCTCTCATTGTTCGCCGCATCGTACGCGGAAACGGTGTAGCGGTAGGTCGATCCGGAACTTAGTCCGGTGTCGGCGTAACTCGTCATCGCCGTCGTCGCGATCTGAGAACCGCCACGAAAGACTTTATAACCCGTGACCGCGACATTGTCCGCAGCGGCGTTCCAGATGAGTTTGATCTGCGAGGATGAAACCGGGGTAGCCGCGAGATTCGTTGGCACCGTCGGCGCTTGACTGTCCACCACAGGATTGTTGACCGTCACCGAAATTGAAACCGTGGTGCTGTTTCCCGCCGCATCGCGTGCCACGGCCGTCAATGTATGTGACGTGTTGGTGTTCGCTGTCGTGTTCCATACGAAGTTGTATGGCGCGATTGTGTCCTCGCTGCCGACGTTGTTGTTGTCCAATTTGAACTGCACGCCCACGACACCAATGTTGTCGTTCGCGTTTGCCGTCACTGTCACGCTGTTCGTTACGGTCGAATTGTTGGTGGGGTTGGTGAATGATACTGTCGGCAGTGTCGTATCGAGTGCGGGGGTTGTTCCAAGCGCTACACTACTTTGCACGCTCTCATTCCCCGCCGCATCGTATGCGGAGACGGTGTAACTGTAGGTCAATCCGGAACTCAGTCCCGTGTCGGAGTAACTCGTCATCGTCGCTGTCGCGATCTGGGAACCGCCACGGAAGACTTTATAACCCGTGACCGCGACGTTGTCCGTGGCGGCGTTCCAGGTGAGGTTGATCTGCGAAGATGAAACCGGGGTAGCGGCGAGATTCGTCGGCACCGTCGGTACTTGACTGTCCACCACGGGGTTGTTGACTGTGTTTGTAGTCGTGTCTGAGTTAGATGACGATTGCGGGCCGCAGGCCGTACACAATAACACGCCAACGATGCCGAGCATCGTTGCGCAGCGGAACACAAACGGTTGCAAGTTTAACGTGAAATTCACAGCAATCCTCCCAAAAACAGCGCGACATGAGTGTCAGACTCCGATTAGTCCTACAGCGTGACGAATCCGTGCGGGCCTTGATTCGTTACGCCACTGCATTGTACGCGCTTACCTGCGCCAGAGTATAGGAAGTATAAACACTCATTTGCCTCTGCTGGTCGATATGTCGGCCGGTCCAACAACACAGGCCGAGTGAAACCCAGCTGCCTTGACCGACCACCTTCTCGGTTGTTTCATACATTGATTTTCCTACTCGAACAACCCTGTCGGCGGCGCGCGGCGTTGGGGTAGCCGGGTGGTTTCGGTGGATGAAATCTTGTTCTTTAAATGGGCGAGCTCGAAGCATGCTTACTTCACGCGCTCGAACACACGCGCGGGTATTTTGTCTTTCTTGTCGGCTTTGAGCATGAGGTCATGGTATGTGCGGTAGTGCGCGCGAGCTTCATCAGCAGCTTTTTGATCAAAAAAAACATCTGCGATATTCAGATGCGCAACGGCTCGTGCCGGTTCGCGCTTTATTACATATGCGAGAACAAGCACCGCCGCGCGCCGTCTTTCCGCTAAACTTAAAAAAAAGCCGTAGTCGTTAAGAATCTGGGTATATCGCGGGTTCTTGTTGGTCGGATCAATGGTGCGGTAGTCATGCCCCTCGAAGAAGCCGTCCAAGCCAATAATGCTTGGCTCGAAGTCTTTAGACTTCTCAATGAGCTTGCGTTGTTTATAGAGTTTCTGGGCATGGTTATAAATATCCTCCAGCTTACTAAAAGCATCCCCACCCTGTTTCATCACTGTGTATTGTTTATCCTCTACGAGCGGAAGAACATCCGACTCATCACACGCAGTTTCAGCAAGCAGTGATTTTGTTTGAAGCCAAATATCTGCAGGTAAAGGTTCACTAGTTTCGAGCACAGGGAGTCGGCCATCACTCCCTCCGCCGTAACTTTTGTAGTGAATCAAGTAGTTTTTACTCGCGTTATTGAGGCTTAGAAAAATACTGAACTCATTACACTCGTAGCGACATTGCGTCGACGACATCCAAAAATCAGTCGCACCATTACCGTCGATGTCTTTCCGCACGATTTTCGGGCTCATACAAAATCCTTGCAAGGGAGGGGATTTCCATAAGCGCTGTCCTGCCTTGTAAAGGTATAGAAAATTCCCGAATTCATATGTAGTAACAACAGCTGAGACAGCATCAGAAACTTTATACGACTCTCCCTTAGCCATATTTTCCGGAGGATCGAAAGTAAATTCCTGCGATGACGCGGGCGTACCTACCGTCATCAACATCAACAGAAACGACAATGGGGTCTTAATATGTTTCAGGATCATAATTTGTCACTACCAATTATTAGTCTTGAGGAGTACAGGAAGTATAAGCCCTCTTTTGCAGCCATGTCCACACCGCGCTGGCCTGCAAACTGATCTCGGTAATTGTCAACGTAGTTGTCGCTCCTTTTAGTCATCTTAAAAAGTCGACAACTACGCTGACACAGGGGGGGGTTGGAAAATATATCCAACAGCTGTTCAGTAGATCATTCACCTTCGGTTATTCACCGTTTACCCGCCATCACTACGCTAAGTTCAGAAATGTAATACTTTTCCAAATGATAGGGAGATACAGTGTAGGCGATGTTATCCTTCCGCGGCACTATGATTTCATGAATAACTCTATTTAGATATAACAATGTAGAGTCACTTGCTGAATGAAGTAAAAAAATATCGAGGAGGAATAATAATGAGTCCATTAAGAAAATATACTTTGACAATTATACTCGCCATATTTATGGTCGCGACAGGGGGTTGTGCGACACAGTCACGCTATTATTCAAGCTCCGTTGATTATTTATACCCTGGTAAAACTGAACCCGTTGAGTCACCGACGATTCCTGTAATGAAGATCCCGATGAAGGTTGGGATTGCCTTTGTACCAGATGCAGGTTGGCAGTCACGAGGGACGAGTTTTTGGCATGGAGCTGCAGGAAATAGTGGAAGCGAACGAGGCTTAGGGTTAACAGAGAATCAGAAAACAGAGCTAATGCAGAAAGTTGGGGGGTATTTTCGTAAATACCCATACATTGGATCGATTGAAGTAATTCCTTCCGCCTATCTAATAGCCAAAGGTAGTTTTACAAACCTGGATCAAATACGCACAATGTATGGTATAGATGGCATTGTGCTGCTTTCATATGATCAAGTCCAGTTTACTGATGAAGGGGCGAGTTCATTTCTTTATTGGACAATAATTGGTGCTTACCTAGTGCCTGGCGAGAAAAACACAACGCAGACGATGATGGATGCGGTTGTTTATGACATAAAAAGTCATAAGATGTTGTTCAGAGCTCCGGGGCTAAGCCAGGTAAAGGGCAGTGCCACACCTGTGAATCTGAGCGAGGAACTTCGAAAAAATGGCGAGACTGGTTTTGATTTGGCCTCGCAAGATATGATTACTAATCTAGATACACAATTGTCTTTGTTTAAAGAAAAAATAAAGCAGGCGCCGCAAGAATATAAAATCATAAATAGGCCTGGCTATACGGGGGGTGGAAATATTGGTTGGTGGTTTGGTTTTATACTTATTCTAGCGGGCACGGCCACAATATGGCGTTACCATTACAATACTTGAAAGCCGCGCGCTGGCCAGGCCTGGTTATTCTTATCGCACTGATAATACGTTTACAGCCGTGGCTACAGACTGTGCTGATATATAATCGTGAAGCGATACTAGAAGGTGAAATTTGGCGGTTGACTACCGGCCATTTAGTGCACTTTTCAAGTACCCAGTTGTTTTTGGATGGAGCGGTCTTTGGCGTCACTGCATATATTATTGAGTCACGAAGGTATCCTTACCTTCACGAGTTATATTTATTTTCTGCCGTGGTGATTAGTATGCTTATGTTATGGCTACTGCCAGATATGGCATACTATGGAGGGTTATCGGGTATCGCTATGGCAACCACCACTTACTTGGCATTGCACGGGTTGCGTGAAAGTGCTCCTTGGCGCAAGTTATCAACCTTTGTATTGGTCTTAATTATAGTGAAAATGAGCATGGAGTTGAGTAATGAGCATCTTATTTTTGTTGACTACGAGAATGATGCGATAGCCACGGTTTCGTTAAGTCATCTTTCAGGCGTAGTCTGCGCATGGATTGTTTATATCTGGTCAGACAGAATAAATATTCTGATCAATCTTAAGGCTGGAAAATTAAACTAGGAAGCATGCGGTGCTAGGTGAGATTAAGATTTATTGGTTATCACAAATGAAATATTTATATGTGGCCAACCACAGTGTAATGTTTTAAGTCAATCGCTTGGGGTTGTCGGCAGCGCCCTTATTCTTATATACGTTTGATCACTAGTCCAAGCCGTACAAGAAATTGTTGAATCGACGGTAAGGACTCGTTCTCAATCTCGCTATACACGGTGAGCATAGGAAGTATCAACACGCTTTTGCAGCCACGTCCACGCCGCGCTGACCTGTCACTCTCCTGTTGACACCCCTCCACCCTCACCGGGTTCCAGCCCCATTGCGCACAGTTGGCCACAACATTTACCGCTTCTGGTCGATGTGTCGGCCGGTCCAACAACACAGGCCGAGTGAAACCCAGCTGCCTTGACCGACCACCTTCTCGGTTGTTTCATACATTGATTTTCCTACTCGAACAACCCTGTCGGCGGCGCGCGCTCCTTGTCGCGGGCATCGTTGCATCCTTTAAACATATTTTTTCGCTAACACCTGATTGGTATCCAGATAAAAACGCCGAAATGCGTAGGTTTGCGTTTGTGATTGTCTCTTTCCGCCGATACAGTAACAAACCGTGCATGAAACGGTTGACTCCATCGTCATCGACGGGATTTGTCCGATAAAATAAACGATCTGGCGCGAGCGCATGTGCCAGGCCCGTGTTGGCTACGACTCAAGTGGGGGGATTACGGTTGTCCATTGTTGTTGGAACCTTTGACCTACATCAACAAAATCTGTTATAGATTAGGCATAATACCCCGCCTAGCTGGGATAACCATGAGTCGCGGATATGGAACAACAGATTCGTTTTGATGAGACATTATTGCGGCGTTACGACGTCGCCGGGCCGCGTTATACCTCTTATCCTACCGCTGTGCAGTTTCATTCCGGTTTTGACGCCTCAGCCTATGCGACGGCATTACAGCGGCATCCCCCTGGCGCACCGTTGTCCTTGTATTTTCATATCCCGTTTTGTGACACCGTCTGTTTTTACTGCGGCTGCAACAAGGTGGTGACCAAGCGCCGGGAAAAGGCCGCGCCCTATCTCTCACGGCTGCACCGTGAGATCGAATTACAAGCCGCGTTGCTGCAAGGTGAACGGCGCGTTGAACAATTGCACTGGGGTGGCGGCACACCGACCTTCATCAGTCATGCGGAGATGCGGGAATTAATGCGGGTGACATGTCAGCATTTTCAGTTACTGGACAATGACCAAGGCGAATACGGTATTGAGATCGATCCGCGTGAAGTACAGGCAGACACCCTGGCCGTGCTACGCGAGATTGGCTTCAATCGCTTGTCGATGGGCGTGCAAGATTTTGATCCGCGTGTGCAAAAGGCGGTGAACCGTATTCAACCCGAGGCGCAAACCTTTACGGTACTCAAACAGGCACGTGCACTCGGCTTTCGCTCCATCAACATGGATTTGATTTATGGTCTGCCGTTCCAATCGGTCGAAAGTTTCACAACGACTTTGGATAAGATCATTGATGCCAGCCCGGAGCGCTTATCGGTGTTTAACTACGCGCACTTACCGGAATTGTTCAAACCGCAGCGCCGGATCAATGCCGCGGATTTACCCGACGCACAAACTAAGTTGGCAATCCTGCAACTGACCATCGACAAACTCACGGCGGCAGGTTACGTCTACATCGGCATGGATCATTTCGCCAAACCGGATGATGAACTGGCCATCGCCCAGCGCCAAGGCAAGCTCTATCGTAATTTTCAAGGTTACTCCACCCATGCGGATTGTGATCTGATCGGATTGGGTATTACCTCGATCGGCAGTGTCGCCGGTTGTTTCGCGCAGAATGTCAAAACCCTGGAAGAGTATTACGCGCGCATTGATGCCGGGCAATTGGCGGTGTTTCGCGGGATTGAACTCTCCCCCGACGATCGGCTGCGGCGCGATATCATTCTGCGCCTGACCTGTGACTTTGCCTTGGGCTTCGCCGGGATTGAACAACGGCACGCGATTTGTTTTACCGATTACTTTGCGGATGCCTTAGCTCAGCTGACCACCATGCAAACCGATGGTCTGCTTGTCGTGACCAACAACAGAATTCAGATCCTGCCCGCGGGTCGTTTATTGATACGCAACATCTGCATGGTGTTTGATAAATATTTACAAGGAAAGCAGCAACAGCGTTTTTCAAAAGTAATCTAACAGCCTATTGATTTATGGATTCCAGTCCGCACTGCGTTTGGCTGGAACGACGAGACGCGGTTGAGGTTTGAGTTTTTTAACACGTCGCTAGATATATTCGTAGGGAACACGCGTCGTCACACCACACAATAGCTGATAACCAATGGTATCCGCACTGCGGGCAATTTCCTCCACCGCCAAACCTTGTCCCCATAAGACAACCGGATCACCGATGTTTGCCTGTGGCTGGCTACGCAAATCCACCATGATCATATCCATGGAGACCCGGCCAATTAACGGTACACGTTGGCCATTGACCAACACTGGGGTGCCGGCCTTGGCGTGACGCGGATAACCATCTCCATAGCCAATCGCCACGACTCCCACTGCCATATCTTCCGGGCAAACATAACTACCACCATAGCCGATGCGATCACCACGGCGGCGTTGATTAATCGCAAGCACGCTCGATTGCAGCGTCATGACGGGTTTTAAATTGTGTGTGGCCGCACTGCTGTCGGTGAACGGAGATACGCCGTACAACATTATTCCCGGACGCACCCAATCACCGTGACTGGCAGGCCAGGCCAATATGCCCGCGGAATTGGCAACACTGGTAATCACCGTTGCATCCTTGGTCAGTGCCTGTAATGTAGAATGAAATACTGCCAACTGGGTAACTGTAGATTGATCCGTACGCTCATCGGCGTTCGCCAAGTGGGTAAACCACCGCAGCGGTTGTTGCACGACTTGCACCCGACTCAATCGCGCGCGCATCTCGGCAACATCGGCTGGATTAAATCCTAAGCGGTGCATTCCCGTGTCGATCTTCACCCAGGTCAGCGGAATGGGTTTGCCCTGATACTGTTCGAGTAACGTGACTTGCAACGAATGATGAATCACCACATCCAGTTGTTGTTGCGCAATGACCGGCAATTCCTCTTGCCGCGTGAATCCTTCCAGCAAGGTAATGGGTTTGCGAATACCGGCGTGACGTAACTGGATGGCCTCGGCTAATGTGGCAACACCAAACGCATCGGCGTTGTCCAATGCATTGGCAACGGGGATGAGACCATGGCCGTAAGCATTGGCCTTGATGATCGCCATGACCTTGGCCTTACCTGCCGATTGTTGTGCAATGCGCAGGTTGTGTTGCAGTGCGGACAAATGAATGATGGCCCGCGTGGCACGGGTCATGAGTAGCCCTCATAAGTACCGGAATTAATATAATTCTCAAAGCGCGTGTATTGGCCACGGAAGGTCAGACGGGTGGTGCCGATGGGGCCATTCCGTTGTTTACCGACAATGATCTCGGCGATGCCTTTCTCGGCGGTGTCTTCGTTATAAACTTCATCGCGATAAATAAATACAATCAAATCGGCATCTTGCTCAATGGCGCCGGACTCACGCAGATCCGACATGATCGGGCGTTTGTTGGGGCGTTGTTCCAAGGAACGATTCAACTGCGACAAGGCCACCACCGGCACATTTAATTCTTTGGCCAGGGCCTTGAGGTTGCGTGAGATATCCGAAATTTCCGTGGCGCGATTTTCACGCACGCCCACTGGCGAATGCATTAATTGCAAATAGTCGATCACAATCAGACCCAAGCCGTGATCACGCTTGATCCGCCGCGCGCGTGCGCGAATATCGCCGGGGGTTAAAGCAGGGGTGTCGTCGATATAGATCGGCGCTTCCGACAAAATGCCCACCGCCGATGTCAAGCGCGGCCAGTCATCATCGGCGAGCTTGCCGGTGCGGATCTTGTGTTGATCAATGTGACCCAGCGACGACAACATACGCATCACCAGTTGTTCACCGGACATTTCCATACTGAACACCGCCACCGGCACCTTGTGTTTGATCGCCGCATTCTCGGCGATATTCATCGCGAAGGTGGTCTTGCCCATTGAGGGCCGTCCCGCGACGATGATCAAATCCGAGGGTTGCAGCCCTGCGGTTTGTTCGTCAAAGTCTTTGAAATCCGTGGGCACACCGGTGATGGGATTTTCCAATTGAAATAACCGTTCGATGGTATCAATCGCCCGGGTGACTAATTGGTTCACACCTTGATATTCGAGACGGCCACGCGCACCGCGCTCGGCAATATCAAACACCAGCTTCTCGGCTTGTTCCAGAATATCCGCGCTGGTACGGCCTTCGGCCTGGTAGGCGTGGGTGCTGATTTTGTTCGAGGCTTGGATCAATTGCCGCAGGATCGAACGTTCGCGCACGATCTCGGCATAGGCCTTGACGTTGGCGGCAGTGGGGGTGTTCTTCGCCAGCGTTCCCAAATAACTCAGGCCACCGACATTATCGAGTTCCTTGCGTTGCTCCAACCATTCCGACAAGGTCACGGCATCAAAGGGTTCGCCGTTATTGGCCAAATGGGCAATCGCGCGAAAAATCAGCCGGTGATCGCGCCGGTAAAAGTCATCCTCAACCAGTACATCGGCGACTTGATCCCAGGCATTGTTGTCCAACATCAAGCCGCCGAGCACGGCTTGTTCTGCTTCGATCGAAAACGGGGGTAACTTAATTGATTCGGTGAGCGTATCCGCACTGGTCAACTTCGGGTAGGCGCGATCGGCCATGTATCCTCCACGGTGTGTCACTAATTATTATGGTTTATTGGTTCACAATACAAGTCGCTTGCGTAACATCACGGTAGTGCCGATCAACCTCACAACTTGTTGAAACACGTCACACTGTCAGTTGTTTGGCCAACGGCGCGAGTCAGCCAAGTTAGTCAGGACCCTGTACAGTGGCGGGGAGCATAGCAGGAAGAATACAAACAGGACAGTGGACAACATTGTTGATAACTTGTCGACAAACTATGAATAAAAAAACCATGCCAACCTTTTCAGGCGGGCATGGTTTCATTTCAACGCTAACGTTGTTTAATTATAATGAAATAATTTTGACTTTGACCTTGCCCATGACATCGGTGTGCAAGCGAATCGTGATGTCGTATTCACCGGTCGCATGGATCGGCCCGGTTGGCATTAACACTTCGCGCTTGGCTACGCTCACGCCAGCCTCGGTCAGCGCCTCTGCCACATCGGAATTCCCCACCGAACCAAACAACTTGCCCTCTTCACCGGCATTGCGTGCAATCGTGACACTGCCTAACTTCAGCAATTGTTCCGCGCGTGTTTGGGCTTGTGCCAAGGTCGCCGCCAGTGCCTTTTCCAGTTCGGCGCGTTGTGCCTCGAATTTGGCCAAGTTAGCCTCGGTGGCCGACACCGCTTTCTTTTGCGGGATAAGATAATTGCGGCCATAACCGGACTTGACCTTGACCTTGTCGCCGAGGCTACCTAGATTGGCGACTTTTTCTAACAAGATTACTTCCATCGTCTAATACCTCGTAATAATCGTTCCTAAGCTTTATTTATGTGCATCGCTGTAAGGCAGCAACGCAAGAAACCGCGCACGCTTGATCGCGG
>Ga0315281_10007706_pt1 | contig 15123 bp, 14 predicted proteins | sample YL17G07_0_MG_FD_204540 | JGI IMG/M metagenome (GOLD analysis project Ga0315281, IMG submission 204540) | Sediment microbial communities from Yellowstone Lake, YNP, Wyoming, USA - YL17G07_0 | ecosystem: Environmental > Aquatic > Freshwater > Lake > Sediment | place: USA: Wyoming | collected...
GTACGGACTCAAGCGGACTGATTCGGAGTCGCGCCCCGCGCGGGCGCGTGGATTGAAACGAAAGTACTCGAACGGAGCAAAACAAAAGCGGTAGGTCGCGCCCCGCGCGGGCGCGTGGATTGAAACACAGTGAGAGTAGATAAATCCCTCTCTAATTCCGTCGCGCCCCGCGCGGGCGCGTGGATTGTCCAGCTTGCTTGTCCCGCCGTCTAAGCTGCTTCACTGGGGCGAGACACCAGGATTCCGCCTCCGGCGGGAAAACATATCTTGAAAAGAAACAAACCGAAGGCTAATCCCTCCAAGTTATTGCCGTTCATTCCTTTCTTTTGCATCTCGCTGGCTGATTCGCTAATTTCTTGCCAGCCCGATGAACTCAGCGATTGAATTCCTACTCGGCAACGAACCGCAACGAATTGATTTTCAGAATCCACGCGGCCCGCAGCCAACAACGACTGTTCTGCAATACCTTCGGTCGCTTCCGGGACACGCCGGCACAAAGGAAGGGTGCGCCGAAGGCGATTGCGGCGCGTGTACCGTTGTTCTTGGTGAACCGAATACGAACGGCACAATACGCTACAAAGCCGTTGATTCCTGTCTTGTGTTCTTGCCGATGCTTCACGGCAAACAACTCATCACGGTCGAGAATTTGAAAAGCAGCAGCAGCGACCTGCATCCTGTGCAACAAGCAATGGTCGATTCGCACGGAAGCCAATGCGGTTTCTGCACGCCAGGGTTTGTGATGTCGATGTTTGCGCTCACGAAGAATTCTTCCAACGCCACGCGAGGCCAGATCGACGAGGCGTTAACGGGAAACCTCTGTCGCTGCACGGGCTATCGCCCCATTATAGAAGCAGCGGCAATTGCGTGTGCAACTAAGAGCGGTGATCATTTTTCCAACCTCCAACCTGAGACCATTAAGACACTTCAATCCATAACGACCAATTCTCTTCATCTCCGCACTCAACGTCAAGACTATTTCCGCCCGACATCGCTCACCGAGGCTTTAGAATTGAAACGATTGCATCCAGCCGCCACAGTCGTCAACGGCGCAACAGATATTGCACTCCGCGTGACGAAGCAGCACGAGTTGATAGAAAAGATCTTAGACCTTTCCGGAATCGCCGAACTGAAGCTCGTTGAGCACTCCACGTCGGAACTCCGCCTTGGCGCAGGATGTTCGTTGGAAACTGTCAAAGAAAGCACACAGTCCGACTTTCCTGCGCTTCATTCGATGCTGAGCGTATTCGGTTCTCTGCAGATTCGCAACCTTGCAACGCTCGGCGGGAATCTTGGTACAGCATCACCCATCGGCGACACACTGCCGGTGCTGATAGCATACAACGCGCGTGTAGTGTTACAAAGCGTTGAGGGCAGGCGAGAGATTGCGATGGATGATTTTTTCACCGGTTACAGGAAGACCGCACGCAAGCCAGACGAATTGATCGTTGCCATCATCCTTCCGAAGCTGAACAACGATACTATCGTGAAAGCTTACAAAGTTTCGAAGCGAAGAGATTTGGACATTGCGACAGTGAGCGGAGCGTTTTGTTTGAAGAAGACGGAAAGCGGAGAAGTGGAACGCTTGAAGCTCGCGTTTGGCGGAATGGCGGAGCGGACGAAGTGTGCGAACAAGACCGAATCATTTCTACGAGGCAAACGGTGGAATCGAGAGACGGTCGAGCAGGCGATGGAAATTCTCTACGAAGAGTTTACGCCGATTGCCGACGTGCGCTCCGGCAATGAATTCCGCAAACTTGCCGCGCGAAATCTGCTGATGAAATTTTTTGTGGAAACAACCGCGCCAGGCTGAGCCAGCTTGGCGCATTTTTAATATCAATAAGAAAGGATAGAGTCATGAAATTGCTTGTGGGTATTTTCAGTTTCTTGTTCCTTCTGGCCGGCGCCGCATTCGCACAACGATCCACGCTGGTGATTGGAGGGGGTCTCACAAAAGATATGAGATCGAAAACGCCGAACCTTTGGAATATGGGGTTTGTTCTTCGTGCCGCGTTCATTGCGCCGACGTCCGGGAAAATCGCATTTGGCGGAAGTGCAGCATACCACTCGCGTGGCGCGGACGGGGACGGCTGGGCAAAACATACTGCTGAGTTGAACAACTTTACTTCGTACAATCTGAGCAGCGTTTCCGGCTCACAATCGGTTTTTGAGATTGGGCCATCGGTTCGCGTGCAGCTTTCGGAGAATGAATCAAAAGTCCGCCCGTATTTGCACGTGGGGATTGCGCTACTTCTGATTTCCGACGGCGACGTTACGCTCAAAGGGTCATACACTTCGCCGGGAGTAACCGGAACAGGTACCATCACATACACAAGCCAATCGCTCACCGGTTTTGGCGGACAAATCGGCATTCCCCTGATCATCGCAAACGCGGTAGAGATACAACCGATGTACACACTCTACACCGCAGGAGGCGATTTGTATCATCATTACACGATCAACATTGGCTACGCGTTAAACTTGGGGAATTCTGAAAATCCGTGAACGCAATGCCGCATGAATCCGCTACGCAGCACGTCAGCGGCGAAGCAGTTTATATCGACGACATGCCCCTGACAGAGCGGTCACTGGTCGGGCACGTCGTATATTCTCCCCACGCGCACGCGCGCATCGTATTGTTCGACCTGACGGAAGCGAAGCGCGTGCCGGGGGTTCACGCGGTGCTCTGCTTCAAAGATATTCCCGGAACGAATCAGATGGGACCCGTGGTGCACGACGAGGTGGTGCTTGCGGAGCAGGAAGTCGTGTGCGTGGGACAAGCAATCTTTCTCATAGCTGCAGAGAATGAAGACCAATGCCGCGAAGCAGAGAAAAACATCAGGGTTGAATTTGAGCCGCTCCCCGCAATCTTGACTATCGAACAGGCCATCGAACACAAAAGTCAGCTTGGAGCCGAGCGGAGGATGCAGCGAGGAGATGTGGGGGCGGCGATGAAATCGGCCCCGAACAAATTTTCTGGTGAGCTCCGCACCGGCGCGCAGGAGCATTGGTACCTTGAAACACAGGTCAGCCTCTGCGTTCCCGGAGAACAGAACGAGATGAAAGTTTTCAGCTCGACGCAGCATCCATCGGAAACACAGACGCTCGTTGCCGAAGTTCTCGGCTTGAAAAAGAACAATGTAGAAGTGGAAGTGCGTCGGATGGGGGGCGCGTTCGGCGGGAAGGAGACGCAGGCGAATCAGGTGGCATGCTGGGCTGCGTTGCTTGCACATCATACGAAGCGTCCCGTGAAAATTCGCCTCTTCCGCGACGACGACCAGAAGATAACCGGCAAGCGGCACAGATTCCTCTTCCGGTACGAAGTCGGATTTGATCACGATGGAATACTTCTCGCCGCAAACTACGAACTCAACAGCGATGCAGGGTGCGCGACCGACCTTTCGTTTGCGATTCTGGAGCGGGCGATGTTGCACGCGGACAACGCCTACTATCTTCCCAATGTCAAGATACTTGGGCGTGCGTGGAAAACAAACCTCCCCTCCAACACTGCATTCCGCGGGTTTGGTGGACCGCAGGGTATGGCGTTGGCGGAAACGGTCATCGACCGAGTTGCGAGATATCTAAAAAAAGATTCGGCGGAAATTCGGCACAGGAATTTCTATAGGCTCGACACGAACAATGTTACCCATTACGGGCAAACAGTCGAGAACAACCGGCTTTTCGTATTGTACGATCAATTAAGCGAGTCGAGCGAGTATCTGCTTCAAAGAAAAAAAATCAACGAGTTCAACGCGGTGAGTGAGTTCAATAAGAAAGGTCTCGCCCTGACGCCGGTGAAGTTTGGGATTTCATTTACCACCAGTTTTCTCAACCAGGCCGGTGCGTTGGTGAATATTTACAAAGACGGAACCGTACTCGTAAATCACGGCGGCACCGAAATGGGTCAGGGGCTGCACACCAAGATGCAGCAAGTAGCAGCGGCTGAGTTCGGCATCAGCCTCGACTGTGTGAAGGTAAACGCTACGAACACATCGAAAGTTCCAAACACTTCCGCCACAGCGGCGTCTGCTGGGGCGGATCTAAATGGAATGGCTGTGAAAAATGCAGTCGATATTCTGAAAGAAAGAATTGCAAAAGGCGTTGCGGAGATGTTTTCAGAAAAACATCTTAACGATCCTTCGGCGTCAGCGGCGGTTGTTTTCGAAAACAGTTTCATCGTCGACGCGAAGCATCCCGAGCGGCGCATTGCGTTTGCCGGCGCGATGGAACAGATGCACTCACGGCAAATCAGCCTCAGCGCGACGGGATTTTACCGCACGCCGAGCATCGGATGGGATAAGCAGAAAGGCTGGGGAAAACCGTTTCACTATTTCGCCTTCGGCATGTGTGTCTCCGAGGTGCTGGTCGACGTGCTGACGGGGGGCGTAACGCTGCTGCGCACGGACATTCTGCACGATGTGGGTGACTCGCTGAATCCCGCCGTCGACCTCGGGCAGGTCGAAGGAGGCTACGTCCAGGGCGTCGGCTGGTGCACGACGGAAGAAATTAAGTGGGACGAGAAAGGGAATCTCCTCACTCATTCGCCCGACACATATAAAATTCCAACCGTCAACGATATTCCGAAAGATTTTCGTGTGAAACTACTTCAGAACGTACCGAACCTGAACGCGATTCGAAAAAGCAAAGCCGTTGCGGAACCTCCGTTGATGTTAGCGCTAGCGACCTGGTTGGCGATCAAGGATGCGATCTCTGCCGTCAGGAACCATGAGATCGAGCCGGAGTTTTCATTGCCGGCGACGAACGAAGTCATCGTGCTATCGGTCGAGGCGCTCAAGAAACAGCGAAAGACAAGCGTGTTGTAATACAAAAGAAAGACTGACATGAATATTTTCTCTGAAACAGCGAAGCAACTCAGCGCGGGTAAGTCCGCCGTCCTTGCGACAATTATTGCCTCATCGGGATCTACTCCCGCCTCGACCTTTTCGAAAATGTTGGTCGCAGAAGACGGCACCACGACGCTTGGCACGGTCGGTGGTGGATGCATCGAGGCCGATGTTGTGGCGGCGGCAAGAATGTGCCTCGCGACGCAACGGGCGCAAATTCTAAAATTCCATCTCAGCGAAGATGAGTATATTTTGGGACTCATCTGTGGCGGCACGGCGGAGGTACTCGTCGAGCCGCTCACGAGCCAGCACGCGGCAGTGTTTCGGCAAATCGAAGGGACACAAGCAGAGGGACACGATAGCGTGATGCGAACCGTGATTGCGGAGGATGGTAAGCTGAAGAGCAAAACACTGCTGCCCTACTCGGAAGAAAACGTTTCCACGGATGAACGGGAAGCGTTCCGGACCGTGATCGAACGGCACGAAACGCGTGTCGTGGTGTTGGCAGGCGAGAAGGTTATTCTGGAACCGATCGCGGGCCTGCCTCGCCTCATTCTTTTCGGCGCAGGGCACGTCTCGCGTGCAATCTGCAAGAGCGCAGCAGCGGTAGAATTCTGCGTAGCGGTGTTGGACGACCGTGAACAATATGCCAACCGGCAACGATTTCCGGAGGCGCGGGAAATTCTCGTGAAAGAATTCGATGAGGTCTTTGTCGGATTGGAAATTCGAAGTTCTGATTATCTGATCATCACGACTCGCGGGCATCGGTACGATGAAGAGGTTTTGGAGCGGGTGGTGAACTCAAACGCAAAATACATCGGGATGATCGGCAGCCAGCGCAAGGTACTCACGACGTACAAGCATTTGGTCTCCCGCGGCGTATCCGTCGATGCGCTTGCCCGAGTCTGCTCGCCGATGGGGTTAGAGATTGGCTCGACGACGCCGGAAGAAATTGCGGTGAGTGTTGTAGCTGAACTGATTGCCGTCCGGCGAAATCGATTCAATCGTAGCGCTGCAAAATCGTCAGTGATGCCGAAGCTGCTGGAACCGTTACGCCCAGAGCAAAAGAGCAACGTCGTTCTCTCATAAGCAAAAGTCTGCAAACAAAAAAGCCCCGATCGCACGACCGAGGCTTTTTCGCTTCAAACAGATTCTTCTACGTAAAAATGATTTGTCCACCGGCTGCCTTAGCGTAGAACTCACCCACCGAAATGATGTTGTCCACTTCGGAAAAGAAATCTTCACGGTGCAAATGGAACATATCGACCGAGGCTTTGCACGCGTAGAGCGAGCCGCCCGCATCGTGGATCATCTGCAAAAACTCCCGCACAGGCGGAATATCTAACTTCTCCATCTCCTTCTTCATCTTTGAGGTTGCAAACGCCGACATCCCCGGCAGTGCGCCGACAAGCGTCGGAATGTGCATCGCAGGGTTGCCGACGGTAGCGACTTTCAAGTCGTCCATTCGCCGATCAATGATTGCGTCGAGTCCGAAGAATGTGAAGAAGAGCGACGCGTCGATGCCCTCCATCCGTGCGCCGTTGGCCATGATGAGTCCGGGATAGACGCCTTCGAGCGAGCCTTGCGAGACGATGATCGATACTTTCTTGATTTGGTCGTTTCCATTAGTGTTCATAGCATCCTCCGTTCAAATACAACCCTTGGGTTTCGGCAGGCCGGCGATCTTTGCGGCTTTCTTTGCCGGACCCTGCGGGAAGAGTTCGTAGAGTTCCTTCGTCGAAACGCCGCTCTCTTTGGTCAGCTTGCGAATCGAGGGGGCGTCTCCCTTCACCTCGAATTCCTTCCGCATGAAATTGATGACGAGCCAGTGGCGCTCGGTCAGGTTCGGGATGCCTTCGAGCAGCCCCAGTTCTTTGGCGATCTCTTCGTTCCACTGGTTCCGGTTTTTCAAATGCCCGTCGTGGTCGAATTCAAGCGCGGCGAGCTTTTCGGGTGTGTTGATCATTAGGTTGTTCCTTTCTCAGTGAGTTGTACTGCGTTATGGTCGTGTCCGTTTGATTGTACAGCGTTTGCAAGATTTTTCAGAAAGCGTAGCGCGAAGAGCAGACTGCGGCGCGTTTCGGGTGCGTTCAGTTCCTTCGCCAGCTCGCGGAATGAAACGCGGTCGCTCATTTCGATATCGACATTTTTGTAAACGGAAAGCGCGTTGTTGACCGTCTGAAGTAAATCGGGCTGCGTGAGATTTTTGATGGTCGTCAGGATGGTAACGATGTTCTCTCCCAGCCGCCGCACGTCGTCGGGAGAAAACGAGGTAACGACCCGGTCGCCGACGGCACGCAGCTCGCGGAGGAATTCGAAATAGCCCTTGCGGTCGAGTTCGTCCAGCGTTCGCATCGTGTCGAACACCAGCTCGCGCGAGATGGGAGTGAAATCTTTCAGGAAGTCTTTCGTGCTTTCGAGTTGGTGCAGCACGGCCGTCAGCGTGCGGACGTTGCGGAGCAAATATTTTCCGAGGTGAAGCAGGTCGGAAGTTTGCACGTGGTCGTGCACCTGTTCGAGTTCTTCGACCGCCGTTTGATACACATCCTTGCCGACGCGATAGAGGTCGGCGCGCAATTCTTCCATCTCGAGCCGATGCCGCCGCTGCAGTTCCAGCTCTTCGGCAACGAACGTGAGTTTGTGCTGGATGTCGTGGATCTGTTGTTGGAGCGGGTCGGTCGTCATTGCTACATCCGCTTTCCCGCCATGGACATTTGCGATTCGATAGGCATGTCAAGTCCCCGGATCAAAAAATTCCAATAGATCCACCGGAACATCAGCTTGCCATAGTGATTGGCTTTGGTTTCTTCGAGCAACGAAAATGGACCAATACCGGGCAAAGGAAATTTTCCCGGCAGCGGCTCTGTGTCGTAGTTGAAATCGATGAGCACACCCTTGCCGAAGCCACTTTCGATGAAGCAATTGGCGTGGCCGTCGAACTTTGCGCGGGGCGTTCGCTGTTCGATGACACTTAACAAGTTTTCCAAGACAATATCCGCCTGGAAGTGTGCCACCGACCCGGCCTTGGAGCTGGGAAGGTTTGTGGCATCGCCGAGAACGAACACATTGTCGAACCCGTCGGCTTGAAGCGTCTCCTTGTTCGTGGGAATGAAGTTCAATTCGTCTCCCATACCGCTGCGAGCGATGCATGGATCCCCGGTGTTAGTTGGAATGGTGACGAGGACGTCGAACGGAATCTCTCGTTCATCCCACGAAACAATCGTGCGTGATTCGATTTCCACGCGCGCAATGTTGAACTCGGCGGTCAACGCGATGTTCTTCTTTTCCAGAAAATCGCCGAGCACCTGCGATGCGCGCGGTTTGGTAAAAGCCCCGGGGAGCGGCGTTACGTAGTGGATGTTCACCTTGTCGCGTATGCCGTGCTCTGTGAAATACCAATCTGCGAGAAAGACGAACTCCAGCGGTGCCACAGGGCATTTGATAGGCATCTCCGTAATGTTGACGACAAGGTCTCCTCCTTCCCACCGCTTGAAGAATTCCCGGAGAGCACAGGCGCCATCGATTGTGTAGAAGTCAAAAATGTTTTTGCGCCAGAGCCGGCCCATCAACCCCTCGGTTTCTTCCGGTGCGATCCGTGAGCCGGTAGCAATAATAAGGTAGTCGTATGCCAGCACGCGCTTGTCTTGGAGAAGCACTCGATTGCGAGTGGGTTCAATCCGATCGATGTCTTCAAACACCACATTGACTCCGGTGGGGAAGTAATCGCGTTTCGGTTTGATGACGTCGGTTCGCGAATAAATGCCGAACGGGATAAACAGAAGTCCCGGCTGGTAGTAATGCGTTTCATCCTGGTCGACAATCGTGAGTTCCCACTCGTGCTTGTCGAGTGCGTTGTTGAGTTTGTTGAGAATCATGGTACCGGCTGTGCCGGCGCCGAGGATGAGGATTTTTTTCATGGATGTTCGTGTCCGGTTGAGGGGGAAGAGAGACGCGAACGAAGAAGTTGTTTGAGCGAATGGCAGGTTGTCGCTTCTCGGTAGACCTCGCACGCGCGGCATTCACGGAAGGCACATACGTTGTTTTTGTGCTGCAGAGACCAGCACGGCCCTGCTGCATCGGTGTAGGCTTTGCAGCGGGCGCGGTCGTCCAACGAACACGCCACCATGACCCAACACGGAATCAGCGAGAGCATTCGTTTGATGCCTTCGATGCTTATCCGTTGTTTATTGACCGCTTCGTGAATGCAACGAGCGCGTTCAAGGTCGTCGGCAAAATAACGTCGTTGGTTTCCGATGCTATGCGCTGGAAGCATCAGTCCGTGAAACTCGTACTTGCGCAGCGTATGCACAGAGAGTTGAAGCTGCTCAGCCGCCCCGCTGATCGTGTAGCCATTGGCCGTGGAGGGAGGTTTGATTCGCATTTCTGCTTCGATGAGACTTCATGCATATACGTATCAAGTTTCTTGCCGTACAAGTGGAAGTCAAAAATCAACGGTGGGGTCGAATCTGCAAAAGGAATTTCTCAGAATCAGAGATGATGGGAAAGGATTTATTGAATCTCAGAATTGAAATTCAGAGACGGGGAGTGCAACGGTCAGCAGTCAAAGACAAAGCAACTGAGGTCGAGGAGATCACGCAACACCCAAAGAGAGGTTCGCCAACGTGCTTGGCGAGTACAGTTAACCGAACGTTGGTTTGATGTTAGTGGTCGATGTTGTAGAGCCGCATTTGTGAAATGACCGGAGAGGCCTTTGATCGTTTGATACGGATTCTGATGCGATCTGTTTTCTGCGGCGAAAACTGAATGAGTCGTTTGTAGCCCACCGTCGTGCCGCGCGCGACAGTCTGCCACGCGAGGCCGATCCAACCTTCGACGGAGACAGATTCAATCCGTTGACCCAAAGCGATTGGTTCCTGCAGTTCAACGCAATCAATTGTTGATGATGTCGGGAGGAGAACTTCAATCCAAGCGGTCGTTATCGAATCGTCGGTGGCCCACCACGTTTGAGAAGACCCATCGACGATGTTTGCAGGAGCAAACTCTGGAATTCCTGCTCGCACGTTTGAGGCAATCACCGATGAGCCACGAGCGAGGTCGCGCCCAAAGGCGGATTTGCGCAATTGGGCGAATTCCAGGAGTGAATGTACATCGTTCGAAGGCAACTTGCCCGAGCGATTGAGCGGAACGTTTAGAAGCAAGACGCCATTCCGGCCGACAGACTTAAGATAAAGCTCTAAAAGCTTTGCGGGCGATTTGACGAGCGAATCTTCCTGCGGGTGATAGAACCAGCCGGGGCGGATCGAGACATCGCACTCTGCCGGAATCCACTTCGAGCCGTCGCGATGGCCGTGTGTTGCTTCTTCAGCCCGGACATAGCCGACAGTTGCGGCATCGTTCTTTTCTCCGACCGGAGAATAAGGGGACCAATTGGTCTCATCGGCAATTCCGTTCTCGTTGCCGACCCAACGAACATCAGGACCCACATCACTGAAGATGACTGCGTTGGGCTGTAATTCGCGCACGAGATTCCAGATTTTCTGCCACGGATAGTACAAATGCCTGTCGATAATGTGCTTCTCCCGCATGCCGCCATAGAATCCATCGCCACCATTTGCTCCGTCAAACCAAACCTCTGCAATCTCGCCGTAGTCTGTTAATAGCTCACGCAGTTGGTTGATGTAATATTCGATGTATTCGGGGCGACCGTAGTCTTTGTGGTTTCGATCCCAGGGAGAAAGATAGAGGCCGAACGCCATTCCGAACTTCTTGCACGCCTTGCCAAATTCGCGGACAAGGTCGCCACGTCCGTTCTTCCACGGGCTATTCTTGACCGAGTACTCAGTCCATTTAGAAGGCCACAGACAAAATCCGCTATGATGCTTTGCAGTGAGGATGACTTCTCTCATACCGGCACTCGCCAGCGTTCCGACGACTGAATCGGCATTGAATTCTGATGGGTTAAACAACCGCGGCGATTCGTCACCAAACCCCCATTCCTGGTCTGTGTACGTGTTGATGGAGAGGTGGACGAAACCGATGAATTCTCGTTCCTGCCACGCACGTTGGCGAAGGGAGGGGATCGGTTCAACCGGTTGAGGAGCGCGCTGTCGAGAAGAAAGCAAACTGGAAACGATGAAAAGGGCAGAAACAAGCAACCGGAGTCGCAATGGTTCAAACATCGAGCCGCTTTTCGTAAGGGACAGTTTCGCCATGACCGGCGCGTGCTGCCAATCCGCCAAAAACTTTTTCACTCGGAGCGAATATGGAAAAATCGTACGGGATGGAGGGCATAAGAGAACTCAGAAATGGGTTTTACAGTGGGAGATAATGATGCAGCGTGAATCGCTTCCAGCCTTTCTTGTTCTTCGATTCAACCGCCCAATTGATCCCTCCAACATCGTTTGGCCAATAGATCATACGCGCGAGACCGGCGGGCATCTGAGCTTCGAACGCGATGGCTTGTGGATGAACGTCCGTGCCGTCGGCGAGATTGCCTTCTGAGCGCTTTCCATCGGAAGTAAACGACCAGAATTTCACCGTCCCATTCTCCACTCCATAAATGGCAACCTCGTCGTACGTGAATTTTGCGTGTTCCCAGCGCGCGGCGAGTTGCACGAACTGCTTCCCGAATTTTGTGAACGTGCGCGTGCAGTTCATTTTTCCCATCGGCGATTCGGCTTCGGCTTTCCACGAACCGAGCAGCGGAGCGAGCACGCCAAGCTTGCCGGGAGATTTTTTCCAGGCGATGACGGCTTTTGTTCGATCATTACTCATTCGGTTTTCTCCAATTGAATTCCCCGCAACTAGAATAGATCAAGAAGACACAAAGCCCCTAAGTAGAACGAATGGCTATTTTTTGTGCTTCGATTCTTTATGTCAATCTCTTACGATCCTCGATAGGTTGAATAGCCATACGGACTCAGCAGCAGCGGCACGTGAAAATGTTGTCCAGATGTTTCAGGATGGATCTCGAATACAATCTGAACATACGGATAAAATGTTGGCTGGCCGCTTGTGGCAAAGTACGCCAACGTGTCGAACGTGAGACGAAATGTCCCTGGATGCAACTGAAAGTCTTCCGCGAGCAAATCCGCGGCGCGACCATTCGTGTCAGTCATGCTCTTTGCAAGCTGCTTCCACTCGGCGCCTGATTTTTGTTCGAGCACCACCGGCACACCGCCGGCGGGCTTTCCGCGCATCGTGTCGAGCACGTGAGTTGTTATGGGAGATTGAGCCATTGTGTAATTTGGAGAGTTGATGATTTTGTGATTGAACGATTGATTCTCGAGTTCACGATCCGAAATCAATACCTTCCACTGCGCGTGCTCAGAATTTTCACGAATGACCGTGAGCGAATCTCGTCGACGGTTAATCCAGTGGCGAGTGCCTCTTGTTCCGTGATCGCACCGCAGCCAATGCCGCGCAAAAAGAAATTCAGCAAGCCCTGACCCGTTGCGGCATCGTCGAACACTTCGCCGATGAGCGAAGCCTGCGCCGCCTTTTCGACAAACGTTTTCAGCCGTACCGACGTTGCTTCGAGTTCGGCAAGGAAAAAATTATAGGTTGCCGCGTAGCGCACGGGAAATTGCGCTGGATGCAAATCCCAGCCCTGATAGAACGCTTGCATCAGCGAGTGGTTGATGTGGGCAAAGTTCAACCGCCACACGCGATGCACCAAAGTCCGGTTCTCAGATCTTTCTTTCGCGGTCAGTTTCTTACCCTCGTTGGCGCGGTGTGGCCCTACCGGCATCACGTTCGTTGCTCCATCTGAAATCCACACGCCCGTGCCGGCGAGCGAGACTTTCATCACCGTCCGCGCGAAGTCGGCCGCGGGATGGACCATGCTTTGATATTTCGAAGTAATATTGTTCGATGCGGTGTAGTCATACACACCGAAGTGGGCCGCGACGCAGCGACCTTGCGCGGCTTCGACAAAAAGAGGTAGCGGAACTTCGCCTCGATGATTGAATATCGCTTGTGGCGTTTCAACCATGAACTCAAGCTTTAACGAACCATCGTCAAGTCCGGTTGCTCTTTCTAGCACGCGGAGCAGTTCCACGAGCGCTGAAATTTGTCGCGGGTCGACGACCTTGGGAATCGTCACCACGAAATTTCCCGGCAACGTTCCGCCGCTTTGTTGAAGGAGCGTCGTGATGAAGATATCGAGCGTACGAATTGCGCGAGCTTTCAATTCTTGCGTAAATGGCTTTACGCGCATGCCGACGTACGGCGGCAACGAATGATTCGCCATTCCTTTCGCCACTTCGCGAGCGCAGAACTCCGCATGGCCGTCTTCTTCTGCGTCAGTTCGGTTGCCGTAGCCATCTTCAAAGTCGATGCGGAAATCTTCCACCGGCTCGGTGCGCAGTTTTGCCACGACGCGTTCGTAGATTTTCTTCTGCAACTTCGTCGATACATTGAGCCCCAATGCCCTTGCAAAGATGCCGGCATTCGGAGCGTATTCGTTGAGCGATTTCAACGCCGCCGCGCCAAGTTTTTGTGCTGTATCTGATTTGAAAATCTGCGCGCCGCCGTAAACGGTGTGCACAGGCTGACGCTTTTCGGAATCTCCCGGATAGTCGAGCGCAAACTGTTGGTTGGCTACGCGAAGGGTTTCGAACGTGCCTTCTATTTCGTTGGGGGTGAGCGATGTTGGCATTAGTAATCCGCAGGAAACTTATAGGACGAACAGACGCTTAGGTAGCAAAGGGCCACGAACGCTTGAGTCGTGCGCGGACAAAAAATACGATAATTCCGAGCGAGATTGCAGCGATTCCGCCGACGATAAAGACCCTCCCCGTCGAAAGAAAAATCGCCCCCCAAGCCACGAACGCAAGCAGTGCCGGAATAGGATAGAGAGGCATCGAGAAGGGAAGCGAGCCGCCGCCCATCCTGCGTCGCCGCACCATCACACCGACGGCTTGACCCATGAACTGCACGAGAATGCGCATCGCCAGGATTGCACTAATCACATCCGACAAACGGAACAAGAGGCTGAAGAGCAACGCCGTGCCGCCGAGCGCGAGGAGAGAAACGTGCGGAAAATGTTTTGTGGGATGAAGTTTAGCAAACGGAGCAAAGAAGGAACCATCAACCGCCGCTGCATACGGGATGCGCGAGTAACCCAGCAAGGCGGAAAAGAGAGAGGCGAACGCAATCCACAAAATCATTCCCGTCGCAACTGTCGCCGCGCCCGAACCATACATTCGTTCCACAAACGTACTGACCACGAAGGGCGAGTCCTCGATTTCCCGCCACGACAACGTTCCTAAAATGCTGAGCTGCATCGCCAGATACAACACGCCGATGCCGATAATAGAGAGAAGAATCGCGCGCGGAATATTTCTCTCGGGGTTCTTGATCTCGCCGCCGAGATGGCAGACGTTGTAGTAGCCGAGGTAGGTGTAGATCGTCTGCACCGTTGCCTGGCCGAGCAGGATAAAGAACGCGGGAGAAAAATCCCACGCGTGGGGCGAATACCCAAACGCAAGCTTCGCGTCAAAATGCTGCACGCCGCCCCAGATGAGCCACGCGATGGTACTTACGACGCCAACCCACAAGAAGAGCGACATCTTGCCCACGGTGCCGATGCGGCGATACAGCAGCGCCACCAGCACCGCCACGAGAGCGGCGGAGATACATTTCTGCGTGAGCGAGTCCAGCGGAAGGAGATAGGTGGCGTACTGTGCAAACCCGATCGCGCCCGAGGCGATGACCAGCGGCGCCTGAATCATCGTCTGCCAGATGAACAGAAACGACATCAGTTTGCCCCAACGCTGCTCGCCGTATGATTCGCGCAAGAAGGAGTAACTGCCGCCTGCGTGCGGAAGCGAAGCGCCAAGCTCCGCCCAGACCAGCCCATCGATGAGCGCGAGCAGCGCGCCCGCAACCCACGCCGCGATTGCTTCTGGTCCGCCCATCGTCTTCACTACCATCGGCACGACGATAAACGGACCGATGCCGACCATGTCGATCATGTTCAGCGAGGTTGCTTCTTTCAAACCAAGCGCGCGTTCGAGGTGTGTGGTGGAGTTGGTCATTCGTTTGAAAGTCAGAAGAATCTTTGATGAAAGAAGTTTCTCAAGTCGAAGCCGCTTGATCTTGCATAGCACTTTTACTGCGATGCGCTCTTAATTTTGTCTTTGGAAGAATCCTCCATTGGGGCAACGACGCGCCTGCTCGATATGACAAAGGTTGAGGCATCCAGCGTGGATAGAATAGAGGAAATGCATCGCAAATTCAAGAAGGGGGGATTAAACAAAAAAAGCCCGGCGTTATTCACGTCGGGCGTTTCAGTTGAATCGAGAGAGACTTACTGAAT
>Ga0315281_10007707_pt1 | contig 15122 bp, 17 predicted proteins | sample YL17G07_0_MG_FD_204540 | JGI IMG/M metagenome (GOLD analysis project Ga0315281, IMG submission 204540) | Sediment microbial communities from Yellowstone Lake, YNP, Wyoming, USA - YL17G07_0 | ecosystem: Environmental > Aquatic > Freshwater > Lake > Sediment | place: USA: Wyoming | collected...
CTAGAAACATCAATTTAGGTGCTTTCAGTCTAAAATATTTAGTTGGATCTGAGCCTGTTTATGAAAAAGAAGATTTTGAGGTTTCAAAAGGCTATTTCTCAGAATCTCCTGTTAGTTTTGCTGTGGTTTTAACTGAAGAGATGCAGTCAATCGTCACAGGTGGTTCAATTCAACTGATTGTCGATGATACGAATGGGGCAGGAAATCTTATTGTTGAATTGAACGGGCAAGAAATTTTCAATGAAAGGGCTTCTGTAGGCGAACATATAATCCAATTATCCAAAGACCAGATTCTTAAATCAAATGCGGTAAGAATCAGAGCCGACTCACCTGGATGGAAGTTCTGGATGAATTCTGCTTATAAGATTCGATCATTTACTTTCTTCACAGATTACAACGGCGTCTTCTTCAAGGATGTCTCATTTGCTTTAGATTCGACCGAAGCCACAAACTTTAAGTTCGGCAAAATTGCCTTTAAGATCAAAAAATATGACAAAAATAGACTGCCGAACATGGAAATCAAAGTCAACGATAAGGAAATTTTTAATGACATCCCAACTCTAACTTATTTCAGCAAAACTTTCACAGATGTTCCTTTGAACATAGGCCCAAACACTATTTCTTTCTCGCTCGACCGGGACGGCTTCTATGATCTAGAAGATGTAATCTTGACAATTGCCAGAAGCATTTAAGATGGCCTGCAGAAGGTAAGTAAACAAGTGAAATCTCTTGTTCCTGTTCCTCCGCCAAGAATTCCTATGCACAACTTCAAATAATTGTTGAATTCTTTGTCATCAGAAAATTTATCTATGAGAATTAAAGCCGCTATTATTACGATCATTTTCAAAACAACAAAAACAAACGGCTCTCCAACAAGACTAATGACTGCATTTGGAACAACGTGTTGTTCGCTGTAACTAAAAAATTTCATCGCAACAGAAGTGGCAGTTGCATCAAACAACTGAACTAAAACCGTGATTCTATTTGCCAGACTCCATTTTTTTAAAAGAGAAAACACCAAGACCAAAGGCAAATAAAAAACTAAAACTAAAGCGAGTCCATAAAAATTTGATGGCCTGATTAAAGCTATTAGAAACGATAGAGCTAGAAGACCAAATAGAAATAGAGTTTTGAAATAGGGAATTTTGAATTTCTTTTCCAACAGCAATGAAATAAAAAGAACAGAAACTGTGATAAAGAAAACAAAAAAATAAATCCCAGGCGTAACAAACCAATAAGACTTAACGATTTCTAAATCTTTTACAACTCTTAGCACACCACCAACTAGAACATAGGGGGCTATTGCTACTGAAAGCCTTCTATCAATTTTCACTTTCAATTTTTTCAACAAAAGAAAAATCAGGTAAGCAGCTACAACCAAAACCAAAGCAAAAACAGCAGTTTTTTCAAAAGTATACCCTGTTTTTATCGGAGCAAAATAATCCAAAATTTCTTGAAAATCAATCATAAATAATAACTAGTTTTCATAGATTTATTTTATGAGAAAGTGTTTGATTTTAATTCTATTCGGTATAGCTTTGCTTTCAGGCTGTGTGGGGCAACCTCCAAGCACATCATTTAAGAACGATGTGATAACGCTTGAGGATTACTCTGTCTCGTCAGTAGAACTCTATGCAAACAGCATAACAAAAATAGAATTTCTTGTGCAAAGTTATGCTGATCGAGATGTTAGAAATGTTGAGGTCAATTTTTTTGACAATCCTTTTGAAATAAAACAAATAAAATGTGAAGACACAGAGCCCATAGACAATAAAAAATGTGTTTTTGACAAGATAGAAACCATGGGATCAAAAAGTGTTTCCATAACCTTGCAAGCTCCGCCTCCAGAAAAAATTAAGTCGCCAACCACATTCTCAGTCCGTTTTCTTGTCAAATATGACTACACAGGGGAAAAGCGGGCAAACATTCCTATAGTCGATGGCGTGAAAAGAATAGAGCCGAAAACAACATACAGGGAAAGCTCAGTTCCTTATGCCCCCATACAACTTAATTTTGATCCGCCTGTGGGCAAATCCAAGCAAGAAGGCAACAAATTAGTAAAAGTCTATTGGGGAATCGACGGTCAGCCATTTGAGCTTGGCATGAATTTCAAACATGTTGGTAGCAGCACAGTCGGCGATATAAGACCGACTACAATAGATAAAGGTAAAGTTTACTTAGAGCTAGACCATTTAGAAGTTGCTCCAGATCTTAGATGCGACTTCGAGCAATCAGGCAACCAATTGATTTCAAAATACAATGTAACTGTTCCGGGCAAACTTTTGTGCACGCTTAAACCAACCACATTTGAACAGATGGAAGTGACGGCTTTTGTTGACGCCACATTTGATTTCACTTATGAGTTTAGAAGAACCCAAAGCTTCAAAGTTCTACCTTTAGAAAAGACTTAAATTAATCTATTCTAAATTATATTTAAGGTTGAATTTATGAAAAAGCCCACGTTATTGGTTTTATTGTTTCTAATAGTTTTTCTTGCAGGGTGTGTTGGACAGTCAGGCATTAGTGGAGGTCCAGGTGTTGTCGTCACTGGCTTTTCAGCCTCTCCTTCAACTGCAGAGCCAAGCACAAATGTGGAAATTGTACTGACTGTTGAAAACAAGGGAGATGTGAATGCAGAGAACGTGAACGCAGAGTTGATGGGATTGCCCCAAACAGAATGGAACATTCCGAACAGGGTACAATCTATAGGAGAACTTGTTGCTCCCCAGCCAAGCAGGGGCATGAATCAAGGCGGAGTTGGAGATATTGTTTGGGATCTGATGTCTCCTCTTGGAAAAAATGTTGACATACCATACGAAGCTACTGTAAGAGTCACTTATGATTATACATCCTCGCTAGACGCTCAAGTAAGCGCTGTCAGCACAGATTGGATGAGACAAAAAAATGATAAAGGTGGGATAAAATTCCAAAAATCTTCCAGCGGACCGGTTTCAATAAAATTGATTGCTCCAAGCACAATTATTTCTTCAGGCAGGATACCAGTTCAATTCCAAATCACAAACACAGGAAGCGGTGGAATCACAGGAGAAGCTTTAACATTTAGTGTATCAGGTGTAGACTGCCCAAGAACAGACATCAGGTTGCCGAAAGGAAGAACAGGGGCGCTCTATTGCTCTATAAGCACTGGTGGTGTTACCACCTATGATGTTTTCCAGATTGGCATCTCTACAAGCTACAATTATTACATAGATCAAACAACATCAATAACTGTTTTAAGAAAACCTCCTGTTTAAGCTAATTCTTTAAATTTATTTTGCATAATTAGTATACAGGGGCCCATAGTCCAGTTGGTTAAGACGTCGCGTTCACATCGCGAAAATCGTGAGTTCAAATCTCACTGGGCCCACTTAATTCTTAGAAATCTTTCAAGTTTTTCTGTTCTCTAGCTTTTGCTTTCTGCTGTTTCTGTATTTTCTCAAACTCTTCATCAGAAAAAACCGGTCTTCCGTATACACCGTCATATCCAGCAGCATACTTTACCTTACCTTCTCTTACTTTTACAATCGCATCTGCAATCTTTTCACTAGTAACTTTCAGTAACTCTTCTTTTGAAACATTCAACAAAACATTGAATTCATTTCCAAAATTTTCTATAAGTCTGTCTTGCTCAACAATAACTTTTTGCGAGTAGAGCTGATTAGTGCCAGTAACAAAAGAAATTATTTCGTACAAAGGCAACAAAGTTTTGAAAGGAATCGCATCTTCTGGTACAAAACCTTCTGGCCTGTCCGCCAGTTCTTCAACTCTATGCAAAACACCTATTGTCAATTTTCTCCCGCACACAGGACAGATGTTATTGAACTTTTTCGCCTCAGCTGGTGTTAAACTGATTCCACAATTCCTATGGCCATCAAAATGATATTTTCCATAGCTTGGTTCAACTTCTATAGTAAACAAAAACTTTTTTCTATCCTTGTCTTTTATTGCATCAAAAATTTCTTTATAAGTAACTTTTTTCAAGTCAAAAGCATTTGCCTCTCTTCCCAGCCGCCATGGATATGGCGAATGAGAATCTGAATTGCTGACCAAAGTGAATTTATCTAGAGCAGACAATCTCCAGTTCATCGCAGGGTTGCTGCTTAAACCGGTCTCCAAAGAAAAAATATTTTTTGTCTGATCTTGATAGCAATCTTCAACTCTATTAAATCCAGACTTAGAGCCAAACAAGGAAAACCAAGGCGTCCATACATGCGCGCTTGTAACAATGACATCTTTAGAAATTTCCATCATGTTCTCAACAAATTCCGGTGCAGAAACAGTCAACATCGGCCTTCCATCAGTTTTCAGGTTTCCATACTTCGATAAATTTTCATTTATCTGTTCAACAACATCAAAACTAGGAGCATGAATTATCTGGTGTATTTTTTTTGTCTGGCCTTCAAACGTAAAAATTGTTGAAACTTCTGTGGTTAGAATGAAAAACATGCCCCTGTAAGTAAACAATTCAGTTCCGCCAACCTCCTCGAGTTTTTGTTTGAGTTCATTCAACCAAAAAGGATGTGTGAAATCTCCTGTTCCTAATAGATGTAGCCCTTTAACTTTGGCTCCCCTACTTAATCCTTCTATGTCCATATTCTTGCTTGTGGCGCGAGAATATTTTGAATGCAAATGAAAATCAGCTATTACCTGCATTATTTCATTGTCTGAATTTTAGAACTTAAATATTACCAGAACAAGAGACACAATGAACAAGAAAGCCCAAATTCCCCAACTCCATCTTAAAACTTTACTTCCGTCTAAAGGTGGAATTGGTAAAAGATTGAACAGAGCTAAAAACGCGTTCACACTTGATATGAAAGCTCCTATGTCCCCAGGAACCAATAGGAAAATTCCTGCAAAAAATAAATTTACTGCAGGACCCGAAACAGAAATTATTCCCTCTTCTTTATCGGTTAATTTTTTTATCCTATACCCCCATCTGCCAAAAGTATACGGATAAATAACAACAGCACCAGGAGCGACAAACTTGAACAGGCCCCCACTAGCTACAGTTATAACCAAAGCAAACAGCAAACCAGTAGTCCACATCCTATAGAGAGCAGCACAACCAAACTTTCTTGCCAAATATCTGTGCGCCATTTCATGAAAGAAGAACCCAAGTATCACTGCAAGAAAAACAACTGGCAAGTTCGCCATGTCCGGATAAGCAAACACAAATGCTATTACAACAACAGAAACTACTATGTCTTTTATCTCTTCTCTTGAAAACCATTGTGTTTGTTTCATAACATTAACTTAAACTAGGAAATATTTTAATGTATCTTCTATTCTCGAAACTTCTTTAACCGTGATACCAGCATCTTTGCTTATGTCAACTTTCTCAGTTTTGTAATCAGTTGTGCAGAAAGTCACTAGTCCTATGTTCTCACATTTTTGAACAGGTTTGTAGTTTGTTTGAACGCCCTGCCCCTCTGGTACAAGAAACAATTTTGCTCCTATATCTTTAGAAGCTTTAGCTTTTGCAAATATAGCTCCAACAGGTCCTACAGTGCCATCAGGGTTTATAGTTCCAGTTATCATAACACTATCATTCAATGTTTTATTCTTCAAGGCAGCTATGGTTGCTATTGTCAAAGCAGCTCCAGCCGACGGCCCTTCAATCACAGAAGCATTCGTATCTATTGAATATATCAAATCAATGTTTGAAATGTCAGCTCCTGTTATGTTTTGTGCAACTCTTTGGGCTGTTCGAATGGAATACTGTGTGTCAACCCAGAAGAGCAGTTGATTGACATCCACAAGAACTTTTCCAGTGCCAGGTTTGATTTCGACTTTTAACTGGGTAGCAACACCATTGCCTTCATTGTCAACTGCTGGGACATTCATGGAAATAATTCTATCTTGAGAAGTTACATTTGAAGGAACTGTTATAGGATTTGTTACAGTATTGTTAACTCCTGTTTTTAGCAAATTTTTGCCAAATAAATTAAAGGCTACGACAAGTAAAACTACAATAACCAAAATCTTGAATATGGTGAACCTATTCATGAAAATCAATTTGTTCCTATCATAAATTTAAGCTTTTCTCTTATTTTTTCTATCAAATATAAATGCGCAGAAGGCACGCCATCAGTGGATGTAAAAACATAAACTATTTAACCCAAACTCTCTTCTCCATCCCGTTAATTTCAAGCACAGAACAACTTAACTTATGGTTGCTTCCTTCCGGACCTCACCAGTTTCGCTAAGAAGTCTGCCCCGAAAGACGAGACTTCTCAGTTGAAAATTTGGAATAGTTTACGTACTCTACATCGCCTTCAGGCTGCGACCACACCGTGAACCGGATTTGTGTTAGAGAGAACCGGTAGCTCTCCGATCGTTGGCCCTCTGCAAAAAGAATTATGTCATATATTAGGATTTAAAGCTTACTAAAACAAACAGCAAGAAGAATTATTCAAGGAAATATACATACAAAATTATTTAATTGATTTTTCAATTCTATTCATAGCTTCAACAATCTTCTCATAAGTAGTTGCATAACTCATCCTTACATATCCTTCCCCACATTCTCCAAACTCATTCCCAGGAATTACAATTACTTTTACATTTTTTAAAAGAAAATCAGAAAACTGCTCAGAATTCATCTTTTGAGAAGAAATGCTTGGAAATGCATAGAAAGCACCTTTTGGGTTTGTGCAATTCAATCCCATCTCACACAATCTTTTCACAATAAATTTTCTTCTTCTGTCATATTCTTTTCTCATTTTTTGGACGCATGTCTGTGATCCAGTTAAAGCAGTGACTGCGGCCATTTGGAAAGCAGTGGGAGCTCCAAGAGTCGTGCAAATCTTATATTCAGTCATCTCTTTTATCACATCTGGAGAAGCTACAGCATATCCAATTCTAAATCCGCACATTGCATAAGTTTTAGAAAAACTCTGTATAGTTATTGTATATTCCTTCATCCCATTCAAACTTCCAATACTCACATGCTTAACGCCATCATAAGTTAATTTCTCATAAGCCTCATCAGAAATCACCATCAAATCCTTATCAATCACCACGTCAGCAATCTCTTCTAAAGTTTTTCTGCTATAAACAGCTCCGGTGGGATTGGCAGGTGAATTGATTACAAGAACTTTTGTTTTTTCAGTGACAAGCTCTTCTAAAATATCAGCCTCAATCTCAAAATTATTTTGTTCTTTTAACGGCAAAGGAACAGATATTCCATTAATTAGTTTAACAATTGGTCTATAAGCCATATAGCTTGGATCAGGGATTATAGCCTCATCATTAGGATCAACAAAAGTCATCATGGACAAAAGGATGGCCTCTTTTGAGCCGCAAGTTACTATCACTTCTTCTGAAGTTGCATCAATTTTATTATCTTTCTTCACTTTCTTTACAACAGCTTCCCTTAATTCCTTCTTTCCTTGCAGAGGCGAATAGTGTGTATAACCTTTCTCTAGCATCTTGCAAGCAGCAGCAACTATATGCTCGGGTGTAGGAAAATCTGGCTCACCAGCACCCAGAGAAATGACAGAAGGGTCTTGCTCCAATAATTTTAAGCTCTCTGCAATCTTTGACTCGCCGACAGCTTTTACTCTGACAGCAAAAATATGCATAAATAACATTTAGTTTAATAATAATTTAATATGATGAAATCGTTTTTCTCACCACAATCTGTTGCAGTTATAGGCGCTAGCCACACACCAGGAAAAATAGGTTATACTATTGTTGAAAATTTTGTCAGGAACAAAATTCCACCAAAAATCTATCCAATCAATCCAGACACAACACCAATTCTTGATTTGGAAGTTTTTCAATCAATCAAACAAATTAAAGAAAAAATTGATCTTGCAATCATAGCAGTTCCATCAGCTATCGTGCCAAAAGTTTTGAAAGAATGTGTGGATAAAAAAATCGAGTCAGTTGTCATCATCTCAAGTGGGTTTTCTGAGATTGGCGATCAAGGAAAAAAACTGGAAGATCAATGCAAAAAAATTATTTCAAAGAAAAAAACAAGAGTCATGGGACCGAATTGCATAGGAACATTTGATTCATTCACTGGATTAGATATGCTATTTCTTTCACAAGACAGAATGAAAAGACCGCCTCAAGGTAACATATCCTTTATCTCTCAATCAGGTGCGGTTGGTTCAACGATTTTAGACTGGTTGGCAGAAGAAAAAATTGGAATTTCAAAATTCATTTCTTATGGGAACGGTATGAATCTGAATGAAACTGACATGATTGAATTCCTTGGAGAAGATGAAGAGACAAAAGTCGTTGTGATATATCTTGAAGGAATAAAGTCTGATGGAAAAAGATTTATTGAAATCATGAAAAAAGTTTCTAAAAAGAAGCCAATCATAGTTTTGAAAGCTGGCAAAACTGAAAAAGGAACTAAAGCAGTGGCCAGTCACACCGGCTCGCTGGCAGGTTCAGCAAAAATCTATTCATCAGTCTTCAAACAAACAGGAGCAATAGAGGCAGAAAGCTGGGAGGAACTTTTTGATTTTGCAAAAGCATTCTCAACCCAACCTCTTCCAAAAAGCAATAAGATTGTTGTGATAACTGACGGAGGAGGTTTTGGTGTTCTTGCTACTGATGAATGTGAAAGGCAGAAATTGCAATTAAATGAACCAAGCAAAGTTTTGAAAACAATTCTCCAAAAACAATTTCCACCTTATGTCATTCTCCACAATCCTATAGATTTGACAGGGGATGCAACAGCTGAAAGATACAAGATTGCTTTAGAACAATGTTTGAAAAGTAAGGAATATGACGGAGCTGTGGTAATTTCTTTATTTCAAATACCAACTCTTGAAGAAAAGGTTGTAAATTTTTTAATCGAAATGAAAAAATTCAATAAACCAATAATTTGCTGTGCTGCTGGAGGCAAGTTTACAAGAAGATTGTCTGAAAAATTAGAAACAAACGGTCTTCCAGTCTATCCAACACCTGAAAGAGCAGTAAAGTCTTTTGCTGTTTTAACAAATTATTCAAGAAAATAATTTTTACCATCATTAAGTAATTATTTTTTCTAACACCAAGCTTTATATACTTTTAAGATGCTTTACATAGACATATAGGTGAAAACCAAATGCTCACTTTAAAAGAAGCTTGGGACGAAGAAGAATCAGAGGAAGACGACTCCGGAGATGAAGACACCGGTTTTGATGACGACTGGTGAACATTTTTATTCTCCTTTTTATTTTTCCTATTCAATCTTAATTTATGTTGGGTTTGAATTCTGGTGTAAAACTAGTTAGACTTGCTAGAACATCTGTAGAGAATTTTTTTAAAAAGAAAAAGTTCATTCTAGAAAAAATTTCTGATGAAAAACTAAAAGAAAAAAGAGGAATTTTTGTTACAATTCAAACTTATCCAGAAAAAAATTTACGTGGCTGCATTGGAATAATTTCAAGTTCTTATGAATTATGGGAAGGAGTGCAGCGAGCAGCCATTTCAGCCGCATTTGAAGATCCAAGATTTCCTCCTCTGCAAAAAGATGAAATGGAAAAAATAATTTTCGAAGTCTCTGTCTTGACAAAACCAAAACCGATTGAGGTAAAGAATTCAAAAATATATTCTGAAAAAATAAAAATTGGCGAAGATGGTCTTATCATTCAAAACGGTTCTTGCTTAGGTCTTCTACTGCCACAAGTTGCAACAGAGTTTAACTGGGATGCAAAAGAATTTTTGGATAACCTATGCTTCAAAGCTTCTCTAACTCCCGATTACATATTCGATAAGAACACGAAACTCTGGAAATTCCAGACACAAATTTTTTCTGAAGAAAAACCAAAAGGAAAAATAATCAACCAAACATAGAAGCTAGTGCCGATTCCGGTGTTGAAGAACTAACAGGACTTCTTCCATTCTTGCAATCATTACAAATCCATTGTTTGTTATGTTTAGTTATACATCTCACACAACCAATAGTTCCACAGCTCTCGCACTCTATCAATTCATCTGATTGCCTTCTGCATCTCGGACAAACTATTTGCATCTAATCATATCTTTTGTGTTTTGAAACCTTAAAGTCTGTTAAAAATCTGTCTTGTGCCAAATGAACTATTGGATTCAATTTTATGATATCCACTTCGCTTTCTGTCAACACGTCATCTTTAACTTCAGCTATCAAAGCCTCTGCAAAAATTGCAACACGATCTGAAAACTTTTTTTCTTCTATCATCCTGCATTCAATCCATATCTTGGCTTCCTTTACCCTCGGTGCATCAATCAGTTGAGATGAAAAAGAGTGCAAACCAACTTGCTCCAACTTATTCACACCGTTCTGATATCTTTTAGCACATCTCAAAACTCTATCGATGAACCCTTTACTAAGAACATTCATGACAAATTCTCTTGAGTGAACTATGTTCTGATAGGTTTTTGTGTCTGGTTTGATCGAAACCATGACAACTGGTGGCGACATAGTGACTGGTGCAGTAAAGTCTACTGGCGCGGCATTAACTCCTCCCATCGAATTTGCTGTTGTTATCAAGAACACAAGCCTTGGCGAGAGCAATCTATAGATTTTATTCAGTTCTATTTTCATAATTAACAATTGATTTTCAGTCTCTAAACCTTTTGTTATCACTGACCAAAAGTAATCCTTAAATACCGGATAGAAGTCTTTATATGTGGTCTTTAATTAATTCAATTTTAGGTGAAAAAATAAAATGGCACTCTTTGAAGGAACACTTGGATTAGGTATAGGATTCCTTCTAGCAGTAGCCTTTGCTTACTATGCAAAGTTTAAAGCTGAAAAAGGATTCAATTGGTTAGGAGTAGCAGCAGTATTCTTTCTATTCTCGGCTGCCTTTGCAGCGCCGGCAGTAGGAAAATATTTGAGCTCTGTAAGCATCTTACAGGAAATATTCGAATTGCTAGGATGGTTATTTGCCCTAATCGCAACAGTCTTTGTTGCATATGAAACACTGCTAGAGAAATAGAAGGATTTTTTTGATTTTTTCCTTTCTTATTTTTTCTTAGGTTTGATAGTCTAGTTCTAAAAGTATTTTATATATTTATCCTAAGAATAATCAATTGTGGCTGAAGAGAGAAAACCGCTCAAAGCCCGCAATCTTCAGATAATCGATCACTTGGGCACACTCTATGCTACATTTGGTGCTTTTCCCTTATGGAGGATGGATAACGTTTCTTTTGGTGTCTGGAAATTATGTGACGGCGAACGAACTGTTGATCAAATAGCAGAAGAGCTTGCTAGTAGGATAAACAGAAGCCCTGAAGACGTGAAACCAACAGTTGAAGAAATATTGAATGAATTATACAAAATGAAATTTATAGAATGGATATAGTAATCTTTAAAAATGATTTTAAACTTTAGAAATCAATTTAAATCAAATCAACTATATTTGGATAAGTCTTTATGCAAGAATTAAAGCAGAAAACCAAGCAAAAGCAGAAGCAATTGTTATTAATTTTGCAGAAAAATGAATTCTCTCTTTTAAGACTAGCAGCTTTAACCACTGTTTTAACATTAGCGGGTATTCTAGGTCGAGTAGCTTTTCAATATATACCAAGCGTAGAACCTTTGACACCATTATCTATATTAACAGGGTTCTTTTTGGGACCTTTAGCAGGATTTGCTTCTGGAGCTTCTGGTTTTTATTTTTCAAATTTTCTTGTTTGGGGCGGTCAAGGCCCATGGACTCTGTTTCAGGCTTTGGGAGCTGGCTTAGCAGGATTTGTTGGTGGTTTGTTTGGAAAGTTAGGAGCCAAATCCAGATGGAAAGCTTTAACATCTACTGTAATTGGAATTTCAATCTATGAGCTCGTCGTAACACTCGGCTCAAGTATTTTTTCATTGAACCCGGCTTTCATCCTCTTTTATTTCTTGACAAGCTTACCTTTCTCATTCGTTCATTTGGTTAGCAGCATAGGTTTCATGATTTTCTTCTTCGAGTTCAAGGAAGGAGTAAAAAAATTGAAAGGAGGTAAAATAATTGAAAAAGAAATTTTTGGTTTTAGGCTTGCTGATAGTGTTGATGGCAAGCTTGGTAATCCAATCATACCTTTCTTACGTGCCAAAACCGAACACAAGCAAGGAAAAGATAAAAATAAGTCTAAAAATAAGTTTTGGTTCATCTTCAAACGTAAGCAAGACGATTGAAGCAACAAATTCTTCAACAGTTTTTGATGTGTTGAACAGCTCAGAGAAAGTTGTTTATAAAGAATATGCAGGAATGGGGAAGATGGTTAATTCTATTAATGGAATAGCTTCGAACAGCAGTTTCTATTGGTTGTATTTTGTCGATGAACAAATTGCTCAGGTTGCATGCGATAAATTTATTTTGACAAAAGATTCTTCTGTTTATTTTCAATTGACTTCAAGTGAAGAGTCGATGAAATATTTTAAGTAATATGTTTGTGCTGTTCTGGAGACCATGCAATGCAGGGGCTGGGATTCGAACCCAGGAAGGCACTAAGCCAATAGGTTTCTTAACTTTTCTTGAGCATCGACATCATTGAATCAGCGCTCAATGTTTCTATCGCCTTTGACCAGACTTGGCTTTAGGGATCCAAATAAATGGATTACCCCTGCAAAGTCTCACCCTGCTCTATCTAATTCTAACTATAATCTAATATTTAAAATTTTAAGAAAATCTAATTCACTTACTTTAACTCAGACTTTAAATGATTAACTTGGCTTCTCAATTCATCAAGTATTCCTTCTAGATCTTCAACTTTATATCTTTCTGTTCTAATTTCTTCTTCATATCCAGACGGTTTTAATAACTCTGAATTTAAAAATGACAATTTTCTCTCAGAATTTTCTATCGTTTCTTGAAGAACATCCAAACTTTCTTTTTTCAAATTTTCCAATCTATTCAAAACAATAAAAGCACTTTTCATGTTAGCCAAGCAACTCTTTAACTCGTTTATTGAACTGAAAATCTGTTCATATTTTTCAACTTTAACAAACAAAGGAGCAGTTGATTCATGATTAACAGATAGCTCTTGCTTGAATTCTTGAACAGGCCCCTGCATAAATCCTTCTGTATGCTTTTCTTGTAGAAGCTCTTCAATTGTTGGAAGTTTAACTTCCTCCTTCTTCCTTTTTCCAAAAATCGCCATAAACATCTATAATTATTGTTCTTTTAATTAATAATAAATTTTACATGCGGCCGCCGGGATTTGAACCCGGGTCTCTGCCGTTCTACTTAATCAATTGGCAGGGTTCCGCTTCTTTTTGAATCAACGTCTTAGACCAGGCTGGACTACGGCCGCTCATCCAAATATTCCACCAAATCCTTCTAGAGCCTTATTTTCCTCTTCTTTTATTTTAGCTATAATTAAATCTTTTTCTTTTCCATTTACTTCTGTTGCGTAAACAAACACTTCACCAGTCTTCGGATTCTTAGGTGCGATCAACTCCAATATTCTTTTGCACTGTTCCTCTGTTCCAGAAATATAACAATAATAGCCATCCTTTCCTTCAATGATTCCTTTAGCTTCTTTAAAAATCATGCTGGCCCTTGAAGTTAAGTTATCTTTTTGCAACTTATCTTTTACTTTCTGATATTTGTCTGTTGCTATTGAAAGTACTAATTCCATTTTTTCACCTCTTTCTAAATATAATTCTCATGTTTTTAACTTTTATTAAAGCCCCGAGCGAGAATCGAACTCGCAACCTATTGCTTACGAGGCAATTGCTCTACCATTAAGCTATCGGGGCCTAATCTATACTATATTACTTAGCTTGACCAATAAATTATTTATAGTATTTCTAAGTGGTAAAATGCAAGAAGCAATACTTTGGCACAAAGAAAGAAACGGTGTGCGTTGCGATGTTTGTGCAAGAAAATGTTTCATCTCAAAAGAAAAACTAGGTTATTGCCTAGTAAGAAAAAATGAGAACAATAAACTATTTGTATCAAATTTTGGCAAGATAACAAACATTAATACTGAAATAGTTGAAAAAAAACATCTGTTTCATTTCTTTCCTAACACGACAACTCTTTCAATCTCTTCATTTGGAGACAACTTTGCACACCAGGCAGAGGTATTTAAAGAACCAGCATCAAAAGAATACTCACCAGAACAAATAGTTAAGATAGCTGAAGACAAGTCTTGCATATCGATTACCTATTCTTCCATCGAACCTTTCATGTTTCTTGAATTTGCTTATAGAACTGCTAAACTTGCCCACAGAAGTAATATAAAAAATGTTTTTATGACAAATGGCTATACAACTGAAGATGCTGTTAAAAAAATATCCAAATATCTTGATGCTATAGTTGTTAATTTCAAAGCCTCTGGCGATGAAGAGTTTTATTCCAAATTTATGAACGTTCCGGACACAAAACTGATCTATGAAGCCCTAATTCAGATGAAAAAGCAAAGATTGCATATTGAAGTAGCAGACACAATAATTCCTCAAATAGGCGACAATATAGAATTGTGTAGAAAGCTGGCAGAATGGATAAATACTGAGATAGGGTCAGAAGTTCCTTTTCATATTCTTCAATTTCATCCCGATTCTATGTTCACTGAACTTCCTTTGACGCCTGTGGTTGTATTAGAAAAATGTGCAGATGAGGCAAGAAAGGCGGGCTTAAGGTATAGCTATATAGGCAACTTGCCAAAATACACTGAACAAAACACTTATTGCTATAACTGCAGAGAGCCTTTAATTATCAGAGAAGGATACAAGGTTAAAAAGATCAATCTTTCAAAAGACCGCTGCCCAAACTGTGGTTTGAGGATGAACATAAAGGTTGAATAATTATAGTCTGAACTTCTTTTTAATCAACTTCAATTTATTGTTCCTCCCAACTCTTTCAATCTCTATCAATCCGCGTTCCATAAGACTTTTCACAACTCTACTTACCTTGGCTTTGGATAGATTTGTCTCTTGAACAACCTTTTTTTGATTAACAACCCCACCGCTTAGAACTATATTATCCATGATTTTTCTTTCGTATTCATCCAGAACTGAAAGAATAAGTTTTTCTGGCCTTCTGGTATACCTGAGTGTTAGGAACGCAAGAACACCAACAGCAATGATACTGATAACAATGTACTGCCAAAATCTGAATATTGGATTTTGTAGCTGTTCGTATAGGACCTGTAATCTGAGCGGTTGCGTCTTGTTTATATTGGGCAATCTCCAATCGACTAAAAAT
>Ga0315281_10007708_pt1 | contig 15121 bp, 9 predicted proteins | sample YL17G07_0_MG_FD_204540 | JGI IMG/M metagenome (GOLD analysis project Ga0315281, IMG submission 204540) | Sediment microbial communities from Yellowstone Lake, YNP, Wyoming, USA - YL17G07_0 | ecosystem: Environmental > Aquatic > Freshwater > Lake > Sediment | place: USA: Wyoming | collected...
CGTCCCTGTGATGAATTTCCGCCGCGTCCATCGTTCCATGGCCTTTCTCCTTTGGGGGAGAGTATGGAACGGCGGACGGCAAAAATCAACGGGGCCATCAATTCTCCCGGGCGGGCGCCTTTTCGAGCAGGCCCATCTTCTTCAGGGCCATGTCGCCGCGGTTCATCTCCGGCCCCTCGCCGGGGATGTAGAGCATGACGCCGCCCTTGACCGGCCTGATGACGATCTTCCCCAAGCGGGCCAGCTCGCCCGTCGCGTCGATGGGGTTCCCGCCGTCGAAGTAGGCCCTGAAGGCTTCGTTGAACCCGCTGTAGACCGTATGGATCCCCTTGTAGTTTTCGAGGCGCAGCCTGGCGATGGCCAGCTTGACGAATTCCTCTTGGGTGAGTTTGCTTTTCATCCGGACCTCCCGTCGTTGTCTTCGATGAATAAGACGGCGGACGGCGGCCTTCTTTCTCACCCCCGCCGCCTGTTTTTTTCGTCGCCCCTGATTTTCGGGCTCCGTGGTGTGCATGCGACAGAGGATTGCTGTATAATCGCGTCTCCGATAGGGGAATGACCGTGAAAAAGCCCGAACCCTCCGAGAAGAGCCAGAGCCTCTGCAGGCGGGATTTCTGCAGGACTCTGAGCGCGGCGGCGCTATTGGGGTGGTCGGGCATCCCCGAGGTAAAGACAGGGCTTCCGCAGCCTCAGCCGGCCTGCGCCGGAGAAAGCCCGGGACCAGAGAAGGAGCGAAACATGGCCAAGAAAGTGAAGGAAGTCAGGGCCAAGGTGACCAGCGTCAAGGGAACGTGCGGGCTCGGTCACAAGGTAGGTGACGTCATCAGTTTCACCGATGGCGGGGTCGACGGGCATATCTGCATCCACGCCATGTACAGCATGCTGCCCAAGGTCTTCGCCATGATGTTCAACGCCAGCTTTCCCTGGGCCAAGGACCCCGACGTCCTGACCCACGCCTGTCCCGACGCGGTCAACCCCGTCGTCTTCGAGCTCACCCGCGTCTACGAGGACTGAGCCGCTCCGCCGCCGGCCCATCATTATTAGTCCATCTCCCAGTATTGGGGAAATCCGTCGTACTGGCTTGGCGATGGATATCCCCCTTAGCCCCCCGGCCCCCCAGGGAACCAGTCCCGGCGGTTCCCCCGCCTTCGGCGGGTCCCCCTCCGCTACGGGGGTCTTCAGGGCGACATCCATCGCCGCCTTACGACGGACTTCCCCAACATCGGGAGAGGAACTCTATTATCTTGTCCAGGCCGGGAAGAGCTTGAGGGTCTCGACGGCGTGATGGCCGATCGGAAGGACGAGCCGGCCCTTGCGCGGTTTCAACAGAACGCCTTCTTCTTCGATGAGGTTCGTCCGCTCCGCCCTTTTCACCGGAGTAAATAGCTCGACCGCCGCTTCTGTGTCCTTCCCTTCGATGTCATAGACCCTGAGGATGACGGTGTCGTCGTTTTCCGCTTTTTTCATGGTCGAAAGGACGATGCCTGGCGTCGAAACCGGGAGAAAGCTCCTGGCCTCGGGGAGGTCAGCTCTGGGCCCGGAGGCTGGGTTTCCGACGACGATGAGCGGGCTCCCGGCGGCGATGCCCGCCCGGTACCCGTTCCTCCAACCCGAGACGTGGCTGACGACGGAAAAGCTGTAATGGTGGTCGCCCTCCTGGAGGTACCAGTTCCCTTCGCCGTGGCAGCTCCGCCTCGAGGCGAGCAGGATGGGCTGGAGGACTGGGTAGGGGACGGGCGCGTCCGTCGGGTCCTTGTAGTCGTTGACGGCGACGCTTGTCGTCAGGGTGACGCCGAATTGCTCGTTGCCCGCGTAAAGAAAGTTCTGGACCTCCCGCGGCCGGATGTCGGACATCTCCTCATCGTAGACGAGGTTCCCGTAGGCCGGCCCTCCGGTGCCTTTGGCCTCGCCGGACCCGACCTCGAGGACGCCGAGCGGGATCTCGTAGGCGACATGGCCGTCCGCGGCGGCGACCGGAAGCGCGAGTCGAAATTCCCGGTAGGGCTCCCCGTCCCAGCCGAGGAGCGAAACCTCGCAATCGATCTTTTTGATACCGTGGTAGACGATAAGCCTTTCGCGGACCGTGCAGTTGCGGAGCGGCTGTTCGAGGAGGTACACGGTCCTGAGCGGGCCGGACTCCCCGTCGACGAGGCGCCAGCGCGGCCGGTGGAGGCTCGTCTTGTCGAAACCCGCCATCGTCGGCTGCTGGACCCGGCCGAACTCGCCGGCGCCGCTGCCGACGGACTGCATGGTGAAGACCTCAAATCCCAGGAATTTCCCCGTATTGAGGACGTCGCGGCCGAGCTCCTTGTCGTAAAGGCGCTTGACCCCGCCCGGGGCCAGCTCGATCCTGTAGAAGTCGTTCTCCAGGACCTCGGCGCCCGCCGGTGACGACGTCTTTTCCGGAGACGGCTGGGCGCCTTCGATGAGGTAGAGGGTCTTGTAGCCGAGAGCCGGGACGTCCCGGACGATGAACTCAATAAGGGCTGTGCCGGGTGAGGCCGGGTCGACCGATGGAAGCCGCTGATAGGGGACATCCGTGCCCGCCGCGTCGACGAGGCGGAATGCGGCGGTCCGCGGCGCGACAAGCGCGGTCACCGGGTCCGTCCTTGGCCAGGAGAGCGAGTTGAAGACGATGAGGGGCGTGCCCTTTTCAGGCCGGGTCTTGACCCGGGCGGCGATCCCGGCCAGGGCGCCGTAGAGGACCTCGCGGCCCTCGTCCCGGGCGAACTCGTATTTCTTGCGGAAGAGTCTGTCGGTGATCTGGCCCTCTTTCCCGCCCCAGCCGTGGTCGGGGTAGATCGCGGCCATCCAGGCCGCCTCGAGCCGGCCCGCCGGATAGCCGGCGAAACTCCCGTCGAGGAGGGCCCGGACCGTGCTGAAGGCTTCCGCGGCGGGGAGGAGCCGGCCGGCTTCCCGCTCGGCCGAAATCGCCCAGTGGTGGGTCGGGCCGTGGATGTAGAGCCAGAGGCCCGGCCTCTCGCCCGTGATCGTCTCGAGCCTGGCCGTCTTGACGTCGATCGCTTCGAAGAAGCGCCGGGCCGTGGAGTACTTCATGACCGCCGCCGCCTTCGGTTTCGGCGCAGTCCCGTTCCAATTGCGGATGAGGCCGCCGAAATCGGTCGGTTGGGAGAAATCGACGGAGTTGAGCAGGGGATACTCGGGCGGCAGGCTGCGCGCCGCATAATAGCCCGACCACTTGGCCAGCTTATCGAGGATCGCCTTGGCCCCTTCGGCGGGCGGGGCGTTGAGGGTGACGGCCGCGTTTCCATAGTGGCCGGGCGAGTAGGCCAGGACGGACGTCCCGTCGGGGCTCGCCCAGCGGTAGAAGCCCTCGTGGTAGCGGCTCATGACCAGGTAGGGGATGCCGGCCTTGGCTAGGATCTGGGGCATCTGGGCGGCCCGGCCGGGGACGTCGGGGTTGAAATAGACGCGGGCGTCCGCGCCGGGAAAATTCTGCTTGATCCAGAGGCGGCCGAAATAGGCCTGGCGGATGAGTTGTTCCCCCGAATAGAGCGATTCGTAGGGCTGGTTGAACGTGGCGCCCCACTCCATCCGTCCCTCCCGGGTCAGGCGGGCGATCTCTTCGGCGCGCTCCGGGTGACGCTCGACGTACTCCATGAGGTTGAGCATGTTCTCCATGGTGAACGAGTAGGCGGGGTCCTTGGCCATCATGGCCAGGGCCGGGGTGATGCAGTTCGTGTCGCGGAAAACGATGCATTTCTCGGGCGAGTCCATCCAGGCGATGTCCTGGTGGCTCGACGAGATGATGTGGAGACTTCCCGGCGCCGCGGCCGGGCTTTTCGGTGTGGCTTTTTTCTGGGCTTTCATGGGGTCCTCCGCTGCCCTTCCCGGCACGGCCGCCGCGACGAGCGCCGCCGAGAGGGCCAGGAAAGCGATGAGGGCGGTTGTTCCGGGCCGTGGTTTCATCATCTGTAACCTCAGTCCTTGAGAATGGAGAGGTCGGGCCGGAGAAGCCGCCGGACCGGCGGCTCCTTCATGTTTTCCGGCGTGGCCAGGACGAGCGCCGTGGCCGCGGTTTTCTCGTAGGTCTCGCCGCGCAGATGGGCGACGGCCGTTTTCAGGCTCAGGTAGCCCATGGCGAAGGGGTCCTGGAGGACGAGCCCGCGAATCTCTCCCTTTTCCAGCGCTTCGATGAGCTTGGCCGAGGCGTCGAAGCCAACGAGGATGACCTTCCCCGCCAAGCCGTGGTCCTGAAGGGCCCGGAGAGCACCGAACGTCGTCGATTCGTTCGGCGTGAAGACCGCGTCGACATCGGAGAACCGGGAGAGGAGGTTCTCCATGGTCTGGTAGGCCGTCTCCGTGGACGTCCCCCCGTACTGGTTGTCCGAGAGGATCACGATTCCGGGGAATTCCGCGCGCAGGGTGGAGAGGAAGCCCTCCTCACGCTTCATCGTGCCCTCGACGCCCGCCTTGACCCGGACGAGGATCAGCCGGCCGCGCCCCTCCGTCAGACTCCCGACGGCTCGGGCCGCGAGGACGCCGCCCTGGAAATTGTCGGTCGAGATATAGGCGACGTGCTCCTCCCCTTGGAGCGCCGAGTTGAAGACGACCGTCGGGATCCCGGCCCGGTGGGCATCGGCCACGGGACGAAGGAGGGCCCGGTCGTCGAGAGGCGATAGGACGAGCGCGTCGACGCCGGCGCCGGAAAGGGTTTCGACGATCTGCACCTGTTCGTTGCGGTCGTCTTCCTTGAGCGGGCCCTTCCAGATGATCTCGACGCCGAGCTCGCGAGCCGCCGTCAGCGCACCGGCGTGGACCGATTTCCAGAATTCGTGGGTCGTGCCCATGGGGATGACGGCGATCGTCAGGGGGCCTCGATCTGCCCCCCGGCCGCCGCCCGGGGCCCGGCAGGCGGCGCACCCGATGAGGGCGAGGATGACTGCGGAGATCAGGATGCGTCTGGGCCTGGCCATCGCGGCACTATTTGATCTCGACGAGCTCTTTGTCGAGGTCGAGGGGCGGCTTGGCCCGGAAATATTCGCTCGTCTCCCAGAGCGTCATGGCCCGCGTGTCGACGCGGCCGTACCGGCCCCGGGCGTAGTTGTAGCGGAAAACGACCGACATGGCGCCGCCCTGCTTCCAATAGGTCTCGAGCTTGGGATAGCCGTCGTCGGATTCCCGGCCGATGAAGACGATGGTGCCGACGACGACCCCCCGGGCGGCGCCTCTCGCCGGGTCGTAGACGAGCCACTGGTGACCGCCGGCGGCCGAGGGGACGCCGCAGAGGACGAATTTCTCCTCTTTCCCGTCGCCGTCGAGGTCAACGGCCACGGACCTCAACGGGCTGCCGTCGTCCTCTTTGAATTCCTTGCGGATCTCCGGCGGCAGCGTGTCGTCCGGCTGGGCGGAGCGGACGGTGAAGAATGTTTTCAGGGACGAAGGGGCGGCGGGCTCGGGAACCTGTCCGGCGGAGGGAATGTCCGCCGCGAGACAAGAGAAGAAAGCCAGGGTCAGCAGGAGCCGGGTTGTCCTCGTCATCGACAGGAAGTATATCGCCGGGTCCGGAAAAGTCAATTCGCGCTTTCCCGGCGTACCTCACGTTTGACATTCCTCGGACTATCGATACAATGGATGTTCCTGACGCCACCGTCGATTTCATGAAAACCCTGACGGACCGGCGCTGAGACGGAGCTCGCGCTGGTCCATGGGATAGGGCCACCGCCCGGCCCGGACCGACCGGACATAACGACCATTCAATCGCAGGAGGAGAGAATGACAAGGAAAGATAACGAACTCAAAAGACGTGCGTTCCTTAGGAAAAGCCTGACGGGGTTGGCGGTGGTCGGGACCATCCCGGGCGCGGTCAAAGCCGCCGCCCTCGGCTCTTCGCGTCCTGGCCAAGCCGTTGCCGGCCAAGGCCAGGCGAAGCCGATCGTCCGGACCCTGGGCAAGACCGGCCTCAAGATCCCCGTCGTCAGCATGGGCGTCATGAACGCCGACAATCCCGCCGTCGTCCAGGCCGCCCTCGACTCCGGCATCTTCATGCTCGATACGGCCAACGGCTACCAGCGCGGCCGGAACGAGCAGATGATCGGCCAGGTCATCAAGGGCAAGCCCCGCGACTCGTACATGATCGCGACCAAGGTCCCCGGACCCGGTCGGGACAAGTCCATGCAGGGCCTAGACGGCGAAGCCCTTCAGAAAGCCTTTCTTGACAAGTTCGACATCAGCCTCCAGCGTCTCGGGCTCGACCACGTCGAGATCCTCTACCTTCATAACAACACGACCCCGGAGACCGTCCAGAATCAACCCATTATGGATGCCCTTCAGAAAGCCAAAAAGGCGGGCAAGGCCCGGTTCATCGGCATCACCACTCACGGCAACGAGCCGGCCGTCATCCGGGCGACGATCGAAGCCAAGGTCTACGACGTCATCCTGACGGCCTACAATTTCCTCCAGGACTACCGCGACGAGATGCGCAAGGCCGTCGCCGAGGCGACCGCGGCCGGGATCGGCATTGTGGCCATGAAGACTCAGGCCGGCGCCTACTGGGACAAAGAGAGGCTGCAGCCGATCAACATGCGGGCCGCTCTCAAGTGGGTCCTCAACGACCCGAACGTCACGACGGCCATCCCCGGCTTCACCACCTTTGACCAGCTCAAAGAGGATCTAACGGTCATGACCGACTTGAAGCTCACGCCTCAGGAGCTCAAGGACCTCAAGCTCGGCGAACAGGTCGCCGGACTCTATTGTCAACAGTGCGGCCAATGCGTCTCCGGCTGCCCGAAGGCCCTCCCCATCCCCTCGCTGATGAGAGGCTACATGTATGCCTACGGCTACCGGAACCTCCAGGCCGCCCACGAACTCGTCGGCTCCCTCGACGTGCTGGAGAACCCCTGCGGCTCCTGCGCCTCCTGCTCGGCCGTCTGCGCCAAGGGCTTCGATATCGCCGACAGGGTCAAGGATATCTGCCGCCTGAGGGCTGTCCCCGGCGATTTCTTCGCTTAGGCCGCGTTTTTAGCGTGCTCCTTCGCGGGTTGACTTCCCTCACGGGCTGTTCTAATTTGGAGCGGATGAGGAAAGGTACCCTGGCCGGGGGGCCGTCATGAAGCGGGCCATCCAGGCCGGGCTGGTCGTCGCCTTTCTGACGCTCGTCGTACTGGCCTTCTTCGTTGTCCGGCCCGGACGGGAAGCGGAGAACAGGATCGACCTCAGTCCGCGGCCTTCCTCCGCGACGGCCTTCTGGGCGGAGGCGACCCTCCGAAACGTCACCAAGAAAGACATCGTCTACACGATCAAGCCCGGACCCAGGAGAGGGGGGCCGCGCATCCGGACGCTCCGCGTCGGCGCCGTGGACCGGATCGCGACCGACCTGCCCGTCGAGATCTCGTTCGACAACGGAAAACGGACGGGCGGTACCCTCATCCATCCTGGAAAACCGTACTCGTTCCGCTACGATGAGAACGACGTCATCAAGGTCTACCCTGGCTCGCACGGCCGGCCGGACGCGGCCGACCTTGCCCCTTACGCCCCGACGCCGCAGGAAGTGGTCGAGCGGATGCTCGAGGTCGCGGCCGTCGGCCGGAACGACGTCGTCTACGACATCGGCTGCGGCGACGGCCGCATGGTCATTACGGCGGCGAAGAAATACCGGGCCCGGGGCGTGGGCATCGACATCGACGCCGCCCTCATCGAGGAATGCCGGGCCGGCGCTGCCCGGGAAGGCGTCGGAAAGCTCGTCCGGTTCCTCCACATGGACGCCACCAAGGCCCGGGTGACCGAGGCGACCGTCCTGGCTCTCTATCTCCTACCAGAATCCCTAGAAACCCTCGAGCCCCTCTTCGATAAGGACCTGGCCGCCGGCGTCCGCATCGTCTCCCACAACTACAAGATCCCCGGCTGGGACGACCGGCTCGTCCGGAGCGAGGTCATGACCGACGAAAAGGGGCGCGAGCACAAGATCCATCTCTATCGCATCCCCGGGGCCAAGTGAAGAAACCCGGCCCCGGCCTGGCTAGGACCGGGACTGGGAAGCCCTGCCCCGGTCTTACAAGGACCGGGACTGGGAAGCCCTGCCCGGCCAACGCGATGATCCGTTTCCTGGCCGGCTTCTGCCGCGAGCATCCGCTCGACGAGAAGATCTTCATCGTTCCCTCCTTCATCGCCGGGCGCCAGATCGGCGAAGCGTTGGCCCGCGATGCCGGGTCATGGGTCAACCTGCGCTTCGTCACCCTGGCGTCCTTGGCCCAGGAGATCCTGGAAAAGCATGGAGGGGACTCGGCCCGAAAACCGCTGACCTCTTCGGCGGCGCTGGCCCTGATGGATCGGGTGTTCAGGCGGCTCCTGGGTCAAGGCGCGCTCGAATATTTCGGCCGGGGCGGGGCTTCTCCCGGGCTCGTCCGGACGATCTTCAGGGCCGTCCGTGACTTGAGGCACGATGGCCGGGTGAGCGCCGACCTCCGCCCGGGGCTTTTCCTCGTCGAGAGGAAGGGGCAGGAGCTCGCCCTCATTTTCGAAGGCTACGAACGGGCCCTCGAAGAGGACGGCCTCCTCGATACGGCGGGACTCATCAGTCTCGCCCTGAGGACGGCCCCGCCGGCGCCGTCCGCGCCCGATTGGCATCTCTGCCCGATGGATGCCCGAATGAGCCGGCTCGAAGCCGACCTCGTCCGGGCCGCGGCCGGAGACCGGCTGGTCCTCGTCCCCGGAGACCCCGTGTTTGGCCTCGAACGGCCGCGTCATTGCTGGCCTGCTCCCGGGCCCCTTGATGCTTCCGGAGCAGGCCGCCTGTCCTGGCTTTTCGCGCCCCGCGAGGCGCCGCCCCTCACCGTGGCCGGAGTTCCCGAAATTTTCCGGGCTCTGGGGTGCGGGAACGAATGCCGCGAAATCCTCCGCCGGCTTTATGCCGGGAAGACCCCCTTCGACAATGTGGAAATCCTCGCCCCGCCGGGCTCGCCGCACCCGACCGTCTTCCACCTCCTATCGGTCCGGACGGGATTGCCCGTGACGTTCGGCGAGGGCATCCCGATCTCCTTCACTTCGCCCGGACGCCTCTTCTTCGGGCTCGCCGACTGGCTGGGCAGCGACTTCTCCGTCGACCGCCTCTGCCGCCTTGTCGAAAACGGTGACCTCGTCCTGCCTTCGGGCGCGGCGGGGATCCCCCTTCCGGCTCGGACGGCCTGCCGCCACCTCAGGAGCGCCATGATCGGCTGGGGCAGAGACCGCTACCTCGAGCGTCTCAGGGCCTTCCGTGACGCCCGCAAGGCCGACCTCGAGCAAGCGGAGCGGGAGGACGACGACGAGACCGGCGAATCCCGGGAAGAGCGCTTGGCCCGCGACCGGGCGGTCATCCTGGAGATCGAAGAACTCTCTTCCGCCGTCGGCAAGCTGCTGGATGTCATTCCGGAGCCCGGTCCCGCGGCAGGTCACGATTTCCGGGACCTCTGCGAGGTCTTCGCCCGGGTCACGGAGGATTTCGGCCGCAGCTCTTCGGACCTCGACGGCAAGGCCCGCGACGTGCTTTTGGTGCGCCTCGCCGAGGTCCTCGAGGAAAGCCGGGCACCCGAACTCCCCCTGAAAGACGCGCTGGATATGCTGCGGGAGGCGGGCGCCTCCCTCCGTGTCGGGGCGTCGCCGCCCCAGCCCGGCCATCTTCATGTCGCCAGCTTCTCCTCCGGAGGGCTCTCCGGCCGGCCGATGACGTTCGTCGTCGGCCTCGACGAGGCCACGTTCCCCGGACGCGGCCTCCAGGATCCTGTCCTCCTCGACGAGGAACGCGCCTCGCTCTCCGCCTCCCTTCCGACGGCGGCCGATTCTCTCCGCTCGAACCTCTTCACCCTGGCCGCCGTGCTCGCCTCTCTCAGGGGAAGCGTCACGCTGAGCTACCCTTCGTTCGACATCACCGGGGAACGGGCCTCCTTCCCGTCGTCCGTCATCCTCCAGGCGTTCCGTCTCAGCCGCGGCGATCCCGACCTCGACTATACGGCCCTCGAGCGGGAACTTCCGGAACCGGCCGGGTTCGTCCCAGGCGGGCGCGACGAGGTTTTCGACGAGGTCGACTGGTGGCTAGCCCGTCTCGTCGGCGAAAGCCGGACGTCCGGGGGAGCGGCCTCCGTCGAGGCCAATTTCCCCGACCTCGCTGCCGGGCTTGCCGCCGCGGCCGCCCGAGCCGGAGAGCGGCTGACCGAATACGAGGGTATCGTTGACATCGGCCCCGTCCGCGACAAGGTCGACCTCGTGGCTGGGGGGAAGGCCGTCATGTCCGCGACGCGCCTCGAGCTCCTGGCCCGCTGTCCCTTCGGCTACTTCCTCCGTCATGTCCTGGGGGTCAAGCCTCCCGAGGAGGTCGAATTCGAGCGCTCTCGCTGGCTCGACCCGCGCCAGCGCGGCAGCCTCGTCCACGAAATCCTCTGCGAGTTCATGACGAAGGTTAAAGAGAAGAAGGAACCGGTCGACCCGGCCCGCCATGGCGGGCTCATGGCCGAAGTTGCCGGCCGGCACATCGACCGGGCGAAGGGAGAGATTCCACCTCCATCCGAGGCCATCTTCGAAAGTGAGCGGCGGGACATCGTGGCGGCCCTGGACATCTTCATGGCCGCCGAGGCGAAACGCGAAGAGAAGGGGGAACCGCTCGAGTTCGAGAAGGAGATCGAAAAGGAGGAGATAAGCCTCGGCGGCGGCCGCTCTTTCTTCCTTCATGGGTACATCGATAGGGTCGACAGGACCGCGGAGGACACCTACCGGATCCTGGATTATAAGACCGGGCGCACCTCCGATTACGAGAACCTGGTTGAGTTCGGGCGGGGGAGGATCATCCAGCACGCCCTCTACGCCGTCGCCGCCGAGAAGATCTTGGCGCGGGAACGTCCCGGCTCGAAGCCGCGGGTGACGGCAAGCGGCTATTTTTTCCCGTCGAGGCGCGGCGAGGGCCGGGAGATCATGGTCCGCAACTTCGACCGGGACAGACTGCGCTGTCTCCTCAACGACCTCCTGTATCTCTTGGAGAATGGCTACTTCATCGCCGGCCCCGAGGCCAAGTGTCATTTCTGTGACTTCGCCCCGGTCTGCGTCTCGGGCGGGCCCGACGAAACGAAGAGGAAACGGGAGGCCAATCCCGAGGTCTTCGAAGCCTACGATAAGCTCGACGAGTATAAATGATGAGCCCGCATAAAAAGAGTCCGAACGACCAGGCCGCCCGCGACCGGATCGAAAACGACCTGGGGACGACCTTTCTTGTCGAGGCCGGAGCCGGCTCGGGCAAGACCCAGAGCCTCGTCGGGCGGCTCGTCGCCATCCTCCGTTCGGGCCGGGCGACGATCGACACCCTGGCCGCCGTGACCTTCACCCGCAAGGCTGCGGCCGAGCTCCGGGGCCGGTTCCAGGTCGGACTCGAAAAAGCGCGCATGGAAGAGAAGGACCCGGCCGCCCGGGCCCGGCTCGACGCAGCCCTCCAAAACCTCGAGCGGTCGTTCATCGGGACAATCCACTCGTTCTGCTCGCGGCTGCTCCGGGAGCGTCCGGTCGAGGCCGGGATCGACCCCGAATTCCGCGAGCTCGAAGAGCACGAGGACCGCGTCCTGCTCGAGAAATGTTGGGACGAATACCTGGCCAAGGCGCGGCTGGAGAACGAAGCGGCCCTGCGTGGTCTCGAGGAGGCAGGACTCGAGCCCGAAGACCTCGAGGCGGCCTTCACGGTGCTGGCCGGCTTCCCCGACGTCGAGGCCGTCGCCGGCCGCGACGCCCTCCCGGATTTCCGGATGGCCCGCAAGAACCTCGAGGCATTCCTCGACCGGGCCGGCCCCCTCGTTCCGAAGGAGCGGCCGGAGAAAGGCTACGACTCCCTCCAATCCCTGATCATCCGCTGTCTCCTGAGGCGGCGGAACATCGGCTTCTCCGGCCACCGCCCGCTCATGGAGACGATCGAGCTCTTCGACAAGAATCTCGGCGTGACCAAGAACCGCTGGCGGTCGAAGGAAGAGGCTGAAGGAATACTGGCCGCGGCGGAGGCCTTCCGCGACGAGACGGCCGTGCCGGTCCTCGGCGCGTGGCGCGAGTTCTGCCACACCCGGGCCCTGGCCTTCCTCGGCCCGGCCGTCGGTTTCTACGCGGAGAGGAGGAGGGCCGAAGCGAAGCTCAACTTCCAGGACCAGCTCATGCGCGCCGCAGCGCTCCTCCGCGACAACCCCGAGGTCCGGCGTTATTTCCGCAAGCGCTTCCATCCGGTACTCGTCGACGAGTTCCAGGACACCGACCCCCTCCAGGCCGAGATCCTGTTCTTCCTGACGGGGGCCGACGACGAGGAGCGCAACTGGACGGAGCTCGCCCCCGCGCCCGGGTCCCTGTTCCTCGTCGGCGACCCCAAGCAGTCGATCTACCGCTTCCGGCGGGCGGACATCGACATCTACAACCTGGTCAAGGAACGGATCCGGGAGAGCGGCGGCGAGGTCCTCGAGCTCAACGCCAACTTCCGCTCCCTGCTCTGCATGGCCGAATGGGTCAATCCTCTCTTCCGGGACGTCTTCCCGGCCGCCGCCGACGAGTACCAGGCGGGTTTCATGCCCCTCGAGACGGTGCGCCCGGACTGCCGGCAGGCCTTCTCGGGCGTCTACAAGGCCACCGTCCCGGCCGTGAAATACCATTCGAAGGAGGCCATCGCCGACATCGACTCGCTCCGGGTCGCCGAGTTCATCGCCCGGTCCTGCGCCGGGGACATCCGGCTCGGAGCCAAGGGCGGCGGGACGCGGACGGCCGAGCCCGGCGATTTCCTCGTCCTCTTCCGCTACAAGGACCGGATGAACATGTACGCTCGGCGGCTCGAGGAGCTCGGCGTCCCCTTCGAGATCGCAGGGAGCGACGCCTTCACGGACAACGGCGAGGTCGGCGAGATCATGAATCTCCTCCGGGCCCTCGACGACCCGGACAACCCGGTCTTCACCGTGGCCGTCCTCCGGGGCTTGTTCTTCGGCCTGAGCGACCGGGAGCTCCTAGAGCACCGGGCGGCCGGAGGCGCGTTCTCTTATCTTGGCGCGGCGGGCGGAGCGTCGGTGAAAGCGAGACGGGCCTTCGCGGTCCTTCGCGTCTGGCGGGACATCACGGCCAAGGTCCCGCCTTCCGCGGCCCTGGAGTCCATCCTCCAGAGCTCCGGCCTTCTCAATTACCTGGTGACGGCCGAGATGGGCAGCAGCCGGGCTGGGAACGTCTTCAAGCTCGTCGAAACCCTGCGCGGCCGGGAGGGCGAGGAGATGACCTCCTTCTCCGCCGCTGTCGAGTTCATCGAGGAATGGGTTGGCGCCCAGCCGGTCGAGGAAATGAGCCTGACCCCCGGCCGCCGGAACGCCGTGCGCCTGATGAACCTACACAAGGCCAAGGGGCTCGAGGCCCCGGTCGTGTGGCTGGCCAACCCGGCAGGGGTCCGCGATTTCGAGCCGGACAAGCATATCTGCCGGACCGGCGGCACGCCCCACGGCCATTTCCGTTTCTCCAAGCCCGCCGGCTTCACAGCCAGAACGGTGTCCCAGCCGGTCGGCTGGGAGGAGAGCGCCGCCGAGGAAAGGAAGTACGAAGAGGCGGAAGAGAACCGCCTCATGTACGTGGCTGCGACGCGGGCCCGGGACCTCCTCGTCATCAGCGCCTATGAAGGCGACCTGGGCGCGAGAAAAGCCTGGGGTCCCCTTGAAGCGGGGCTGGCCGGGATCGAGGAGCTCCCGCCCTTCGCTCGGGGAATGGGACTGGCGGCCGAACGCGGGGACCTGGCCCGCCGGAAACCGGCCGCTCTTAAGCCCGTCGACGTGAGGAAGGGCCGGGAAGAGCTCCGGCGGAAGATGAGCGATGCCTCACGGGCGGGCGCTCTCTTCGAAACGGTAACCTCGCTCGCCAGGCGCGACCGGGAGCCGCCCGAGTGGGCCAAGGGAGGACTGGGGTTGTGGGGATCAGAGGTCCACGTCATGCTGAAGACCCTGGGCCAGGCGTGGCCGGCGGCCAAGCGCGGCCAGGCCGAGGCGATCGTCGGAGAGGACAGCTTGTCACGGATGGCCAGGGACGTCCTGGTCGCCGCGGAACGGGATTCGTCGGCTTGCCGGGAGCTCGCCGGCCTCGTCGGCGACATCGTCCGGTCCGTATTTTGGCTGAGGGCGATGCGGGCCGAACGGTGCTTGTTCGAAGTGCCCTTCTCGGTCAGGATAGGGCCGGAGGACGCCGAATACGAAGACCTCGCCGCCAGGGTCGGCCTCGTCCCCCTCGCCGGGGGCAGGCCCATAGTCCCCGTTCCCGGAGCGCCGGTTTTCCTGTCTGGGGCTGTCGACCTCCTCTTTAAGGAGAAGGACGGTTGGGTCATCGCCGATTACAAAACCGACCGGCTTCCCGAGGCCCTCTCGGCCGGCGGGGGGGAGGACAGGAACAAAGCCCTCCGAGCCTTGGTGGATTTCTACCGGCCCCAGGTCCAGCTCTATACGCGGTTCTGGGCGAAGGTGACGGGGGAGCCGGTCAAGGAATCGGGGCTCTACTTCACGAGGCTCAGTGAATGGGTTAAGATCTAGCTAACGGGCCGTGTCCGGTTTCCGTCGAGGCTGGTGTAGCCGAAGTAAGCCTTGAGTTCCGCGACCTTGTCGGTCTTCTCCCAGGTGAAATCGGGGAGTTCCCGGCCGAAGTGCCCGTAAGCGGCCGTCTGCTTGTAGATGGGACGGCGCAGGTCGAGCATCTTGATCATCCCCGCCGGCGTGAGCTGGAAGATCGAGCGAACGGACTTTTCGATGGCCTCTTCGCTGACCTTCCCGCCGCTGTGGATGTTGACCATGACCGAGAAGGGCTCGACGACGCCGATGACGTAGGCCAGCTGGATCGTGCAGTGGTCGGCCAGGCCGGCCGCGACGATGTTCTTGGCGATGTAGCGGGCCGTGTAGGCCGCCGAACGGTCGACCTTGGTCGGGTCCTTGCCCGAGAAGGCCCCGCCGCCGTGGGGGCAGCTGCCGCCGTAGGTGTCAACGATGATCTTGCGGCCCGTGAGGCCGGTGTCGCCGAGGGGGCCGCCGATGACGAAGCGGCCGGTCGGGTTGACGAGGTATTCGATCGTCTTCGACCGCAGTTCGGCCGGGATGACCTTTTCGATGATCTCGGCGATGACGCCGTCGCGGAGCGTCGAATCATCGACGTCGCGCGAGTG
>Ga0315281_10007709_pt1 | contig 15121 bp, 14 predicted proteins | sample YL17G07_0_MG_FD_204540 | JGI IMG/M metagenome (GOLD analysis project Ga0315281, IMG submission 204540) | Sediment microbial communities from Yellowstone Lake, YNP, Wyoming, USA - YL17G07_0 | ecosystem: Environmental > Aquatic > Freshwater > Lake > Sediment | place: USA: Wyoming | collected...
AACCCTCGAAGCGCGGGTCGTCGCCGGCCATCTTCGAGATATCCATGCCGGCAAAGTCCATCACCCCCAGGCGCAGCAGCCGCAACATCGTTTTGTCGTCGACGCCCATTTGATCGAGCGGCGTGATGTCGGCGGTGATTGCGCCGTTCGATGCCTTGGTCACCGTCTCGCGCCAGAACGGCACCTCGTCGACGATCGAGGCGACGGTCGGGCCGTTCAATCCGATCACCTTGAACTGGTGTTTGGGCAGATCCTGCGCGTAGCCGGATGACATGAGGCCAAGCGAAACGAGTGCCGCATTCAGTACAACCGAAACCAGCGAACGGGTTAGCATTGGTAGTCTCCTCCTGTGACCCATAATACTACCCCTGCCCGGCTCGCGGCCGACATCGGCGGCACTTTCACCGACGTCGTGCTGGAGCACGCGGGCCGGCGCCATTCGGCCAAGGTGCTGACCACGCCGCGCGCGCCCGAGGAAGGCATGCTCGAGGGCATCGCGCGGGTATTGGAGAACACGGCGCTCCGTGCCCCCGACGTCGGGGTACTGATTCATGGCACCACGCTCGCCACCAATGCGCTGATCGAAAGGAAGGGCGCGCGCACCGCGCTGGTCACCACGGCGGGCTTTCGCGACGTGCTGGAAATGGGCTACGAGAAGCGCTACGAGCACTACGACCTGCAGCTCGAGCTGCCCGCGCCGCTGGTGCCGCGGGAATTGCGTTTTCCGGTGGAAGAAAGAATGACCGCAAGGGGTGAAGTCAGGACGCCTTTGCTCGAAAGTTCTTTTCAGGAGATCATCGAAAAAATAAAGCAGCGGGATGTCGCCGCCGTCGCTGTCGGCTTTCTCCATTCCTATGTAAATGACGCCCATGAAAAGCGCGCGGCGGAACTGCTCGCGAAGGCCCTGCCCGGCCTTTCCATCACGCTCTCCTCCGCCGTCTGCCCGGAGATCCGCGAGTACGAGCGCTTCTCCACCGCCTGCGCCAACGCCTACGTGCAGCCGTTGATGGTGAGTTACCTGGAGCGGCTGGCGGCGCAGCTGAAACAGCGCGGCTTCGGCTGCCCGCTCTACCTGATGACCTCGGGCGGCGGCCTCACCACACTGGAGACCGCGCGCCGCTTCCCGGTGCGCCTCGTGGAGTCCGGCCCGGCGGGCGGCGCCATCCTCTCGGCCTGCCTGGCGAGGGAGAACGCCCTGGATGAAGTGCTCTCCTTCGACATGGGCGGCACCACCGCCAAGATCTGCTTCATCGGCGGCGGGCGCCCCGAGCGCTCGCGCAAGCTCGAAGTTGCGCGCGTGTGGCGCAACCTGAAAGGCAGCGGGCTGCCGGTGCGCATCCCGGTCACCGAAATGGTCGAGATCGGCGCCGGCGGCGGCTCGATCGCGCGACTGGACGAAATGAAGCGCATCCAGGTCGGCCCGGGGAGCGCGGGCGCCGAGCCCGGACCGGCCTGCTACCGGCGCGGCGGCAGCGAACCGACCGTGACCGACGCCAATGTCGCGCTCGGGCGCATCGACCCGGAAGCCTTCGCCGCCGGCACGCTCAAGCTCGATCGCGCGGCGGCCGAGCAGGCGGTGCTCGGCAGGATCGGCAGGCCGCTCGGCATGAATGCCTCCTGGGCCGCGGCCGGCATCGGCGAAATCGTCGAGGAGAACATGGCCAGCGCGGCGCGCGTGCACGCCATCGAGCGCGGCAAAGTCGCCGAGCGCTGCACCATGATCGCGTTCGGGGGCGGCGCGCCGCTGCATGCCGCGCGCCTGGCGGCCAAGCTCGGCATGCGCAAGGTTCTCGTCCCGGTGGACGCGAGCGTGGGTTCCGCGGTGGGCTTCCTGCGCGCGCCGGTTTCCTTCGAGCTGGTGCGCAGCTTCCAGCTTCGCGAGGATTGCTTTTTGCCTTTTGAAGTAAATCAATTGCTTCAGGAAATGAAACGCGACGCCACGGCGATCGTCGCCGCCGGTGCGCTCGGCGTGAAACTGGAGGCGCACCGCGCCGTGGAGATGCGCTATCTCGGCCAAGGGCATGAAATCTCCGTGCCGCTGCCCGCCGGCGCCCTGAAAGCCGCGCACGCGAAGACGCTGCGCGCCGGTTACGAATCGCGCTACGAGGAACAGTTCGGCCTGAGAATCCCGGACGTGCCGGTGGAGTTCCTGACGTGGTCGGTGAATATTTCAACGACTTCGGAAGAGGTGAGAACAAGGAACACAGTTGCAAGGAAAATCAAGGCGCACGCGTCCGGCAGGCAGGAAGTTTTTGATCCGGTTTCCGGCAAGAAGGAGCTCGTAGCCACCTATCGCCGCGATGACCTTGCGCCCGGCATGCAGCTCGCGGGACCCGCCCTCGTCGTCGAACCGCAGACCACCACGCTGGTACCGCGCGGCTGGCGCTGCGCCGTGACGGCGGCGCGCCATCTTCTGATGGAAAGAAAAACATGAGTGCAATGCAAGAGAAACTCGTGCGCCAGATCCTCTGGAACCGCCTGATTGCGGTGGTCGAGGAACAGGCCAACGTGCTGCTCAAGACCGCGTTCGGCGCGATCACGCGCGAGGCAGGCGATCTTTCCGCGGGGGTCTACGACACCAAAGGCCGCATGCTCGCGCAGGCGGTCACCGGCACGCCGGGTCACGTCAACACCATGGCGACCGCGGTGGCGCACTTCCTGGATCGTTTCCCCGCCAACACGCTCAAGCCCGGCGACGTGCTGGTGACCAATGATCCATGGATGGGCACGGGGCACCTGTTCGATTTCGTCACCGTGACGCCCGCGTTCCTCAAAGGCAGGCTGATCGGCTTTTTCGCCTCGACCTGCCACGTCATCGACATCGGCGGCCGCGGCTTCGTGGCGGAGGCGACCTCCGTCTACGAGGAAGGTCTGCACGTCCCGCACCTGAAATTGTTTGCGGGAGGCAAGAGGAACGAAACCCTGTTCTCGATCCTGATGAGCAACGTGAGGGAACCCATGCAGGTGCGCGGCGATATCCTCGGCCTGGTGTCGTGCAACGAGGTGGCGACGCGCCGGCTGGCGGCGATGCTCGAAGAGTTCGGCCTGAGCGAACTCGACACCCTGGGCGAGTACATCGTCTCGACCTCGCGCGCTTCGATGCGCGCGGCGGTGCGCAGGCTGCCGCGCGGCACCTGGTCGGCCTCGATGACGATTGATGGCTACGAGGCGCCGGTCGAATTGAAGGCCGCGCTCACCGTGTCCAATGGCGCGATCCACGTCGATTACGCCGGCTCGTCGCCCGCCTCGCGCTTCGGCATCAATTCGCCCAAGTGCTACACCGACGCCTACACCTCGTTCGGCGTCAAATGCATCGTCGCGCCCGGCATCCCGAACAACGCGGGCTCGCTCGAGATCGTCACCGTCTCCGCGCCCGAGGATTCGATCGTCAACCCGCTGCGGCCGCGGGCCGTGACCGCGCGCCACCTGATCGGCCAGATGCTGCCCGAGCTGGTGTTCGGCTGCTTCGACGCGCCGCTCCAGGGGCAGGTGCCGGCGGAAGGCGCGGGCAGCATATGGATCCTCGGCCTCTCGGGCGGCCCGCAGGTGGAAGGCGCCAAGCCCGGCGCGACGCGCTTTAACGTTCTGTCCATCGGCATCGGCGGCATGGGCGCGCGGCCGACGAAAGACGGTCTCTCGAGCACCGCATTTCCGAGCGGCGTCGGCGCAATCCCGGTGGAGGTCACCGAAGCGCAGTCGCCGCTGCTGTTTCGCCGGCGCGAACTGGCCGAGGGCCCCGGGGGCGAGGGCCGGCAGCGCGGCGGCCTGGGCACGGTGATCGAGATCGAGAACACCGAAGCCGCGCCGTTCAGCATCGCCTGCGCCACCTTCGACCGGCGCCACAACCCGGCGCGTGGCCGCGCTGGCGGCGCCAATGGCCGCGTCGGCCGCGTCACGCTTGCGAGCGGCAAGATCTTGCCAGGCAAGGAAACCTACGTCGTGCCCGCCGGCGACTGCCTGATTGCCGAGATGCCCGGCGGCGGCGGCTACGGCAAGAAATGACTCTTCTGGACGCCCCCCGCATCGATTTCCCGCCAATGGAAGGCGCGCCGGCGCTGGCGCGCTGGCTCGGCCTAGCGCCGCGCTTCGACGTGATGGCGACGCTGGCCAAGGGCCCGCTGTGCTGGACCCGCCTGCTCGGCAAGCGCATCTACTTCGTCAACGACGCCGAGTACGTGAAGCGCATCCTGCTCGACAACGTCGCCAACTATCCCAAATCGGTCACCTACCGCAACAATCTGCGCCCGTTCCTCGGCGACGGGCTGCTCATCTCGGAGGGTGATTTCTGGAAGCGCCAGCGGCGCCTCGCGCAGCCCGCCTTCCACCTGCGCCGCCTGAAGGCGCTGGCCGCGACCATGGCCGGGGCCGCCGCGCGCATGAGCGAGGGCTGGCAACACGGCAAGGTATTGGACGTGATGCCGGCGATGAACGCCGTGACCATGGAGATCGTCGCCGGCACGCTGTTCGGCGCCGACGTGAGCGGCGACATCGGCGCCGTGGCAAATGCCATGACGGTGCTGGGCGAGGAAACCGGACGTGTGCGGCCCACCGCGTTCTTCGAGCTGCCCGAATTCGTCACCCGGCCGCGTGGCCGCAGATTCGCCGAGGCGGTGGCGACGCTGGACGCCATCGTCAACCGCATCGTTGCCCAGCGCCGCGCTGAAATGGACAAGGGCGCCGCGGCGCAGGACGACCTGCTCTCGATGCTGCTCGAAGCCCGCGACGAGGAAACCGGCGAAGGCATGACCGACAAGCAGTTGCGCGACGAACTGGTGACTTTGTTCCTCGCCGGCCACGAAACCACCGCGATCTCCCTTGCATGGACCTTCCACCTGCTCGCGCAGAATCCCGCGGCCGAAGCGAAGCTGCACGCCGAAGTGGACGAAGTGCTCGGCACCGGTTTCGGTGCACGCGCCGCACCGGCCTTCGAGGACCTCGAGCGCCTGCCCTACGCGCACCTGGTCGCCGAGGAAGCGATGCGCCTGTACCCGCCCGCCTATGTGTTCAGCCGCCGCGCCGCCGGCGACGACCAGCTCGGCCCCTTCCATATGCCCGCAGGCGCGCATATCATCATCAGCCCCTACGCGCTGCACCGCCGGCCGGACTACTGGCCGGAGCCGGAAGCCTTCAGGCCGGAGCGCTTCGCGCCCGACGCGGTCAACGTGCCCGCCGAGCGGCCCAAGCACGCCTACCTGCCTTTCGGCGGCGGCCCGCGCATTTGCATCGGCAATTCATTCGCCATGATGGAGCACGCCATCGTCCTCGCCGCGGCGGCGCGCCGCTGGCGGCTGGAATCCATCCCCGGCCGCGAAGTGCGCACCGAGCCGCGCATCACGCTGCGGCCGCGCGGTGGACTGCCGATGCGCGTGATGCAGCGGCAGGCACCGGCAAAGCGTTCATCCGCGGTGTAGGCTGACTCCCGACCAAATTGCGCGAGGCTGATGGAGAGGATCCGAAAATGAACAAGACTCCCGAAAGAGATGAGAAAAAGGTCGATGCGGATCGAACGGTTAAATTGACATGGAAGGACATTTCGCAAGCGGACCTGCGTGCGGCCCTGGCCAGCGTGAAGGGCGGATCCGATTCTTCCACGTCGATGAAACTGATCGAATATTTTCACAGGCGGTTTCAAGACAACCTCCCGTACGACCAAACGATATTGTTCGAGTTTCTGGAGCACGTCTTCGGCAAGATCGTAGGCGGCGAAACGCCAGATCAAGCGTTTGGATTCAAACAGCGCGCTGCTGAAGAATGATTGGCGGCTGCAGCGCACCGACGGGGTGATCAGGTAGGGTCCGCGAACGACCGCTTGCACGGGCCCCGGCTTGCTGGATAATGCCCGCTCTTCCCGGCGCACATCCAGGCACCTGCAGATGCAAGAAACCACGACTGCCGACGCAGCCAGTCCTATCTCGACGCAGGCCGCGGTGTTCCCGATCCTCATTTCGCTCAGCTTCTGCCACCTGCTGAACGACCTCATGCAGTCGCTGATTCCGGCGCTGTACCCGATGCTCAAAACACAACTGCAGCTCGACTTCGCGCAGGTGGGCATGATCACGCTCGCCTTTCAGCTCACCGCCTCGCTGCTGCAGCCGACGATCGGCACCTATACGGACCGGCGGCCGCTGCCCTATTCGCTGGCGATCGGCATGGGCTCGACGCTGATCGGCCTGATCCTGCTTTCGATGGCGGACGATTACGCGACGGTGCTGCTCGCCGCGGCGCTGGTGGGCACCGGTTCGGCGGTGTTCCATCCGGAAGCCTCGCGCGTCGCGCGCATGGCCTCGGGCGGGCGCTACGGGGTCGCGCAGGCGCTGTTCCAGGTCGGGGGCAACCTTGGCGGCGCGATCGGGCCGCTGCTTGCCGCCTTCATCGTCCTGCCGCGCGGCCAGGGCGCGATCGCCTGGGTTTCGCTCGTCGCGCTGCTGGCGATGGCGGTGCTCACGCGCGTGGGCATGTGGTACGCGGCGCGCCTGCGTCCCGCGCACGCCGCGGCGCACGCGGCCGCCCGCGCGGCGCCCGTGCCCCGCACGCACGCGATGTTCTTCGTCTTCGTGCTCATGCTGCTGGTGTTCTCGAAGAACGTCTACAGCTCGAGCCTCACGTCTTTCTTCACGTTCTACCTGATCGAGCGCTTCAGCCTTTCGGTGCAGGACGCGCAGGTGCAGCTGTTCATCTTCATGGCCGCGATCGCCGTCGGCACGCTGGGGGGTGGCGCCCTCTCGGACCGGATCGGCCGCCGGCCGATGATCTGGATCTCGATCCTCGGCGCGCTGCCCTTCACGCTCGCGTTGCCCTATGCCAACCTGTTCTGGACCGCCGTGCTGACGATCATCATCGGTATGCTGATGGCCTCGGCGTTCCCGGCGATCCTGGTCTATGCGCACGAACTGCTGCCCGGGCGCGTGGGCCTGGTGTCGGGCGTGTTCTTCGGCTTCGCCTTCGGCCTGGGCGGCCTCGGCGCGGCGGCGATGGGGCGCATCGCCGACGCGCACGGCATCGCTTTCGTCTACCAGTTGTGCTCGTACCTGCCGGCGATCGGACTGGTCGCCTGGCTGCTGCCGAATCTGGAGCGCGACCGGTTTTCTCGCGCCGGAGCGGAGGCATCGTGAATCCGATCGACCGCAGGAGATTTGTCCTCGCCGCGGGCGCATTGCTCGCCGTGCGCCCCGCGATCGGGCAGCGGCCACCCGATCGCGGCCACCTTATCGGCATACTGCATCGAAGCACGCGGGTCGATTCTGTGTCGGATCTCGCGGCCTTTGGCGAAGGTTTGCGCGAAGGCGGGTTTGTGGAGGGCCAGAACCTCCGCATCGAATCGCGTTTTGCCGATTACGAGTATCGCAAACTCGATCGGCTCGCCGAGGAACTCGTCCGCGCGAAGGTGGAGGTAATCTATGCCTCGACGACGTGGCCGGTCTACGCCGCCCAGGCGGCCACCAAAACGATCCCGATCGTGTTTTCCGGCGTCAACGATCCAGTGAGCATCAAAGTCGTGCAATCGCTCGCCAGGCCCGGCGGCAACATCACCGGCGTGTCCCTGGCGAGCGCCGAACTGACCGCAAAGCGCGTGCAATTGATGCGCGAGCTGTTCCCGGGCGAAGGCCGCCTGGGAGTCGTCTACGACAAGGATTCGGCCAAGGCCTGCCAGATCGAACTCAAGGACATCGCAAATGCCGGCAAGAAGCTTGGCATTGACGTGCTTCAGCTTCCGTACGACGTAAAGACAGATCTGGAAGGCGCGTTCAAGACGGCCCGGCGGGCGAATATCGCGGCCCTGCTCATCCCCACGACTTATGAAACGCAACGCTTTGGCGCCGAACTCGCGTTGCTATCCTCGAGCAGCCGGATCCCGATGATTCACTCCGGCAGCGAGGCGGTCGAGGCCGGCGGCCTGATGTCGTACGGCCCCGAGCGCAATTGGAACGGGCGCCGCGCGGGCAACTATGTCGCGAGGGTGCTCAAGGGCGCGAAACCGGCCGATCTGCCAGTGGAGCAGCCGACCAGATACGAACTCGTGATCAACCTCACGACCGCGAAAGCTCTCGGCATCACGATCCCGCAGGCAGTGCTGCTGCGTGCCAACCGGGTGATCGAATAGCGGGCGGGCGATTCGTTTATTCGAGCACCTGGTCCGCGCTGATCAGGAGCGACTGCGGGATGCTGAGACCGAGCGCCTTGGCGGTCTTGCCGTTGATCACCAGTTCGAACTTCGTCGGCTGCTCGACCGGCAGGTCAGCCGGCTTGGCGCCCTTGAGTATTTTGTCCACGTAGGCCGCGGCGCGATACGTGCTGTCGGCGAGACTGGCTCCGTAACTCATGAGGCAGCCGGCCTCTGCATAAACCTTGTCAGCAGTCATGGATGGCAGCCGGTGTTTCGCCGCCAGTTCCGCAATCTGGCTTCGCTGTTGCTGGAAAAATGGATTGAGCAATACGATCAGCACGCCGGCTTTCTGCTGGCGCATCGAAGCAAATGCCGCGTCGATTTCCTGCGGCGTTTGCGCTTGCACAGGCAGAATCGTTACGCCGCGTTGCTTGCCCGCGGCCTGGACAGCCGCCAGATTCTTGCTGCCAGTCTGGGTGGCAGGGTCTCGTATGAGGACGGCGACGCGCGACACCTTCGGCACCATGGCGAGCAGCAATTCAAGCCGCTTGGGGATGAGCTCGCCGGTGATGGTCGAAAGTCCGGTGATGTTGCCTCCGGGCCGCGCCAGGCTTTTGATCAGACCCGCGCCGACCGGATCCCCGGAACTGGCCAGGACGATGGGTATCGTGGCGGTGAGTTTCTGCAATTCCTGGGGCGAATCCACGCCCGCCCCCACCAGAACATCCAATTTCAGCCGCACCAGTTCCGCCGCGAGACCTGGAAGGCGCTCGGGCTTGCTGTCGCCAAAGCGCCATTCGATCATCAAGTTCTTGCCCTCGACATAGCCCAGATCGCGCATTCCCCGCACGAATGCACTCAGATAATGGGAATCGAGAGAGGCCGGACGAGCAAACGACGCCAAGAAGCCGACGCGCCAGACTTTGCCCTGCTGCTGCGCGAGCGCTCGCAATGGCGCCGAAAGCGCACTGGCGGAGAACGCAATAAGAAGTCTGCGGCGGCGGTTCACTCACCCTCCTTGATCAGGCGTCCATTATGCGCGACGGGCGGCTCGCGACCTCGGGCGAGCATTCAGGGCGTAGACTCACCGCCCTGAGGGGGATCCAATGAACAGGCGTGACACCGTATTCGCATTTCTTGCACTGGGCGCCGCACCGCTTGCCGCCTTCGGACAGCCGGCGGGAAAGATGTTCCGCGTCGGATTTCTTGCCGGTGGCGGCGCTCCTGCCGACGGTGCTCTGCCCGCATCGCTTCGAACGGCGCTGCGCGAACTCGGCTACGTCGAGGGGAAGACCGTTGCCTACACGGGCCGGTGGGCCGAGGCCAAGCTGGAGCGGCTTCCCGTGTTGGCGGCCGAACTGGTCGCGCTCAAGGTGGATACGATCGTGACGCTCGGGGGGCCGGCTACCGCGGCGGCCAAGAAGGCGACGGCGACGATCCCGATCGTCATGACGGGCTCCGGCGGCGACGCCGTGGCCACTGGCATGATCGCCAGCCTTGCCCGGCCGGGCGGCAATATCACCGGCATGAGCGACGATGCCGGCACGCTGAGCGCGAAGCGCATGGAGATCCTCAAGGAGGCGGTGCCGAAAGCCAGGCGCATCGCCATCCTCTGGAATACCGACGATCGCGCCATGACCCTGCGCTACCAGGCGATCGAAAACGCGGCGCGGGTGCTCAATGTGACGGTCCAGCCGCTTGGTGTTCGCGAGCCCGATGACTTCGGGACGGCCTTCAACGCCATGACGCGCGAGCGACCGGACGCGCTGTTCCTGGTCGCCGACGCGCTCACCACGCTCAACCGCAAACTGGTGATCGAATATGCGGAGCTGCACCGGATACCGGCCATGTATGAGTTCAGCAATTACGTCCAGAGCGGCGGGCTGATGTCCTACGGCCCGAGCGGCGATGACAGCAACCGGATTGTCGCGCGCCTCCTCGACCGGATTTTCAAGGGCGCCAAGCCCGCCGACCTGCCTGCGGAGCAGCCTACTCGGTACTACCTCACCATCAACCTCAAGACCGCGAAAACGCTCGGCCTTGCCCTCCCGCCATCGCTCGCGGTTCGCGCCGACGAAGTGATTCAGTGAACCGGCGCGGCGCGGCAGATCGCCGATGCGGCGACCAAGAACCGCCTGCCATCCATCGGCATCTATCGCGATCATGTCGCTGCCGGAACACTGATCAGCTATGGCCAGAGCGTCGCCGAGCTTCACCGGCGCGCGGCGACCTACGTCGACAAGATCCTCAAGGGCGCCAAGCCGGGCGATCTGCCCATCGAGCAGCCGACGACGTTCGAAATGGTGATCAACCTGAAAGCCGCCAAGGCGCTTGGCATCAAGGTTCCGCAGTCGGTGCTGATACGCGCCGACCGGGTAATTGAATAAATCAGCAACCTGAGGGATCAGGCCGGTTTTGGCAGGCTGGTCGCGAGCATGTCGCGGTGAATCTTCCAGTCACCGCCGATGCGCTTCCAGATCACAAGGTACTTGCCCCGGTCGATGGCCTGGCCGTCTGCCTGCTTGCGGGTGTATTCACCGATCTCGACTGCCGTATCGCCATGCCCTTCGAGTTCCCGGCTGTCGAACTGGAGCGTATGGCCCTGACCACCCCGTGCGCTGAATACCGCCTGGATAGCCGCCCGCCCGCGGATTGCCTCCGCATGAGGAACCAGGAGTTGCGCGTCTTGCGTATAGCAACCCGCCACGCCTGAGATATCGTTGCTCGCAAAAAGCTTCAGGAATCGCCCGTTGGCGGCGTCGATCTCCTCGCGCAGATTGCTATTGGTGGTCATTGCTCCTCCCCCTCGTTGTGTCGACATAAGCACTTTTACACGGACCTGCCCCGTGACGGTAGCGCCAGGCGAGCATTCGGGGCGTAGACTGGCGTCCGACCGGGGATGCGCGGAGCGCTCTGCCCGGCGACAAATGGGGATCGAATGAACCGACGCGACGCGCTCCGTATATTGCTCGCCAGCCTTGCAGCTTCATCGGGCGGCCTGCCGCATCCGGCCTACGGCCAGACGCGCATTCGACGACTGGTTTTCGTCACCGGTGCTCCCGAACGAAACCTCGGGGAATGGATCAAGGGTTTCCGCGAGGGCATGAAGGACTTGGGGTATCAGGAAGGGCGCAACATCACGCTCGACTACCGTTACGGTGGCGTCTCCCGCGAACTCACCAACCAACTGGTGGCCGACGCGGTCGCCAGCAAGCCCGACGCCATCATTTTGCAAGCCGGCTCGGTCCACGCGGCCGCGGCAATGACCAAGACGATTCCGCTCATCGCCATCTACAGCGGCGACCTGGTGGACGGAGGCCTGGTGAAGAGTCTGGCCAATCCGGGCAGAAACATCACCGGTATTCAGCTCATGGCGCTCGATCTGGTGGGCAAGCGCATCCAGATCCTCAAGGAAATCGTGCCTTCGGTAAAACGATTGGCCGTCTTTGCGTCCCCCAATCATCCGGGCGTGCACGGGGAGCGCGATGCCTCGATCGCCGCCGCCAAGAAGCTCGGCCTGAGCGTCGCCTACTATCCGGTGAACGACCTGCAGGAACTCGAGGCGGGGCTTGCCGCAGCGCGAGCCGCCGGCGCTGATGCGCTGGTGGCGTTTCCCGACGGCGTCACCAATACGGGGCGGGAGCGGATCGCTGCGTTCGCGCTGCAGCACAGACTGCCGACCGTATCCGGCTGGGATGTCTATGCCGATGCCGGAGGCCTCGTCACCTACGGACCGAACATGCGCGCGTCCTACCGCCACCTCGCCAGCTATGTCGACCGGGTCCTGAAAGGCGCAGATCCGGCAACGTTGCCGATCGAATTACCGACGATCTTCGAACTGATCGTCAACCAGAAGACGGCGCGCGCGCTGGGAGTGAAGATCCCGCAGGCCGTGCTGCTGCGCGCCGACCGGGTCATTGAATAAAGAGGCAGGCGATTGCGGCCCGCGCCGGACCACGGTAGGATGTGCTTACGAGTGTATCTACAGCTGGACCTGCAGCGGGAGGCGCCATGACGCAAAACAGCGAAAAGTACGCCGGCAAAGTGACGCCGGTCGGCAATTCCAAGGGCATCCGGATCGACGCCGCGTTTTTTCGCGCGCATCCCGAATTCGACGGCGCGGTGAGCGCCACGGTACTCGCCGACGGCGAGGTGCTATTGTCGGCGGCGCGGCGCGGCAAGAAAGCACGCGCGGCCAGAAGCGAGGATCCCGTGGTGCTCGCCTTCCTGCGTTTCCTGGAATCGCAGATGAGCGCGCGTCCCGACCAGATCGTACCCGCCGACGGTGCTCAGCTCGCGCGCATCGGCAAGCTGGTGCGGGGCGTGGGCTGAGGGCGGGCTGAAGGCCGGCTGTGGAGATCGGCGGCTGGCGGCTGTATTACCACCGGATATTCGCGGCCGCCCTCGACGAGCTCGAAACGCGTGTTGCTGCGCTCGCGAAAAAAGACCCGGCCGGATACCGCTCGCACCCCAGGACGCGGCTGCTTGCGTCGATTCACAAGGCGGTCACGCAGACGGTTCCAGCGAACCCGGAACACCCGGATTTCCGCTTGGGCAAGGCGCTGGGGGACGGGTACGCCAACTGGCGCAGAGTCAAGTCAGGCATGCCGGGGCGCTACCGCCTGTTTTTCCGCTTTGCGTCGCGGCCGGTAAAAACGATCGTCTTTGTCTGGTTCAATGACGAGGACACGCTGCGCAAGACAGGCTCGAAAACCGACGTTTACGGGGCTTTCCGCCGCATGCTCGAGCGCGGCGAGGTTCCCGACGGTGTCGATACGCTGCTCAAGGAAAGTAAAAGGCCGGGATGAGGATTGAATGGCAGGTTCACAATTAAATGGAGGTCGCGTGAGCGCCTACGAAGATGTGATCTATGAGGTCAAAGACGGCGTCGCCGTGGTGTCGCTGAATCGCCCGGCCGCATTGAACGCCTATACGGTGGCCATGGGTCAGAGCCTGAAGCGCGCGGTCGCCGACGCGGTGGCGGACGATGCGGTGCGCGTCATCGTGCTGACGGGCGCGGGGCGCGGCTTTTGCGCCGGCGCGGACATGAACCTGCTGCAGAAAATCACGCCCGGCGCAGGGCCCGGCGCCCACGCGCAGGAAGTGAAGCGCGATCTTGGCTCCGGCCCTGTCCAGGATGTCGGAGCCCTTTACGGCGGCCGTTTCGGCTATCTGCTGCAGACCCGCAAACCGGTGATCGCCGCGCTGAACGGGCCGGCCGCGGGGCTGGGCCTGGTGCTGGCGCTCTACGCCGACTTGCGCTTTGCAGGCAGCGACGCGAAGTTCACCACCTCCTTTGCCCAGCGCGGCCTGATCGCCGAGCACGGCATCAGCTGGCTGCTGCCGCGCCTCATCGGGCCCGCGCAGGCGCTGGATCTGCTCTTTTCGGCGCGCAAACTGAGCGCCGCGGAAGCCGAACGCATCGGCCTGGTCAACAGGGTATTTCCGCAGGAAACCTTCATGCAGGACGTCCTCGCCTATGCGCGATCGCTCGCCCAGACGGTGTCGCCCCGCTCGACGGCGGTGATCAAGGCGCAGATCTGGAAAGCCCTCTGCCAGGACTTCAACGAAGCGCTCGCCCTGGCCGACAGCGAAATGCAAAAGAGCTTTGCGAGCTCGGATTTCAGGGAGGGGATCGCGCACTACATGCAAAAGCGCGCGCCGGCGTTTACCGGCACCTGAACGATGGCGCCTTTCCTGCGCCTGCGGCAGGTGTGCCTGGTTGCTTCTGATCTCGCTCGCGAGACCGCTCTGATCAAATCGGTGTTCGGGCTGAAAGAATGCTATCGCGACGAAAACGTCGGCAAGTACGGGCTCGAGAACGTGCTGTTTCCGGTCGGCAGCGGCTTCATTGAAATCGTCTCGCCGACGCGGCCCGGCACCGCCGCCGGGCGTTTTCTCGAACGCCACGGCGGCCGTTACGGCTACATGGTCATCCTGGACTGCGACGATCCCGGGCGGCGGCAACGTCACGCGGAGTCGTTGGGCCTGCGGGTCGCCAACGTGATCCGGCACGGGGATTACCTCGGCGTGCAGTTGCACCCGAAAGACACGGGCGCCGCGATGCTCGAATTCAACAGTACCATCGGCGGCAGCGACTCGATGGGCCCTTACGCGCCCGCCGGCCCGAACTGGCAGGCGGCCGTCCGCGAGAGCGTGGTGCGCCGCTTGATGGCTGTCGAAATCGAGTGCCCCGATGCGGGCCGCTTTGCCGCGAACTGGGGCAGGATTCTGGAGCGGCCGGTGCAAGCGCTCGGCGCGGACAAGTACCGCATTGCGCTCGATGCCGGCACGATCAACTTCCTGCCCGGTTCACGACCTGAGGCGGTATTTGCGGGAGTCGAACTGGAAGCGTCGAAGCCCGCGACAATTGATGTCTGCGGCGTGCGTTTCCGCTTGAGCGCGGCCGCGCCGGCGGTGCGGGGTGATTCGTTCTAGCGCAATCCATGCCGCGCCTCGGAATTCCGCAAACGCTGTTCTTCGACTGGCACGGCACGCTCGCCGATACTTTCGTGGCAATGTACCGCGCGGTGGAGGAGCTGCTGCCGCAGCTCGGCGCGCTGGGGCTGGAGGCGCGGCTGCCGCCGCCGGGCGCTGTTCGGGGGCGAGCTGCGCCGGGTCCGGAGGTCTGGTTCGTCGGCGACAGCACAACCGACGTCATCGCGGCGCGGCAGGCGGGGGTAAGCGCGATCTTCTACAACGGCGCCAAGTGGGACCCGCTGCAACCGGTGCGGATTTTTCCACCCGAACACCCGCCCGACGCTATCACCGGGAATTTCGCCTCGGGCGCGTTGCTCGTCGCGCCGCTCGCCAGGGCGCAGCCGGCGGCACGGGTATTCAAGGTTGGCATCCTGACCACAGCGGGCACTCGTGGCCAGACGCCCTTCTACGTCGCCCTCGAAGAACGCTTCAGGGAACTGGGCTATGCCGAAGGCAAGAACCTTGCCCTGGACTGGCATTCGGCGACCGGACGGCTCGACAAGATTCCCGATCTCGCCGCGGCGCTGGCGCGCAATC
>Ga0315281_10007710_pt1 | contig 15119 bp, 9 predicted proteins | sample YL17G07_0_MG_FD_204540 | JGI IMG/M metagenome (GOLD analysis project Ga0315281, IMG submission 204540) | Sediment microbial communities from Yellowstone Lake, YNP, Wyoming, USA - YL17G07_0 | ecosystem: Environmental > Aquatic > Freshwater > Lake > Sediment | place: USA: Wyoming | collected...
CGAACCAGATACCACCGCCGATCATCAATAAAAGGAGTGAACAGTTCGATGGCATTCTTTCCGATTTCAGAAAGGGCATCGCAGAATGCCCTTCTCGTCTTTGAATTTTTAAGCTCCCCCAACAATTTGATCAAGGGTTTGATCGAGTTTTTTTGAAGGAGTAAGAGATAGTCATTGACCTCCCCCAACCGAACTCCCTCTTCCCTCTCGAGAACCTTCCCAATCCGTTCGATCCGAATCTCCTCACCCGCCTCCGTGATGATTCTTTGGATATTTTCGGTCTGCCAATTCTGCAGTTCATAAGTTTTGAGGATGATATAAACTCGTTTCAGGAGATCGCTTGCTTTGGTGAACTCACCAAGAGTCAAAAAGGCGTCCAATATTCTGATCAGAATATTGACTGCATCTTGATAAGGCTCGTGCTCTTTTTCCAAAGCCAGAATTTCAAAGAGGATGTCCATGATATTGAATACAAAGGTCGGGTCGACCTCCGCTTCGACATCCTTTCTCAACCCTTCCACTTCGTCTGAGGTGAGGAAATAAACGCTTCGATCGGTAATGAATGAAAGAGGCTGCTCGGTCACCTTGGATAGGATTTCATCCAGATCGATCCCTTCCTCTGAACCTTCCTCTGCAAGTTCCACCTCCACCTGGTGGGCAAGGGGTTTAAAAACCAAATTTTTCCTGAATTGATCAACCGTCTCGGGGATGATGACGGGTGTCTCCTCCAAGAATTCATCCGTCGCCAAAAAACTGATGTGGACGAAATCTTTTTCCCACATCAGGGTGACGATATCATCCTCTAATTGATTGATACTCTCACCTTGTTTGAGGATATCAATGATCCCTTGGACCTCCCACTCTTCCAAACCCTTTACGAACCGGATTTCTCTTAACCCGTCTCTATAGAGAAGAAAGGCAAGACTCGTCTTCACATCCCTATTCTCATATAAAATCTTTCCTTTAAAGGAGAGATCATATTCTCCAATCTGAATCACGAAAGACTGATATTTATTCATGAAGAATTGGAATTTTTTAAGAAGTTGCTCTCGGAATCCTTTGAGGGTGGGGTTGTCAGGGGGATAAAATCGAAAGGCCTTAATCGCCTTAATGAAGGCACTGATTAAATCTCGGGCGATAAGGAGCTCCTCATCCGTCTCTGCTCCTTCAACTAATGGCATCTCACCACTGAGATCGAGAGCCTTTTTATCTGGTGAAACCTCTTCAGGCATAGGTTCCTATATCGTAACTTTTTGAGATGATTATATCTTTATGGATTTTAACATCATTTGTCAATGATTTTTTTGAGATTTCTGAAAAAGTCCAGAAATCTCTGATTAAATAATAGATTATGAGACGATTACACAGATCAGAAATGCATCGAAAATAGAGAAAATCTGGGGAATCATTTTTTGAAATCTGTGTAATCAAGAGAGCGTATAGAGGTTTCCTAAGAGCTCTCTTTCCTCTTGATCAATTCATCAATAGATGATATTTTACTTATTAGTTAATGATTTTAAATAATTATGAAGTCTCCTTCTACCAATTTAGCAAAAGGGTCACTTTATATTGTCTCTACTCCCATTGGGAACAGAGAGGACATCACCTTGAGAGCCCTCCATATCTTAAAGGAGGTAGACTTAATCGCAGCAGAGGACACTCGACATACCATCCTCCTCCTCAGGCACTTTGGAATCCAAACCCCACTCACCAGTTATTTTGAGGGAAACGAATTAAAAAAAAAGGAATTTATACTCTCCAAATTGAAGCAGGGCCATCGAGTTGCCCTTGTCTCAGATGCAGGGACACCTGGAATTTCTGACCCCGGGTTCCGTCTTATCCAGACAGCCATTGAAAACCAGATTCCCATTGTTCCCATCCCCGGCCCCTCTGCAGTGATTGCCGCCCTCAGCGTCTCTGGTCTTCCAACGGATGCCTTTCTTTTTAAGGGGTTCCTCCCTCACAAATCCAAAAAGAAAAAGGATTTTCTACAACAATTGGAGGGGATCAGGGAAACCCTAATCTTCTACGAATCCCCTCACCGCCTTTCAGAAACATTGAATAACATCTTCGATATCCTCGGAGATCGAGAAATGGTTCTCACCCGAGAATTAACAAAAGTCTATGAAGAAGTTATCAGAGGAAAAGTAAGTGAGATTCAAACTCAGATTGGAGAACGGAAGTTAAAGGGTGAAATTACTTTGGTCATCTCTGGGAAAACACGCAAACTTCGAGACCTTCAAGGGAGCAGAACCCTTCATGTCGAGAAGAAGCCCTACTGAAATCCAAAAATCAGAGATTCGCACCTATCCCCCTTACCGCAGGACATACATACCTGGAAGTCAGCTAACTATTCTTCAAATGAACAAATAATGTGATGATCTCCCTGCTCGCGATTAAAGTTAAGAGAGCGCGTTTTCTTTGAATCCCTTGACAAAGAGTGGAGACAAGGTTAAAAAATTACTTCTTAAGACTGAAGGTTGACATTAACAAACCCAGGCAGCAGGGGCTTTTAAGGGAAGGCCTTTGGAAGGGTTGTGAACAAAAATGAATTGGTATCCGTATCAGAGGAAAGGTAGGACGGAGGGGTAAAATGGAATGGATCGGAATTGCTTCACTTACCGGTATTGTTGCTTTGGTATTCGTTTTTTATATCGCTAAAAAGGTGATGAGACAAGACCCAGGAACACCTCAGATGGTTGCCATCTCGGATGCCGTTCATGAAGGAGCCATGGCCTTTTTGAAGAGGGAGTATAGGGCCATTAGCATTTTTGCCATCATTGTGGCCGTTCTTCTAGCCCTTGGGCTGAAAGGACAGGGATGGTTTTTTTCCATTTCAACAGCCCTCTCTTATCTCATCGGTGCAGCTTGTTCTTTGACGGCTGGTTATATTGGATTGAGTATTTCTACAAGGGCCAATACTCGAACGGCACAGGCGGCCACAAAAGGGTTTAATCAGGCCCTGGCTGTGGCCTTTCCTGGGGGTGCAGTAATGGGCCTTACTGTGGTCGGCTTAGGTCTTTTAGCCTTCTCTATCGTCTTTTTGGTTTTAGGATACTTTGCCTCAGGTGTTATGGTGGAAAAAATGACTAAAGTTGCTGGTATCATTGCCGGCTTTAGCATGGGCGCCAGTTCAGTGGCTCTCTTTGCAAGAGTTGGAGGAGGTATCTATACCAAAGCCGCTGATGTAGGAGCGGATTTGGTCGGAAAGGTAGAGGCAGGAATACCGGAGGATGACCCACGAAATCCTGCGACGATTGCTGACAATGTGGGAGACAATGTGGGCGATGTGGCGGGAATGGGTGCAGACCTCTACGAGTCTTATATCGGTTCTCTCCTCTCCGGAGTGATCATTGCCACTCAAACCTTACCCACTCCAGAGCTCAAAATTAAGGGGGTGATTCTCTCCTTTCTTCTTTATGCGATCGGAATCATCGCCTCCATCCTGGGAGTCTTCTTTGTCAGAACGGGTGAGAAGGCTGACCCTGGAAAGGCTCTTAACAATGGAACCATATCAAGTGCAGTTTTCTATACCATAGGTTCTCTTCTCTTGGTGGTTGGGATGTTTGGATGGGATCTCTCTTATTTCTATGCCAGTTTCTCAGGGATTGTGGCAGGGATGGTGATTGGCTTTACAGCCTATTATTATACCTCTGGAAAATCTATCCAAAATCTGGCAAGGGCAAGCACCACGGGTTCAGCTACCACCATCATCCATGGATTTGCCTTGAGCTGCCAAAGCACGGTCATCCCTCTGGTCATTATTGGCATCGCCATTTTGGTTTCTTTTAAATTCGGTGGCTTCTTCGGGATCGCTCTTTCAGCGATCGGTATGTTGGCTACCACCGGCATGGTGGTCGCAGTGGATGCTTACGGACCCATTGCTGACAATTCTGGAGGTATCGCAGAGATGGCCCATATGGGCAAGGACATCCGCAAGATCACAGACTCTCTCGATGCAGCAGGAAACACAACCGCTGCGATTGCCAAAGGCTTTGCCATTGGATCAGCTGCATTGACGGCCTTGGCTCTTTTTCTTTCCTACACACAGGTGATGAACCTTTCGGCCATTGATATCATGAGTGCAGGGGGCTACAAAATCGTTGCAGGGCTCTTCATCGGAGCCATCATTCCATACTTCTTTGCTGGAGCAACGATGATGGCAGTGGGAAGGGCTGCCTTTAATGTCGTGGAAGAGGTGCGTAGGCAGTTCAGAGAGATCAAAGGATTGATGGAAGGAACAGCAAGAGCAGAATATGCCCGTTGTGTTGACATCACCACTGCTGGCGCACTCAAAGAGATGATCGTTCCTGGAATTGCTGCGGTCGTCATCCCCATTGTTATGGGTGGCCTTCTCGGGCCAGAAGCACTGGCAGGAATATTGTTAGGAGCACTTGCCACAGGCGTTCCATTGGCAATTCAGATGGCCAATGCGGGTGGGGCATGGGATAATGCCAAGAAATGGATTGAGGAAGGAAACCTTGGCGGAAAGGGATCAGAGACCCATAAAGCCGCAGTTGTGGGAGACACGGTGGGTGATCCTTTTAAGGATACCTCTGCTCCTTCGATGAATATCCTTCTGAAATTGATGACCGTCGTTTCATTGGTCTTCGGTCCTATGATCCTTATCATTCATAACTGGCTCACTGCTCTCTTTTGATTTTGGGCTTTGCCCAGAATCAAAAGAGGTGGAATATTGGAATAGTGGAATATTGAGTAAAGAAATAAAATAGATTTTTTTCTGGTACCTATTATTCCATCTTTCCAACATCCTGATGTCCTCTATATTCCTTTTTTGGGTCTCCATGAAGATCTCTCCATGATAAAAGATCCTGACGGTTCCCTTCTCCTTATCTCCTTACCTCCTTATCCCCTTATTTGATCTTCTGAATGTCCTTCTCCTTTCCAATGACGACCAAGACATCGCTATCCTTTATAACAAAATCGGCACGAGGAACCATTTTAATTTGGTCCGGAAGCATCTCTCTGACCGCAATCACCTCCACATGATATTTAGTCCTCAGATGGAGCTCCCCAATGGTCTTCCCAAAAAAACTGGCAGGAGGGACCAATTCACTAATCGTGTAATCTTCTGAAAGAGGAATATAATCGAGAACGTTTGGGGAAATCAGGCTTTTGGCTACTTTATCTGCCATCGCCCTTTCTGGAATGATCACCTCTGTGGCTCCTACCTTTTCTAAAACATGTTTGTGATCCTCATTGGGTGCCTTGACAATGATGTTTTTCACCTTTATTTCTTTGAGATGGAGAGTAATTAAAGTACTTGCTGCCAGGTCCTCTCCGAAAGAAACAATGACCACATCGTCTGGCTGAATGCCGATGGACTCGATGACCTCTTTATCCGTGCCATCAGCAAGGACCGCCTTCGTGGAGAAACCTCTGATTTTCTGAATGGCCTCTTTATTCTTATCGACGGCAACTACTTCAAACCCATTTTCATAAAGGTCCTTTGCAATATTAAAACCAAAAATGCCTAATCCAATCACCACGACTCGTTTCATCCATCCCCTCCTGCTTAACCTAATAAGACTCATTCTTCATTTCTCATTTCCCATTTATCCTACCATGACCCCTTCTTCCGCATATCTCAACCCTTTCCCTCCTATGCTTCGAGAGAGTGAGAAAGCAAGGGTCAGAGGCCCTACTCTTCCTGCAAACATCATCAAAATAAGAGCATATTTCTGTAAATCATTGAGCTTCGGAGTAACTCCCATGGACAACCCTACTGTTCCGAAGGCAGAGACGGTATCAAAAAGATACTCTACAAAATAATGACGGCTTTCCATAGGAGGGAGGTTACCTCCCCCTGCGATCAAAAGAACAGAGGTGATGATAGCGATTGAAAGAGCGGAAGCAAAAATGATCGAAATAGACCGGCTGACGATCTCTCTTGGAATGGTTCTGTTGAAGATATTCAAATCTAGATTTCCCTTCAACCGGTTCCACATGAGCATGACAAGAAGAGCGGCACTGGTTGTTTTAACACCCCCACCGGTTGACCCCGGAGAAGCTCCAATGAACATCAGGACAATCATCAGGAGAATGGTCTCATTGGTCAGGAGTCCGATATCTACCGTATTAAAGCCCGCAGTTCTGGGAGTGATGGATTGGAACAAGGAAGACAAGATCTTATTGAGAACCGGAATATCTTTAATGATGTGGTTTCTCTCAAATAGATAAAATAAGAAAGCACCAGAAAAAATGAGGATCGTGGTAGTGATGAGTACGATTTTCGTATGAACAGATAATCTTTTTTGTGCCCCCTTTAACCAGGAAAGCACTTCATACTGAACGATAAAACCAATGCCTCCATGGACGATCAAGCCCATGATCGTCAAATTGACGATGAGGTCTCCCTGATAACCCATCAGATTATCCGAGAAGAGTGAGTAACCACAATTATTGAAAGCAGAAATCGCGTTATAGACAGCATGATAAAGGGCTGTCCCGGGCGGAAAATCCATGGAAAATCGTATGAAGAGAAGTAGGGTCCCAAGGGATTCAATGATGAAAGTAAAAATGAGGACTGCTTTGGCTATTACAATGAAATCTCTTCGAGGCGTATGGAGAAAGGTTGATTGGACAATTTCTCTTCCCTTGAAAGAGAGCCCGCGACCCATTAAGACGAAGAAGATCGTAGAAAAGGTGATGATACCCAATCCTCCTATTTGAAATAAGAAGATAGTGATTACCTGACCCAATGTCGTCAGATCCTTGCCTACATCAATCACGACCAGTCCTGTGACACAGACCCCAGAGGTAGAAGTAAAGAGGGCATCTACAAAACGGAGGTGCCCTTTGGTCGCTGAAAAAGGAAACCAGAGGAGAATGGCCCCTGTGATGATCACTCCAGCAAAACTGAGAACAAAAATCCTGGTAGGTAAAAAATGTCTTGAGAAGAAGTTTTTAATTCTAAAACGAATCTTCATCGGTATGGATTTTTTGAAAACCTTTCAACTATAACTAAATTGACCACCCTATATTACATGAAATCTCTTAAAAATCAAACCCTATTCTTATGGCAGATGGCCACGGTTCGGGGAAAATATCCTTAAAACAAAGGCTTGTCTTTTTCTGAGAAAATTATATGATGTTTTCTATGCTCAACCCCTGAAGAGGGAATGAAAAAACCAATCGCTATGGTCTGGACTCTTCGCAAAAAAATCTTTATTGGTTATGGCATCACCCTCGCCTTGATGATCGTTGTGTTAATATGGGCTTTGGTTAATCTTCTTGATCTGGGCAAAGCCAGTGATGCTATCTTGAGGGAAAACTATAAGAGCATTCTTGCAGCCGAAAATATGGTTTACGCCATCGAGCGACAAGATAGTGCGACACTCCTCTTATTCCTCGGTTATGAGGATCAGGCATGGAAACAATTCCGCGATAATGAAAGTCTGTTTTTCCAATGGCTGGGCAGGGCAAGAGATAATATCACTATTGAAGGAGAAGAGAGGATTGTCAAGACGATTGAAAATGAATACAACACTTATCTAAATCATATCGCAGAACTCAAGCCTGTTTATAAATCTAACCTACAAAAAACGGCGACTTTTTATCACGAAATGATTCTCCCATCCTTTAATTCAGTTCGGAACGCATGCATTCATCTCCGTGAGATTAATCAAGAGACAATGTTTAAAGCAAGTGGACGGGCTCGTCATATCGCAAAGAGGGCGATTTGGTCGATGGTTATCATTGGTAGTGCTGCAATAGGAATTGGATTGGGATTCAGTTTATTCCTCTCAAATCTTCTCGTAAGACCTGCACGTCAGATGATGGAAGCGACAAAGAAGATCTCTGAAGGCAATTATGACGTAGAAATTTCAATCCAATCCTCTGACGAACTGGGCGATTTAACGCATGACTTTAATGAGATGGTCAAAAAGTTGAAAACATATCGCGACCTAAATATCGATCATATCATGGCAGAGAAACGAAAGAGTGACGCCATCATTCGAAGTATCGATGATGGGATTGTGGTTGTCGATAATGAGTTCAGGGTAACCGATATGAATCCAACCGCAGCAAAAGCATTGAACATTGAATCTGACCAAATACAGAACAAGCATTTTCTTGAGGTGGTCAAGAATGAAATGTTGTTCAATTATGTGAAGCAGTCAGTTGAAACGGGCCAGTCCCCCTCCATTGAAGAGAAGAAGACTATTTTCACAGTAGAACAGGGAGAGAAACAACACCACTACCAATTTTCGATTACACCTGTGCATGGAAAACCTGGCTCCCTGTTAGGGGTTGTATTACTTTTGCGTGATGTGACCCGTCTTACAGAACTGGATCGCCTCAAGAGCGAGTTCGTTATGACTGCCTCCCACGAGCTGCGAACCCCTCTAACGAGCATCGGGATGAGCATAAAACTCCTTCTTGAAAAAAGCATGGAGAAACTCGATGAGAAAGAACGTCAGCTTCTTTTAGTTGCCCATGAAGACCTGGAAAGGCTTAAAACTCTTGTCAACAACTTATTGGATCTTTCGAAAATTGAAACAGGAAGGATGGAGATGGAGTTTGAAAACATTTCTATTGATAACCTCTGTCAGAACGCGGTAGATGTTTTAAAAACCCAAATCGATGCTAAAGGGGTTCATTTTACCTTAGATTTGCAACCACACCTGCCCAACGTCAAAGCAGACGCCAATAAGATCATCTGGGTGTTGACCAACCTGATCTCCAATGCCTTGCGTTACACTGACAGCGGAAGACATATTCGCCTCTCTGCTGAGCGGATTGGTCCCTATGTTCATGTTTCAGTCACCGATAATGGGCCGGGCATTCCGTTTGAAGCTCAATCCAAGATTTTTGACAAATTTGTTCAGATAAAAAGTGACAAGGCCCTTGGAGGGAGTGGCCTTGGTTTGACCATTTGTAAGGAGATCGTTCGTGCCCATGGCGGTACGATATGGGTGGATTCAACCCCGGGAGAAGGAAGTACCTTTACCTTCACCCTTGTCGCACAGGAAAAATCTGAAAAAGAGGTGAAAATATGATTTCTAAACCCATCCTGATTGTCGATGATGAGAAGAACATTCGTCTAACTCTTTCACAAGCCCTGGAAACGTTGGGTACCCAAATAGATGCTGCCGCTAATGGTGAGGAAGCGCTCGCAAAGCTTAGAGAGAAGGAGTTTGGTTTGATCCTTTTGGACATCAGAATGCCAGGGATGGATGGAATCGAAGTCCTTCGTCGAGTTCGCGAGATCCGGCCCGATATCCGTGTTATCATGATAACAGCCTACGGAACGGTTGAATCGGCTGTAGAGGCCATGAAACTGGGTGCGGTAGATTTCCTCCAGAAACCCTTCGATCCTGAAGAGATTCGGGAATTAGTATCACGAGTGATGGACAGAGATAAACTCGATGAACATAAACTCGTCGATTATGCATCTCACATTGAACTTGCAAAAAAATGCATTGGAGATCGTCATTTCGACGCAGCCGTCGAGCATGTGCGCAAGGCTATCTTTATTGATCCTGGACGACCAGAGACCTTTAATCTTCTGGGGGCACTGATGGAAATACGTGGAGATCGTATTGAAGCGCAGAAGAACTACAGAGCAGCACTTTCCCTTGACCCCTCATATGAACCCGCTATCAAAAACCTCCATCGTTCGACAAGTGGAAAATGGAGACAGGCAGGAGGCATCCTTCTTGCGGAGGTTAAAAAGGAAGAAAAATAAGTATCACTTGGCAGCCCAGATCTTCACCCATCTTGCTGCAGCGAGAGCTGAGAGATTAGATATCACCCCCAATAGACGGCGTTGATCGAACAAAAGATTCTTGAAATCGTACTGAATGCCCATGACACCGATCGTCTCTTCAAGCGATTTCATCGGTATGAAGAAGACGTTAATACTGGTCAGCGTTTGGGTGCCAGCACCAGCAGGCTCCCCATGGGTATAGGCCCACTCCGCAACGGCCATCTCGTTCGTCGTGAGGTCTATATCAGGGTTACTTCGAGCCCAAACCTGTAGCCTCCCATCTTTCCCGATGAAAAGTATAAAGGACGGCGCGTCCAGAATCTTTGAGAGATACTTGATGGCTATATGACTGATGTGATCAAGAACCGTGGTACGAAATAGCGTTAAACTATTTTCCCATTCCCTTAAATCCCTAACAAGCCCCCCTACAAATTGCTCAACCGGAGGAAGCATCAAAAATTCTTTGCTCATCTCTTCGATCAGCGTAACACGCTTGACACGAAGCTGCAAAGCAAGATTTTGTCGTTTCGTTATTTTAACAAGTTGCCCGATGATAATTGAAGTAAGGAAAAAGACTACAACATTGATGATATCATGAGGGTGATTTATGGTGAGGCTATATCTTGGTTCAGTGAAGAAAAAATCGAAGGTGAGAAGGCTGACGATAGAAGAGAACAAAGAAGGTCCGGTACCGAAAAGGAGGGCACTGGCAATCGTTGCAATCAAGTAGATGAAAACAAGTGACATGGGATTAATGAACCTTTGAAGGAAAAAATTCAACAAGGTGACGGCGATAACCATCAAGATGATGAGTAAGTAATCTTTGGGATTAAGCACAAGCCGTTCAGGCGTTGGTTTTACCTCTACCTCTCTTTTTTCAATCGTTGGTGTGATGAGGTGCAGCTCAAACTCGCTCTGAGTGTGTAACAATCGGGATGCAGGCGAGCCTTTCCAGAATCCCAATAGCATGGAGTGGAGGGGTTTGCCGATCACAATATGGTTAATATTGTACTCACGGGCAAAACGGAGAATCTCCTTCGCTATATCTGTCCCTGAAAGGGTTGCAATTTTTGCCCCCAATTCCTCAGCAAGATTTAATGCTTCAGCGATATAAGCCTTATCCTTATCCGACATCTCTTTCAGGGCAGGGGTAGAGACATACACCGCATACCATTCTGCATGGGCATCTTTGGCAATGGTATACCCTTTGCGGAGAAGCTGTTTGGCATACGGACTTGGGGCAATACAGACCATCAATCTTTCCGCTGCCGGCCAAGGGCCAGAAATGGCCTTCGCTCTCATATAATTCAGAAGCTCTGCGTCTATCTTATGAGCCGCATGGGTCAGCATGAGTTCACGCAGGGCAACGAGATTGCCGCGTTGGAAGAATTTCTGCATCGCCCGCTCTGCCTGTTTGGGGATGTACACTTTCCCTTCTTTCAGCCGTTCAAAAAGTTCTTCCAGTGGGATGTCAATCACCTGAACCTCATCAGCTCTATCCAGAAAAGTATCGGGTAATGTCTCCTGCATGCGGATTCCCGTGATCTTCTCGAGAACATCGTTGAGGCTTTCAAAATGCTGGATATTCACCGTGGTGTAAACATCAATACCGCTGTCAAGTAATTCTTCAATATCCTGATATCGTTTCGGATGGCGGCTACCCGGAGCATTGGTGTGTGCAAGTTCATCCACTAATACAACCTTTGGCCGTCGGGAAAGAATTGCATCGAGGTCCAATTCTCCAAGGACAATGCCTTGATATTCAGTGCGCCATCTTGGAATTACCTCCAACCCCTTTAGTAGTTCCTCGGTTTCGATTCGGCCATGGGTCTCTACAATGCCCAACACCACGTCCTCGCCGCGTTTCTTCAATACGCGTGCTTCGCTAAGCATCGTATACGTTTTTCCCACGCCAGGCGCATAGCCCAAGAATATCTTTAAGCGTCCTCTCTTTGTTTCTTCGCGCTGGACTTCTTTTAAGAGGGCATCAGGATCTGGCCTTCTATTCTCTTCCGAATTATGTTTCACTTCCATATGTTCTTCACTCTCCCTTCAACTTATCCATCGCAAGGTTGAGTTTCAAAACATTCACTCTCGGCTGCCCCCAAATTCCCAGCAAACGATGCTCAATAGACTGACTTACCATTTCTTCGACCTTAGACTCGGACACTCTCCTCTCCCTTACAATTCGCTTGACCTGAAGCATTGCTGATTCAACGCTTATATGAGGATCAAGCCCACTTGCTGAAGCCAATACTAAATCTGCCGGGATAGGGATATTGGAAGGCAATCCATTCTCATTGCGAACTTCTTCTATGCGCTTCATGACTTCGTCACGGAATTTGGCATTCGACGGACCAGAATTACTGCCACTGGATGCATTCGCATGATAAGCTGGGTCCGTTGCAGAAGGCCTTCCGTGAAAATATTTAGAACTATTAAATTTTTGTCCAATAAGCTCTGAGCCAAGGATCTGATTACCTGAGGTGATTATACTACCATTCGACCTCCACGGAAAGATAAACTGGGACACTGCGGTTATCAGAAACGGATAAACAAGGCCGCATAAGACAGAAAATACGATAAAGACCAGAATCGCTTGTTTGATGTGCCGCATGGAAATCTTCTCCTTTTCCTCTAAACCAAATTCAGTGCAGAAATTAAAAGATCAATCAATTTAATACCGATGAAAGGTAATACCAGTCCTCCAAAACCATAGATCAAAAGGTTACGGCGAAGCAGTATTGAAACCGTGGTGGGCCTGTACCGGACCCCTCTCAAGGCGAGAGGAATGAGCATAGGAATGATAATCGCGTTGAAGATGACAGCAGACAACACCGCCGTTTTAGGGCTTGCAAGGTTCATAATATCGAGCACTCCCAGCAACGGGTATTGGGCTATGAAAATGGCAGGGAGAATCGCAAAATACTTTGCCACGTCATTGGCCACACTAAAAGTCGTCAGTGCTCCACGAGTAATAAGGATCTGTTTACCAATCTCTACAATATCAAGAAGTTTGCTCGGGTTTGAGTCGAGATCTACGATGTTAGCAGCTTCGCGTGCCGCCTGTGTACCTGCGTTCATGGCAACAGCAACATCGGCCTGTGCAAGGGCTGGTGCGTCGTTCGTACCGTCCCCTATCATGGCAACCAGATGCCCTTCTGCCTGATATTTCCTTATAAGTTCCAATTTCATGTTGGGTTTTGCCTCGGCAACAAAATCGCCTACCCCTGCTTCTGCAGCAATAGTCGCTGCAGTCAAGGGGTTATCTCCAGTAATCATGACAGACTTTATACCCATTTGACGAATCTGGGAAATGCGTTCATAGATGCCCTCTTTGAGAATATCCTTTAAACGAATGACACCCAATACCTTGTTGTCCTCTGCAACCACAAGAGGTGTACAGCCTTCCTGGGATACAATGTCCACGGACTTCTGAACCTTTTCCGGCATCATCCCCCCCTGATCCATGACGAAATTTTTGATGGCATCGTATGCCCCTTTTCGGATTCGATGGCCGTTCCAGTTAATCCCGCTCATCCGTGTTTCCGCGCTGAAAGGGAAAAAGGATGCACCCTCCGGTGCACGGATGTCTCGGCCGCGCATTCCTAGTCGTTCCTTTGCGAGGACCACGATACTTCTTCCCTCAGGCGTTTCATCAGCAAGGGAGGCCAGCAGTGTTGAATGGACAAGATCTTTTTCACTCGTTCCTTCGGCTGCGAGAAATTCGGTAGCCATTCTATTCCCAAGCGTAATGGTTCCTGTTTTATCCATGAGTACAACATCAACATCTCCTGCTGCTTCCACAGCCCGGCCGCTCATAGCAATAAAGTTATGCTGCAGCAGTCGATCCATCCCTGCGATGCCAATGGCAGGCAATAATCCGCCTATTGTCGTTGGCATCAAGCAGACCAGTAATGCGATCAATACCGGGATGGTAATGCTCACACTCATATACCCCGCGAAGTACTTTAATGTGATGACCACCGCCATAAAGGTAACGGTAAGACCGATTAGAAGAACATCCAGGGCTTTCTCATTGGGTGTTTTCTGTCGCTTCGCACTCTCAACCATAGCAATCATCTGGTCAAAAAAGGTCTCGCCTGGGTTAGCCGTTATCCGGACTTTAATTTTTCCAGAGAGAACGCGAGTCCCTCCAGTCACACCGCTCCGGTCACCACCCGCCTCTCTGATGACAGGAGCCGATTCACCGGTAATCGCCGATTCATCGACCAGTGCAACACCTTCGATCACTTCGCCATCGCCAGGAATCGGGTCACCATCTTCAACGATAACGAGGTCACCTTTGCGGAGAGACAGCGCAGAGACGGTCTCGATATTGCCGTCGGCGAGCAACCTTTTTGCAAAGGCCTCACTGCGGGTTTTTTTCAAAGATTCTGCCTGAGCCCTCCCTTGACCTTCGGCAAGGGCTTCAGCAAAGTTGGCAAAAAGAATGGTAAACCACAACCAGAGGCTGATCTGACCGTTAAATCCAAAGTCCCCTCCTGTAAGGAAACCACGCACCGTAATCCATAAAGTAATAACAGAAACGACCTCAACGACAAACATCACCGGATTCTTTACCATCTTCCGTGGATCGAGTTTATGCACAGAGTCCTTTAATGCCTGGGTAACCAGTTTCGACTGCCAAATTCTTAGTTTCTTTTCTTTCATTTCAACTCACTCAAAATGTTTTGCCAATCTGAACAAAGAGGTGCTCGAGGAGTGGCCCCAGCGTGAGAGCTGGGAAAAAGGTCAACGCCCCGACAATAATCACTACGCTGACGAGCATCGCAACGAAAAGCTTGCTTGTGGTTGGGAAGGTTCCAGCGCTTGCAGGAACAACCTTTTTCTTGGCGAGAGAGCCTGCGATGGCAAGGGCTGGAAGAATGGTAGTGAATCGACCGATCAGCATGGCAAATGAAGTTGTCAGGTTATAGAAAAACGTATCTGCATTCAGCCCTGCAAAGGCAGACCCATTGTTGTTTGCCGCTGATGCATAGGCATAGAGAATCTCAGAAAGTCCATGGGGACCGGCGTTGTTAAGGCTTGAGATTCCAACCTGGGACGAAATTGCAATACTTGACAGCACAAGCATTGTGATAGCCGGAGATAAGATCACAATAACAGACATGACCATTTCATAAGGCTCCAGCTTTTTGCCGATAAACTCAGGTGTCCGCCCAATCATCAACCCTGCAAGGAACATGGTCAGGATGGCATAAATCATCATGCCGATGAGCCCTACCCCAACACCGCCAAAGATGACCTCTCCGACCGCCATATTAAAAATCAGAACCAACCCGCTCAAAGGCATCAGGCTATCATGCATGCTGTTGACGGCTCCACATGCAGTGGCTGTCGTAGATTGTGCGAATAAGATAGA
>Ga0315281_10007711_pt1 | contig 15119 bp, 24 predicted proteins | sample YL17G07_0_MG_FD_204540 | JGI IMG/M metagenome (GOLD analysis project Ga0315281, IMG submission 204540) | Sediment microbial communities from Yellowstone Lake, YNP, Wyoming, USA - YL17G07_0 | ecosystem: Environmental > Aquatic > Freshwater > Lake > Sediment | place: USA: Wyoming | collected...
CGGTCCGTATATCTGCGGCGACTGGACTCCTGTTATTATCAGCAAAGCTCGCACAGTCTCCCCTAACTCCTTCGCGATCTGGACCCCCCAGATGATTTTTGCCTCTGGCGACAGCCTGGTCGAGACAGCCTCGCAGATCTGCTGCGCCTCTCTTATGGTTATGTCCGGCCCGCCTATGACATTTATCAGGGCCCCCTTCGCTCCATTGACATCAACAGTTATCAAAGGATTGTTCAATGCTTTCTCGACAGCCTCGAAAGCCCGATTATCCGTGTCGCTCTCTCCCATCCCTATCATCGACAACCCGCCTTCAGACATCACAGCCCTCACGTCGGCGAAATCTAGGTTGACTAAACCAGGTTTGGTCACAAGCTCGGCGATCCCTTTCACCGCATTCACCAATATCTCGTCCGCGACCTTGAAGGCCGTTGCAAGCGAGACATCCGGAACAATCTCCAAAAGTTTGTCATTCGGAATAACTATCAGAGTGTCAGTGACCCCTTCAAGATTTTCCAAACCTTCTCTCGCATTCCTCATCCTCTGCTTTCCTTCCATCGCGAAAGGAAGAGTTACAACTGCCACGGTCAATGCACCGAGTTTTTTCGCGACATCAGCGATCACCGGCAGGCTTCCTGTTCCTGTCCCTCCGCCCAAACCACCTGTCAAAAATACCATGTCCGCTCCCTGCAGAGCTTTTTTTATATCATCCTTGCTTTCCTTCGCAGACTCCATCCCTATTTTCGGGTCAGCACCTGCCCCCAGCCCGGAAGTCAGCTCCCTTCCGATCAAAACTTTTTTGTCAGAATCAGTGTAAAGGAGATCCTGGGCGTCAGTGTTCACGGCAACAGTCTCGGCTCCCACGATACCGACCTGCATCAGTCTCGTTATCGTGTTGTTGCCTGCTCCTCCGGCCCCGACAACTTTTATCTGGGTCTTCCTGCTCTCGAGAATCGACCTAAGTTCTTCATCAGCCTGAGCAGTCCTTTCCGACACAGACCTTTCGCTAAATTGTTTTATACCCATTAAACAGCCCTGATTATTATTCAGGTGATTTATCTATTTATTTTTCGAAAACTTCTGAAAACTTGACCTTTTCTATTCCAACGACCCACTTCAGAACATTTTTTGCGGCCATCTCCTTCCCCTCGATTGGAAAATTTATTTTTTTCTTGAACATTATCTCGGCCTCGGCCGCATTGATTTTCAAATCAACATCTTCCTTGTCAAGCCCGGTGAAATAGCAGATCACAGCCTTTATCTTCTCATCATTCTCTTTGATTTCGCCAGTGACTTCCACCTCGTACAGAAGAATTTTCCCTGCAAGAGGGTGGTTGAAGTCTACTCTGATTCTACCCCCATCCACACTCGCTATTTTTCCTCTCATCCTGTTTATCGTCACATATGAGCCAGGGACAGCATCAATATCCTGCTGCTTGAACGTCGACTCTGGAATCAGTTTGATCAGCTCTAGGTTCCTCTCGCCGAAAGCCTTGTCCGGTTTCAGTTCAAAAGTTTTCTTCTCGCCGACTTTCATCTTTTTTATTTCTTCGTTCAGTCCAGGCAAAATCAAATCAGAATCTATTATCACAGCTACTGGCCCGTATTTGAAATTCTCCCTGTGGAGGTTTTCCTTTTTCGCAACATCCTCTTTTGTTATGTCAAAAATCTCTCCTGTGTCTTTCACTCTTCCGACATAATCGATGTAAACGAATTCTCCTGTGTTCATCTTCTCACATTTCTTATCTCTTTTCTTCCCTTGCAGATCTTGCAGAATGCCGTCCCGTCGACCACACACAAAGGGCAGACTTGACTTCCGCAGGCGTGGCATCTGAACAGGCCCGGCGAATATTTCTTGCAGCATTGGCACAAACCACCGAGGGTAATTCAAATCACCTATCAATAGAATTATTTTTTATAAATAAATGCGGGAGGTGGGATTTGAACCCACGGAGGGACTAACCCACAGGATTTCTTCTTTCATCTTTTGATCAACACTTAAGATCTTCTCTTAAGTCCTGCGCCATTGCCAGGCTAGGCGACTCCCGCCCATTACTTATAGAAATAAATCGGACATATAAAAAGATAATGTTTAGAAATTTACTTTAACTTGCCCAGGCTTTTTTCCAGATCGGTAGATTTCTCTTCCAATCTCTCAGCGGCCTTTACAACAACTTCCTCTGGGCTGAGCCCGGAAGCGCTCTCAACATTAAAAATAAAACTGTCCTCGATCATCTCAACCTTTATCGCGCCCTTCGGACAAACATCAACACACTGCAAACAGGCATTGCACATCATTGGATTGTTCATAACAATCTTCCCCTTTTCCATCGTGAGCACACTCTCGTTTCTCTTCACGCACTTCTCCACGCATTTCCCGCAGCTTTCTCCTGTGCATTCTCTCGAGTTTATCGTGATGTTCGGCACATTCTTGTAGCCGACAACAGCACCCTGCCATTTCGCATTCTTCTTCCCCAGCCCCAGCTGAGCAAAAGCCTCAAACTCGATCTCCTCTCCCTCGAAAAGCTCGACGATCGGAATCTTGTCGAAGACAGGCCTCACGCTCTTGTCCTTTGATTTCAGGTCCCCAGAATAGACCATCCACGGTCCCTTCTTCTTCAGGACCAGCTCAGTCTGGCATCTGCTGCAGGTCTTCCCCTCACACTTGCAGTTCTCAGGAAGTTCGTAGGCCTTTTCGTCAAAAGTCAGAGGGACTTGGCCCAACCTGTTTGCCACGACTTCATCAGGCATCGGAGTGTCGTTTGACCTAAAATCAACCCACTCTATCGCCATGGTCGGTATCTCTCCGATCATTATCCTCCTCAACTCGTTCGCAAAAGCGTAATTCGTTCCTTCCACAAGGAAGCTGATCTCCCGTTCGTTTTTGCTCAAAACTTTTACTTTCATCCAACCACTCGAATAACCTTAGATTTGTTTATTGAAGTATTTTATGTTTTCCTTGATAATAAAACAAAAAAGCTCAGACCCTTCTACCGCGTCGGCCTCCCTTTGCCCGCATCTTCCCATGAATTATTGGCGTGATGTCCTCGATCATCCCGATCCTCAAACCGGCTCGCGCCAAAGCCCTTATTGCCGGCTGGGCTCCTGCCCCTGGAGATTTGGATTTTGTCCCACCTGCAGCTCTAACTCTGATGTGGACTCCAGTGATACCTTTTGCAATCGCATTCTCGGCTGCCTTCCTTCCAGCTAACATTGCTGGAAATGGGCTTCCACCCTCCCTACCTTTGTCTGTCATCATCCCTCCGGAAAATCTTGCAATCGTCTCTGCCCCATCAATTGTTGTGATGAGGATTATTGTGTTGTTACTCGTGCTGAAGATGTGGGCTACCCCCCATTTCTCTTCACGTCTTCTCTCTACGATGTTTTTCCCTCTCCCTTTGGCAATTCTGCCGCAGCCTTTGCAGACCTAACAGGCTGGACATCAATCTCAATCTTCTCTTCCTCGTCCTTCAAAACAAGATAACTCGGATAGACAACTTTCTTCCCGTTTATTTTCACATGCCCGTGAGTGATGAACTGCCTGGCTTGCTTCGAAGAGTTTGTGAAACCTTTTCTGAAAATAATCGTCTGCAGCCTCCTCTCGAGCAGATTCTCAAGAGTCAGGCTCAAAACACCATCCAATCCTGCATTCTCATTCAAAAGCCCCAACCCTGCAAGTTTCTTCACCAAAACTTTTTCCTGGTCCTTGTCCTTTTTCGCGGCAAGTTTCCTCGCAATCCTCCTGTATTTTCTCAGGAAGTTTTCCGCTCTCCAGATATCTCTCTTCTTCTTCATCCCGAAATCCTTTACAATCACTCTCTCCCTTTCAATTCTTCCCTTGTCCCAGGCTTTTACAGGGCTCTTGTATTTTTTCCTCTGCCTTATCATCTACTTCTTCTCCTCAGGTTTCTTCCCCTCAGGCTTTTTCTCCTTTCCTTCCTTCTCCATCTGCATCCTTATGGTTTTTCTTATGACACCGACAACTCTTCCCTTCCTGAAAGAGCTTCTAGTCCTCTGACCTCTCACAGGCAGGCCGAGCATGTGCCTGACACCTTTGTAGCTTTTCATGTCGACCATCCTCTGCACATCAAACTTTGTCGTCATGTCCAAGTCAGGCCCGGTCAAGTGCATGTCGGCTCCGGTCATGATATCCCTTCTCCTGTTCACAGCCCAGACAGGCACTCCGAATTTCATCGGGTCCTTTATAATTTCTTCGAGCTTCTGTATCTCGGCTTCCGATAAAGATCCAATCTTCCTGCTGCAGTCGATCCCGGAAACAGTGCAGATGGCATTGCTCATCATCTGGCTTATTCCCTTGACCCTTTTCAGCGCAATCTCCACAGGCCTCTCCCCGTCCAGGTCAGTCGCGGCCACTCTTACAAGTGTCCTTGCGTCTTCCTTCCCTCTCTCGATTTTCGCTGGCTTCGCTGCCTTTTTTTCCTTCGGCTTCTCTTCTTTATCTTCGTTCGGCCTCAGTTTTGTCGATCCCATATCTTCACTTTATAATGTGCTATCTATAAATAATCTCTTGAAACGCTTAAAAAGTTTTGTTGTGGACCGACTGGGATTTGAACCCAGAACTTCCTGCATTCTAGATTGGTTTGCCATGCAGGCGGTCTACCGTTGACCTATCGGCCCTCGAAAAATTATTTCTTTCCCCTTGACCACTTTCTCTTCTTCGCTACTCTCCCCAGGAAAAAATTCTTCTCGCATTTCGACTTGTCAAAAAAATAAACCGTCCCGTCAATCTTCACGAACATCTTCCCCTGTCCTGACTTGAAATTGCTGCCGCAAAAAGAACACTTCATATCTATCGCTGTGCCATTCTCGAGACGCTTTCCATCTCAGTCTCTCTGAGCATCAAAATGTCTCCAACTCTTATCGGGCCCAAGACGTTTCTTGTCAAAACCTTCCCCTTGTCAGAGCCTTCCAGAACCTTGCATCGGATTTGCATCACTCCCCTGACACCGCTCCTGCCTAACAGTTGCAATACTTCGGCTGGGAAAGAAACGTCTGCCACAAAATCACTTGACCAATTCGCTTATTCTCTTCAGGATTGTCTTCAGGAGGTCCTTTCCTTCTCCCGGCTCGACGATGCTTATTGCTGCTGACGACACATCGATTCCTGCTGCCTTTCCGAGCTCAAGCTTGCTCGGCACGTAGACGTAAGCTATCTTCTTCTCTTCGCAGAGAGCTGGCAGGTGCATCACAATCTCCTTCGGCTCGACGTCATTGGCTATAACGACCAACTGCGCAATGCCTTTCTCTATCGCCTTTGTTGATTCATTAGTGCCCTTCCTTATCTTGCCAGTGTTTCTTGCCATCTCTATTGCTTGCAGTACCTTGTCGCTCAGTTCCTTCGGCACCTCAAACTTCATTTCATCTTTCGGCATCTTCACACCTCATTAATCATTTATTTATGAGCATAATATAAAGCTATATCTTTATCTGCTTTAGCCGTCCGGCAAAAGCCTATCCTTACCAATTGGATTAGCTGTCCGATTTTTAAATCTTTTATGGACGATTCGGCCACCCCTTCTTTTGCCGTCCCGTCAGGCATCACCATTTTTATTTTCACATTCTCCTCCGGCACCCACTGGAGTTTCTGGACACCCATCTTCATTTTCTTGCTAGTGACTTTGGCTTCCTTCTCCAGTTTCACGCTGAACAGGTTTATCAATCCTACTTCCTTTCCCTTGAATTTTTCAAAGTCGTCCTTCTCCACGTAAATTTTTTCACTGACATTTATTTTCCTGGAACCCCTCTTCGGAAAATCTGGATGCAGAGGAGCTTCGACTTTCTTCGGGAATTTTTTTATGGAAATCTCAACCGGGTTCAAAACTGCGAAATATCTGTTCGATTCAGAGTCGATCAGTTTCCTGTTTTCCGCGTACAAGATTTCAGCAGGCACGCTCACATCAGCCAGGCTCAGGCCCATGCCGATGATGAATTTTCTTATCGCCTCGGGCTGGATCCCTCTTCTTCTTAGGGACTGGAGCGACCAGGTCCTCGGATCGTCCCACCCGGAATATTCCCCGATCTCAATCGCCTTCCTGCTCTCGGTCTTGCTCAGCTTTGCCTCCTCGATGTTCAATATTCCATAGTGAATGAACTCAGGTTTTTCCCATCCCAGTTTTTTCCAGATGAACTCCTCCATCATGTCCTCCATCACCAGATCTTTGCCTCGGAGGATGTGGGTGATTCCCAACAAATGATCGTCAACCGCCCAGGAGAATTCTAACATCGGCCAGACCCTGTATTTCCTGTCGACCCTCGGATGGTCGCGGTCGGCTATCCTAAGCAACACCCTGTCTCTAAATGCAGGATTCGGATGTTTCATGTCGGTCTTCAGCCTCACCACTGCCTCGCCCTCTTCAAAACTTTCGAACATGTTCTTCCACAGTTCCAGATTTTTCTCCACGGAATTTTTTCTGTGCGGGCACTCAATCCCATTCTTCCTGTTCTCCCTCAACACATCCTCAGGGCAGGTGCAGACGTAAGCGATGCTTTTCCTTATCATCTCCTCCGCATGCTTGTAAAAAATTTCCATCCTCCCAGATTTGTAGATCAATTCGTGATATTTCACCCCAAGCCACTTCAATCCGTCGAGAATCAGGTCGTAAGCCTCGGGGAGAATATGTTTTTCCTCGGAGCCTATCGTGTCGTCGATCACCAAAAAAAGTTTTCCCTTGTATCTTTTCACAAACTCGTCGTTGAGCAGGATCATCCTCGCGTTTCCTATGTGAAGAGGGCCGGAAGGATATGGCGCTAGACGCATCACGACTTTTCCGACTTTAGCGTTTGTCAGTTCAGGCAAACCCTTCTCTTCAATTTTCTTCTCGACGACTTTTATACCCAGTTTTTTCATCTGTACTTCCTGTTTTTTTGCAGGCCAGGAGTTGATTTCCTTCACAGTTTTTTTTATCTCAGAGATCAGTTCTTTTATCTTGCTTCTCAGATCCGGCTTCTCGGAAATCATCCTGCCGAGGACTGCCTGAATTTCAGCTTTTCCTCCATGCTCGGCGGCATTCAGCAAAGCGTGTTTCAAAATCAAATCTTCCATAATATTAGAGAACTGTTAGAAGTTAATAAATCCTGATTGCTGCATAGCCGACCACTGATGCCAGATCCCCACTAACATCCCCGGAAGTCCTGTAGCTCATCAGCTCGACTTTTTTTGCTCCGAGCTCTTTAGCCGCCACCATCGCAGTAGCTATCGGCCCGTACCCGCAGATCGTGGCATTTCTCTCGTTGATCCTCTCGAAAAATTCCTTCTCGTCCATCTTCTGAATCGCCTTGATCACATACTTGTCGTTCTTTGCCGCAAGCTCATTCGGCACGTAGTGGGAGAAGTCAGAACTGGCGATAACAATCCATTTTTCTTTTTGTTTTTTTATCACACCTGCGATTTTCTTCCCGACGAACCTGCAGCTCTCGAGAAGGCCCTCGTCTGCAAACTCGTTCGTCACGCTTATAGGGACGAACTTGAAATCGCTTCCGAACCTGTGCTGTAGGAAAGGAAGCTGGACTTCTACCGAATGTTCATGCTCATGTGCCAGGACATCATATTCAAGAACATTGCACTCTTTCATCAGCTGCTCTGTCATCTTTTCGCTCACTGCCACTCCGCCGAGAGGAGTCTTCCAAATCCCTCTCTTGACGATCGCAAAAGCAGATCCCATCCCTGTGTGGTTAGGCCCGAGGATGATGTAATTTGCAGGCTCGATTCTCGAATAGATCCATGCTGCGACAGCCCCTGAATATTCGTAACCCGCATGAGGTACGACGGCCGCAACAATCTTCTCCTGCTTGAAGGATTTCGGCCCGAACTTGTGGCCGAATGAATGGTTTATCTGTTTTTTCAGGTTTTCCACGTTCAGGTCGTAGAATGTCCCTGCCGCTGCAGGAGCTCTTATGTCGACATACATGCCTATCAATTAAGATTAATGATTCTCCTCTTATTTATTTAGCCTTCCAGCCCTATTGTATACTTTAAGATATATTTCCTAAAAATATCTTTTTTAAAGCATATTTATGCACATATTCTTCAGAAGAGATATGTTCAAGGCGTAGAGTATAAATATATCATCATTACAATATTTAATTAGAGTGTGAGAAATTTTGCCGAAAGATAAGCTTGCCTCAAGACTTTTTATGAGATCGAAACCGGTAAAGTTGCTTATCAGCCTGAAGAACGGGCCGAAGTACGCGACCATTCTTTCGAAGGAAGTCGACTGCACTTATTCCCACACGGTCAAGCTGCTCGACCAGTTCAAGAACTATGGCCTGGTGGAGTTCGAGAAGAAGGGAAGGATAAAAATCATAAAGCTGACTGACGACGGGGAGGATTTGGCTCACTCGGTTGAGGGAAGTTTGATGAAACTCTCGAAGCTAAAAGAGAAAAGCGGCTGATTTGTTTTCTAAATATTATTAAGTTATGTAGATTTCCTTGAAGAATGTAGATACCTCAAGATACCTAAATATATCGATGTGGGTGATTGGAGTTGAACCCATCATCTTAATTATTCTCCCTTTCATTCTTTCTAAAAATAATTGATAGAGCGAATCCCACACCCAATCCCAAAAGAGTCAAACCAGGTATAGCAAAAGGATTCGACGTAAAACCAAATACTAACATGCCTAATCCTACACCAGCAATTACTCCTGCAGGTATCCATCTGTCACTAATTCTGGATTTTTTCTTTTCTTCCTTAGCCATTTTTCACCTCTAATTAAATTAGCAAATCCCGCAGATATTAATTAGCATGTGCGGGGGGTGGGATTTGGATCCATATTTCATATAGAAAGTTGCAATGATTTTTCAAAATAGAAAAATTTAAATTATTTTCCAGCCTCAAAGCGTTCATTAACTCTGGACATTATTTTCTTGAATCCTTCAGCATACTCAAGTTCTTCAGGAATAAGAGTAGCGGGATGGAAAATTCCTTGCTCTCTCATGAATTCAGATTTCAGTGCAGCCTTTCTTCTCACTCTGTCCCAGTTAGGCCCTTCAAATCCGTCAACGGGTTCTGTAAACTTACCGTCATGCATACTGAATAGACTTGCACTGACCATAGGATTGCAATAATAGGTTGATGCTGGCTGATTTCGAAGAACAGGCATTAAACTGAGGTGATGGCTACCTCGTGTGTCGCCAGCAACGTAATGTGCTGTTTCGAAAGCATAGCACGCCTCTTCAGTGGCAGGAAATCTTTTTTGTAATCTCATTATCATCGCTGGGTCGTCCTTTCCAACATATCTTCCAGCTATGTTATGAAGTCTGTCTGTTGAAGCTGAAACGATTGGTTCGCCGTCTTTAAGGGTGACGGATTCAACAACGTATCTTCCCGGATACATCAATGCAACACCAATCAGAGGAACATCTTCCCAAGTGCGAAGTTTCGCCCTGTTACCGTTAAGGACATCCATAACTGTGAACTCAACTCCTTCTGTCAAATCAGGGTTGAGTATTAATCCAGAATTACTTGAAAGTTCACAGAACAAACGGTATAAAGGCCAGTTGAATGCACCGGGTTCAGTTTTATCAGCAGTGATAAGGGCGAAAGCCTCTCCAGGCCTTTCTTCAAATTCTATCTCTGCAACGCCTGGCCCCATTCCCCTCACGTTTCCAGAAAATGAATCCTTTAGCATATCCTGGCCAGCTCCATACAAGCCTTGCTCTTTGGCTATTTTTGTATTATATTTGAAAGTGTCCCAAGCAAGTTTGTGAATGTTACTGTAACCAATACCGTGCATGTGGCTCATGAGAATGTGAATATCGTCGCCAGTAAATCCAACATATGAATCCAAAAGCAAATGATCATTCCCATTTACATGAGGAGATATATAATCACGAACTGCCTTAAGAAGTTGATCACTGGGTTTTGTATGCCCGCCAATACTTCCAATATCTGCTTTGATTGCAGTAAGAGTAACTCTCATGATAAAATTAATTCTTGTAAAACTATTTATAATTAAGATTTAATCCTTTCTATTTGATGGGAAATTCCTTATACACTACATTTTGACTGCAAAGCAAGTGCGAGAGGTGGGGTTTGAACCCATACACAAGGTAAAATATTAGCGAACAAACTAATCTTTAGCCAGAATTAGATTTCTCATCTGAAACATTCTTTCGAGTTATCCATATTTCCTTGAAGAATTCTTCATGAAAAGCTTTTTAAATATGTCTGACAATTAAAATTCATGCCTAAAAAGAAGAAATCAAAATCACTGAGGAAATTAGAAAGGGCTGTTGTGAATCAGGAAGAAGTCAGCGAGGCAGAGAAGGAAGAGCTCGACCGAGAGGTCCAGGAGAAGCCGGATGAGACCGACGAAGGGCTGGGGATAGAACAAGAGGAAAAAGAGGAAGCCGGTTTGCCTGTCCCGACCGAAGAATCTTCAATTGAAGACGTGGAGAAAGACGAGGAAGATTAAGTAATTCATTCACAGCTCTAGTCTAGAAAAAGTGAATGTGAGAGAATGAGAAAGAAGAAAGAAAAAATAGAGAAAGTTGCTGAAAAAGTTGTTGAACCTGTCGAGGAAGTTGAAGAACCTAAGAAGGATGTGAAGCTGGGAGAGTTCCAGCTGAAAGAGAATGCAGTGCTTCTGATTAAAAAAACAAATTACATGGGCCAGGACAGGATAGACTTCCGAGTCTGGCTGAACTCGCCGAGCTACAAGGGGCCGACCAGGCAGGGGTTCCAGCTGACCATGGACAAGATCGATTCTTTCATAGAAATGGTCAACAAGATGAAGAAGAAGCTGGAAGAATCAGAATAAAATCTTAAAAATTACTGGTTTTAACCGTTAAAACTTTCTAAAGACAATTTAAATTATGAATAAAGTCATGATATTTGATTTTGATGGAACAATTGCCGAAACATTTAATTTAATAATGAAAATTACAAATCGTTTGTCAGGCGATTTAGGTTATAAAAAAATGAATGAAAAGAATGCCAGATTATTGAGAAATTGCGAAACTAAAAAAATATTTAGAATATTAGGTTTGTCGTCTTTTAAGTTGCCGTTTTATCTTGAAAGATTGAGAAAAGAAATGAATGATGAAATAGAGTTTGCCAAGCCAGTCTCCGGTATTAAAAAAGTTCTTCCCAAATTAAGGAAGAAAGGATACAAACTGGGGATGATTACAAGCAATTCAAAAGAGAATGTAAAAAAGTTTCTGAAAAAAAATAATTTAGATTTATTTGATTTTGTCTACTCCGGAAGCAGCATTTTTGGCAAGAATAGATTGATAAGCAAAGCTTTGAAAGAAAGAAAACTGAGGCCAGATGAAACTTTTTTTGTAGGGGATGAGACAAGGGATATAGAAGCTGCAAGAAAAGCCAAAATAAAGATAATTGCTGTAAGTTGGGGCTTTAATTCAAAGGAAGTTTTGAAGAAGCAAAAACCGGATTTTTTAATAAACAAACCAGCAGAACTGGTTACCAGAAATTTTTAATTTCTGAAAAAAATCTTAAAGATTGTCCAAAGGGCTTTTTATTTTCTTCAGGTCGTCAGTTGAAATATGGGTGTACAATTCTGTGGTCGAGAGCGAGGTGTGGCCGAGCAATGTCTGTATTTTTCTTATGTTCTCTCCAGATTCCAGCAGGTGAGTGGCGAAAGAATGACGCAAACTGTGGACGTGGACTGGTTTGTTTATCCCGGCCCTTTTCGCGGCAAGAGAAACAATCTTCTGCACGTTCCTCGGCGTCATCTGCTGTTTGTAACCGGAAAAAATAAAATCAGTTTCTCCCTTTCCTTTAATTTGTTTTTTCAAATCTTCAATCAGCGTGTTCGGCAGAATGAACAATCTGTCCTTCGCGCCTTTCCCTGACCTCACCCATCCTATTTTCTCCTCAAGTTCTATATCTCCGGTCTTCAAATTTATCAGCTCGCTCAGCCTCAGCCCGGAGGAATACAGCAAAGAGATTATCAGCTTGTGCTTTTCGTTCTTCGTCGAGTTGATCAGCTGCCTGACTTCATCTTTTGTCAGGACCACAGGAAGCTTTTTAGAAACTTTAGGTGATTTCAGATTTACAATTCCCTTTTTCAATATCTCATCGTAAAAGAATTTCAGCGAGGCCTTGACCAGGATGATGCTCTTCGGCGAGATATTCCTTCCCATCAGGCCAGCAATGTAATTTTTTATGTCCTCTTCTGCGACCTGCTCAGGCTCCTTCTTGACGAATTCCAGAAATTTCCTGTTGTGGTACATGTAAGATTGAACAGTCCGAGGCGAAAACCCCCTCAGCTTCAGTTCCGTCTCCAGCTTTTCCAAACCCATATTTACTATTTGTCAGAGTTCGTATAATAGATTTAGCACTCCGGTCAGTGGTGGCCAGTCTTCTTGAATTCCAGGTAAGAGTAGACAAACAGCCAAGCTGCTACGGCGATCGCGAGGAAGAGCATCAGGAAGATAGCTCCGCTGAACAGAATCCCGAAAGCAGAAACTATTCCCACTAACTTGAATACCTTCCCTCCCAAATTATTTGTCTTGTCCCAAACCTTTTCACTGCTCATGGTCCATGGCGTCCTTATCCCGATGAACCAGTTCCTCTTCGAGTTCTCCAGCAGCACGCCGCAGTAGTAGAATATTACAGCAAGGGCCGGCGACATCAGCCTGATGATGTCAAACATGAATCCGATGTTCCATAGGATTGTTATTATCTGGAGATAGAGCATCAGCCCCATTATCAAAAGGACAAAGTTGTCAAAATGTTTCCTGAATTTTTTTATGTTCTTCTTAAGAGGGTCGATTCTCGGAATCAGGATGAAAAACAGGAAAAGGACTATGGAAATCAAAGGAACCATGAACAGCCCCCAGAACTTTGACATGTATCCGTTCACTTTGCCTTGCGCGTCCCAATGCGAGGCGACCATCTCTGGCAGCTGGCTGTAGAAATAAATTCCAATGACAAACGTGAGAAATATTATCCCGACTGCAACAAGATTTACCTTTCTCATTAAATAATTTATATAACTTCAGCTAATTAAGAATATGGCCGACAAAGTTCACTGCTCGCACATCCTTGTCAAGACCGAGCAGGAGGCAAAACTGATTTTGGATCAACTTAACAAGGGGGAGAGCTTCTCTAAGATTGCGACTGAAAAATCCCTCTGCCCTTCGAAGAGGAAAGGCGGGGACTTGGGGACATTCGGGCATGGGCAGATGGTCAGAGAGTTTGAAAGAACAGCCTTCAGCTTGCAGAAGGGCCAGGTCTCGCAGCCGGTCAAGACCGAATTCGGCTGGCATATAATAAAACGATTGGAATAAAGTTTAAATTCTTAGCATGCGCTTAAAGAAGCATGAGATGCAAATGCGGATGCGGGGCAATACAAGATTCAATACAATCATACAAGATGGGAAGCGTTTTTTTAGGGATTTGCGCCAGAAATACCGGTAAATACAACATCTGCTACAGCTACACGCTTCACTGAAGCGTCATCAAGCTTAAATCTTTTTATTTTATTAGTTTTTTGAAAAGTTTGTAAAGTATTTAAAAGACCAGTGCAAGAATAATCCTATGGACAAGAAACTTAAAAAGAAAATGGTCATCACGCAAAAGGAGCATGATGAATGGCACAGGAAGAACAAGGAATACGACGATAAGGACAGCAAGGAGCACGAAGCCTGCCACAGAGAAGTCGGGATTGTTGTAAAGAAATAAAGCTAAGGATTCTCAATCTCGTTCAAAAGGACCGGACCTTCATCTTGGCAGTTTGGAATCTCCTTTTTCGGCAAAGTATAGAGATCTATTTTCCTGTATCTTCCTTCATCATATTCTCTTGAAAATTTTTGATAGTCGCTTTCGCTTGTCAGGTCTACTGCAACAGCATGCGTCCCGTCGGCAGCTACCCCGACCAAAACTTCGCCTTCCAGAATGGTAGGCATCCTGTCTGTCATGTTGCACACCTTCTGTCCTTTTTTCATCACTGATTTCACGCCGTAAAATTCCGCCATCCGTTCACCTTACTAGTTATAAGAATCCCTCGAAATTTATAATTGCTTAAATTGTTTATTGCTTAATTCTAACCGGGTTTGTATAAAAATTTTAATTCAAAGTTCTTGGATGCAGTAAAGGATAAGAATCTTAACTTTCATGTTGAGCGTATGGAATCAAGACCTGTTTTTCAACTGCCAGTGGGGAAAGCAGATTTTTATAGCCCGGTCCGCCAGAAGGTCGAGCTGCTGAGAGAATGCGGCGGAGGGGGCTACAGCGCAAAGTTGAAGCTGGGCTTGATACCGGATTGCTTGGATGTTTCAGAAATAAGCGGGGGCATCACCAAAGTTGAAAGCATGCAGTTCAACAGAAACCCAAAAATTTTCCTGAAAACATTTTCCTTTCTCTGCTATCTTGTCCGTCTGCTCGAGAAAGACGACACTGGGGAATTTTCCTGCGACAGGGAAGAAATGAGGAAGATTATTGAAGGAGAGGCCGATCCTATCTTAAAAGAAGCTGGGATAGTCAGGCCTAGCAGCGACTACAATGAAGTTTTGAAGAGGCTCATTTTAGGTTATGATATTTGCGGAAGGGGAAAAATGGCTGAAAACCATGGATTGGGTGTTTTGAGTGCCGGTTACAGGCTTGCAGGCAACTTGTCCGTCTCGGTGGTCGAGATGCCGCCCTATATTTAATTAAATTAAAATCTTATTTTTTTCAAAAGTTTGTCTAATGTGAGTTAGAATTTCTTATCTAAATATCATTCGCGCAAATGAATGCCCGACCTGTATCTTCCTCCACACAAATCAATTTCTTAATGGAAGCATATTCTAAGATAATGAGTAAGGACACTGAGATTCTAGAAGTCATAAAAGAGCTGGCAAAGACCGAAGGAAACAGAATTACTCTTCCCCTGCTTTACAGGAGCGTGGTCAAAAAAGGGATTTATACATCCAGCAAAGCGATCCAGAGCATGCTGAAAAAGCTGGAGATCTGCGGGAAGATAAAAACCAACGATTTGAATTCAATCGAGCTAGTGGAGTGATGAACTTAGAGATTTGAAAATGGAGGCGAAGAAAATGACAGATTTGGAAAGCGAAATTGGCCTGGAGCTGCAGTTTGAAAAAATCAATAGAAAACTCGATTTAATCATGAAAAAACTTGATATAAAAGACTCGG
>Ga0315281_10007712_pt1 | contig 15119 bp, 17 predicted proteins | sample YL17G07_0_MG_FD_204540 | JGI IMG/M metagenome (GOLD analysis project Ga0315281, IMG submission 204540) | Sediment microbial communities from Yellowstone Lake, YNP, Wyoming, USA - YL17G07_0 | ecosystem: Environmental > Aquatic > Freshwater > Lake > Sediment | place: USA: Wyoming | collected...
GAGATAGATGCCTATCGGGCCATCAACTGTTTTAGTGGAGCAACATTCGGAAACCGTAAAATTCTTGTGAAAGAAGCATATCCGCTGTTCGAGAAAACAAAAAACGTGTTCGAGCACTTCAGAGACGGCTACGCGCTGACCGGCTTTAAACCGCTGGCTGCTTTCAACCGTTGGAAAGATTAGCGCACTATTCAGTAATCGTTTTTAGAAGGCATTAACGGTCAACATCAAACTCACGTTCAAGTCAAGGGTAGAAGAATGATTAGTTTGTTTGTGAGTCTCATGGCCATACTCTGCATGCCTGTCCCATTGTTCGCTTCTGCGCAAATGGTAGGTGGAGCGGGTTTGATCTTCACTCCCCAGAATGCATCACCAGTCGTCTTCAGCCATGAAACGCATGTCAGTAAAAATAGCCTCATGTGCAACGCCTGCCACTACCAGCTTTTCCAAATGGCCCAAGGTTCGTACAAAATGACGATGAGTAAGATGAACAAAGGTGCTTTCTGCGGTAAATGCCACAACGGACGAAATGTTTTTGACGTCAAGGACCCAAAGAACCGCGCACGTTGTCATCGGTGATAAGAATGAATAAGTTACGTGATTATTCTCTTGTTAAAAAGGGAGATATTTTAACCGTCGCATGTAAGGACACAGTGTGGGAAGCTCACATTGAACGCATGTATTCAAAAACGATAGTATGCTCTCTTACCAACAACAATGGTCGTCTTATGGTTTTTTCTCGTGAAACCGGTAAAAATATCAGCGGCACGAGCGAACCGGCACTTCTTCTGAATATACGATATAAGCCGGGAGATGACCTCGCTGTAAATTTATTGGGGAAGATGCTGCTCTCTAACAAGGAGGATTGATATTATGAAGCTAAACTGCTGGGATTTTAAGAAGTGCGGCAGGACACCCAACGGCCAGAAAGCGAGCGAACTCGGAGTATGTCCGGCGTCGACCGACATCGCACTTGACGGTATACACGGAGGAATGCAGGCAGGGCGTGCTGGGTGGTCGCCGGGACCTTGTGCGGCGGCAAGGTGCAAGGCCATGAGAACCAGAAACAAATCGCCTGCTGGGGGTGTGATTTTTTCAAATTGGTAAGAAGAGAGGAAGAGCCCGAATCATTCGGTTTTTCCGCCACGCGGCTTGGTATGGATGGTGTTATCCGTAAAATGGAAACAAGGTAGCTTTGGTTCAATCAAGCAGTTTTCAATCCCGTAATAGTATTTTGAGAAATATGCAGTCACTCGCAGGCATCACACCAGGCCCTCCGCGCCCGCGTCCCGGTGGGTGTATTTGATCACATTCACGTCCGAAAGTACAACGATGCCCTCACCAATCATATCGTCAAGTATGGGGATTACCTTGTTAATTTTCTCTTCGGTATCCATGACGGTGATCAGGATCGGAAGCTCGCCATGCACGGTCAATGTCGTCTTCTTATGATACCGCTTGTGGGGTCCGTAACCGGCAATGGCCTTGTACACTGTGGCTCCGGCGATGTCCGTCATGATGAGCCGTTTCACTATGGCCTCATACAGCGGTTCGCCTTCCCATGTATCATCCTCGCTGATGACGATTCTAAGCATCTTTGCCTTGCCTTCGAGCTTCATATGTTCTCCCTGTTTTCCCCCTTTTTCCTCAACCTTGGGGCAGCACTTGACGACGTTCGTGTCCGTGACTTCCACCATACCCCTTTCGACCACATGGTAAACATCCGGGAGTACCTTGTTGATCATCTCCTCGGACTCCACCACCTCGACCTTCACCGGCATGCTGGTTGAAAGTTCGAGCATCTTGGACGTATGAAATACGCCGTCTGTGCCGTAGCCCGCCACACCCCGGAACACGCTCGCGCCCATGATCTTTTTCTTAAAGAAGATATCGAGCAGAACTTCATACACCGGCTTGCCGTGAAACTTGTCCGTTTCATCAACATACACGGTAAGTTTTTTTGCCGGACCTTTCGTTACCATAGGCGTTCTCCTATTTAACAATGGTGACCGTACAAGACGCATAGCTCGACACCCGCTTAGAAACAGAGCCCAGAAGCCAGTTCGCAATTTTCGATTTGCCCAGCTGCCCGACAACGATCATGTCGCTCTTCTTCTCGGCTGCATATTTGATGATCTGGTCCGCTGGATGGCCGACAACGATGTCCGTTTTGATCTCGACACCCTCCGTTTTTGCCTTTTCCCGAAGCCCTTTGAAGAGCTCTTCATAATGCTGTGTGGCGCTTTCGATGATGGCGTCCATCTCCACGATGTCGATCGGCTCAGGGGGCTGCGCCACCGAAAGCACGATGATCTCCGGCGATGCGCCGGTGCAATGCCTGGACATTTCAAGGGCAAACTCAAAAGCTTTGCGCGATTGTTCGGAGCCATCGAATGCAACAAGTATTTTTTTCAGCATGAAAGCCTCCTGATTAATAGTTCAATCTGGCGATTATTCCGGTTCAACGAGCGACATCTTGTCCTTTTTCGGCAATAAATAATGCGGGATGAAGAACGCATTGGCGATCAACGTCGGCACCACGGCGCTTCCGATCACCGCAACGATCAGCAGCGAGTATTGCACCTGATCAATGATCCCATGGGTAAGTCCGAACAATGCTGAAATGGAACCGAAGGTCAGCCCTGTTGACATGAGCAGCGTGGTGTAAATGCCTTCCTTCTGTGCGTATTTGTACGCCTTGGTCGCCGGATACACGCCGACGATTTTCGTAATCATCTTTGAGCCGAAAAGCACGAAAAGAGCAAATGGCGCGGCGACGATTGCCGAGACCGACACAAATGAGCCTGCGCGAATGAAGTAGAACGGCGTAAGCAGGCCGAAGGTCAGCGTCCTGAGCCGCCGGATAAGAACATGGTCCTTGCCCACGGACCCGGCGAGCACCATGCCGATGATATACGCGGGCAGCACGGCCTCGCTGTCCGACCACACCGCGAGCGACCCAAGACCGAAAAGGACCATCAGGAGGTATTTGGCTTCGAGTTCAGACGGCCGGTCCCCGTATTTTTTAAAGAACCACGGAGTGAGGTAAGGCAGGATGAAGAATACGACAGCGCTGACGCCGACAAAGATCAAGGTCTTATAGGTAAACGGAGCGAAGATCAGCCCCAGCGCAAGGACGGTACCGAGGTCGGTGACGAAGCAGGCCGCGAGCACCGCCTTGCCGAAGTCCGTCTTGTTCAGCCCCAATTCGAGCATCACCGCGTAAACCACGGCAACCGAAGTCGTCGAAAGGGCAACGCCCGTAAGCCAGCTTGCCTGCGCGGTCCAGTGAAGGAGGTAATACGCTGCCGCCGTGCAGCCAAGGAACGGCGCGAGGAAAGAGATAAAGCCGATGGCGGTTGCTTCCTTGAGCTTCGCCTTGAATACAACCGGGTCAAGCTCTGCGCCCGCAAGAAAGGTCAGAACGATAGCGCCGGTGCCTGACAGAAACTTGATCCACGGTTCGTTTGAGCCGAGGGATGCGCCGATTGCAGCACCGATGACGAGTTGGGCAACAGTGCCGACGACGATCTCCGACAGGGCGGTCGCGATCCGGAACCAGATGGAAAGCAAGGTCGCAACCAGCGCAAGGCCCAGCCAGAGCGCCGCTATTCCCCATACTTCATGCATTTTCTGTCCTTCCCGGGCATAAAAAAACTCCCGCCCTCGTGATATTGAGAGTAGGAGTCATCAGCCCCGAGAAAAAGGGCGGTTTTGGCGAACTCCATCGCCTGTATGTTTTTAAAATAGCAGAACAGTGTTGTTCTGTCAATGGGTAAAATGTCGGTCAACGGTTTCTACGGAATTGCGCCTGACAGGGTAGAGCAGTATGACGCCCATCATAGAAAATTCTATTAAAGAGGAGTAGAAAAGTGTATAATTATTACAGTACGGACTAACATCTTTCCCGAAAAAAGGAGACACACCATGAACAAAGAGAAAGTTGAGGAAGCCTTGAACCAGGTGCGGCCCGCGCTCCAGCGCGACGGCGGCGATGTTGAGCTGGTGAGCGTCGACGACAAGGGCACGGTCAAGGTCAGGCTGAAGGGCGCGTGCGGATCCTGTCCCATGTCCACCATGACGCTCAAAATGGGAATAGAAAAAGCGTTGAAAGCGGCGATTCCCGAAGTAAAGGAAGTCGTCCAGGTCGCGTAGAAAACGTACGGTTTTTCCCTTGCAGGACCCTGGGACTGCGGCATGCATGCCGGTCCCGCGGTCCTGCTTTTTTTTAGCGTATTGACGCATCCGCGCGCCAAAAATTCCCTTGACACTTCCCGATCATTCTGTTATAAACGCAACGGCTTTTAGTGGAAATCCTCTAGCTGTAAATTCAATGTTCATAACCCTAGGGCAGGTGAGACAGAATGGAAGCCACAACAGTGAAAGCACACGACACGTTCAGCGGGGGTGTGCATCCCGCTGGAAACAAACACCTCACTGCACACAAACCAACCGTTGCCGCAGCAATTCCTAAAAGAGCAATCATTCCCCTGAGCCAGCATATCGGCGCCCCCACCAAGCCACTCGTCATCATCGGACAGGAAGTAAAAAAAGGAGAGAAGATCGGCGAGACCACCGGTTTCGTTTCCGCGCCCGTCCATGCGTCGATCTCGGGCAAGGTGGTCGCCATCGGCAATTTCCCGCACATCCTCGGTTCGGAGATGCCGTCGATAATTATTGAAAGCGACGGCAAGGACGAATGGGTGGTTGGTCTCAAGGAAACGGCTGACTACATGACGTTGAGTCCAGATGAACTGAAAAAGCTCGTTGCCGACGCCGGCATCGTCGGCATGGGCGGCGCCACGTTCCCGACCCATGTGAAACTTTCCCCTCCTAAAGAGAAACCGATCGATGTGGTGATCCTGAACGGCGCTGAATGCGAGCCCTACCTGACTTCCGATCACCGGCTCATGCTTGAAAAGTCCAGCGAGATCGTTGACGGCCTCAAGATTCTTATGAGAATCCTCAATGTCAGCAAGGGCTATATTGGCATCGAAGCAAACAAGCCCGATGCGATCGAGGCGATGACCCGGGCCGCGGCGGGCTCTCCTGAAATAAAGGTCTGGCCTGTCAAAGTCAAGTATCCCCAGGGCGCGGAGAAGATGCTCATTAAAGCGATCTCCGGCAGGACGGTCCCCGCAGGCAGTCTGCCCATGGATGTCGGTGTTGTGGTCCAGAACGTGGGTACCGCCGTGGCCATCTTTGACGCGGTCCGGTACGGCAAGCCGCTGATCGAACGCTACGTGACCGTGACCGGCAGGGGGGTCAAAAACCCGAAGAACTTCCTTGTCAGGATCGGGACCCAGTTCTCCCAGCTTATTGACGAAGCCGGCGGGCTCACTGATACGGCCGCCAAAGTCATTTCCGGCGGCCCCATGATGGGCATGAGCCAGTTCACGCTTGATGTTCCGGTGATCAAAGGAACGTCCGGCATAACCGTTCTTCCCCAATCCGAAGTAAGCGTTCGATCCTATGGCCCCTGCATCCGCTGCGGCCGCTGCATCGATGCCTGTCCCATGAAGCTCCAGCCGTCGTTCCTCGGGATTTACATCGAGAAGGGGCATTACGAAGACGCGAAAGACTACAACCTGATGGATTGCTTTGAGTGCGGTTCCTGCAGCTTTGTCTGCCCGGCCAACCGGCCCATGGTGCAGTGGGTGAAGAAGGCGAAGCGGGAACTGGCGAAGAAAAAGAGTTAGTTTGAAGCGTATAGTGCTGTGTTCGGACTAACCAGAATACTATTTTGCCGAATGAGGTAGAGATAATGGAAGCACCGGTAAAAGAACAGCCAAAAGAACAACGCAAACTGATCGTCTCGATCGGGCCGCACATGCACGATACGGAGAGCACCGCCAAGATCATGTGGACCGTGAGTGGAGCGCTTCTCCCGGCGACCCTCATGTCGGTCTACTACTTCGGCATGCCCGCAATCATGGTGATCCTGACGTGTATCGTGACGTCTCTTGCGATAGAGGCGGGGATGCAGTGGCTGCTGAAGAAGCCGATCACCCTCAACGACGGGAGCGCGTTCCTGACAGGCCTGCTGCTTGCCATGAACCTTCCCTCCAATGTGCCTCTCTACATTCCTTTTGTCGGGTCCTTCGTGGCCATCATGATCGCCAAACACCTCTTCGGCGGCCTCGGCTTCAATATCTTCAACCCCGCGCTTATCGGGCGTGCCTTTGTGCTGGTCAGCTTCGCCAAGATCATGACCACGTTCGTTGCGCCGGCAGCCACGTTCATGGCTCTTGACGCCAAGACCACGGCCACGCCGCTGGTCGTCCTGAAAGAGGAAGGGATGGCGAAACTCCTCGAAATTTACCACACCAAAGCGGCCCTGTACCAGGACCTTTTTATCGGCAGCCGGGCCGGCTCCCTGGGTGAGACCTCGGTCATCGCGCTCTTGCTCGGCGCGGCGTTTCTGATGATGAAACGGTACATTACCTGGCATATTCCCATTCCCTTTATCGCCACCGTCGGCTTCCTGACCTGGCTCTTCGGCGGCAAGGACGGTCTCATGACCGGCGATCCGATCTTTCACATGATGTCAGGCGGCCTCATCCTCGGCGCCTTCTTCATGGCCACGGACTATGTGACCGGACCTTCCATCAGGAATGCGCAGATCGTGTTCGGGATCTGCGCCGGAGCGCTTACGACGCTGATACGTCTTAAAGGGGGCTACCCCGAGGGAGTCATGTTTGCCATCCTTCTTATGAATTGCTTCGCGCCGCTCCTCGACCGGAGCATGAGGAGCCCGGTCTTCGGCAAGGCCGAGGCCAAGGGGGTGAAGAAATGAAGGATATGCTGAAAATCGTCCTGAGCCTGGTCGCGATCTTCGTCGTTGCCGGCATGATCATGGGGGTCACCTATAAGTACACTGCGCCGGTGCGGTTTGCCGCGGAAAAGAAGGAAAAAGAAGAAGCGTTGAAGGAAATGGCGCCCGAGGCCACCGATCCCATTAAACAGGCAGGGGACTGGACCGCTAACAACAAGCCTTACGAATATTTCGAAGCGACCTCCGGCGGAAAACCGGTCGCCCATATCGCGAGCACCGCGGGCAAGGGATATTCCAGTTACATCAAGATGCTCGTTTCGATCAGTCCCGATCTGAAGATCAGAGATGTCAAGATCCTGGGCCATGAGGAAACGCCCGGTCTCGGGGACCAGGTGGAAGACAAGAGCTTTCTCGACCAGTTCAGGGGAAAAACCCTTGGGCAGATCGTTTTGGTAAAGGGTGAAACGAAGGAAAACATCCAGGCCGTATCCGGCGCCACCTATTCGAGCCGCGGCGTGACAAAAGGCGTTAAAGATGCTGTGCAGTTGCTCATCGATAAGTACGGAGCGGGCATTCGGACGGCCGCACAGGAGGTGACAAAATGAGCACACCAGTCAGTAACTGGAGCCTTTTCAAGAACGGCATCTTCGGCGAAAACCCGGTTTTCAGGCTGGCCCTTTCCCTTTGTCCGGCTGTGGCTGTTACGAGCGGCGTAAAAAACGGTTTTTTGATGGGAGTAGCGGTCCTGTTCGTCATGACCATGACGAACGTTACGGTTTCGCTGCTCCGTAATTTTATCAGCCCGAAAGTCAGGCTTCCTTCGTATGTGTTCATCACCGCCACCTGGGTGACGGTGATCGATCAGGTGATGGCGGCCTACCAGCGGACGGTATACAAGGAAATGGGCCTGTATATCATGCTCATCGTCGCCTTTGCCATTATCCTTTCACGGGCGGAGATGTTTGCGAGCAAGAACACGTTGTGGCCGTCCTTCATCGACGGAGTGGGCATGGGGCTGGGCTTTCTCTTTGCGCTGGTGCTCCTCGGCGTGTTCAGGGAGTTTTTGGGCAAGGGATCGCTCTGGGGCTTCACTATTCTGCCGACAAAACCGCTGCTTATCATGATTATGCCGACCGGCGGCTTCTTCGCCATGGGTCTCATGATGGGCTGGCTTAACTGGATGGACAGGAAATTCTTCGGCGGCACAGGAGCGAGCAGCGGAGGACATTAGTAGTGTGGAGTGTAGAGTTCGGAGTGCGGAGTTAACTTAAAGGACCGAAAGATTAGAAATAACTGAGCAATTAAAAAAGACGGATTGATGAATGCATATTTGCGGATTTCATTCCGCACTCCGCATTCCGCACTCCGCACTAAGTTTTCCGGAGGGTCTCATGTTTCAACATGCTCTGACAATATTCATCGCATCGGCGCTGATCAACAATTTTGTATTTTCCCGCTACCTGGGTCTCTGCATCTTTTTCGGCGTAACGAAAAAGATGGAAACAGCGGTCGGAATGAGTTTTACGTTTACCGCGGTCATGCTCATTTCCGCGGCGCTGAACTGGGTCATCTACACCTATGTGATGATTCCCTATCACCTCGGCTTTTTGAAAATCGTGATCTTCATCGGGACCATCGCCGCCTTTGTGCAGGCTGCCGATACGATCATGAAAAAAGTCGTGCCGGCACTGTACTATAAGCTGGGGATCTACCTTGCGTTGATCGTTACGAACTGCGTCATCCTCGCCGTGCCGCTCATCAATGCGGAGGAAAATTACACCCTCTTCGAAAGCATGGCCATGGCGGTGGGGTCGGGTCTCGGTTTCAGCCTGGCGCTTATTCTCATGGCGAGTATTCGGGAAAAACTGGAGCTTGCCGACGTTCCCAAATCATTCCAGGGGCTTCCCATATCGTTCGTTCTGACCGGGCTGATCGCCCTGGCATTTCTGGGATTTTCCGGCATGATCACGCTGTAAGAATCTGAGCGAAGAAGGTGCATAATCATGTATGAACAAATGACGAACATCCTTTTGCAGTCGGTGCATCACGTCGCCAGTGTATTCATGAATAATCTTCTGCCGCAGGTGGCTGCTGAGGGCGCTGCGGGAGGCGACGGAAGCATCCCCTGGAACACGGTGACGATGACGTTGATCGTGCTTGCAGGGCTCGGCATTGTGTTTGGAGTGGCCCTGGCCATCGTCGCCGCCCGGTTCGTGGTAAAAGCGGACCCCAAGGTCGAAAAAGTACGCGAGACCCTGCCGGGCGCAAACTGCGGCGCTTGCGGGTTCGCCGGATGCATGGGATATGCCGAAGCAGTGGCGGGGAACCCGGACGTTGCGGTAAACCTCTGCGCCCCCGGCAAAGCGGCTGTTGCGGAGAAAATCGCCGAGATCACGGGCAAGAAGGCGGAGAAGGTGGACCCGAAGATCGCCCGGGTCTTCTGTCAGGGCGGCAACTCCCTGAGTCAGCGGAAGTTCATCTACACCGGCGTCATGGACTGCACCGCCGCGGTGCTCGCCGCCGGCGGCGACAAGTCCTGTGAGTACGGGTGTCTGGGCTATGCCACCTGCATGCGCGCCTGTCCTTTCGACGCAATCACCATGAGCGCGGACAACCTGCCGGTTATCAATGCGCAAAAGTGCACGGCCTGCGGCAAGTGCGTGGCCGCCTGTCCCAAGCAGGTGATCGAACTTGCCCTCATGTCCAAGGCGGTGGTCATCAGCTGCCACAGCAAGGACAAGGGCGCGGACACCAAGAAGAAGTGCCAGGTCGGCTGCATTGCCTGCGGCATCTGCGTCCGGACCTGTCCGGTGGATGCCATCAAGATCGATAATAACGTTGCCCGGATTGACCATGGTAAATGTATCGTCTGCGGACTCTGCGTTAAAAAATGCCCGACGAAGGCGATCCATGATTATATCCCGGTGCGCGCCAAGGCTTCCATCGATCCGGCAAAATGCGACGGTCTTGATGTGTGCGCGAAGGTATGCCCCGTAAATGCGATCTCAGGGGAACTTCGCTCGAAGCATGTGGTCAACCAGGACAAATGTATCGGTTGCGGGATGTGTGAGTCCCGGTGCCCCAAAAAAGCCATTTCAATGAAGTCAACGGCTTCCGCACTGAGTCATCCTAATGCCGCGAGCATGCAGGAAACAGTCAAAGCTTAGTTATCATACCTATCACTCCTGAAAAGGGAATGCGGAAAACGCATTCCCTTTTTTCTACTTGACAAAATTCCCCGCTTAGGTTAAAAACAGTCTCGTTCATCATGCTGCACAGTTATCAGCACGTTTGTATTTTGGAGGCGTTCATGAATCCTGATGATATCAAATACCATAGAGAACATGCCTGGGTGCGGCTTGAAGGAAAGCGCGCAACGGTCGGCATTACCGACTTTGCCCAGCAGCAGATGGGAGATATCGTGTATATCGATCTGCCCGAGATTGATACCGAGATCGATGCGGACTCCGAACTGTCCGAGGTTGAGTCCACCAAGGCCACGTCTCCTGTTGTCAGCCCGGTGTCGGGCACGGTCGTGGAGGTGAATGAGGACCTTGCCGACTCTCCGGAGATCATCAATGAAGATCCCTATGGCAACGGCTGGCTCGTGGTGCTTGATCTGACCGATGCTTCGGAACTGAATGATCTGATGAGCAAGGCGGAATACGAAAAATTCCTGAAGGAAGAAGAAGAAAAGTAGGCGGAATGCCGCACTTGCAGTGATTGAAAACAGACCGAAAGGGAGAGTATATACTCTCCCTTTTTTTGGTCAAAAAATGAGGAGCATGACATGCCAATAAAACTGACGATCATCGGCTCAGGCCCAGGCGGATATGTGGCCGCGATCCGAGCCGCGCAGAAGGGCGCCCAGGTAACGGTCATCGAGGAGTCGGAGGTAGGCGGCACCTGTTTGAATTGGGGCTGCATTCCCACGAAGACCCTTATCGCATCGGCAGAGGCGCTTCAGCATACGCGTAATGCCGTTGATTTCGGCGTCATCGTGAGCGGCGAGGTCAGCTACAGTCTCAACAAGATCCGGGAGCGCAAGGACAAGGTCGTTTCCACCCAGATCAAGGGTATCCGGGGCCTGTTCAAAAGCTGGGGGGTGACCCTTATCGAGGGACGCGGCTCCCTGGTTTCATCCGATGTCGTGCGGGTGGTGCGGAAAGATGGCGCCACGGTGGATGTACAGTCCGATAAGGTCATCATCGCCACGGGCTCGCGTCCGGCAAGACTGCCGGGCTTTCCTTTTGACGGAGAGCGGGTGATCACGAGCGATGAAGCGATCCAGCTCAAGAGCATCCCCAAATCCCTGCTTATCATCGGCGCGGGCGTCATCGGATCGGAGTTCGCTTTTATCTACAACGCCTTCGGCGCCGAGGTGACGATGGTCGAGATGATGGAGCATGCCGTATCGACGGAAGATGAGGAAATCTCAGGGACCATCGAGAGGGAATTGAAAAAGGCGAAGATCAAGCTCATCACCACGGTGAAGGTAGAGAAAGTGGAACAGGGCGGCGACGGGATGATGACGGCGAAACTCTCGAACGGGCAGGAGGTCAGGACCGAGATGATCCTCGTGTCCATCGGCCGCAGCATGAACACCGAAAAACTTGGCCTCGAAGACACAGGCATTCAGAAGGGCGGACGGGGAGAGGTTACTGTGGACGACAGGATGGAGACCACTGTACCCGGGATCTATGCCATCGGCGACGTGACGGGGAAGATGATGCTTGCCCATGTTGCTTCTCGCCAGGGGCTGGTGGCGGTGGAAAACGCGCTTGGCGGAGATTCCCGGATGGATTACACCGTGGTGCCGGCAGGTATTTTTACGATGCCCGAGATAGGCAGCGTCGGACTTCGCGAACAACAGGCAAGGGAGCAGGGGCTGCGCTTTCGCGTGGGCAGGTACCAGTTCCGGGGGCTCGCCAGGGCCCATGCCATGGGAGAGATTTCGGGAATGGCGAAGATCATCGCTGACGAGGCCACTGACAAGGTGCTGGGTGTTCACCTCTGCGGCGCCCATGCAACCGATCTTATCCACGAGGGCGCACTGGCCATGAAGCTGGGTGCGACTGCTGCTCAGCTTGGCAGCATGATCCATGCCCATCCGACGATGTCGGAGGCGATCATGGAAGCTGCGGAAGACGTGCATAAGACGGCGATTCATGTGCCGAAGAAACAGGAGTGAGGAGTCAGGAGTCAGGAGTTATTCCGCTTCCTCCAGTTTTCCAAAAGCCTTCAGAACTACTTCTGAAAGCGCAGGGTGGATATGCATGCCTTTTGCCACGGACCAGAGGTTGCCGTCCGCGGCCATGGCATTCACGACCTCCTGGATCAGGATCGATGCCTGGGGCCCGATAATGTGATATCCCAGGATCTTCCCCGTCTTCCGGTGCACCAAAGCCTTGGCGAACCCTTCGGTCTCCCGCATGGCCTCTCCGCGCGCCACGTCCGTGTACATTGCTTTCCCAATGAGCACCTCGTGTTTGCCCATGAGCTTGATCGCCTGTTCCTCCGTAAGTCCCACGGACGCTATTTCGGGCCAGGAGAACACTGCATGGGGCACTGTAAGGTAGTTCATCCGGGATTTTTTGCCGTGAATCGCGTTGTGCCAGACAAGCTCTGCTTCATGATTGGCCGAATGCCGGAACATTTTTCTGCCGATGGCATCGCCGAAGGCCCAGATGTTTTTCTTTGCCGTTTCAAGGTGCTCATCCACGACAATATAACCACGCTCGTCTGTCTTTACTCCCGTGTTTTGGACCTTCAATATATCGGCATTTGACGTCCTGCCTGCGGCAATGAGCAGGGACGCGGCCGTATGTTCGATTACTTTTCCGCTTGCGCGCTCCTTGGCCGTAACTGTCACGACCTTGCCTGTTTGACGGACTTCGGTCGCTTCCATGCCGAGATGGACCGTCATGCGGCGGAAAAGGGCGGTTTTCAACAGTTCCGAAACCTCCGGCTCTTCCTCAGGTACAAGCCTCTCGTTCTTCTGGATGATGAAGACCTTCGTGCCCATGGCTTCGAAGAAATGGGCGAATTCCGCTCCAATGTAGCCGCCGCCGATGATGATCATGCTTTCCGGGAGCTCGGTAAGCTGGAGCGCAGTTTCGTTCGTGAGGTACTCGACACTTTCGATGCCTTTAAGCGGGGGAATGGAGGGACGGGCGCCGGAGACCAGGAAGATCGTTTTGCCTTTGATCGTCGTATTGTTAATATCAAGGGTATACTCATCGGTAAAATGCGCCTCGCCCCCGTAATAATCGAAGTCGTCGGCTTTTTCCAGCGATTTCTGGATAGCGTCATGGCTTTTCTTGATCTTTTCCCGCATCCGATTCATGATGCCTCTGAAATCAACCGATTTGATCTCGGCAATGATGCCGAGCTTTTCCGATTCGCGGATTTCCATGATCCGGTCGGCGGGATACACTACCATTTTTGTGGGAATGCAGCCCACGTTCAAGCACGTGCCGCCCGCAGGTCCTTTGTCCACCAGGGCCACGGTTTTGTTATACTCCAGCGCATCGTTTACAAGGTTGGCGCCTGCACCCGAGCCGACGATGATCACATCGTATTCTTTCATGGTTCACCTCTTATGAAATTTTAGCATATTTTGCAGTGAGAATGAAGGAAAGCGAGTTTTAGCTGAGAAACAAATTAGGTCCTTCCAAAAGGCAGGAGTTTTTCTCGCAAAGACGCAAAGAGCGCAAAGGGAACCTTGGATCAAAACCATTTGTATTGCTTAAAACTAAAATCTTTCCGTAATTTCGCTTTTCTTGGCGACCTTTGCGTCTTTGCGAGAGACGCCTTTGGGTTTAGACTTGTACAGATTAGGGGTCACTGTCCCGGTTGACACGAGATTTTCATTCTGCTAGGCTTTACACAGTTAATATCATCCACATTGATATTAATAAGGAGGTGTGATGAATGAATAGGGCGATGAAAAGAAAAACGCAGGTATTCATGCTGGCTCTGTTGGCAGGAACGTTTTTTCTTGCAGGCAGCGCATGCGCTGCAGATAATGTGGTCAAAGTGGCGAAAAAACAAGGGGTCGGGAGATATCTGACCGACATCAAGGGCATGACCCTTTATGTTTACCAGAAGGACAGCGCGGGGAAGAGCGACTGTTTAGGGGAGTGTCTGACCAAATGGCCGATCTATTATCGTTCAGTGGTAGCGGCCAGGGATGGGCTTAATGCTAGAAAATTCAGAAAGTTCACGCGTACGGACGGAAAAAAACAGACTACCTATAAAGGAAGGCCGCTCTATTATTTTGTCGGAGATACGGTCGAAGGCGAAATGAACGGTCAGGGTGTCGATGATGTCTGGTTCATTGTAGCTCCCTGATGCGAGTGACGCTTGCTTGACACGTATTTTTCATTTTGCTATGCTTCATACAGATTCAGTAATCCATATTGTATTAAAAAGGGAGGAAATGATGATGAAGATGGGAAAAAGTGCGTTGGTAATTGTAATGGCGATGGCGGTGGGGTTGTTCTTTGTTGCAGGCAGTGCGTTCGCGAACCATCACGCGGTCAAGGTGGCGAAAAAGGATGGAATCGGCAGCTATCTCACCGACACGGAGGGCAAGACACTGTATGCTTTTAAAAAGGACAGTGCGGGGAAGAGCGCCTGCGAAGGGGACTGCGTGGCCAAATGGCCTGTCTATTACCGGGAAACGGTAGCTGCCATGGATGGACTTGATGCAAAGAATTTCGGGACTATTACGCGGACAGATGGGGCAAAACAGACAACCTACAAGGGAATGCCGCTCTATTATTTCGGTGGAGATAAGGCCGCAGGTGACACAAACGGCCAGGGTATCAAGGATGTCTGGTTCGTTGCAGCTCCATAACAGTCAAACCCTTTTAGCCGCGCGAGAACGCAAGGAACGCAGAGGGTATTTAAAAACTGAAATTCAAGACTTTGCTCTCTTTGAGTTCACTGCGTTCTGGTTTGTTATAGTCAAGTATTTTTTTTATAGGAAACCTTGCTCTCAGTTACAGTATCAGTCTTAGGTGCGGCACCTTACCCAACTCTGGTATTTTGAGGGTCTCGACAGAGCCCGAACCTTGCTTCATTGGGATTAAGGTGCAAGCGGGGAGTTAGTAAGCTTTTGCAGAAGGTCGGCGAAGCCGCCTTAGATAACGCAAACGATAATCTCCCCGCTTACACGCAAAGACGTTTGTTATGCAGCCTCCTTGAGTTGACACCGTGTTTCTGAATAATTGGGTACGTATTCGCTATGGTCACGAACAAGAGCAAAAAGAATGCCGAGAAGCTTTCGGCTAACGGCCACCAGGGCCTTGAGCTTGGGCATGCCTCGTTCACAGGCGCT
>Ga0315281_10007713_pt1 | contig 15117 bp, 10 predicted proteins | sample YL17G07_0_MG_FD_204540 | JGI IMG/M metagenome (GOLD analysis project Ga0315281, IMG submission 204540) | Sediment microbial communities from Yellowstone Lake, YNP, Wyoming, USA - YL17G07_0 | ecosystem: Environmental > Aquatic > Freshwater > Lake > Sediment | place: USA: Wyoming | collected...
GGCCCTCCCTCCGGGGCAGAAGCCCCTCTGGGGCGGAGCCTGGGCCGGCGGCAAAAAGGTAGAAACAGCCTTTTGATGGGGGCATGCAGTTGATTCAACCACATCTTTATGCAACAACGGGGTAAACGATAAATTTCCTTAGGAATAGTTGATCTGTTTTTTAAAATTCGGCGGGTTAGATAAGAAATTCGGCGACATTCATATTATATTCATTCGGGTCGAGGGTCTTCACAATGCTCCTCTTGAAATCCCCGGTCACCTCATCCATCTCTCTCAGGTCCACCACCTTCCCTTTCCGATATTCTCCATCGCTATAAGAAAGGAGGCAGACCTTGGGCCGATCGATCAGTTCCGTATCCTCCTGGATCTGGGTGACAAGCCCCATTTCATTGGTATTTAATAGTACCAGAGTTCCGAGGGGAAAGATCCCGATCATGTTGATAAAGACTTTGACAATAGCAGGATCGAAGTCTTTCCCACTTCGTTCCAGCATGATTCCCAAGATTTTTTCTGAGACATAAGGGAATCGATTATACACTCTCGGCCTCACGAGGGCATCGTAAAAATCACCAATGGTGATGATCCTGCCAAATAGGGTAATCTTTCTCTTCCGGGTGAGTCTCGGATATCCGGTCAAATCGTATCGAAGGTGGTGCTCAAAAGCGCCTTCAATCATCCGGGTGGAGAGTTCTCCCCATTCTTTCATCCTCATGATGAGCTCCGTCCCGACGACGGGATGGGATCGCATCATCACCCATTCTTCAGGGGATAGCTTTCCAGTTTTATTAAGAATCTCCCTCGGAATCTTCGTCTTTCCCATGTCATGGAATAAACCCGCCATGCCCAGATGGGAGAGGTGCTTTTTGGGAATCCCAATCCTTTGACCCAACGCGATGGCATAAATGGCCACATTCACAGAATGATTGAAGGTGTATTCATCATAATTTTTAATATTCGCCAAACCCAACAAAGTGGAATCATCCTGCATGATGGCGTTGACCGCGTTCTGCATGAGACGTTTGGCTTTTCGGATATTCAGCGCTTTTTGTTGATTAATACTCTCGACAACTTCCTTGACTAAACCAATAGATTTAAAATAGACCTCTTTTGAATATTTCTTCTGATCCTCAGAATCAATATAGATATCCTCGTCTTTAAAAAACTCCAATTTCCCCACATGGATGGATTCGATGTTTCGGTATTCTAATTGTTTCTTAACATAAAGGTAATTGCTCTCGTTATTCTCCTCCAGCCCTGAGAGGAGGTAGATGAAATCTTTGAGATGTTCTCCGCCCACCTCTGTCGAAAACTCCACTTCCCCGATCCACCGCCTTCTCATCTCTTGCCAGAATGCTTTAAAAACGGCATATTTATCGGCTTTGACGATGATCCGGATATTGTTGAAAAAGAAATTATCCCGAACAATTTTTAAGAAGAGATGGCCTTCTGATTCGATGATCCTATTGATCACCTGAAGACATTCTTGGGTGAGGCGATCGATGATGACATTCTTCCGATCATAGATGGTCGTTCCTTTGAGCAAACGGTAGAATTTTGCAATAAAATCTGTTCCTAATCTCGTCGGGAGATGTTCATGATCAAGGGTGGGTTTTTCTTCTGGCATCAGACCATTGACTCCTTATGGGGATTGGCTCTTCAAGGCCTGTGTGCAGGCCTCCCGGATGGATTCGTCCTTTGAATTTTTCCCTTCTTCCAAGATGGCCTTTGCCTCGGGGGTTCCAATCGTGGCCAGGGTGTTGGCTGCTCCCATGTGAATTTCATCTGTCTTTCCTCGACCGAACCAACTCTTTCGTTCCAATAGTTGCTTCAACACTGGGACCGCTTCATTGGAACCCACCATTCCGATCGCATTAAAGAAGGCTTTGATTTCCGCCGGTTCTCTTTTGTAAAAATCCTTAGATTGCACCACCTCTAATAGAGGAATGAGGCCTACCTTTTTACCCCCCTTCCCTAAATTAATGGCTGCCATACAACGGATCCGAACATCATTGTCCGTGAGAGCCTTCACCAGTAATCCAATGGCTTTCGGGCCACCGATGAGCCCCAGTGCCTGGATGGCTTCTCTCCTCACCCGATTCTCTTCATGATTGAATGCCTTTTGGATATAGGGGAGGGACTGTTCCTTTCCAATTCGGCCCAAGATATAGATGATATTTCGAACCAGATACCACCGCCGGTCATCGATAAAGGGAGTAAACATTTCGATGGCGTTCTTTCCGATTTCGGCGAGGGCGTCACAGAATACCCTTCTTGCCTTTGAATTTTTAAGTTCCCCTAACAATTTGATCAAGGGTTTGATGGAGTTTTTTTGAAGGAGCGAGAGATAGGCGTTGACATCTTCTAACCGAACCTCCTCCCTCTCGAGAACCTTCCCAATCCGTTCAATCCGCACCTCCTCACCAGCTTCCATGATGATTTTTTGGATGCTTTCAATCTGCCAGTTCTGCAGGTCGTAAGTTTTAAGGATGATATAAACTCGTTTCAAAAGATCGGTCGCTTTGGTAAACTCACCAAGAGTCAAAAAGGCGTCCAATATTTTAATCAGGATATTAACTGCATCATGATAGGGCTCCCGTTCTTTTTCCAAAGCCAAAATTTCGAAGAGGATGTCTGCAATATTGAATACAAAGGTCGGGTCGACCTCGGATTCAACATCCTTTCTCAATCCTTCCACTTCGTCTGAAGTGAGAAAATAGACACTTCGATCTGCAACAAAGGGAAGAGGCCCCTCGATCACTTTGGATAGGATTTCATCCAGATCGACCCCTTCCTCTGAACCTTCCTCTGCGAGTTCCACTTCCACATGGTGAGCAAGGGGTTTGAAAACCAAATTTTTCCTGAATTGGTCAACATTATCTGGGATAACAACCGGTGTCTCCTCCAAGAATTCATCCGTTGCCAAATAACTGATGTGTACGAAATCTTTTTCCCACATCAGAGTGACAACATCATCCTCTAATTGGTTGATATTTTCACTATGTTTGAGGATATCGATGACCCCCTGAACCTCCCACTCTTCCAAGCCCTTCATGAACCGGATTTCTCTTAATCCATCTTTATAGAGTGAAAAAGCAAGACTCGACTTCACATCCTTATTCTCATATAAGATCCTACTTTTAAAGGAGAGATCGTATTCTCCAACCTGAATGACGAAGGACTGATATTTATTTAAGAAAAATTGGAATTTTTTAAGAAGTTGGTCTCGGAATCCTTTGAGGGTGGGGTTGTCCGGTGGGTAAAATCGAAAGGCTTTAATCGCCTTGACGAAGGCGCTGGTTAAATCTCTGGCGAGAAGAAGCTCCTCATCCGTCTCCACTCCTTCAACTAATGGCATCTCCACACTGAGATCAGGAGCCTTTTTATCTGCTGAAACCTCTTCAGGCATAAGTTCCTTTATCGTGGAGCTCTACGGCTAACACCGTGGCTCCAATTGTTTCGTTAAGCGGACCCCACCGAAACAATACCCTCCTACGCTAAAGCCTCGGAGGGTTACCCTCTTCGCATTTATCAACCTGAAACCCATAGTTTTCTGCGAAGGCGGGTAACTTTTTGAGATGACTATATCTTTATGAATTTTGAGACGATTTGTCAACACATTTTTTGAGATTTCTGAAAGAACCCAGAAATCTCTGATTAAATAATAGATTATGAAACGGATACACAGATCAGAAATGTATCGAAAATAGAGGAAATCTGTGGAATCATTTTTTGAAATCGGTGTAATCAAGAGAGCGCATAGAAGTTTCTAAGAAGCTCTCTTTACCCCTTGATCAATTCATCAATAGATGATATTTTGTCGATTAGTTAATGATTTTAGAGAATTATGACACCTCCTTCCCTCAACCCAACAAAAGGTACACTCTATATAGTCTCCACTCCCATTGGGAACCGAGAGGACATCACCTTGAGGGCCCTCCGTATCTTAAAAGAAGCGGATTTAATCGCTGCAGAGGATACTCGACACACCAGTCTCCTCCTCAGGCACTTTGGAATCCAAACCCCACTCACCAGTTATTTTGAAGGAAATGAATTGAGAAAAAAGGAATTCATCCTCTCCAAATTGAGGCAGGGCCATCAGATTGCCCTTGTCTCAGATGCGGGAACACCTGGCATTTCTGATCCCGGGTTCCGACTTATCCAAACAGCTATTGAAAACCAGATTCCCATTGTCCCCATCCCCGGTCCCTCTGCCGTGATTGCCGCCCTCAGCGTCTCTGGGCTTCCAACCGATGCCTTTCTTTTTAAAGGCTTCCTCCCTCATAAATCCAAAAAGAAAAGGGATTTGCTCAGGCAATTGGAGGAGGTCAGGGAAACCCTTGTCTTTTACGAATCCCCACACCGCCTCTCAGAAACATTGAATGACATCTTCGACATCCTTGGGGATCGAGAAATGGTTCTCACCCGAGAGTTGACGAAGATTTATGAGGAGGTTCTCAGGGGAAGAGTAAGTGAGATTCGAACTCAGATGGGTGAGCGTAAGTTAAAGGGCGAAATCACGTTGGTCATCTCTGGAAAAACACGAAAGGAAAGATTTAAAAATAGGAAAAATGAAAAATTTCAAAGCTCAAATGCTAAATGAATGTCAAAGTTCAAATTTGACATTTGGCACTGTTTTTAGTTGATTTGAACTTTGCCTGCCCCTGCCTACCGCAGGCAGGGGCAGGCAGGGATTTTGACATTTGGATTAGTCTCTGTAGTCTATTTGATCTTCTGAATATCCTTCTCCTTTCCAATGACGACCAAGACATCGCTATCCTTTGATAATCTCTTTACCTCCCGTTTGAGGAATGGGACCGCCGTCATAGTCGATGGCAAAATTAAATTGGGGAAAACGCTTAGGAAGGCGCATCAGGTTAAACACCATCACTCCGATAGACAATCTATCCAACCATGAAGAAAGAGGCCAGCCAAAATGAACGGAAACCTTTTGTTCTGGCATCTCATATTCTATTAATTTCAAGAGTGAAACGATGTGATGATATAATCCCTGCTTCCCAAAAGGAAGGCGGAATTCGTTGACGGCGCATCTGGGGGGGATCCCCTTACGGGGAGAAAAGAAGGTGACGTAAACCTCATTTTCTTTGGGACCCCCTTCACAAAGTATCTCTTCTCGTGGCCGTCGGAAGAAGATGTGAATTTCAGGGTACGCCGATTGGGCCAAATAGAGGATCATTGACATCTCGCTGTCGGTCTTTTCGATTTCTTTTATTTCCGGAGCCCGTTTCTTAGCCACCAAAATTCCCGCTATCAATACAAAACCCGTCACCGTCGCCCACATCATGGTGCCATGGGGCTTCATGGAGGCCAGAAAGAAGAAACAGCTCATAAAAATAATCCAAATGAGCAATGTGATGGAACGGCTTGTATGAAATTGGGCAACCTCCTTCGTCCCCATGAAATAACGGTAGACCAGAAGTGAAAACATGTTGATGCAAAAACTGGCGATGAGGCCTAAGGCATACATATCGGCCAAGATCATCTGGCTTCCCTGGGTGATGAAGATGATGACGGAAAAAAAGGTGGCATTAAGAAGATGAATCCTATACAGGGACTGCTTTCGATTTGTGGCGATGAGCCAGTAAAAGCGATAACGCTCTGCTACCCGCTCCATGAGTTCGCTGGAGGCCACAAAGGCCGTATTGATCGCCATAATCAGAGCGAGGCTAGCAAGCCCTGCCACGGCAATCCCAAAAGGAATTCCATTCACCAATGTGGCATAGTGAGTAATGAGATCCCCTTCATGTTGGGCGAAATCAATGGGGGCAGATAAAGCCAGAGTCGCGACAATAGGTGTTACAAGTCCAACGGTGAGGGCCAGAAAGATGTAAGCCTTTCCGATTTCCCGCCAGGTTCGCACCAACCCAGCGGTCTGGAGAACGGATTCCACACCCGAATAAGCCAAGATACAACTTGCAATGGAGGCAATAAATATTCCATACCCCCGGAAAAATGACCCTGTCTGTAGCTTCGTCGCTGCGTGGCCAAAGCCTGCTTTCAGCCGAACCAGAGATTCAGAATCAAAGGATAAAATTCCAGAGGCAATTAAATTGAAAAAGATAAAAGCAGCAAAGATAAAAATCGAGAAAGTGAACCGGGCGTTTTCTCGAATGCCAAGGATATTCAGTCCAGCAATGGCCCAAATGATGAGCAGGACGATGGTCATCTTGGAGGGATGAGACGTAAGAAAAAAGGAAGTGGCATTTTCTACTGCACTCACTGCCGAGATGCAGGCTGTTAATACATAGTCCACCATAATGGAGGCCACAGCGATAAAGGAAACCATGGGACCGAGAACAAGGTAAGAGAATGAATAGACCCCACCCCCAAAGATCCCGTGTTTCTCCAAGATCTCAGCTATCTCCACAAGACGAGTGGTCATGTAGTGGATGAAGAAAGCGGTAAACGGAATGAAGACGATCGCACTTAGACCAATAAAACGGAAGGCCTCAGCTGGGGCATAAAACACTGAGGTGAGTTCGTCCATAAGGGTAATGATGGCTACTGCCAACCAGGTCAGCCAAACCTTTCCTCCTTGGAAATAGGTCAAGAGGGCTTTCTTCCGCAATAACAAAAGAAAGAAACCCACCAGAACCAGATTAATGATTACTAAGATCAACGGCTTCATCTGGACAGACATTTTATATCAGCAAGGGAAATTTAAATCAAGCTGTCTGGAAGGCACATTTTCATATCGACAGCAGGGAAGAGAGGGAAGAAATGGGGGTTAAGGAGCTGAAAAGAAAATTTAAGATTTTTTTCATGGCAAAGAGAGACTTTGAGGAAATCCATTTTTATTTAATTTTTTGTGTATCCTCCTCTCTCCCTATCACCACTAAGACATCACTATCTTTAATCACAAAATCGGCGCGAGGGACCATTCTAATTCGGTCTGGGAGCACTTCCCTGACGGCAATCACCTCTACGTGATATTTGCTTCTCAAATGGAGTTCACCAATGGTCTTCCCAAAAAAACTTGGAGGAGGGATCAATTCACTAATCGTGTAATCCTCTGACAAAGGAATGTAATCGAGGACGTTTGGGGAAATCAGGCTTTTGGCCACTTTGTCTGCCATTGCCCTTTCCGGGATCACCACTTCTGTGGCTCCTACTTTTTCTAAGACATGTTTGTGATCCTCATTGGGAGCCTTGACAATAATAGTCTTCACCTTCATCTCTTTGAGATGGAGCGTGATCAGGGTACTGGCAGCCAGGTCCTCTCCGAAAGAAACGATGACCACGTCGTCCGGCTGAATGCCGATGGACTCGATGACCTCTTTATCCGTACCATCGGCAAGGATCGCCTTCGTGGAAAAATCCTTGATTTTCTGAATGACCTCTTTATTCTTGTCAATGGCAATAACTTCCATTCCATTTTCATAAAGGTCTTTTGCAATATTGAAACCAAAAATACCCAACCCAATTACCACCACTCGTTTCATTAAATTCCTCCCTGCCCTGAACCTTACATGGTTCAGGGCTTATCCCACCATGACCCCCTCTTCTGCATAAGTTAAACCCTTTCCTCCTGTGCTCCGTGAAAGAGAAAAAGCGAGTGTTAAGGGACCTACCCTTCCTACAAACATCATCAAAATAAGGGCATATTTCTGAAGGTCATTCAACTTAGGTGTAATCCCCATGGATAATCCCACGGTTCCAAAAGCAGAAACGGTGTCAAAAAGATATTCCACAAAGAAATGACGGCTCTCTGTTTGAGGAAGTTTTCCTTCCCCAAAGATCAGAAGAACAGAGGTAATGATGGCAACTGAAAAAGCTGAAGCGAAGATGATGGAGATGGTACGGCTCATAATCTCCATAGGAACTGTTCGATTGAAAATATTCACCTTCTCATTCCCTTTCAGGCGGTTCCAGATCATCATAACCAGAAGCGCAGCGCTTGTTGTTTTGACACCCCCACCTGTTGACCCGGGGGAAGCTCCGATGAACATGAGAACGATCATGAGGAGTATGGTCGCATTGGTCAGGAGTCCGATATCTACTGTGTTGAAGCCGGCTGTTCGGGGTGTGACGGACTGGAAAAACGAAGCCAGGATCTTGTTCTGAACAGGAACATCTTTAATGATGTGATTTCTTTCAAACACATAAAAGAGAATAGCTCCAGAAAGAATGAGGACCGATGTCGTGATGATGACAATCTTGCTGTGGACGGATAGCTTCTTTTGAATCCCTCTTAATTTGGAAAGGACTTCATACTGGACAATAAATCCAATCCCCCCGAGGACGATCAATCCCATGATGGTCAGATTGACGATCGGATCTCCTTGATACCCCATCAGATTATCAGAGAACAGGGAATAACCACAGTTGTTAAATGCAGAAATGGCATTATAGACGGCATGGTAAAGGGCTGTCCCAATGGGAAAGTCATTGGAAAATCGGATAAATAGAAGCAGAGTTCCAAGAGATTCTATGATGAAGGTAAAAACGAGCACTGCCTTTGCGATCACAATGAAATCCCTTCGAGGGGTGTGGAGAAAGGTCGATTGAACAATATCCCTTCCTTTGAAGGAGATCCCCCGGCCCATCAGGACAAAGAAGACCGTAGAGAAGGTAATGATGCCCAATCCCCCGATCTGAAATAGGAAGATGGTGATCACTTGCCCAAGTGTGCTCAGATCTTTTCCAACGTCGACCACAACAAGGCCTGTGACACAGACCCCAGAGGTAGAGGTAAAGAGGGCATCCACAAAACGGAGATTCCCTTTGGTAGCTGAAAAGGGAAACCAGAGGAGAATGGCCCCTGTGATGATCACTCCAGCAAAACTGAGAACAAAAATCCTTGCAGGTGAAAAATGTCTTGAGAAGAAGTTTTTAATTCGGATGCGAATCTTCATCGGCATCGATATTTTTAAGAACCTTTCAATTGAAACCAAATTGACCACCCCATATTACATGAAATCTCTTAAAAATCAAACCCTATTCTCATGGCGTATTCTCATGGCGGATGGCCACGGTTCGGGGAAAATATCCTTAAAACAAAGCTTGTCTTTTTCTGAGAAAATTATATGATGTTTTCTATGCTCAACCCCTGAAGAGGGGATGAAAAAATCAATCGCTATGGTCTGGACTCTTCGCAAAAAAATCTTTATTGGTTATGGCATCACCCTCGCCTTGATGATCGTTGTGTTAATATGGGCTTTGGTTAATCTTCTTGATCTGGGCAAAGCCAGTGATGCTATCTTGAGGGAAAACTATAAGAGCATTCTTGCAGCCGAAAATATGGTTTACGCCATCGAGCGACAAGATAGTGCGACACTCCTCTTATTCCTCGGTTATGAGGATCAGGCATGGAAACAATTCCGCGATAATGAAGGCCTGTTTTTCCAATGGCTCGGCCGGGCAAAAGATAATATCACTGTCGAAGGGGAAGAGAAGATTGTCAAGACTATTGAAAATGAATACAACTCTTATCTAAATCATATTGCTGAGCTCAGACCTGTTTATAAATCCAACCTTCAGAAAACGGCGACTTTTTATCACGAAACCATTCTTCCATCCTTTAATTCGGTCCGGAATGCATGCATTCATCTCCGTGAGATTAATCAAGAGACAATGTTTAAAGCAAGTGAACGGGCTCGTCATATCGCAAAGAGGGCGATTTGGTCGATGGTCATCATCGGGAGTGCTGCAATAGGAATTGGATTGGGATTCAGCTTATTCCTCTCCAATCTTCTTGTAAAACCTGTACGTCAGATGATGGAAGCCACAAGGAAAATCTCTGAAGGCAACTATGACGTAGAAATTTCAATCCAATCCTCGGACGAACTGGGCGATTTAACGGGCAATTTTAATGAGATGGCCAAAAAGTTGAAAGCCTATCACGATCTGAATATCGATCAAATCATGGCAGAGAAGCGAAAGAGTGATGCAATCATTCGAAGTATCGATGATGGGATTGTGGTTGTCGATAATGAGTTCAGGGTAACCGATATGAATCCAACCGCAGCAAAAGCACTGAACATTGAATCTGACCAAATACAGAACAAGCATTTTCTTGAGGTGGTCAAGAATGAAATGTTGTTCAATTATGTGAAGCAGTCAGTTGAAACGGGTCAGCCTCCTTCCATTGAAGAGAAGAAGACTATTTTCACAGTAGAACAGGGAGAGAAGCAACGCCATTACCAATTTTCAATAACACCTGTGCGTGGAAAGGCTGGCTCCCTGCTGGGAGTTGTATTGCTTTTAAGGGATGTGACTCGCCTAACAGAACTGGACCGTCTCAAGAGTGAATTCGTCATGACAGCTTCTCATGAACTGCGGACCCCTTTAACGAGCATCGGCATGAGCATCAAACTCCTTCTCGAAAGAACCATGGAGAAACTCAATGAGAAAGAACGACAGCTTCTCTTAGCTGCTCATGAGGATCTGCAACGGCTTAAAACTCTTGTCAGCAACCTATTGGATCTTTCAAAGATCGAGGCAGGAAAGATGGAGATGGAGTTTGAAAACATTTCTTTCCATACACTCTGTCAAAATGCCGTTGGCGTTTTAAAAAGCCAAATCGATGCCAAAGGGGTTCATTTTACATCGGATCTGCCTAAAAGCCTCCCCCATGTCAAAGCAGATGCCAACAAGATCATCTGGGTGTTAACCAACCTGATCTCGAATGCCTTGCGTTACACTGAAAGTGGAGGATATGTTCGAATTTCGGCTGAGCAGCTCGGGCCATATGTTCATGTTTCAGTCAGTGACAATGGTCCAGGTATTCCATTTGAAGTTCAATCCAAGATCTTTGACAAATTTGTTCAGATAAAAAGTGACAACGCCCTTGGAGGGAGTGGTCTCGGATTGACTATTTGTAAGGAGATTGTTCATGCCCATGGAGGAACCATATGGGTGGATTCAACTCCCGGGGAAGGAAGTACCTTTACCTTCACTCTTGTCGCCCAAGAAAAATCTGAAAAAGAGGTGAAATCATGATTGCCAAACCCATCTTGATCGTCGATGATGAGAAAAACATTCGCCTAACTCTTTCACAGGCTCTCGAAACGCTGGATACCCAGATCGATGTTGCCGCGAACGGCGGGGAAGCCCTTACAAAGCTCAAAGAAAAGGAGTTTGGTTTGATCCTTTTGGACATCAGAATGCCAGGCATGGATGGGATGGAAGTTCTTCGCCGGGTTCGCGAGATCCGGCCCGATATCCGTGTCATCATGATCACAGCCTACGGGACGGTTGAATCGGCTGTAGAGGCCATGAAACTGGGTGCGGTAGACTTCCTCCAGAAACCATTCGATCCTGAAGAGATTCGAGAATTAGTATCACGAGTGATGGACAGAGATAAACTCGATGAACACAAACTCGTAGATTATACCTCTCACATCGAACTTGCAAAGAAATGCATTGGAGATCGTCATTTCGACGCCGCAGTCGAGCATGTGCGCAAAGCTATTTTTATTGATCCCGGACGACCAGAGACCTTTAATCTTCTGGGGGCACTGATGGAGATACGTGGAGATCGTATTGAAGCGCAGAAGAACTACAGAACAGCACTTTCCCTTGACCCCTCATACGAACCTGCCATCAAGAACCTCCATCGATCAACCACCGCGAAATGGAGGCAGGAGGGAGGAATAATTCTTGAGGAGGTTAAAAAGGAAGAAAAATAATTAGTCATTTAACGGTCCACAGTTTGACCCATCTTGCCGCAGCGAGAGCCGAGAGATTCGATATCACCCCCAAAAGACGACGCTGATCGAACAAAAGGTTCTTGAAATCGTACTGAATGCCGATGACACCGATGGTCTCTTCAAGCGATTTCATTGGTGTGAAGAATACCCTGATGTTTGTAAGTGTTTGCGTACCCGCACCAGCAGTTTCACCGTGTAAATAGGTCCACTCCGCAACGGCCATCTCATTAGGAGTGAGGTCAGTCTTGCTTCGAGCCCAAACCTGCAGTCTCCCGTCTTTCCCGCTGAAAAGTACAAAGGACGGTGCATCAATAATCTTTGAGAGATACTTGATCGCAATATGACTGATGTGATCAAGAACAGTGGTACGAAATAGTGTTAAAGTATTTTCCCATTCAGTCGAATCCCGAACAAGCCCCCCTACAAATTGTTCAACTGGAGGAAGCATCAAGAATTCTTTGCTCATCTCCTCAATTAAAGTGATACGCTTGACACGGAGCTGCAAAATAAGGTTTTGGCGTTTCGTTATCTTTACAAGTTGCCCGATGATAATTGAAGTCAGGAAAAAAACCACAACATTGATGATGTCATGGGGGTGATTCATGGTGAGGCTATATCTTGGCTCGGTGAAGAAAAAATCGAAGGTGAGAAGGCTGACGATCGAGGAAAATAGCGATGGCCAGGTACCGAAAAGGAGGGCACTGGCAATCGTAGCAATCAAGTAGATGAAAACCAGTGACATGGGATTAATGAATCTTTGAAGAAATAAGTTCAACAAAGTGACGGCGATAACCATCAAAATGATGAGTAAGTAATCTTTGGGATTGAGCACAAGCCGTTCAGGCGTTGGCTTTACCTCTATCTCTCTTTTTTCAGCCTTTGGCGTGATGAGATGCAGCTCAAACTCGCTTCGGGTGTGCAGCAGACGGGATGCCGGTGAGCCTTTCCAGAATCCAATCAACATGGAGTGAAGGGGCTTACCGATCACGATATGGTTGATATTATACTCACGGGCAAAGCGCAGGATTTCACTGGCCACATCCGTTCCAGAAAGGGTTGCAATTTTTGCCCCCAATTCCTCCGCAAGATTCAATGCCTCAGCGATGTAAGTCTTATCCTTATCCGACATCTCTTTCAGGGCGGGCCTAGAAACATACACAGCATACCATTCGGCATGAGCATCTTTCGCAATCTGGTAACCCTTTCTGAGAAGCTGTTTTGCATACGGACTCGGGGCAATGCAGACCATCACTCTTTCCCCAGCCGGCCAGGGACCAGAAATGGCCTTCGCCCTCATATAATTTAAAAGTTCGGTATCCATTTTGTGGGCGGCGCGGGTGAGCGTTAGCTCCCGAAGGGCGACGAGATTGCCCCGCTGGAAAAAGTTCTGCATCGCACGTTCCGCCTGCTTGGGAATATATACTTTTCCTTCTTTCAGCCGTTCAAAAAGCTCTTCCAGGGGAATATCAATCACCTGAACTTCGTCAGCTCTATCCAAAAAGGTGTCAGGCAATGTCTCCTGCATACGGATTCCTGTGATCTTTTCGACCACATCGTTGAGGCTCTCAAAGTGCTGGACATTCACCGTTGTGTAAACATCAATGCCACTGTCAAGTAATTCTTCAATATCCTGGTATCTTTTTGGATGCCGACTCTCAGGGGCGTTGGTGTGTGCGAGCTCATCGACCAAGACCACCGCAGGCCGCCGCAATAGAATGGCATCGAGATCCAATTCTTCGAGGGAAATACCTTGATATTCAACGCGCCGTCTTGGAATCACCTCCAACCCCTTTAATAATTCCTCCGTTTCAATTCGGCCATGGGTCTCCACAATGCCCACCACCACATCCTCGCCGCGTTTCTTCAATACACGTGCCTCGTTAAGCATCGTATACGTTTTCCCCACGCCAGGCGCATAGCCCAGGAATATCTTTAAACGTCCTCTTTTTGTTTCCTCACGCTGGACCTCTCTTAAGAGGGCATCCGGATCCGGCCTTGTGATATCCCCATTTTTTACTCCCATCTTTTACGACCGCCTCCCCTAGTAGAGCGATTCCAGATTAGTTATCAACGATACGTTTGTAATCTGTAGCCGCAACCTTTAGGTTGCGCCATTTCGCAGGCTTAAGCCTGCGGCTACCGGTAATAAATTATTCCTTATTTGCCTTTCCTTGATGCCTCATCGAGTGCCAGGTTTAATTCAAGAACATTCACCCGCGGCTCACCCAAGACGCCAAATTGTCTTCCCTCGGTATGATTGCGGACAAGCTGTCTCACCTCTTCCTCACTCATTCGGCGCTCGTGGGCAATCCTTGGAATCTGAAACTCGGCCGCTGCCGGGCTGATGTGTGGGTCAAGCCCCGATCCAGAAGAAGTGATGAGGTCGATTGGAATCTTTATATCTGGATTCTCATCGTGTAACTGTTTTGCACGTACCTTCACCTGCTCCTCAAAAAGCTGCTTACTTGTCGGCCCGAGATTCGTGCCACCCGAAGCGGTGGCATCGTAACCGGAACCCGCCGTAGAAGGCCGCGAGTGGAAATAGCCCAGGCCTTTGAAAGGCTGACCGATCAAACGAGATCCGATCACCTTCCCTTCTCTCTCAATGAGGCTCCCCCGCGCCTTTTCTCTAAAGAGGTACTCCGATAAGCCGGTCACGACGAACGGGTAAATGATTCCCAGGAGCACCGTCAGCACGATTGTCAATGCGACAGCTGGGTAGATATGCTTGAGCAGATTCATGTTGACTTCCTCCGTCACGCCAGGCCAAGCATGGTAACGATGACATCGATCATCTTAATCCCTATGAAGGGGATCACGACCCCACCAAATCCGTAGATGAAGAGGTTGCGCCTAAGCACCAAAGCAGCCCCCAGCGGACGATATTTGATGCCGCGTAACGCCAGAGGAATCAACGCAACAATGATCAGCGCATTGAAGATCACCGCTGACAAAATGGCCGACTCCGGTGTAGCTAACTGCATGATGTTAAGCGCGGAAAGGGGGCCGCTCTTCGCGCCAATCGTCATGTATAGTGTTGAAAACATGGCCGGGATGATGGCAAAGTATTTAGACACATCATTGGCAATGGAAAACGTCGTGAGCGCACCGCGTGTCATCAGCAGCTGCTTGCCGATCTCAACGATCTCAATGAGCTTTGTAGGGTTCGAATCAAGATCCACCATGTTACCCGCCTCTTTAGCCGCCATCGTCCCTGTGTTCATCGCTACGCCAACATCGGCCTGAGCGAGAGCTGGAGCATCATTTGTTCCATCGCCGGTCATTGCCACGAGCTTCCCCTGAGCCTGTTCGCGACGGATGAGATCCATTTTGTCTTGCGGTTTCGCCTCCGCGAGAAAATCATCGACCCCCGCTTCACTGGCAATGGCTGCTGCGGTCAAGGGATTATCTCCCGTAATCATGACCGTTTTTATCCCCATTTTTCTCA
>Ga0315281_10007716_pt1 | contig 15115 bp, 13 predicted proteins | sample YL17G07_0_MG_FD_204540 | JGI IMG/M metagenome (GOLD analysis project Ga0315281, IMG submission 204540) | Sediment microbial communities from Yellowstone Lake, YNP, Wyoming, USA - YL17G07_0 | ecosystem: Environmental > Aquatic > Freshwater > Lake > Sediment | place: USA: Wyoming | collected...
ATCTCTGTTAGGACAAACTCCTGTTTTTGTTTCTAATATTAATGGTGACATAAAAACTGGCGATAAATTAACAAGCTCATCTATTCCGGGAGTTGCCATGAAAGCTACCCAACCCGGACAAATTGTCGGAACAGCGCTTGAAGCATTTTCTTGCGATAACAATTCAGCAATTGAACAATTGAACAATGAAACGTCATCCAGTTCTGCAGACTTCGGCCTTGTCTCCCCTGCCCTTTGCCAAGGCTCTGTTCAGGCATATATAAAAGCCGGATACTATGATCCGACTCCTCCTATTATAACTACTCTTGAAAACATGAAAGATTTTGTTATAAATACAGCAACTAATTCTGCTGCAATGGTAATGGATAACGCTGGAAATGTAATTTCAAGAACAGAAGTTTTGGCAGGACTGGTTGTAGGAAACTTACGAGCAGGCATCATTAACGCTCAAGAAATAACAACAAACTCTTTAATCGCAGCAATTGGACAATTTAACAATTTAACAATTTCCCAAGGCCTCATCTCTCCAATTGCATCTATTGATACTGTTCACACCAATCTTATTACCCCATTGGGGAAAGATAAGGATTTGGTAATAAGATTAGGGAATCAAGAATCAGGAATTACGAATCATGATTCACGACTCATAATTCAAAATTCAAGTGGTTCCGCCGTAAGCAGTTTTGATAATTTAGGTAACGCTAGCTTTTCCGGCAAACTCAGCGCGAATCAGCTGTCAATCCGTGGAAATCTAGATGCGAGCGAAGCGAGCATAAGCGGTACGTTAAGAGCAGGCAAAATAATCGCCGGCGAGATTGAGGGGTTCAACCCCTATTCCAGCGCCACAACAAGCGCTAATTACATAACCAACGTAACCAATATATATAATAGTACCTCGTCAGCAACTAGCAATCAGCAACTAGCAACTAGTGGCTATGGGCTAGCGGCTAGCGGCTACATCGACATCTCCTCCTACTCCGGACTATTGGCAAATGTTAGCAACTTGAATGCCCAAACCGCCACTTTTACCCAAGGTTTAATGTCTTTTGGCTCAACAAGCCTTTCCGATACTTCAATTACCGGACAGTTATCAATTGACGGCAACTTAATTCTTGCCAATAACTCTATAAATGTTTTGGGAAGCGATTTGCAATTACAACCCTTAAGACAAGGCGGATTATCCATAATGGCAGGGCTATTCTATATCGATACCAACGGAAATATAAAAGTCGGCGGAAATGCCGAATTTGCTAAAGATGTTAAAGTCGGCGGTGTACTCTCTACAAATATTATCTCTCCTATCCCAGGTAGCGATTTAGCAATAAATTTAGCATCCAATTCCGCCGACTTAATTCATAATTCAGAACTCATAATTCATAATTCCGAGGGCTCGAACATATTTAATATCAACCAACAGGGAAATTTGATAGCTTCAGGAGACGCTACGTTTAATAAGCTAAACCTCGGTCTTATTCAGCCTGCCTTTGCCCTGTCTAATACCGAAGTTGTCGCAACGGGAAGCGCAGGCACAGCTTCTATCAGAGCTTACCAAACGCAAATCACCATTGATAATCCGCTGGTTACGGATAAGTCGCTTATTTACGTAACGCCAAAGAGTAACCAGGTAATTTACTTAATGCGGCAAGTTCCGGGCGTTTCGTTTACGGTCGGAGTAAGCAGTCCAACCTATGTTGATATACCTTTCAATTGGATAATCGTAAATTGACAAACTGTTAATAATTTGTTATATTTAAATCCTAATTCCCCCCGGTTCAACTCGACCCGGGGGTTTTTATTTGCATAAAACCTACCTGTAGACTAAGATAAAATATAGTGAAAAAAAAACTTTTAGTCCAATTTGATGGAAGCAATTTCTATAACAAAGTTAAAAAGATTTTGCCGACCCTTCATTTAACTTCGTTCGATTATGAGGGACTGGCAAATGAAATAAGCAAAAGCAAAAGCAAAAAAACTCCGCTAAGAGAAATTAATATAGCAATACAAAGACTCGAGGAATGCAAAACAAGACAAAAATAGCTATTGACAATGATATCATATATGATATCATGAGTTTATGAAAATAAAAGAATACACATTCAGAGATCATCTTAAAGAAAGCCTCAAGGATCCGGAGTTTAGAAGAGCTTGGGAGGATTCAGAAGTGGAATATCAACTGGGAAGAAAACTTATTGAGGCAAGACTTGAAAGAAAGCTTTCTCAAAGAGCGCTAGCTAAAAAGGTTGGTACATCACAAGCAGCAATTTCAAATATTGAGGGAATGAACGCAAATCCTTCCCTTTTTCTGCTAAAAAGAATATCTCAAGCTTTAAATACAAAGCTAAAAATAAATTTTACTTAATTGAATCATTCAATGAAAATTGGTTAGAAATTAACGAAACTCTAGCTTCTAGACTCTAAAATAAAATGTGCTATAATAATAGTATTATGAAACGCAAAGTATTTGAATACAACACAATATTTCAAAAAGAAAAAGAAGGAGGATATTCCGTATGGGTACCCTCTCTTTCGGGTTGTACTTCCCAAGGAGAAACTTTTGAAGAGGCCTTAGAAAACATTAAAAAGGCTATGTCTCTATACCTCGAGGACTCCAAAGAAGAAAAAGGGGAAACCGAAGATCTTCGTAATCAGTTTATGGTTCCGGTATCAGTAAGATATTAATGACTAAGTTACCGCAAGTTTCCGGCAAAGAAACCGTACAAGCGCTTCAAAAGATTGGTTTTGCCCTAATACATCAGAAAGGAAGCCATGTAAAATTATCCCGAACAATTAATAATCAAAAACAAACCGTGATTGTTCCGCTTCATAAAGTTCTTAAAAGAGGAACGTTGAGAAACGGAATTCTTAAAGCAGTAAATCTTTCCATAGATGATTTTGTAAAACTTCTTAAAAAATAAATTCAAACAATTAGAGTTCACAAGCTGATTTTCGGTCTTATTAAAAGCTCCAGAAATACTTAATACCTAATACTTGATATTTTATACTTTCCTTGTGTTAATATAGGTACATGTTTACAACTCTTTTGAAAAATAAAGAAAAAATCTACTCCTTTTTTGTCTATTTAATAGTATTTTTATCTTCTGTTTTTCCTGCCGGAGACAAAGACTGGGGATGGCATTATAAATACGGCGAATATTTTTTAAAAAACGGTAAAATTCTTACTTCTGACATTTTTTCCTGGACAATGCAAGGCTACCAATGGATTAATCACTCTTGGGCTTATGATCCCCTGCTTTATATTTTAACAAACCTAACCGGATATGTCGGGCTTGCTTTAATCGGAGCTTTAATCAATTTACTAACTTTTTACTTTTTAATCGCAAATTTTAAACTTGATTACTGGAAAAAAGCAATACTTGCTGTTCCTTTTATTTTAATCAGTGAAGTCGGCATTATGTTTGGTTTAAGATCCCAAGTAGTTTCAACCTTATTTTTTGCAATTCTTATGTTTCTTCTGATACGGGCTAGAACCAGGCTCAAATCAATATTTTTTCTGCCTCTTCTTTTTTTAATTTGGGCTAATTTTCATGGAGATTTTACCCTTGGCCTTTTAATTGTAGGCGTTTTTCTAGGTTCTTACTTTCTTATAGATTTTTATAAAACTAAAAAATTTAACAGCCAGATTTTTTGGAAATACGGCCTGGTTAGCGCAATTTGTTTTGCCGTAACTTTTATAAATCCCTTTGGCTATCATGTCTATCTTGAATCTATAAGACATTTTAGTAATCCATATCTTAAAAATGTTTATGAATGGATGCCGATATACAATAATTGTTCTTATTGCCATGTTTCAAGCTTTATCATCTACGCACTCGCATTAATCGCTTGTTTTGGCTTTTATATTATGCGCAAAAAACTATTTACTATTCCCTTTCTTATTCTTGCAATAATGCTTATTTGGCCAACTATTGATACGCGAAGATTTCTGCCTATATTTGTAGTTGTTACTCTTCCTTTCCTGGCAGGCTTTATACAAAACATAAAACTTGACTTAAGTAAGTATAAAATTTTGCCTCTGATTACTATTGTTGTAATTCTTATTAGCCTTGAATTTAATCTTTATAATAGATTTACAAATTATAAGCTTTACAATTTTACAGAAAACGATTTTTGCCATTTTGCTTCCGAATGCTCAACTAAAACAATCGATTATCTCGTTTCCCATCCGCCAAAAGGCAAAGGTTTTACTTTTTATGACATCGGAGGATATCTTATCGGAAAAAATATACCGGTAAAATTGTTTATAGACGGAAGAATGCATTTGTGGAAAGATGATGCTAGCGGCTATACTGCTTTTGGAGATTATATAAAAATGTATTATGGTCCGAACATTAAGCTGTTTAATAAATATGACTTTGATTGGCTATTTATACAAAAATCAAGCACTATCATGAAAGAAATTTATGCAACTAAAAATTTGGGCAGGTGGAATATTGAATATCAAGACAACGACCTTATTTATTTAACAAGGATAAGACAACAAAACCAACTTAAGCCGACTTTCTTAAAGAGATAAAATAAATTATGACGACAAAGGAAAAGATTATTGCTTTAATTATCGGAATTTCTGTTTTGTTTTTGGTAAATTTGCCGATATTTTATTTTTATCTTTTTCCAAAAGATAATCTGGTTTTTTTAGGCAGAAGAATAGTAAATTCTCAAGATACATATACTTATGTTTCTTTTATAGAAGAAGCTAAACAAGGAAAAATTATTTTTGATAATCTTTATACCACACAAGCACAAATTCCTTCTCTTATAAGGCCTTCCTACATTGTAATTGGAAAATTCGCCTCAATATTTAATATTTCATCAACTAGCGCATATCACCTATCAAGGCTACTTTTATCAATTCCCTTATTAATTGTTCTTTATAAATTTCTTTCGCTCTTTTTTGAAACTTCCAAAAAAAGACTGATTGCTTTTACAATACTTCTTACGTCTTCCGGACTTGGTTTTATCTTGGGTGGATTAATACCGGGCTCTACTGATCTTTGGATACCCGAAGCAAATACGTTTTTGTCTTTGGCCGAATCTCCTCATTTTATTCTTTCCCAAATTTTAATGATTGAAGGATTCCTTCTTTTTCTTAGATTTTTAGAAAAGAAAAAATTAATTTATATTTTTACATCAACAGTTCTTTTCTTATTTTTATCATTTGAGCATCCTTATAACATGTTTATCATAGCCCCAATTATATTTTTAACTTCGTTTTTTTCAAATCAAAAATTATTTAAATCTGCTTTTTTTGCTTCAATCAGCTCATTTGGAATTATTTATCAAATATGGCAGGCAATAGCTAACCCCATTTTAAAATCCTGGCAGGTAAAATTGATATCTCCTTCTCCGACTGCTTACTTGGCAGGCTTTGGCTTCTTAATTCCATTTTCGATAATAGGAGCAGAAGATTTTATCAGGCAAAATTCCATAAAACACAAATTTATATTAATCTGGCTTTTTGTAACTGCTGTTATGATTTATGCTCCTTTAGATTTTCAAAGAAGAATGATAGAGGGAATACATATTCCCCTTGTTATTTTAACGACAACCGGCTTATTTACGGTTGCCGGGAGATTTAAAAAGCAAATTCGTTTGCTAATTTTGTATGGAACGATTTTCATCCTCTCTCTTTCTTCTTTTTATATAATATTTAATGACTTAAATACAATCGGAAAAGATTCTTCGCAAAACTATTATTATTACATTTCAAAATCCGAATCCGAAGGAATTACCTGGCTAAAAAATAATACTAATGAGAGTGATGGAATACTTTCTAACTGGTTTTTTGGCAACATAATACCAGGCATCACAGGTAGAAAAGTTTATCTTGGACACAAGGCTCAAAGCGGTAATTTTGATCAAAAAGTTGAATTATTAAATTCGTTTCTTTTAAACGAAAATATAGTAACATCTGTTGAATTTCTCAAACAAAACAACATTAATTATATTTTTATAGGCAACTTTGATCCGCTGCTCTCTTACGGCTTTAAACCGGACAGCAAACCTTTTTTAAAAAAGGTTTATTCAAAAGGCGGAGTTTTAATTTATAAAGTAAAATATAATTCTCCATAAAAGATTAAACTAGGAATTTTTAATTGGTTCATGTTCCTTTGCAATCCAACAAAGAACGTTAAGTTTTTGCGATTGAGCGAATCAGGGGAATTCCTCAGATCGCGAAGCGAGATTGAGGAAGGGGTGAAATTACCCGATGAGCGAAAGAGTAAAAATAGTTCGGTTTGGCTTGCAAAAAGTTTTTGGGCGTCTTTTCCAAAAAAGACGCAAGAAATTATTAATAAATCCTTGACCCCGCTAAATGCTTAGTCGCCTTAGGCGACAGCGCATTTACAAGGGTCTGCGTCGTAAGCGTCAGCTTCGGCTGACACTTACTCCTTGACATTATATTTCTATCTTGATAACTTAGACACATAAATGATTGCTGAAAATAAAATAAAAATAAACGAACTTATTGATAAAGCTTCCTTAGTCTTAATAGGCCTACTTTTATTGTTTTTCCCGCTTATTTTTACTTCCCAAACAACCGACGTATTCACTTTGCCAAAACAAGCTTTCTTGGGAGCTACGGCTCTTGCGGTTTTACTTTTGTTCGGCTTAAAAAGTCTTTTGAATAACAAGGTTGTAATCAGGAAAAATCCTTTTGATTTGCCGGTTTTTCTTTTTACGCTTGCGGTTTTACTTTCCAGTGTCTTTGCCGTTAATAAAGCCGATTCTTTTATTACTTTTGTGCCTTTTCTTTTTGCAATCTTTGCCTATTTTGTAATCGTAAATACCGCAAAAACTAAAACCGGAGTCTTATTCTTACTTTCGGCCCTTATTTTTGGCGCTTTAATAAACTCTGTGCTTTCCATTCTTTCTTTTCTTAAAATCTATGTTTTACCTGTTACAGCTACCCATGTTCAAACTTTTACAACCTTAGGCTCACTGATTGACCAGGCACTTTATCTGGCATTTATTTTACCTCTGGCCGCATATCTTGCTTATCCTTTTATTGTTGCTTATAAAAATAAACATAAAGAGAGTAACGAAATAGAAACTGCTTCAAAATCCGATTTCGCAAAACTGGCCGGCTTTGGATTAAGCACAATCATTATCTTAGTAGGTCTTTTAGTAACAATCTATGAACTAATATATCTGCAGAAACCATTGCTTTTGCCTTTGGAAACAGGTTTCCAAACTGCATTCGCAGCCATTTCCCAAGACACGGGCCGAGTTATCCAAGGCTTTTTGTTCGGCAGCGGCGTTGGCAATTATGGCGTAGTTTTCTCAAGATTTAAACAAGTTGCCTTTAATACCGATTCAGCTCTTTGGTCATTTACATTTTTTAGAAGCTCAACCTATATATTGGAACTTTTGGCAACAACAGGAATTCTAGGACTTTTATCATTTCTATTCCTTATTTATAAAATAGTTAAAGAAAGGCCGGTTTTTGTTCCTCTTATTTTAATAATTGCGGCGGGCTTTGTTCTTCCCTTCTCTTTTGTAACTCAAGCCTTATTCTTCCTGCTCCTGGCTCTTTTCGTTGCAATACAAGGGCTGGAAACTCATCAGCAACACAGATTTTTTGACGTAGAGTTGCAGCTTGTTGCTTTAAAAAAAGGCATCATCTCTCTTTTACCAACAGAGGAAGAAAGTAAAGTAAAACAAGACGGACTTTCCAGATTATTACCCGGCTTTATATTCGTCCTTGTTGCTGCTTTTGTTTTGGGACTTGGATTTTTAAGTGCGCGTTACATGTTATCTAATATTAAATTCCAAAATTCTATAGTTGCGGCTTCACAAAATAATGGACAGCTAACTTATTCCTTTCAAAAAGATGCTATAGCGCTATTTAGCTTTAACGAAGCATACTATAGAATATTTGCGCAAACCAATCTTTCTTTGGCAAACTCGCTTGCTACAAGCATCCAGGGACAAAAAACTCCAAGCACAACGACAACTCAAACTGTTTACACGCTTATCCAGCAATCAATAAATGCGGCCAGACAAGCAACAACATTGGCCCCACAAAGTGCGCAAGATTGGCTAAATTTATCCAGTGTCTACAGAAGTCTAATTGGTTTTGGCCAAAACGCCGACTCTTTTGCAATTCTTTCTGCCCAACAGGCAGTAACGCTAGATCCAAATAATCCTCAAGGATATATCAATTTAGGCGGAATCTATTACCAATTGAGCCAATGGGATAAGGCAGAACAACAATTTCAGCAAGCCGTAACCTTAAAACAGGACTTCCCCAACGCATACTACAATCTAGGACATACTTTAATGCAAAAAGGAGATTTAAAAGGAGCTTTGGCGCAGTTTGAAACGGTTAAAACCCTTGTTGCAAACGATCCGGCAAATACAGCCAAAATTAATGGTGAAATAGCAGATTTACAGGCAAAAATAGGAACGGAAGCACAAAACACAAATCCGGCAAATACTCCAACACAGAATCCGCTTAATATCAATATTCCTTCTCCTACTTTGCCGCCACAAAATCCACCGGTAAAAATACCGGGACCACAGGTATCGGCCAGTCCAACACCTACTCCTACAGTAAAACCTACAGCCACACCGTAAAAATACTACCAATAAGCAAATGACGAAATAAGCAAATCAATGTTCAAATAAACAAATAATTTAATAAACAATTAAGTAAATATTTAATCATTCATTTGAAATTTGCATATTTGCATATTTATCATTATTGTATTTTCCCACAAAAAAGACAGCCAATATTAAATGGATGGAAATTAAGTTCAAAAAAAAGAGGAACCTTAACAATTTACAGTTTTCAATTTACAACAAATATTACAATGTCTCATTGATTAATTCAATGAAAATTGACAATTGAGAATTGAAAATTCTATTTATTGTTATTGACTTCTTTATTTTCTTAAACTTTGAGACTAACCTTGTCTGTGATTTCTAAAATGCTCCCTGCAGTAAACCGGTCTGTCACCTTTCGGTTGAAACGGTACTGTGTCTTTTTTGCCGCATTCCGAGCATGTTATCTCGAACATCTGTCTTTCTCCCCCTCTGTCATCGTTCATTCTTGATTTTTTTAATGCACGGCAATCGGGACATCTGACAGGTGCGTTTTCAAAGCCTTTTTTCTGGTAGAATTCTTGTTCAGAAGCAGTCCAGGTAAATTCCTTTCCGCAATCTCTACAAGTTAATACTTTATCTTGAAAAGCCATATTGTTGTAAATTCAAAATTTAAAATTTAAAATTCAAAATTAATTGAAAATTAAAAATTGAAAATTGAAGTGGTGGTCACCCCCTCTCTGAATTTCATTTTATCTTTCGAGACTTCCTTTTCTCTATTCATTAGAGGAGTGAGGATGGTCCCCCTGATTCATTCTGATTTGAGTATAGGCGATTTATACCTAAATAGCAAGAGGAGAATTAGCTTGCACTGAGCTTGCCGAAGTGTGGACCCGAGGGGAATCGGACCCCTAACCTCTTCGATGCCATCGAAGCGCGATAACCGTTACGCTACGGGCCCGTACCTTAATTGCAATTTATTATATATTAATTTAGAAAGCGATTCCAGCTCTAATTGCACTTTAGTATCAAGATAATCTACTCTTAACACTCCTTTATAATCAATCTTTTTTGTAGATTTTCCAATTGTTCTAGGATCAATTTGAGCTTTATAGAATAATCTTTTGGGTATTTTAGTTACTCCCATCCAATATTTTTCCAATGATTCAACGTTTTGATCCGCTCGACATTGAACCGTACACCGCACTTTTTCTAATTTAAAATCAAAACAAATTTTTAAAGAAGCCAAGAAAATAATAATTATTCTTGGATCCGAGTTTCCTAAATAAAATGAGCTTGTTTTGGAATTATATTTACGCGCCTCCCCTAAGCAAAGCATAGCAAGAGCAATTTTTGCAGTTTCAGGATTATATATTAAATCAGCTATGGGAAAATTTATTTTGTCAAGACTGCTTAAAAATTCTTGTCTTTTAATCTTGCTTATTTCTACTGCAATTAGCCTAGCTTTCTTTAAGTGTACCCTATTTAGATTGGCAATTTTGCTGTAATAATCTTTAGGAAGAATAACATTTTTAAACCAAGAGTGAAAAGTACCTTTTGGTATGTTTAAATCTAGTGCATTTCTTATTTCCGTATAGGTTTGGCCTTCGGAACGTAATTTCATGGCTTCTTGAATTAAGGCTTCACTGTAACGTTGCATAAAAGATATTGTACTCTAGATGAATACCATGTGCAAGTACTGGTAGACTCGGGGGGAATCGAACCCCCGCCTATGCAACTTGCCCGTTGTGCCTAGTGGACCATGGGAGAATCGAACTCCCATCTCCGCAATGCGAATGCGGCGCATTACCACTGTGCTAATGGCCCATGCTTTTGCAGGCGGGTGCGAATGCATCGTTTTACCACTTAACTACGAGCCCAATTATATAATCTTCAATTACCAATTTTCATTGAATTTTCAATTAAACAATGAAACATTGGAGAATTTATTGTAAATTAAAAATTGTAAATTGTAAATTGTCTGTTTACTGTAGGAATGAAAGTGGATTAATAGGCGTATTTCCCCGTCTTAATTCAAAATGGACATGAGGCCCGGTTGTTCTGCCTGTCATACCAATTCCTCCAATAACAGTACTTCCTCCCGTTACCTCTTGACCTGCACTTACATTGACATTGCTTAAGTGAGAGTATAAAGTTTTATAACCGTCACCGTGATCAATGATTACATTGTTTCCGTAACCGTAATTCCATCCCCCAACCTCTACCGAAACCACCGTACCCGATTTAGCCGCAATAATCGGAGTTCCGTAAGGCGCGGCAACGTCCAAGGCCATGTGATACCAAGAGGCAAACTGTGTAACCAAGCCACGCACCGGCCAAGTAAATCCTGCGCTGGAAAAAGTTCCCGAACTTGGTCCTTGAGCAAGATAGACTTCACGCCTTATAAACGGCTGTTCGGACGGCTTAATTCCGTCCGGAACAAGAAGCATTTGCCCTTCAACCAAAGAAAATGTCTCGGGATTGGCAAAATCATTAAACGGGAAATCAACGATTTTTTGCGACTCCGTATCAAATTTTTTGGCAATAGAATAAACCGTGTCTCCTTTTTGGACTTTATACGAAATTCCGGTTACCGGTAATATTTTAAGCGTGTCTCCAACGCTTAAAGAATCATCTACTAGGTCATTTGCCCAACGGATAGTATCTTGCGAAATTCCGAATTTTTGCGCAATTGTCGAAACAGTGTCCCCTTTTTGAACCGTGTAAATTATTGTTTTGTCTCTTGGTTTTTGCGAAATGTCGGTTTGGAACACATTATCCCCTACGTTTATTGATTGCTGCGAAGAATCAGTATTTAGAGCTAATGCATTGTTAGGAGAAAAAGCAGGATAAGTTGAAGCCAGAAAAGGTGCCGAAATTACTCCGACTCCCAAAACCCCCATTGTTGCCAAATGCAAAAAGGGCCGACTGTATCGGCCTCTTTTCATCATAAAAAAACGAACAAGAATGTTCTTATGGGTTTCAAAAAAAATAGAAATCCGGACAACTTTTCCTTTTATATAAATGTAAAAGAATTTATTAAAACCGGAAAATTCCGTTATAAGTTTTCGCAGAGTAGCCATGGAAAAAGGAAAAGGGATTTTTTGCATTCTGAACAGAAATGGTAACAGAATTTAAAGATGATGTCAAACTTTTTATCCTGAGTTTACCGAAGGACCGAAGCTAATTTAGCCTTTACCGAGGGTGTCCAAAAACTCATCGTTGGTAGCGGTTTTAGAAAGTTTATCAATAAGAAGAGACGTTCTTTCTTCGTCGCCTAACATATATAACATCCTCCGCATAGTAACAACTTTTTTAAGCATGGCTTCATCCATAATTAACTCTTCCTGCCTTGTTCCGGAACGCTCAATATCAATACTTGGAAAAACCCTTTTATCTGCCAATTTTCTGTCCAGGTGAAGCTCCATGTTACCTGTTCCTTTAAATTCTTCGTAAATTAAATCATCCATTCTGCTCCCCGTATCAACCAATGCTGTTCCTATAATAGTTAGTGAACCGCCTTCCTGGCAATTTCTGGCCGCTCCGAAAAACTTTTTTGCCGGCCAAAGTGCCGCAGGATCAAATCCTCCTGAAAGCGTTCTGCCTGAAGGCGCAACAGCTAAATTATAGGCACGAGCCAACCTCGTAATTGAATCTAAAAGAATAATTACATCAACACCCATTTCAACCAATCTTTTTGCTCTATCAAGCGTAATTTCGGCAACCCGTGTCTGATTCTCCGGCGGTTCGTCAAAGTTTGAAGCAACAACGTCCCCTTTTACCGAAGAAGCAATATCTGTTACCTCTTCCGGCCTTTCACCGATAAGAGCCGCCATTAAATGAGCTTTGGGAAAATTTTGCGAAATACCGGCAGCCAACTCTTTTAAGATAGTAGTTTTACCAGCTTTAGGAGGCGAAACAATCATTCCTCTTTGACCAAAGCCAATAGGAGCGATTAAGTCAATTATGCGGGTGGAAATAGGAGTTTTACCCGACGTAAGAGTAACTTGTTTTTTAGGATAAACTGCTGTTAATTCGTCAAAATACGGTCTTCTTAACGAATCATCCGCAGGAATTCCATTAACTTTTTCTACTTTTAATAAACCGAAATATCTTTCCGTATCTTTTGGCGGACGGCCAACACCTGCAACCAAATCACCGGGTCTTAGCATAAATCTTCTGATTTGAGATTGAGAAATGTAAATGTCGCGGGGAGAAGGAATAAATCTTGGTCTTAAAAAACCGTGCCCTTCAGGCTGAATATCTAAAATTCCCGAAACTTCCTGGGTCGGAACAACAGGAGCATGTTCATAAGCCACTGGTTCGGGCCTTGTTTCAACATGAACAACCGGCACTGCGACAGAGACTTCCGAAACTTCGGATTTTTCTTCAACTACCGGCTTTTCCTCCGTTGGTGTTCCCACAATATCCTCTATTGAGGATGCCACGGGTTGCGTTGAATCTTCTACGTGTATTTTTTTCTTATAAGGCATAGGTTTACAATTTACGAAATATGATTTATGAATGGCAAATGGTCAATAACATATAGTCAATGTTTTCGGAAATGCTTTCGAAGACCTTTTGAAAGCAAGCTAATTACATCATACCAAGGCTTCTTTGTCAATAGACAAAAATAGTAGCTTGACATGTCCTATAATACTATGATAAAATTCCCCCACTTAATAAATAACGGCTAAATTTATGAAAAAAATACTTAACTTCACAATTTTAACTATTTTATCCTTAGCTCTTGTCGGCGCTGTTTCTCCTGCATTTGCAGACTGCCAAGCTCTTTATGGCGGCGGACAATCATGCACTCCCTCTTTTAATTTTACAGTTAATAAATTAGTTCAAGTGCCGGGGAAAGGCAATGGACAATTTGTTGACAATCTATCCGTAAATGATGCTAAATACTCTCCTTCTCAAAATGTTAACTATGAAATAGTAGTTACAAATACCGGTTCTCAAACAATACCTACTATTAGTATAACCGATACTTTCCCACAATTTATAACCTTTGTTTCCGGAGTCGGAAATTTTGACAAAAACACCAAAACTCTTTCTTTTACTATTACAAATCTTGAAGCAGGCAAAGCCGTTACGTATATTTTAACTGCTAAAACAGCAGACGCAAATTTTTTGCCTAATGATCAAGGTATAACTTGCGTAATTAACCAGGTAAGCGCAACCGATAGCAATGGGATGACCAATTCAGATTCGAGCCAATTGTGTATACAAAAAAATGTTTTAGGCGCAACTCCTCCAGTTGTATTGCCTATGCCTAAAATTGTCGCAACACCGGCTACAGGACCGGAAATGCTTCCGCTCTTGGGTCTTATTCCCGGAGCTTTAGGAGGATTAATATTAAGAAAAAAAACTAATAAAATGAATTCTATTAATAAGGGGGGTGAGAAATAATGGCAAATAATAAAGAAAAAATTATAAGAACAGGAATTGCAGTCGCGGGGCTTGGTATCGGTGCATTAGGAATACATGCTATTGATGTTTCACAGCAACCGGCAGCAATAGTAAGAGCATCCGCAGGAGGAATGCCATCAAACTCACCTATGGGTGGATTTGATATAAAAGCAACTCCTACGCCAAGTGAAGCAGCTGGAACAACTGCAAAACCGGAAATCGGAGTTAATGTTGGTTCTGTTACCTTTGTTGGTACACCGGAAAACGTCGATTCTAAAAATGTCGACCAGGCTAACCATGCACCTTTTAAAAATAAAATCGGCTTGGGTAGTCAAATGATTCTTGGTGAACCGGGTGGTCTTTTGGTAGGCCCTGATTTCGGTTTTACAGGTAGAGAAAATCCTTACGGGGCAAATCCCGGAGGCTGGAAAACCATGTATGAATCAGGCGGAAGCATAAAACCTTTCAGCCCTGTTTCACAGGAAGTTCTTCATTACAATGGACCTGCTTATCAAAATCTTCCCGAAGGAGGATTTATGGTAGCATCTGCAGGACAAATGGACATTAAAATCGGCGATGTTGAAATAAACATGCCTTTTGTCCAAGATAATAACTACCTTCTTTTCATAAGGGGTAGCTTTGGCGATATGAAGCAGAATACAGATAAAAATGAGACTGCTGAAATCACCAATTATAAACCGGGTCATGCTTTGGTCGAAATGTATGAATCAGGAGACAAAACCAATACGGCTTTCGTTTCCGAAGGTCAATTTATACAAATGGCTGAAACTTCCCACAGCGGTGGAACTAACCTGGGAGATGGTGGAGCTTCAAAATTAACAGCAGTGTTTTTTGATATAAACACAAGAGCATACACCGTATTGCAACAGGATCTAGGCAGAAATAAAGATGCAAGTAAAAATTGGAAGCTGGTTGGAAGTAACTGGTTTAAAAAATAAACTTGTAAAAGTTTGTTGCAATTATAAAAAGGCAGGAATAAACCCCTGCCTTTTTTGTATAAAAAATGTCCAGGACCCGATACATAACGTACAGTTGATAAGTTTTGAAAGGATCATATAATGGCTCGTACATGCGGGCTTACAAAACATTCCCGGTAATTCAAGTATCGGCAAGC